>Ga0172382_10001566_pt1 | contig 40711 bp, 41 predicted proteins | sample Leawel138RmetaG_FD_122245 | JGI IMG/M metagenome (GOLD analysis project Ga0172382, IMG submission 122245) | Leachate microbial communities from a municipal landfill in Southern Ontario, Canada - Leachate well 138R metaG | ecosystem: Engineered > Solid waste > Landfill > Unclassified | place... | reverse complement strand
GCATGATCACCGCCTACCAGGTGAAGGCCGACGATGAATGTCCTGAAGGGCTACGGCAATCGGTGATGTTCCTCGCCGACGAGATCGACGCCGTCACCGCGCTGGGATCCCGCACCGGGTCCACCACCATGGCGGTGCTGCGTTCCGGGTTCTCCGGGGAAACACTGGGCTTCTCCTACGCCACCAAGGGCCGCGACATCCACCTGGCAGCGCACACCTACCGGATGGTGGTGGTGTTCTCGGTGCAACCGGCGCGTGCCAGGGGGCTGCTCGGTGACCACGGTGGGGGCACCCCGCAACGGTTCCAGTGGTTCCCCGGCACCGACCCCCGCGTCACCGCCGAGGTGGCGTCCCCGTTCGAGCAGTCCGCACTGACCCTGCCCGACTTCGTCGAGTTGGGGCGTGCCCGCGAGATCATCATCCCCACCGCAGCACAGCAATTGATCGTCTCCGAGCGGGCCAAGGCGATGCGCGGCGAAGCCGACGCGCTCGACGGGCACGCGCTGTTCGTGCGGGAGAAGTTCGCCTACGCGCTGGCCGTCCTCGACGGGCGGATGCACATGACCGATGAGGACTGGGAGCTGTCCGGTATCGCGGCGGCGGTGTCGGCGCACACCCGCGAGCAGGTTGCCCAACGCCTCGCCGAGGCCGAGGCCGAGGAGGCCGCCCGGGTGGGCACCCTGCGGGGCATCACCAACCAGGCCGCCGACGAGGAGAAGGCGTTCCGGGCCAACCAGCGGGCCAACCGGGTGGCGGCGTGGATCGTCGAGAAGATCACCGCCGCGACCGACGGGCTCTCAGAAGGTGAACTGCGACGCCAGGCCTACAGCCGGGACCGGTCCTTGATCGGCTCCGTGCTCACCCAGCTGGCCACCACGGGGGTCATCAAACACGACGCCGACGCCAAGAAGTGGGTGGTGATCAAAAAGTGAGGCGCACCAGCAATGTGGAGGCCATGTGGAGACGTGGAGATATCTTCCACCCCCCTCCCCGCCTCCCCGCCAAAAAGTCTCAACCTCAACTTGAGAGTAAGGGCACCCTAATAACTCTTCTATCTGCATATATAGAAACTCTATATATCGACTCAATCTATACGCGACCCGTTCACGGGTGGGGCGGAGAACTTCTCCACATTTTCTCCACAGCTAACCCCTTGGCCAGCAAAGGAGCACAGCCATGACCGAACCCGACCCCCGTAACATCCTCGACTGCTGGGACCAGCTCTGGGCGGGCTACGACCCCGCTGTGGACGACCCGACCCGCCCGCGCATCTGTGGCAGCATCGCCGCCGACGCGCTGGCCCGCCTCGACCGGATCCACGACGACCTGTGGCAGGCAAGCCGCGGGGTCATGGTGGCGTCGCACGCCGCTAGGCTGGTCGGGCTTCCGTCCGGGTTGTACTTGCGCGAGCAGGCGATGGCCGCCTCGGCGCTGTGCACATTCGTGCCCGATGCGGTCCGCGACCTGGCCAGCAAGTTACCTATCGCCGGAATCGACTACCAGCCCGGCGAATCATGAACGCCGACAACCTCATCGGCCTGCTGCACGGGCTGGCCCGCCACACCCCTGAGCTGCCGGGTGCGTTGTGCCGCAACAACATTGGCTTGTTCGACTCCGAGCGGCCCGCCGACGTCGCCGCCTCCATCGCGCTCTGTGAGCGCTGCCCAGCCCTGCGTCGGTGCGCGGACTGGGCCGACAGCGTCGACCCGCGCTACCTCGGCGGGACGGTTGGCGGACGCCACTACCCGTCCACCCGGCGCAACCCCGCGCCCTCAGCAGCAGGAAGGGCACCACGACGATGACCGACTTCAACACCGAGCACCTGCCCACCGATGCGGTGGTGATCACCGCGATCCAAGCGCAGGTCGGGCGCGGCTACGAAGCCAGCACCGGAACCAGCTTCGTCTCCCTGTCCGTGCTGGACCGCCGCCGCGGCGCGTTCACCATCCTGCTCGACCCGGAGATCGCCGACGACATCGGCACCGCGGTGATCGCCATGAGCGAGAAAGCACGAACCACCCACACCCACAAGGAGGACCAATGACCGAGAACACCGCCGAAACACCGCCTGAGAGCCCCGTAGACGGCTCAGAGCCGGACACCACGCTGGACGACACCGGCGCGCAGCCCGACGACATCCATCAGGAGGCCCAGGACGACGACGACCTCGACGATGAGCCCGACACCAACCCGAACCGGGAAGCCGCGAAGTGGCGGCGCAAGTTCCGCGAAGCCCAGGAGCACCTCGCCGGGCTCGACGGCGTGGTGCGCAACCTTCAGGTCCAGGCGGTCGAGACCATGGTGCGCGAGCACGGCATCACCGCGTCGGCGCTGTGGGCGGTCGCGTCCCTCGACGACCTGCTCGACCCGGAGTTCCACACCCCCGACCAACGCAGAGTCGCCGACGCCGTCGAGCGCGCCCGCCGCGACCTCGGGATCACCAGGCCGTCGGTGCCGCCTGGTCAGCTCAAGTCGGGATCCCGCGCCGAGTCTGAGGTTCGGCCCCACGGCTGGAAGCAGGCCTTCAGCCCGAAGGAGCGCTAGACTTCAGCGGTGAGCGCACCTGCGGTGCGTGAACGCCCGTGATGGGCGGCGGCATGGGCCAGGGGTCAGCCGCGAATCCGATATTCGATTCGCGCTGCTTCGCGCCCGCCTGAAAAGGACTGTGCCGCCATGACGTTCCTCGTCTCCACCCCATCCAGCGACGCCGCCCATCGTCCCGACGGCTACACTTTCGCCCCCGGTGACGTCGTCCCCAACGCGCTGATCCTCGGATGCTCCACCGTCGCAGGCGAAATCGAAGGCGACGCTCCGGCGCTGCGGGTCGCGTTCGTCGACGACGACGAAGCCCAGTTCACCGCCGAGGGTGATCCGATCCCCGAAGCCGAACCCGACCTGGCCGAGGTGTTGGTCTACACCGCGAAAGTGACTCAGCTGGTGCGGATCACCAGCGAGCAGTTCGCCCAGACCAACACCGCCACCCAGTTGAGCGAGTCGGTGGCCCGTGCGCTCACCCGCCGGGCCAACACCGCGTTCGTCGCCGAACCGGCACCCGTGGCACCGGCGGCCGCGCCGTCGGCGGGACTGGTCGAGACCGCCGGGATCATCGACGGCGGCGCACTCGTCGACAGCCTCGACGTGCTCACCGATCTTGTTGCGCTGCTTCAGGACAACCTCGCGGTGCCGTCGGCGATCCTGGTCGACCCGCTCGGCTGGGGCGAACTGCGCAAGCTCAAAGTCGGCACCTCCTACAACCAAACCCTTTTGGGCGCAGGCACATCCGACGCCGAACAGCGACTGCTCGGGCTGCCCGTCATCGTCGACCCGGCGGTGCCCGACTACACCGGCCTCGTCGTCGACCAGCGGGCGGTCGTCTCCGCCGTCGGGCCGATCAAGGTCGCGACCTCCGAGCATGAGTACTTCTCATCCGACAGCGTATTGCTGCGGGCCACATGGAGATTCGGCCATGTCGTGGTGCGGCCCAACAGGATCGGGAAGTTCAGCATCGTCGAGCCGGGGTCGTGAGAAACAGGCCGGTGATCCCGAACTTGGCGAACTCCGAGAGCGTGAACGGGGATGAGTCGGGTTTTCCCGATTCATTTTCCCGGCAGAAGGCGAACTCCGAAGCATCAGTCAGGTGGCAGAGCAAGTCGGGGCGCGTCGCGCAGCACTCAGGGTGCTCGGTCTGACCTCTCCGAAAAACCGGAGAAGTTTCCGTGCAGCTACGACGAGTTCGCCAACTTGGGCATCACCGGCCTGCGGTGCGGAAGGCTCCCAGGGGGGGAGTCCCCCCGACCCGCCCGGCGGCCCCGACAGGTATAGCGGTCGCCGGTCGCTGGCATCCGCCCGAAACTTCACCACCAGCACCCCAGACTTCCAGGAGGACCCCAGAATGCCCAGCTCACAGCCCGAGTTCCGGCAGGCCGACGCCGAGTTCCAGCAGCGTGACGCCGAGTACCACCAGCGCGATGCCGAACACCATCAGCGCGACGCCGAGTACCAGCAGCGTGGTGCCGAGTTTGCGCTGACAATGCGGAATCTCCGCATTTAAGGTGGGGCACAATGCCCCACCTGGTGAACCCGCAGGCGTTCAAAGCCGCCGACCGCGCCGAGCAGCTGGCGGCGCTGTATGCCGCCGAGCTGGCCCGGATGCCAGCGACCGGCGGCGCGACCGGAACCTCGGTCGTAGTCTCAGCTCATGAGCACCAAGACCCCGAGCGCCGGTGCGCGGCTGCGCGCCGACCTCGACACCGCGCTGGCCCACGCTTCCCAGCAGCTGGGCCGCGAACTGGAATTCGACGAGCGGGAGCGCCTCGTCGTCGACCAGGCGGTCAAGGCCGCCGACCGCGCCGAGCAGTTGGCGGTGCTGTATGCCGCCGAGCTGGCCCGCAAGCCCGAACCCCGGGGCCGCACCGTGGTGGCGTTGGCCGCCGAGATGAGATTGCAGGAGAAGGCCGCCGTCGACCTGACCGCCCGGGTGAATCTTGGTCTGGGAGCGGCGAAGTCGCCGCGCCACGTGCGGGCCTCCCGCGCCCGCTGGGATGCCCAGGCCAAGGGCAGCGCCTGATGGCCCGCGCCGCCACGCTGGCCAAGACGCAGACCGGCCTGTACGGATACCTTTGCCGCCGTGAGGAATTGGCCGCCCGAGACGGCTGGCGGGTGATCAACGCCGACGGCACCGTCTACTACGGCAACCCCGAACGGCTCGCTGCGCTGCGGGCGGGCCAGCCGGTCAACATCCGCGCCTACGATCTGCCGCCGTCGGCACGGGTCGACCTGGACTGCCTGTGGGTCCGCGCGGTGGTGGACGCCGACGGGCGGATCGAGTTCACCGAGGAGACGGCTGCGGTGTGGCTGGCCGAGCAGGGGCTGTGAGGCTTCCACAAGGTCAACCTCTGCTGCGAGATCCGCTTCAGTTCTGAGCGCCAGATCGCCAGCAATGCCGAGGTGCGCTGTGGGACAACGTAATCCGGCGACCTTGGCAGCGGCGTTGGCGGTGAGTTCACCCGCGTCGACCCGGGCGCGGAGGTCAGGGCGTTCCCGGGCGAGCCGGTCCAGGGTATAGGCGCGGGAATTGCCCTGCTTGGTTGCTCTACTAACATTGTTAGTAGAGCCTTGTCGCGGGTCGGTGCTCCCCTTTAGCAGGTTTCGCATCTTCACCACGGCATCGTTGTCCTCCCCCCGGGTGCGGAGGGGTAGACGGCGACAGTGTGATCATCGACCCCGCAGCGACGGGCGAAGCTGCGCAGCGACTCGCGGCCAAGTGCGGAATTCTCCGCACTTGAGTTCCGGGCGTGCCCTGCAGCTCCCGACCCCGCGCCGGGCAGCACCCGCCGGGCGATGCGCAGTCCGACCTCCCAGTTCCCGCCCCGGATGAATGCGCCAACGAACCGGGCATCCTCGTCCAATGTGCTTGGGCTTCACCGAGGACCAGATCAAGGCCCAGATCGTGAAGGCCGAGCTGGCCGACCACGGCGGCGACCGGAGGAGTGTGGGGTTTCAAGTTGATAATATCAACTTGAAAAGCACAGGCGGTACCTCCGAGGCCTACACGCTGCGCCGACTACGCCGCGACCGCTCCGACCTCGCCGACCGCGACTCAAATGGGGAAAATTCCCCATTTGAACGCGAGTCGACGCGGGCGAACTGCTGGCTACTGGTCTTCGATCCAGTCGTCGGGCGCGTCGAACTCCTGCGCCCAGGCTTTCAGCACAGCGGCGATGTCCTGAACACCAATCAGGCCCTCTGCGACATCCACTGTGAGCCCGATGATGTCGCCAGCCTCGGCGTGCAAATTGTAACCGTTGACCATGTAGAACATCGCGGTCGCTGTCCACGCCGTGCGCTTGTTGCCGTTGGCGAATGGGTGCGTGCGGGCTATTCCGTGGAGCAGCGCTGCTGCCTTCTCATGGATGGAGGGGAAGGCATCGTCGCCGAAGGCGCTCATCTGTGGGCGCGTCACGGCTGCATCGAGCAGGCCGAAATCGCGCAGCTGGTCCGGTCCGACGAAGCGTCTGTTGATCAACGCGACATCGTCGGCTACCAGGTAGATCATCACATGTGCTCCAGCTTCTCCAGCGCCACGCCATGCTGCCGGACCACACGCTGGAACGCCGCTTCCATCATCTCGGCCCGACCGTGAATCTTCAGGTACTCGATGAGGGCACGCTTGATCACTTCGTTCGCCGAGGTATCGGTGACGAAGGCGTAGTTCTTCAGCGCATCCGCCAGCTCGGCGGGGAGGCGGACTGTCAACCCGGTGGTACGTGCGGCGGTTTGATCCTGGGCTGGAGTGGACATGACACCATGATGTCATGGTGTGGCGGCGTCTGTCCACCTACTGGCCCATCAATAGCGCGCTGACCAGGGACTTTGCCCACGGCCCCGGGGCCGTGATGAAGAGCTGAAGTCCTGTATCCCAGATCACTGCCGGTGGGGACGGTGGTCTGGACCACCCCGGCCGGGCAGCGCAACACCACAGTCCCGGGCAGCCGGTTGTTCTTCCCCGCCTGGGACACCACCACCGCCGAACTACCACCGATGACCGCTCCGCCACCAGATCCCAACCGACTGGCCAAGATGCCGAAACGACGACGCACCCGCGCCGCCGACCAAGCCGCCCGCATCAAAACCGAACGCGAACACAACGCCACCCAACGCGCCCTCGAATCCGAACGCGCCACCGCCGTCGAACACGACCGACAGGCAGGTCGACCACCACCAACCGACTACGGCGACGAGCCACCACCGTTTTAGCGCAGGCCGGTGCCTCGTGCGATAGCCGTCTCGACCATCGTCGCCAGAAGCGTGGGGTAGTCGATGCCGCTGGCCGCCCACATCCGGGGATACATCGAGATCGTGGTGAATCCCGGCATGGTGTTGATCTCGTTGATGACGGGTCCGGCGTCGGTGAGGAAGAAGTCGACCCGCGCCAGGCCCTGGCAGTCGATCGCGTCGAACGCACGGATGGCCAACCCCCGGACCGCTTCGGCGATAGCGTCGTCAACCTTGGCGGGAACGTCGAGTTCGGCACCGTCGTCGAGGTACTTGGTCTCGAAGTCGTAGAAGCCGTCCTCGCGCCCGCGCACACCGGCCACCCGGATCTCCCCCACCGTGCTGGCTTCGAGGTGGCCGTCGGGGAACTCCAGCACGCCGCACTCCAGCTCGCGGCCCGGAATCGCCGCCTCGACGATGACCTTGGGATCGTGCCGCCGAGCCAATTCGATGGCGGCGGGCAACGCGTCCCACGCCGTCACACGACTCACGCCGATCGACGACCCACCTCGGGACGGCTTGACGAACACCGGCAGCCCCAACCGTTCCCGGTCTTCCAGCGACACGGTGGCCTCGCGCGGCCGCAGGACGACATGGTCACCGACCGGTAGCCCGGCCGCGGTGAGCAACTTCTTGGTGAACTCCTTGTCCATGCCGGCGGCACTGGCCAACACCCCCGCCCCCACGTATGGGACACCGGCCAACTCGAGCAGGCCCTGGATCGTGCCGTCCTCACCGTAGGGGCCGTGCAGGACGGGGAACACCACGTCGACGGCGGCGAGCACATCCCCTGCGGCGTCCCCCAACGACAAGAGTTGGCCGCGTCGGCCCGGATCGGCGGCCAGCGCGAGTTCGGTGCCGGAGGATCCGCTGACACCCGGCAGAGCACCGTCGGTGATCGCCAGGGTCTCGGGCCGCCCGTCGGTGAGCACCCACGAGCCCTCGGGGGTGATGCCGACAGGGACCACCTCGAACCGCTGCGGGTCGAGGTTGCGCAGGATGCTGCCTGCGGAAACACACGAGATCGCGTGTTCGGAGCTTCGTCCGCCGTAGACGACGGCGACTCGGATGCGGGCAGTCACAACCTAGAGAGGCTACCGCCCCGGCCGCGTCATCCGGCTCCGAGTGCCTGCCGGACGTCGTCGACCAGGTCGTCGGTGTCCTCGATGCCCAGCGAGATCCGGGCGAAGCCGTCGGAGACGTGGTCGCCCCAGCGGGCGCGGCGGTCCACCGACGTGTGGATGCCACCGAAGCTCGTCGATGCGATCAGCAGCGCACTTCTGCGCACCAGGTCGTGTACGGCCTGCGCGTCACCCAGCTCGGCGGCGACGATCCCGCCGAAGCGCCGCATCTGCATCGAGGCGACGGCATGGGAAGGGTCCTCGGGCAGGCCGGGATAGCGCACCGTGTGGACGGCCGGGTGAGATCGCAACATCAGGGCCAGCGCCGCGGCGTTCTGGCACTGCCGTTCGAAGCGCAGCCCGGCGCTGCCGAGGCTGCGCAACACCAGCCAGGCCTCGAACGCGCCGAGGATCGGCCCGGCGTGCAGCCGCTCGCGTTGCACGCGCTCCATCAACTCGGGCTGACTACCGGCGACGTAGCCGGCAAGGACATCGTGGTGCCCCGCGAGCGCCTTGGTGGCACTGGCCACCACCAGATCGGCGCCGAGCGACAACGGCTGCTGGCCGAACGGGGTGGCGGTGGTGTTGTCCACGACGAGCAAGGTCCGCTGGGCCCGGCAGGTCATCGCCAACCGATGAAGGTCCACGACGTCGAGTCCGGGGTTCGACGGTGTCTCCGCCAGCACCACGTCCGCATCGCGGGCGGCGTCGCACATTTCCGCGCACCGCGCCTCGACGACGGTGACCCCGCGCGGGGCGAGGTACTCCTTGGCGTAGGCGCGCACCTGGTAATAGCCGTCGGCGGGCACGACGAGGGTGTGGCCCGGCTCCGCGACGACGCGCAGCACCGACGTCAGGGCCGCCATTCCCGAGCCGAAAACCAGTGCGGTGGCGGCACCTTCGAGCCTTGCCAGCGCCGATTCCAGCTGGCGCCATGTCGGATTGGAGCTACGGCCATAGCTGTCGAGCGAGCCGTCTTCGTCGGGGGCCAAGTGGTAAGCGGCCGCAGGAACCGGTGGCGATGACACGGGGAGTCCTGGAATCGCTTCGGCACCAACGGCTTTGACACTCCTCGTGGAATCTCCATAGGTGCCCGCCATGTGCTCGGTCACTCCGGTTTCGTAGTGCGGCCCAGAAGCAGAGCCACCGCGTCGTCGACGGACAGACCCTTGTGGCAGACCCGACGCACCGCGTCGGTCAGCGGCATCTCGACGTCGTAACTCGATGCCAGAGCCAGCACCGATTGGCACGACGTGACACCCTCGGCGACGTGGCCGCCTGCCGCATCAAGGGCGGCCTGCATGGTGCCGCCCTTGCCCAAACGTTCACCGAAGGAGCGGTTCCGGGAGTGCGGCGACATGCAGGTGGCCACCAGATCACCGATGCCGGCCAGCCCGGCCAGGGTGGCGGGCTTGGCCCCCAACGCAATTCCAAGCCGCATGATCTCGGCAAGGCCGCGGGTGATGATCGCCGCGGCAGTGTTCTCTCCCAGCCCGACACCTGCCGCCATCCCGCAGGCCAGCGCGATGACATTCTTACAGGCGCCCCCGATTTCGGCGCCGATGACGTCGGCGTTGGTGTAGGGCCGAAAGTACCCGGTGGACAGTGCGCGCTGCAGCGCCACCGCCCGGCCCGAGTCGGTGCACGCCACGACGGTGGCAGCCGGCTGCTCCTGCGCTATTTCGCTGGCCAGGTTGGGCCCGCTGACGACGGCCACCCGTCCGGGGTCGGCACCGGTCACCTGCACGATGACCTGGCTCATCCGCATCAGCGTGTGCAGTTCGATTCCCTTGGCCAGATTCACCAGCGTCGTGTCGGAGCCGAGGTGGTCCTTCCAGAGCTCGAGGTTGGCCCGCAGGGTCTGCGACGGGACGGCCAGGAACACCGTGCAGGCCCCGGCGAGTGCCTCGGCGGCGTCGCTGGTGGCACGGATCGCTTCGGGCAGCTCGGCATCCAGATAGCCGGAATTGCGATGCGTCCGGTTGATCTCGTCCGCCAACTCGGGCCTACGGGCCCACAGCGTGACGCTGTTGCCGGCATCAGCCAACACTTTCGCAAGGGCCGTGCCCCACGCCCCGGCACCCATCACCGTCGCCTCTACCACGGCTTCAGACTAACCGGGAATAATCGGCTGGCAGGATGGCGCTCGTGAGCGGCATGAACAACAGCCACGCCGACGTCGGCCTGGTGATCGCGGTCAAGCGGCTCACTGCGGCCAAGACAAGGCTCGCGCCGATGTTTTCCGCCCGGACCCGCGAAGACGTCGTGCTCGCCATGCTCGTCGACACGATCACCGCGGCGATCGCCGTGCCCGCGCTGCGATCGGTTCTCGTCGTCACGCCTGACGAGGATGCCGCCGACGCCGCCCGGCAACTGGGCGCGCTCGTGCTGCCTGACCCGACTCCGCAGGGGCATCACGATCCGCTCAACAACGCGCTGACGGCAGCCGAGGTCGTCGCCCGTCGGGAGAACACGAACGTGGTTGCGTTGCAAGGTGATCTGCCGGCGCTGCGGACTGTGGAACTGGCCGAGGCGATCGGTGCGGCACGGGCACACGCCCGCAGCTTTGTCACCGACCGGCACGGCACCGGTACGTCGGCGTTGTTCTCCTTCGGAGCGCCGCTCGACCCACACTTCGGGCTGGACTCCGCCCAGCGGCATCGCCGGTCCGGAGCCGTGGAACTGACCGGCGACTGGCCTGGCCTGCGCTCTGACATCGACACTCCCGACGACGTGCTGGCCCTCAATGACCTCGGCGTCGGTCCGGCGACGGCGCGGGCCATCGCACGCGCGCAGTGAATTCAATGCGCATCGGCGGACTCGGTGGCAGGAGCACCCCGGTATAGGGAATCATCGACAGATATGACCGAAGCCCAGACCCGACCGGACAGCACGGAGGCCTCCGAGGCATCGGAGACGACTCCCCCACCGGCGGTCTCGGGGTCCGCGGACTCCGCGCCCGAGGCGCCACCGGCGGCGACCCCTCCCACAGTCGAGAACCCGCTCCCCGAAGACCGTTACCTCAACCGGGAGCTGAGCTGGCTGGACTTCAACGCTCGCGTACTCGCCCTGGCGGCCGATCCGTCGCTGCCCCTGCTGGAACGCGCGAAGTTCCTTGCGATCTTCGCGTCCAACCTCGACGAGTTCTACATGGTGCGTGTCGCCGGGCTCAAGAGGCGCGACGAGATGGGGTTGTCGGTGCGCTCGGCAGACGGGCTGTCGCCACGCGAACAACTGCGCCGGATCAGCGAACGCACCCAACAGATCGCCAGCCGCCACGCACACGTCTTTCTCGACTCGGTGCGTCCCGCGCTCGCCCAAGAGGGCATCGTCATCGTCAACTGGGCCGAACTCGACGACGCCGAACGGGGACGGTTGTCGACCTACTTCCATGAGCAGGTCTTCCCGGTCCTCACACCGCTCGCCGTCGATCCTGCGCACCCGTTCCCCTTCGTCAGCGGGCTGAGCCTCAACCTCGCCATCACGGTCAAACACCCCGACGACGGCGGACAGCATTTCGCCCGAATCAAAGTGCCCGACAACGTCGACCGATTCGTGGAGCTGGCGAGCCGGGAGGACACGCCGCGCACTGTGCGCTTCCTGCCCATGGAGGAGCTGATCGCCGCGTTCCTGCCCGTGCTGTTCCCCGGGCTGGAGGTCGTGGAGCACCACGCATTCCGGATCACCCGCAACGCCGACTTCGAAGTCGAAGAGGACCGCGACGAGGATCTGCTGCAGGCGCTCGAACGGGAACTGGCGCGTCGGCGGTTCGGATCGCCGGTGCGGCTCGAAGTCTCCGACGACATGACCGAGGGCATGCTGGAGTTGCTGCTGCGCGAACTCGACGTCGCCCCCGGGGATGTGGTCGAAGTTCCGGGGCTGCTGGACCTGTCGTCACTCTGGCAGATCTACGGTGTGGACCGGCCCGCCCTCAAGGATCCGCCGTTCGTGCCCGCCACCCCGTCGGCGTTCGGCGAGCGCGAGACACCCAAGAGCATCTTCGCGGCCCTGCGCGACGGCGACGTTCTCGTGCACCACCCGTACGACTCGTTCTCCACCACCGTCCAGAGGTTCATCGAGCAGGCCGCCGCCGATCCCAACGTGTTGGCGATCAAGCAGACCCTGTACCGCACCTCGGGTGACTCGCCGATCGTCAACGCGCTCATCGACGCCGCCGAGGCCGGCAAGCAGGTGGTGGCGCTGGTGGAGATCAAGGCCCGGTTCGACGAACAGGCCAACATCAAGTGGGCGCGCGCTCTCGAACAGGCCGGCGTGCACGTGGTGTACGGGCTCATCGGTCTGAAGACCCACTGCAAGACCTGCCTGGTGGTGCGCCGGGAAGGGTCGACGATCCGTCGGTACTGCCACGTCGGCACCGGCAACTACAACCCGAAGACCGCGCGACTGTACGAGGACATCGGCTTGCTGACGGCGGCTCCCGACATCGGCGCCGACCTGACCGACCTGTTCAACTCGCTGACCGGGTACTCGCGGAAGGAGTCCTACCGCAACCTGCTGGTCGCCCCCTACGGCGTGCGCAAAGGCATCATCGAGCGCATCGAGCGCGAGATCGCCGCGACCCGCGACGGCGCGGAGGGCCGGATCCGCTTGAAAGCCAATGCCTTGGTCGATGAGCAGGTCATCGACGCGCTGTACCGGGCGTCGCAGGCCGGGGTACGGGTCGAGGTCGTGGTGCGTGGCATCTGCGCGCTGCGTCCCGGGGAGCCCGGCTTCTCGGAGAACATCGCGGTCCGGTCGATCCTCGGTCGATTCCTTGAGCATTCACGGATCATTCATTTCCGGGCCATCGACGAATACTGGATCGGCAGCGCCGACATGATGCATCGTAATCTGGACCGGCGCGTGGAAGTCATGGCGCAGGTTAAGGATCCACGGCTGACCGCCCAACTGAACGACATCTTCGAGTCGGCCACCGACCCGGGCACCCGGTGTTGGGAGCTCGGTTCTGATGGACACTGGACGGCCTCACCTCAGGAGGGGCGCACCGTGCGGGACCATCAGAGGTCGCTGATGGAACGACACAGGCATCCGTAGCCCGGCCCCCCGGGACCCCGATGACACACAGGAGTTGAGGTGCCGAAGGAGCGCAAGCCGGGTGCAGTCGTGGTGAAGCAGTCGCCGATCCTGGCCGCCGGTGCGGTGCTGTGGCGTCCCAAGGAATTCACGGGCACACCGGAGATCGCGGTCATCCACCGGCCACGCTATGACGACTGGTCCCTGCCGAAGGGCAAGGTCGACCCCGGCGAGACCGAGGCCGTCACCGCCGTCCGCGAGATCGCCGAGGAAACCGGGTACCGAGCGCATCTCGGGCGCCGGCTGCCCACGGTCACCTACCCGGTGGACACGGACATAAAGAAGGTGCGCTACTGGGCCGCCCGCTGCGTCGGAGGCGAGTTCGCCGCCAACGACGAAGTCGACGAATTGCGCTGGCTGCCGGTCGCACAGGCGATGTCCATGCTGAGCTATCCGCACGACCGCAAGGTGCTGCGCCGGTTCCAGAAGCTACCCGCCGACACGCAGACGGTGATCATCGTCCGACACGGCACCGCGGGCGACAGGTCGCGGTACCGCGGTGACGACCGAAACCGCCCGCTGGACAAGCACGGCCGCGCCCAGGCCGAATCGCTGGTCGGGCAACTGCTCGCGTTCGGCGCCGAGGAGTTGTTCGCCGCCGACCGGGTGCGCTGCCATCAGACGCTGGACCCGCTGGCCGAGGAGCTGGGTGCGGTGATCCACGACGAGCCCGCGCTGACCGAGGAGGCGTACGCGGATGACCGGAAAGCGGCTCGCCAACGCATCCTCGAGATCGCCGAGAAGTCGGCCGCACCGGTGATCTGCACCCAGGGCAAGGTGATCCCCGACCTCATCACCTGGTGGTGCGAGCGCGACGGCGTGCGGCCGGACAAGTCCCGCAACCGCAAGGGCAGCACGTGGGTGATGTCGCTGTCCGACGGCCGTCTGGTCGCTGCCGACCACATCAGCAGCCCGTTGCCGCCGAAGAAGTGACCGCACAATTGAATTCAAGTCCGGCGGGACGACGACACAGAAACGCCGCGGATCTCTGTTGATCCGCGGCGTATCCGTGTGAGACGTGCCTACTTGCGTCCGCGCTTGGCCGGAGCCTTCTTGGCGGGCGCCTTCTTGGCGGGAGCAGCCTTCTTGGCCGGAGCCTTCTTGACTGCGGCCTTCTTCGCCGGAGCCGCCTTCTTGGCCGGAGCCTTCTTGGCGGGCGCGGCCTTCTTGACTGCGGCCTTCTTCGCCGGAGCCGCCTTCTTGGCCGGAGCCTTCTTGGCGGGCGCGGCCTTCTTGGCTGCGGCCTTCTTCGCCGGAGCCTTCTTGGCGGCCTTGCGGGCGGTGCTCGTCGCGGTCACACCGCGCTTGACAGCCGGACCCTCAGCCGGAAGCTTCTGTGCGCCAGAGACAACAGCCTTGAACTGAGCGCCGGGGCGGAACGCCGGAACTGAGGTGGGCTTCACCTTCACGGTCTCGCCGGTGCGCGGATTGCGCGCCACCCGCGCGGCGCGGCGTCGCTGCTCGAAAACACCGAAGCCGGTGATGGTGACGCTCTCACCCTTGTGCACCGCACGCACGATGGTGTCAACAACGTTCTCCACCGCCGCGGTCGCTTGCCGACGATCCGAGCCCAATTTCTCCGTGAGTACGTCGATGAGCTCTGCTTTGTTCATGCAAAACCTCCGAAACCAGTGGCCCTCCTTGGGCCGACTAGTGGACACGGTAAACCCATTGCCTGCTGATTTCCAAGAGCCACGCGCAATTTCAGGCCGACTCAGCGAACTTTTTTCAATCCGCTTGGCCCCCTTACCCTCCTACCGGAGGCCGCGAAAAGGGGGGTTCGGAGGCGGGATTTCGGCCTTTCGGCCCGCCGGTCACGCCGGAAGTGTGTGGGGTTTCCACTCGGGACGGTGCCGCTCGTAATCCTCGATTTCATCGAGTTTGCGCAGCGTAAGGCCTATATCGTCGAGCCCCTCGAGCAGCCGCCATGCCGTGTAGTCGTCAATGTTGAACGGCACCATCATCGTTCCGGCGGTGATGGTCCGATCTTGAAGATTTACAGTGATTTCCGTCCCGGGGTGCTGCTCGATCAACTTCCACAACAATTCCACATCATCTTGCGAAACTTCTGCCGCCAGCAGCCCGGCCTTACCGGCATTGCCGCGGAAAATAGCGGCGAACCGAGACGAGATGACGACCCGGAATCCGAAGTCCATCAGCGCCCAGACCGCATGCTCGCGCGAGGAACCGGTGCCGAAATCGGGCCCGGCGACCAAAACCGACCCCTTGTCGAAGGGCGCCAAATTGAGCACGAATGACGGATCGTTGCGCCAGGCGGCAAAAAGACCGTCCTCGAATCCCGTTCGCGTCACCCGCTTCAGGTAGACGGCGGGAATGATCTGGTCGGTGTCGACATTCGATCGGCGCAGCGGAACACCGATCCCGGTGTGGGTACGAAAGGCTTCCATCTCAGTCTCCTGTCGGGTCTCAGTGGGTGGGCTCTGCGGCCAGGTCGGCAGGCGAGGACAACGTGCCTCGTACGGCGGTGGCCGCCGCCACCGCCGGTGACACCAGATGAGTGCGGCCGCCCTTGCCTTGCCTGCCCTCGAAATTCCGGTTGGACGTCGACGCGCACCGCTCCCCCGGGGCCAGCTGGTCCGGATTCATGCCCAGGCACATCGAGCAGCCGGCCTGGCGCCATTCCGCGCCTGCAGCAGTGAAGATCTCACCCAGGCCTTCGGATTCGGCCTGGGCACGCACCCGCATGGATCCCGGCACGACGAGCATCCGGACGTTGTCGGCGACCCTGCGGCCCCGCAGGATGTCGGCGACCACCCGAAGATCTTCGATGCGCCCGTTGGTGCACGAGCCGACGAACACCGTGTCGACCGGGATCTGCCGCATCGGAGTACCCGCACGAAGGTCCATATAAGCCAAGGCCTTTTCGGCGGCCTGCCGCTCGGCCTCGTCGAACATCAACTCGGGGTCGGGAACCGGATCGCTGAGCGGGACACCCTGGCCCGGATTGGTCCCCCACGTCACGAAGGGGCTCAGCGTCGATGCGTCGATGTAGATCTCGGTGTCGAACTGGGCGCCCTCGTCGGTGCGCAACTGTCGCCACACAGCCACCGCGGCATCCCATTCGGCGCCCTTGGGTGCGTGCGGCCGACCCCGCAGGAACTCGAACGTCGTCTCGTCGGGAGCGATCATGCCCGCCCGGGCGCCCGCCTCGATGCTCATGTTGCAGACCGTCATCCGGCCTTCCATCGACAGCGATTCGATGGCGCTGCCGCGGTACTCGATCACGTGCCCCTGGCCGCCGCCGGTGCCGATCTTGGCGATCACGGCCAGGATGATGTCCTTGGCACTGACCCCCGGCGGGAGCTGGCCGTCGACGTTGACCGCCATCGTCTTGAACGGCCGCAGTGGAAGTGTCTGGGTGGCAAGCACATGCTCGACCTCCGACGTGCCGATGCCCATCGCCAGCGCGCCGAACGCCCCGTGCGTCGAGGTGTGGCTGTCGCCACAGACGACCGTCATGCCGGGCTGGGTCAGGCCGAGTTGCGGACCGATGATGTGCACGATGCCCTGCTCCACATCGCCCATCGGATGCAACCGGATACCGAATTCCGCACAGTTGCGGCGCAGCGTCTCCACCTGAGTGCGCGACACCGGGTCGGCGATCGGCTTGTCGATGTCCACGGTGGGCACGTTGTGATCCTCGGTGGCGATCGTCAGGTCGGGCCGGCGCACCGGGCGCCCGGCGAGGCGCAGCCCGTCGAAAGCCTGAGGGCTGGTGACCTCATGGACCAGATGAAGGTCGATGTAGATGAGGTCGGGCTCGCGCGCGGCGCCCTCGCCGGTACCGGCTACGACGACGTGGTCGCTCCACACCTTCTCGGCGAGCGTGCGGGGCTGGTTCACGATGGCCATCTTGACTGTCTCACAATCTGGGAAGCTAATATCTCCTTGTGAGACAGAATAGCGGCATCGGGGTCTTGGACAAAGCCGTCACCGTGCTGCATGCGGTGGCCGAGTCCCCATGTGGGCTCGCCGATCTCTGCGAACGCACGAATCTGCCGCGGGCGACGGCCCACCGGCTTGCGGTGGGACTCGAAGTGCACCGTCTGCTCGCCCGCGAGGGTGACGGACAGTGGCGGCTGGGACCCGCGCTCACCGAACTGGCCGGGCACGTCAACGATCCGCTGCTGGCGGCGGGAGCCGTGGTCCTGCCCCGGCTGCGCGAGCTGACCGGCGAGAGCGTCCAGCTCTACCGCAGGGAGGGCACCACCCGGATCTGCATCGCCGCCCTGGAACCCCCGGCCGGCCTTCGCGATACCGTGCCCGTCGGGATACGGCTGCCGATGACGGCGGGATCGGGCGCCAAGGTGCTGCTCGCCTACGCCGACGCGGCCACCCAGCAAGCCGTGCTGCCCGGGGCCAAGTTCACCGATCGCACTCTGGCCGAGGTACGCAGGAGGGGCTGGGCACAGAGCGCCGCCGAACGCGAGCCCGGTGTGGCCAGTGTCTCGGCTCCGGTCCGGGACGGACGCGGTGCGGTCGTCGCGGCGGTGTCGGTGTCCGGACCGATCGACAGGATGGGGAGGCGGCCCGGCGCCCGCTGGGCTGCGGATCTGGTCGCCGCCGCGGATGCTCTGACGCGCCGCCTCTGACGGCGATCCGGCGGTGCCGCACCGGGCATAAAAAAACTCCGGCCGGGAGAGGCCGGAGTCTTACTTGTACCCCCGATGGGATTCGAACCCACGCTACCGCCGTGAGAGGGCGGCGTCCTAGGCCGCTAGACGACGGGGGCTAGGAACTGCTTTCCGGAGGGTCAGCATAGCTCAGGCGAGGAAGCTGACCTAATCCGCGGCATTGGCTGGGGTACCAGGACTCGAACCTAGAATGGCTGAACCAGAATCAGCTGTGTTGCCAATTACACCATACCCCATTGGCTGCTTGTAACCGCTGGTCACAAGCCGTTTTTCGACCCAACGCGCCTCGGTGCCACCGCTGCGCGCCATTCACGGGCCGACGAGCAGACTACCAAAGATTTCGGAGTGGTTTTTCCACGGCACCACCGTCGTGCGGTTTCTCACCGTCCCGGGTAGCGGCGCTCCTCATCCCTGCGGTGCAGCGGCCGCCGCGGCGTGATCCCGACCGGCCTGCAACCGCGCCAGGCTCCGGTCGCGGCCGAGGAGTTCCAGCGACTCGAACAACGGCGGACTCACCGACGAGCCGGTGGCCGCCACCCGGACCGGCCCGAAGGCCTTGCGGGGTTTGAGCTCCAGCCGATCGATCAACGCGCCCTTGAGTGCCTCCTCGATGGCCGCGGTGTCCCACGCCTCGACACCGCGCAGCGCCTCGAGCGCGGCCCCCAGCACCGGCACCGCCTCGGCCTTGAGTTCCTTGGCGGCAGACTTCTCGTCGAGGGTGAAGGACGCGTCGTCGAGGAACTTGAGCAGCTCCCACGCGTCGCCGAGCACCACGATGCGGGTCTGCACCAGCCGGGCAGCCTCGGCGAACTGCGCGTCGTCCAGGCCGGTGCGGTGTCCGTGAGTGGCGAAGTACGCCCCCAGTCGACGGGCGAACTCGGCCTCGTCGAGCAGGCGGATGTGCTCGGCGTTGAGCGCGTCGGCCTTCTTCTGGTCGAACCGGGCCGGACTGGAGTTGACGTCGGCGACGTCGAACGCGGCGACCATTTCTTCCAGGCTGAAGATGTCGTGGTCGTCGGCGATCGACCAGCCCAGCAGGGCAAGATAATTGAGCAGGCCCTCGGGGATGAAGCCGCGGTCGCGGTGCAGGAACAGATTGGACTGCGGGTCACGCTTGGACAACTTCTTGTTGCCCTCGCCGAGCACCGACGGCAGGTGCGCGAACTGCGGTGTCGTATCCGCCACACCGATGCGGATCAGCGCCCCGTAGAGTGCGAGCTGCCGCGGAGTCGACGGCAGCAGGTCCTCGCCGCGCAGCACATGGGTGATCTTCATCAACGCATCGTCGACGGGATTGACCAACGGGTACAACGGTTCTCCGTTTCCGCGGGTCAGCGCGAAGTCGGGAACCGACCCGGCGGGGAATGTCGTCTCCCCCCGCACCAGGTCGACCCAGGTCAGATCCGTGTCCGGCATCCGCAGACGCACGACCGGCCGGCGCCCCTCGGCCCGGAACGCCGCACGCTGCTCCTCGGTCAGATCGCGGTCGTAATTGTCGTAGCCGAGTTTCGGGTTCCGCCCCGCCGCGATGTGCCGCGCCTCCACCTCTTCGGCGGTCGAGAACGCCTCATAGGCTTCGCCCGCGGCGAGCAGGCGCTCGATCACATCGGTGTAGATGTCCAGGCGCTGCGACTGGCGGTACGGGCCGTAGGGACCGCCGATTTCGGGCCCCTCGTCCCAGTCCATCCCCAGCCACCGCAGGGCATCGAGCAACGCCAGGTAGCTGTCCTCGCTGTCCCGGGCAGAATCGGTGTCCTCGATCCGGAACACGAATGTGCCCCCGGTGTGGCGGGCGTACGCCCAGTTGAACAGCGCGGTCCGGATCAGCCCGACGTGCGGGGTCCCGGTCGGCGACGGACAGAATCTGACACGAACCACATCCGAGGTCGTCACGATCTTCCTTTTCTCACAACAGGATTGGTGAGGGTTCCGATGCCCTCGACGGTGATGCTGACGCTGTCACCGTGCTCCAGCGGACCGACCCCCTCCGGGGTCCCGGTCAGGATCAGGTCACCCGGCAGCAGCGTCATCACCGCCGAGATCCATTCGATGATCGCGCCGATGTCGTGGATCATCAACGAGGTCCGGCTGCGCTGCTTGACGTCCCCGTTGACCTCCGTGCGGATCTCGAGATCGGAGGGGTCCAGATCGGTGACGATCCACGGGCCGACCGGGCAGAACGTGTCATGGCCCTTGGCGCGCATCCACTGGCCGTCCTTCTGCTGCTGGTCCCGCGCCGACACGTCGTTGGCGATCGTGTAACCCAGGATGTTCTCGGCGGCGCGCGACGCGGGAACGTCTTTGCACGGCCGGCCGATGACGGCCGCCAGCTCACCTTCGAAGTGAACCGGGTTGGCGTCCGCGGGAAGCTGAATCGGCGTGTTCGGACCGATGATCGCCGTATTGGGTTTGAGGAAGATGATCGGGTCCTCGAAGGTGCCGCCGCCCATCTCCTCGATGTGCGCGGCGTAGTTCTTGCCCATGCACACAACCTTGCTCGCCAGGATGGGCGCGAGCAGGCGCACATCGGCCAGCGGCCACTGCCGGCCGGTGAAGGTCGGGTTTCCGAAGGGATGCTCGGCGATCTCGCGGGCGACGGCTCCGCCGGGATCATCGGGCGGACCTTCGATGGCGACGAAGGCGACCCCATCGGGGCTGGCGATTCGGCCGAGACGCATGCGGCCAGCCTAATGCCCGCCGCATGCGCCTCCGCGACCGCGCCGCAGTGATCGCCCATGTCTCACATTATGAGAATCTGGTTCAGTATTGTGAGACGGCTGTGTAACCATGGCGCCATGCCCGCCACCGCGATCAGCTCGATGAGACGCTGGTCGATGCTGGCGATCGGGCTGCTGGCGACCCTGTGCGCCAACGTGTTCATCAACGGTGTGGCGTTCCTCATTCCGACGCTGCATGACGAGCGCGGCCTCGACCTGGCCGCAGCCGGCCTGATGTCGTCACTGCCCAGCCTGGGAATGGTGGTGACGCTGATCGCCTGGGGCTACGTCGTCGACCGGGTCGGTGAACGCGTCGTGCTCACGTTGGGATCGGCCCTGACCGCCGCGGCGGCGTTCGCGGCGGCAGCGGCCGACACCCTGCTGACGACAGGCGTCTTCCTGTTCCTGGGCGGGATGGCAGCGGCGAGCAGCAACACCGCCAGCGGACGGCTGGTGGTCGGCTGGTTCGACGCGGAGCGACGCGGTCTGGTGATGGGCATCCGGCAGACCGCCCAGCCGTTGGGTGTCGGTGTCGGTGCGCTGGTGATCCCGCGGCTGGCGCAGGCCGAGGGCGTCTCGGCCGCACTGCTGTTCCCCGCCATCGTGTGTGCGGCCGCGGCGGTGCTGTGCGCGATCGCGGTGGTCGACCCGCCACGGCCTGCACGCGCCGAAGCCGACGACACCGACCTGGCCAACCCGTACCGAGGATCGCCGATGCTGTGGCGCATCCACCTCACGTCCGTCCTGCTGGTCGTGCCGCAGGTCATGGTGTGGACGTTCACCCTGGTGTGGCTGATCTCCGAACACCGGTGGTCGCCCGAATCGGCGGGCCTGCTGGTCATGACGGCCCAGATCCTCGGTGCCGCAGGCCGCATCGGCGCGGGCCGCTGGTCGGACACGTTCGTCAGGCGCTCCGGCGACGTGATCGCCTCACGGTTGCGGCCGATCCGCATGATCGCCGCCGCCGCGGCCGCGGCGATGGCCCTGCTGGCCGTCACGGACTGGCTCGACTCACCGGTGAGCATCGCCGTGATGATCGCGGCCTCGGTGATCACGGTGTCCGACAACGGGTTGGCGTTCACGCTCATCGCCGAGTACGCCGGCCCGTTCTGGAGCGGACGAGCACTGGGAACCCAAAACACCAGCCAACTGTTCGCCCAGGGCGTCGCACCGCCACTGTTCGGCGGTCTGATCGCAATCGCCGGCTATCCTGTGGCCTTCGCGGTCTGCGCGCTGTTTCCGCTGTTGGCGATCCCGTCGGTGCCATTGACGGTCAAGCCGGATCGCTGAAGCGTGTCGCTACCCGGTTCACTCGGGTTGAGATCGGCAGCGCGGCAATTCCATCACCGCCGCGGTCGCGGCAATTCCATCACCGCCGCGGCCGCGGCAATTCCATTACCGCCGCGACGAAGAAGCACAGCGCCCCGACGAAGGTGCCGAGGTTTGCCAGCCACTCGTCGGCGGTGACTCCGTCCTTGCGGACGAACGCAGCCACAGCCGAAACCCCGAACGCGACACAGCCGATCAGATTGACGACACCGGCGCGCCAGTCGCGGGACCGGAGCTCCAGGACTCCGGTCACCGCGGTGACCGCCATCATCGCGAGTGCACCGCTGATCAGGAAGAACAGCGACCCGGTGGCGTCGGGGACCCAGACATAGCGGCGTTCGGCGGCCACGGCATGCGCCCACACGGCGGCGCCGGTGCTGAGGTTGAAAAGCACGGTTCCCGCGAACTGCACTGCGGCCGCGGACCATTCGAATCTGGCGGCCCGATCCGACAGGGTCAGCTGCATCCACGCCGCGGTGGTGAAGAACCACGAACCGACAAAGCACAGCAGGTTCGCCGTCCCGGCTCCGGCCCACGCCGCGAACCCGGGCGCGGTCGCCACCGCGAACAACGAGGATCCGATCGCGAACAGCCGGCACTGCCGAGTCAGCGACGCGAACCCGGCGATGGCTACAGCTTCCCGAGGATCCGCTCGCCGACCGCAGCGGTCGACAGTTTCTCGTCTCCGCGGGTGGCCAGATGCTCGGCGACCGCCTTGTCGACCCGTGCCGCCGCGTCCACTTCCGCCATGTGCGCCAGCAGAAGCGACACCGACATCACGGCGGCCGTCGGATCGGCGATGCCCTGCCCGGCGATGTCGGGTGCGCTGCCGTGCACCGGCTCGAACATCGACGGATGGGTCAGCGTGGCATCGATGTTGCCGCTGGCGGCCAGCCCGATGCCGCCGCACACCGCGGCCGCGAGGTCGGTGATGATGTCGCCGAACAGGTTGTCGGTGACGATGACATCGAATCGGCCCGGGTCGGTCACCATGTGGATGGTGGCGGCGTCGACGTGCTGGTAGGCGACCTCGACGTCCGGATACTCGGCCGCCACCGTCTGCACCGTGCGCCACCACAGCGATCCCGCGTTGGTGAGCACGTTGTTCTTGTGCACCAGGGTCAGATGCTTACGCCGTTGTTGGGCCCGCCCGAACGCGTCCTGCACCGCTCGGCGCACCCCGAACGCGGTGTTCACGCTGACCTCGGTGGCGATCTCGTGCGGGGTCCCGACGCGGATGGCGCCACCGTTGCCGGTGTAGGGCCCCTCGGTCCCCTCTCGCACGACGACGAAGTCGATCTCCGGGTTGCCTGCCAGCGGACTCTGCACGCCCGGGTAGAGACGCGCGGGCCGCAGGTTGATGTGGTGATCGAGCTCGAATCGGATACGCAGCAGCAGCCCGCGCTCCAACAGGCCACTGGGAACCGACGGATCCCCGATCGCGCCGAGCAGGATCGCGTCGTGACCCTTGAGTTCTTCCAACACCGAGTCAGGCAGAACCTCACCCGTCTTGTGGTACTGCCGCGCGCCCAGGTCGTATTCGGTTTTCTCGACACCGGGCAGCACCGCGTCGAGCACCTTGAGCGCTTCGGTGATGACTTCGGGTCCGATGCCGTCGCCGGCGATCACTGCGAGTCTCATGTCAGGTCCACCACTTCCAGCGTCACAGCGTTCACGTCTCTTCCGATGGCGGCAAGAACTTCGCCGGGAACCTCACGGTCGAGTCGCAGCATCACCGTCGCACCGATGCCGTCGGCGTCCTGGCTGAGCTGCGCGGCCAGGATGTTGACGGCAGCGCCGCCGAGCAGGGTGCCGATCTTGCCGAGCGCACCGGGCTGGTCGTCATAGTTGATGATCAGGTTGACACCCTCGGCACGCAGTTCGAGGTTGCGTCCGTTGATCTGGACGATCTTCTCGACCAGCTGCGGGCCCGTCAACGTACCCGCGACGTTGACGGTGGACCCGTCGGCGGCCACGGCACGCACGTCGACGACGCTGCGGTGATTGGCGCTCTCCGTCGCGGTGGTGATCGACGCTTCGACACCACGCTCGGAGGCCAGCGCCGGCGCGTTGACGAACGTGACGGGATGCTCGATCACCGCCGAGAACAGCCCGCGCAGGGCCGAAAGCTTGAGCACCTCAACTTCTTCGCTCGCCAGCTCACCCTGCACCTGCACCTGCAGCGACACCGGCGGTTCGCTCGACAGCACTCCGACGAGCAGGCCCAGCTTGCGGACCAGGTCCAGCCACGGCGCCACCTCCTCGCCGACGGCACCGCCGCCGACATTGACCGCGTCCGGTACGAACTCCCCGGCCAGGGCGAGCTTCACACTGGCCGCGACGTCGGTGCCCGCGCGGTCCTGCGCCTCGACGGTCGAGGCGCCGAGATGCGGGGTCACCACGACCTGAGGCAGCTCGAACAGCGGGCTGTCGGTGCACGGCTCGGTGGAGAAGACGTCCAGTCCGGCCCCGCGCACGTGGCCGCTGTTGATCGCGTCGGCCAGCGCGGCCTCGTCGATGAGGCCGCCGCGGGCCGCGTTGACGATGATGACGCCGGGCTTGGTCTTGGCCAGCGCTTCCTTGCCGATCAGGCCGGCGGTCTCCTTGGTCTTGGGCAGATGCACCGAGATGAAGTCGGCACGACCCAGAAGCTCGTCGAGGGTCAGAAGCTCGATGCCCAGCTGCGCGGCGCGCGCGTGCGACACATAGGGGTCGTAGGCGGTGATGTGCGCGCCGAAGGCGGCCAGCCGCTGCGCCACCAGCTGGCCGATGCGGCCGAGGCCGACCACACCGACGGTCTTTCCGAAGATCTCGGTGCCGGAGAACGAGGAACGCTTCCAGCTGTGCTCGCGCAGCGTCGCATCAGCGGCAGGGATCTGGCGCGCGGCGGCCAACAGCAGCGCCAGCGCGTGCTCGGCCGCGCTGTGGATGTTCGACGTCGGCGCGTTGACGACCAGCACCCCGCGGGCCGTGGCGGCGTCGACGTCGACGTTGTCGAGCCCGACGCCGGCGCGCGCGACGATCTTCAGTTTCGGGGCCGCGGCCAGGACCTCGGCGTCGACCGTGGTGGCCGAGCGCACCAGCAGCGCATCGGCGTCGGCGACGGCGGCCAGCAGCTTCTCTCGGTCGGGCCCGTCAACCCAGCGGACCTCGACCTGGTCGCCCAGGGCCTCCACCGTCGATTGGGCCAGCTTGTCGGCGATCAGTACCACAGGAAGACTCACGAGGCTCCAGCCTAATGGGCTCTAATGTCCAGGTGGAATTGACCGTCGTCGGAAGTGGCCCCAACGGGTTGGCGGCCGCCGTGATCTGCGCCCGAGCCGGGCTGTCCGTTCGGGTCGTCGAGGCGCAGCCGACTCCGGGCGGAGGTGCCCGGACCCTGCCCGACCCGGAGTTCTCGGGGGTGTCGCACGACATCTGCTCGGCCGTGCACCCGCTGGCGCTGGCCTCACCGTTCTTCGCCGAGTTCGATCTGCAAGCCCGGGGCGTCACGTTGGCGGTCCCCGAGGTGTCCTACGGCAATCCGCTGCCCGGGCGCCCGGCGGCCGTCGGGTACCGCGACATCGAACGCACCTGCGCCGAGCTCGACGACGGCGCGTCGTGGCGACGGCTGCTGGGACCGTTGGCCGACGACTGCGACGGCGTGGTCGGATTGCTGCTGGGAGACAAGCGTTCGATTCCCCCGAGCATTCCGGCGGCGGTGCGCGTCGCCCCCCGACTGCTGGCGCAGGGCAGCCCGGCCTGGGGCACCCTTGCGGGCGAGGACGCCAGAGCGTTGTTCACCGGCGTTGCGGCACATACGATTTCGCGGATGCCGTCGCTGGTGTCCGCGGGGGCCGGGCTGATGCTGGCCACCCTCGGCCACACGGTGGGCTGGCCGGTCCCCTCCGGTGGATCGCAGGCGATCCCCGACGCGTTGCTCGCCGATCTGCAGGCCCACGGTGGAGAGCTCGTCCTCGGCGAGGAGGTGACGAGCCCGCCGTCGGGTGTCGTGCTCTACGACACGGCGCCGACGGCACTGCTGCGCATCTACGGCGACCGGCTTCCGCCGGGATACGCGAAGACATTGCGGCGCTACCGCTACGGTCCGGGGGTGGCGAAGGTCGATTTCGTGTTGTCCGGCGAGATCCCCTGGCGCGATCCACGTTTGGCGAATGCTCCGACGCTGCATCTGGGCGGCGACCGGGCCACGATGGCGCGCGCGGAGAAGGACGTCGCGGCGGGCCGCCACGCCGAATGGCCGATGGTGCTCGCCTCCCTCCCCCACCTCGCCGACCCGGGCCGGGTGGACCCGCAGGGGCGCCGACCACTGTGGACCTACGCCCATGTCCCCGCCGGCTCGACGGTCGACATGGCCGAGGCCGTCACCGAGGTGATCGAGCGGTTCGCTCCCGGCTTCCGCGACGTGGTAGTGGGGGTGCGCAGCGTGCCCGCGGCGCGACTGTCCGCGCACAACGCCAACCTCGTCGGCGGCGACATCGGTGTCGGCGGCAACAATATGGTCAGCGCGCTCACCGGGCCGGCCCTGCGCTGGAATCCGTGGTCGACGCCGATCCCCAAGGCGTATCTGTGTTCGTCGGCCACCCCGCCCGGCGGCGGTGTGCATGGCATGGCCGGTTTCTACGCCGCCCGCACCGTGCTGCGTCGGGAATTCGGGATCAGGGAACTTCCCCCGCTCGCGCCCTGAATTCCAGCCGAGATCCCGCGTAGGGTGACGCCATGACGAAAGTGGCAGTCATCTACTACTCGGCGACGGGCCACGGCACCGCCATGGCAAACCGCGTAGCGGCCGCCGCCGAGGCGGCCGGTGCCGAGGTCCGGGTGCGGCACGTCGCCGAGACCCGCGACCCCGAGACATTCGCGAACAACCCGGCGTGGACGGCGAATTACGAAGCGACGAAAGACCTTCCGGCCGCGACCGGCGAGGATATCGTCTGGGCGGATGCGGTGATCTTCGGTTCCCCCACCCGGTTCGGCAACACGGCCTCGCAATTCCGGACGTTCGTCGACTCTCTCGGCGGGCTGTGGGCGCAGGGCAAGCTCGCCGACAAGGTCTACGCCGGCTTCACGTCGTCTCAGACCGCGCACGGCGGCCAGGAGACGACGCTCATCACCCTCTACGTCACGCTGATGCACTTCGGCGGGATCATCGTGCCGCCCGGATACACCGACGGGGTCAAGTTCGCCGACGGGAACCCGTACGGCGTCGGCCACATCACCGGTCCCGAGAACCGCAACGAGCTCGACGAAGCAACTTTGGCCGCGCTCGATCACCTCGCCCGGCGAGTGGTCGGCGTCGCCGATCGGCTCGGTTAGGCGGGCTCGGCGCCTTTGGGTAAGGTCCGCATCGCCGTCCGGATCGCCAGATAGATCAGCGTCGAGGTGACCAGGAATATCGGCCACCCCATGGCAATCCGCGCCACCGCGAGCAATCCTTCCTGGTCGGTGTCGTAGAGGTAGAACTGCACCGCGAACCGCGTCGCGGACACCGCCGCCATCATCAGCGTGACGAGAACGAACGCGGTTCGGACGCGGGGGGTCCGCCGCCAGGTGTCGTCGCGGCCGGTCATCCACGCCCAGACGACGCCGATCAACGGTCGTCCCACCACGATCGAGCCGGTGAACAGGACCGCCATCGCCAGGTACATCCAGATGCCGGGCAGATAGAAGTCTTTGGCCCGACCGGTGGCCAGAGCCAGCCCGGCACCGACCGCGATCCCCGCGAAGCCGAACAGGGCAGGCCGCGTCGACTCGCGCCGCACCAACTGCAGCACCAGGACGATCGCGCCAGCGCCGAGCGCTGCGATCAGGGCCGGCGTCAGCCCGGCGACCGCGTTGAGCGCAGCGAAGGTCGTCACCGGCAGGGCGGTGTACACCAGCCCGCGGATGCCGCCCGCCCGGGCCAACAGGACGGTGGCCGGCGTCGAAGTGCCCGTCATGATCATCGAGAGTACCGACCGCACGATTTCGGTGTAGTTGGTCACGCTGAGGGCGACCAACTACACCGAAATCGCGGAAAGCTAGGCGGTTTCGGTGATGGGGCGGTCGACCCAGCTCATCAGGTCGCGCAGCTTCTTGCCGGTGACCTCGATCGGGTGCTCGGCGTTCTTCTTGCGCAGAGCTTCGAGTTCCTTGTTTCCGCCCTCGACGTTGGCGACCAGGCGCTTGACGAAGGTGCCGTCCTGGATGTCCTTGAGGATGTCCTGCATCCGCTTCTTGGTGTCGGCGTCGATGACGCGCGGACCGGACAGGTAGCCGCCGAACTCCGCGGTGTCACTCACCGAGTAGTTCATCCGGGCGATGCCACCCTCGTACATCAGGTCGACGATCAGCTTGAGCTCGTGCAGCACCTCGAAGTAGGCCATCTCCGGGGCGTAACCCGCCTCGACCATGACCTCGAATCCGGTCTTGACCAGTTCCTCGGTGCCGCCGCACAACACAGCCTGCTCACCGAACAGGTCGGTCTCGGTCTCTTCCTTGAACGTGGTCTTGATGACACCGGCGCGGGCGCCGCCGATGGCTGCGGCGTACGACAGCGCCAGCGCCTGGCCCTCACCCTTGGGGTCCTGGTCGATGGCGATCAGGCAGGGCACGCCCTTGCCGTCGACGAACTGGCGGCGGACCAGGTGGCCGGGGCCCTTGGGGGCGACCATGCCGATGGTGACGTTGGCCGGCGGCTTGATCAGACCGAAGTGGATGTTGAGGCCGTGACCGAAGAACAGCGCGTTGCCGTCCTCCAGGTTGGGCTCGATGTCGTTGGTGAAGATCTCGGCCTGCGCAGTGTCAGGCGCCAGCAGCATGATCACGTCGGCCCACTTGGCGACCTCTGCCGGGGTGTCGACCTCGAGACCCTGCTCGGTGACCTTCTCGCGGGACTTCGAGCCCTCCTTGAGACCGACCTTCACCTGGACACCGGAGTCGCGCAGGCTCAGCGAGTGCGCGTGCCCCTGGCTGCCGTAGCCGATGACGGCGACCTTGCGGCCCTGAATAATCGACAGGTCCGCGTCGGCGTCATAGAACATCTCAACTGCCATCTTCGTGAATCTTCTTTCTTCTGTTTGCTTTTCAGGTTCTTACTTGGTGCTGATACCGCGCGGGCCGCGGGACAGCGACACCACACCGGACTGGACGATCTCCCGGATCCCGTAAGGCTCGAGCACCCTCAGCAGCGCCTCGATCTTGCCAGGTGTCCCGGTGGCCTCGACAGTGAGCGACTCGTTGGAGACGTCGACGACCTTGGCCCGGAACAGGTTGACCGCCTCGATGACCTGCCCACGGGTGGCGGCATCGGTGCGGACCTTGATCAGCGCGAGCTCCCGGGAGACGGAGTTCTCCTCGTCCTGCTCGACGATCTTGATCACGTTGATCAGCTTGTTGAGCTGCTTGGTGATCTGCTCCAGGGGCGACTCCTCGACGTCGACCACGATGGTCATCCGCGAGAGGTCCTTGTGTTCGGTGGCGCCGACCGCCAGTGACTGGATGTTGTAGCCGCGGCGCGAGAACAGCGACGCCACGCGGGCCAGCACACCGGGCTTGTCTTCGACGAGCACCGACAGCGTGTGGGTGATGCTCATCTACAGGCTCCGTTCTTCGCGCAAGCGCTCATCAGGCGTGCCCCTCTTCGTTGTCGAACAGCGGTCGGATACCGCGTGCGGCCTGGATCTCATCATTGCTGGTGCCTGCGGCCACCATCGGCCACACCTGGGCATCGGCGCCGACGACGAACTCGATCACCACCGGTCGGTCGTTGATCGCGCGGGCCTGGCTGATGACGTCTGCCACATCCTCGCTACGCTCACAACGCAATCCGACGCAGCCCAGCGCCTCGGACAGCTTGACGAAGTCCGGGATGCGGCGGGAGTGGGTGGCCAGATCGGTTTGGCTGTACCGCTCTTCGTAGAACAGTGTCTGCCATTGACGCACCATGCCGAGATTGCCGTTGTTGATCAGCGCGACCTTGATCGGCACCCCTTCGATGGCGCACGTGGCCAGCTCCTGGTTGGTCATCTGGAAGCAGCCGTCGCCGTCGATCGCCCACACCTCGGCCTCCGGGCGGCCCATCTTGGCGCCCATCGCCGCAGGCACCGCGAAGCCCATGGTGCCCAGACCACCGGAGTTGATCCACGTCTTGGGGTTCTCATACGAGATGAACTGCGCCGCCCACATCTGGTGCTGACCCACGCCGGCCACATAGACCGCGTCCGAGCCCGCGATCTTGCCCAGCGTCTCGATCACGAACTCCGGCGACAGGCTGCCGTCACTCTGCGGGCCGTAGCTCAGCGGGTAGGTCGACTCAATCCCGCGCAGGTACTCCCACCAGTTGTCCAACTTGGTCGAGGCGGTCGCGCCGTCGCGGCGCAGGACCTCGATCAGATCGGTGATCACGGCCTTGACGTCGCCGACGATCGGCACGTCGGCGTGCCGGTTCTTGCCGATCTCGGCGGGGTCGATGTCAGCGTGGATCACCTTGGCCTCGGGCGCGAACGAGTCCAACTTGCCGGTCACGCGGTCGTCGAAGCGGGTGCCCAGCGCGATCAGCAGATCGCTGCGCTGCAGCGCGGCCACCGCGGCGACCGTGCCGTGCATGCCCGGCATGCCGAGGTTCTGCGGATGGCTGTCCGGGAACGCACCGCGGGCCATCAACGTGGTCACCACCGGGATGCCGGTCAGCTCGGCCAGGTCCAGCAGCTGCTCGCTGGCCTCGCCGCGGATCACGCCGCCGCCGACGTAGAGCACCGGCTTGCTGGCCTCGCCGATCAGTTTGGCGGCCTCGCGGATCTGACGGTTGTGCGGTTTGGTGTTCGGCTTGTAGCCCGGCAGCTCGAACTGCGGGGGCCAGGCGAACGTGCACTCGCCCTGCAGAATGTCCTTCGGGATGTCGACCAGCACCGGACCTGGCCGCCCGCTGGAGGCGATATGGAACGCCTCGGCGATGACGCGCGCGATGTCGTCACCGTCGCGGACCAGGAAGTTGTGCTTGGTGACCGGCATCGTGATGCCCGAGATGTCGGCTTCCTGGAACGCGTCGGTGCCGATCAGGGCGCGTCCGACCTGCCCGGTGATCGCCACCATCGGGATCGAGTCCATGTAGGCGTCGGCCAGCGGTGTCACCAGGTTGGTCGCCCCGGGACCCGACGTGGCCATGCACACCCCGACCCTGCCGGTGGCGTGCGCGTAGCCGCTGGCCGCGTGGCCCCCGCCCTGCTCGTGACGGACCAGGACGTGGCGCAGCTTCTTCGAGTCGAAAAGCGGGTCGTAGACCGGCAGCACGGCACCGCCCGGGATGCCGAAGATGACGTCGACACCGAGTTCCTCAAGCGATCGGATGACCGCCTGCGCTCCGGTGAGCTGTTGTGGGGCAATGTTGTTCGGTTGGCGAGTGGCTTGCGACGGGGCCGGCGCGGAGTTGTGCTTCGCGGCGGCCGCTGTCCCGTCCGTCGGGGTCGCCGACTGCTCGGGCGGTCGCTTGGTAGGTGCGCTCACGGTGTCCTCTGGTCTTTCTCGGTCGGCCGATCTTCTCAAATCGGTGCTGGGGCAACAAAAAACCCCCGTCAGCCCGGCGGCTGTACGAGGGTTGCGCGTCGATGCGGTTTTGCTATGCCCGAACCAGGGCTAGCGCGGCATCAACGCGCAACCCAATTACTACGAGCAAGGTCTGCATAGCAGACGACGGTAGCCCGCGAACAGGCCGAAGGTCAAATTCGGGTCTCACCGACGAGCGCTCGCGCGTGGCGGAACCGCCCCGCCGAAGGCTGGGGGGAGGGCCGACTCGCACGGTGCAATGATGGCCCCATGCGCACCCCCTCGGAGTCGGCACCGGTCGTCGTCAGGATCTCACCGATGGCACACGTGGCGATCGGCTTCCTGTCGGTGGCCCTGCTCGCGGTGGTGTTCGCAGGTCCGGCCTGGTTCATCCTGCTGTTCCTGATCCCGTTGCTGCTGTCGATCTTCGTGATGCGCTACCGCACCGTCGCCGACCGGGACACCGTTACCGCCCGCACGATGCTGCGCAGCAAGACCGTGCGCTGGGACGACATCGACGGTCTGCGCTTCGGCCGCACCGCCTGGGCGGTGGCACAGCGGCGCGACGGAACCGAGCTTTCCCTTCCGGCGGTGACGTTCTCGACCCTGCCGAGGTTGGCCGCGGCCAGCGGTGGCCGGGTGCCCAACCCCTACGAGTAACAGTGCGTCAGGCCAGCGGGTTGGTGCCGTTGAGCAGGACCCAGATCGCCACACCCGCGCCAATCCCCAGCAGCAGCGCGGCGAACGAGCCGACGAAGGGGCGGCGGGCCCAGCCACGGCCGGCGTCCAGACCGTAGCGGCCCGGGCCGACGAGGATGATCGCTGCGACGGCGCACACCAGCACCACCTGGTACTCGTGCCCGTCGGTCAGGAACGACGACAGCCGGGCTTCCTCGTGTGCGAGGGTGGCCTCGGCCAGCACCGACGTGATCAGATACCCCAGCGCCCCGGCCGCCGCGATCGGGGTGAACAGGCCGATGACCAGGAGCACCCCCGCGGCGATCTGACCGCCGGCAGCGACGTAGGTCAGGATGTCGGCGTGCCGGAAGCCCACCTCGGTCAGGGTGTCGCGGAAGCCGTCCAGACCGGGCCCGCCCCACCATCCGAAGACCTTCTGCAGGCCGTGGCCGATGAGCAGCACACCGACCGCGACGCGCAGCACCAGCAGCCCGAGGTCCTGGGTGCCCCTGCGGTCGTCGCGTCGGTCGGGATCGATGACACCGACCTCGGTGGGCGCCGCCGTCGACCCGTAGGACCCGGGCGCCAGCCCGGTGCCCGGCTGCACGTACGGCAGCGGCTCCGGCTCGTTCAACAGCGCGAACGGCTGCTGGCCGGCCGGCTTGGCGGAGTCGTAACGGGGAATCGCGGTGGTCTCGAAGTCGCCGCCGTAGTGCGCGGACGGCAGATCGTCTTCCGGGTCCACCAGGCTCGCCGACGCGGGCCGCCCAGCCGAATCGTCGGGCCGCTGCCAGGGGCCGGGATCATGGGGACTCGTCACGACTGCCAGGGTAAGGGCTGACCCGGCCCGAACCGAGGATTGGCGCGGCGCGTTGAGCACCTGTTTCCGCTCCCCGGCCCAGGTCGCGGTGGGGAGCGCGTGGCGGACACTCGACGACGATCCGTAACCTGGCGTGCATGAGCGAGCGTCGGTCGTGGGGACCTTTCGTGGTGCTGCTGAGCGCGGCGCTGCTTGCCGGGGCGGGCTGCGCCCGGTTCGACTCCGCGCAGTCCCAGCCATTCACCACCGAACCGCAACTGGCGCCCGGGCCGACGTCGACGCCGCCGCCACCTCCCCCGCTGCCGGCCAAGCCGTTTCCCAAGGACTGTCCGGCCCCCGGGGTGATGCAGGGCTGCCTGGAGAGCACCAGCGGTCTGATCATGCTGCCCGACAGCAAGTCGGCGCTGGTCGCCGAGCGCACCACCGGCGCGGTCAAGGAAGTGTCGGTGCGCGCCGAACCCGTCACCAAGATGGTGATCCCCGTCGACGGCAGCGGTGACGGCGGCCTGATGGACATCGTCATGTCCCCCACCTTCACCCAGGACCGGCTGATGTACGCGTACGTCAGCACCCCGACCGACAACCGGGTGGTCCGAATCGTCGAGGGGGATCCGCCCAAGCCGATCCTGACCGGCATCCCCAAAGGGGTCACCGGCAACACCGGGTCGTTGATCTTCACCAGCCCGACCACCCTGGTGGTGCAGACGGGCGACGCGGGCAACCCCGCGCTGGCGGCCGATCCCGGCTCCCTGGCGGGCAAGCTTCTGCGCATCGAGCAGCCCACCACCGTCAATCAGGCGCCGACGACGACGGCGTTGTCCGGCCTTGGCCCCGGCGGGGGGTTGTGCATCGATCCCGCCGACGAGTCGCTCTACGTCACCGACCGGACACCGACGGCCGACCGGTTGCAGCGCATCACGAAGGACTCCCGGGTGTCGACGGTGTGGACCTGGCCGGATCGCCCCGGCGTGGCGGGCTGTGCGGCGCTCGACGGCACCGTGTTGGTCAACCTCGTCAACACCAAACAGACCGTGGCGGTGCGGATGGCACCGGAAACCGGTGCGGTGACCGGGGATCCGGAGGTGGTCCGTCAGGACCAGCACGGGCATGCCTGGGCGCTGCAGGTGTCCCCGGACGGCAACGTGTGGGGAGCCACGGTCAACAAAACGTCCGGCGACGCGATGAGGCTCGACGACGTGGTGTTCCCGCTGTTCCCGCAGGGTGGCGGATTCCCCCGCACCAACGCCGACAACACCTAGTTCGCCGAACCCGCCCCTCGGGGGCGGTGTGGGACGGGCAGGGTCGGGGGCTCCGCTACTCCGGCCCGTGCCCCGGCAAACGGAGCATCAGACGCGTCCCGCCCTGCGGGCTGACCTCCAATGATGCTGTGCCGCCGTGGATCTCGGCCTGCTGAGCCACCAGCGCCAACCCGAGCCCCGAGCCCGACCGTGACGCGGTGGTGCCCCGGTGGAAGCGTTCGAAGACCGCGGCACGTTCCTCTTCGGGGACACCTGAGCCGTTGTCGTCGACGGCGATCTCCACGCCCGACTGCGAACTGACCACGCTGAGCCGGATCTGGGTCGCCCCACCGTGTTTGACCGCGTTGGCGATGGCGTTGTCGATGACCAGCCGAAGTCCCGCAGGCATTCCCAGCATCAGCACTGTGGTCGAGGACGCCAACGACACGTCGACGCCGGGGTAATTGCGCATCGCGTCGTGGGCGGCGCGGTCGAGCAGTTCGGCGATGTCCACCGGAACGAAGTCCTCGACCGTCGTCAGTTGGCCCTGGGCCAACCGCTCCAGGGCGGTCAGGGTCGCCTCGATCCGCGACTGCGTGCGGATCACGTCACCGATGACTTCCTGGCGCTGCTCGGGCGCGAGGTCCAGCGTCGAGAGGACCTCCAGGTTCGTCCGCATCGCCGTCAACGGGGTGCGCAGTTCGTGCGATGCCACGGAGGCGAAATCACGGGCGGTCTCCAGCGCGGCCCGGGTGCGCTGCTGTTCGTCACCGATCCGGGCGAGCATGCCCTCGACGGCCTCGGAGATCTCGACCGCCTCCCACACGCCGCGCACCTGCACCTCGTCGGGATTGGACTGCGCGTTGATCGCGCGGGCCTGCCGGGCGAGCAGCCGGAACGGGTTGACCATGATCAGGCCGATGACCCAGCCGATGAGCAGTGTGCTCAGGATCACGCCGGCGCAGATCCAGAACACCCGCCAGTGCAGGCCGTCGATGCGCGCCTGGGTATCGGCGAGCGGGGCGCCGAGTGCGATCGACGCGGTTCCGGTGGTGATGGTGCGAACCCGGTACTCGACCCCTTCGATCGTGGCGTCGGCGTACCCGTTGGGCAGCTCGGGCAGCACGACCTCGGCCGGCGTGGACACCGTGATGCCGCCGATGCGGGCGGTGCGCACCAGGCCGCCCTCGGTGGGTTCCGGGCCGACGCCGTCCTGTGCGCTGCGGAGCAGCGTGTTGACGTCGCCGAGGCTCGACAGCGAATCGAGCCGCCGGTCGAGCTGGTCGTACTGGTCGTTGGTGACACCGACCCACACCCACACGCCCAGCGTGAGCACCAGGATGATGACGCCCAACTGGGAGAGGATGACGATCGACCGCAGCGAGAGCATCCGGAGCGGATGCTGCAGAACGCGGAAGACCAGATCCTGTATGCGCGTCATCTAGCTGCAGGCGGCCATGACAAGTTCGCGCACCCGCGCCGCATCGGCCTGCCCCTTCGTCGCCTTCATCACCGCGCCGACGATCGCGCCCGCCGCCTGCACCTTGCCGCCGCGAATCTTCTCGACCACGTCCGGGTTGGCCGCCAGCGCCTCGTCGACCGCGGCCTGGATCAGCGAGTCGTCACGCACCACAGCCAGCCCGCGGTCGGCCATCACCTGCTCGGGGTCGCCCTCGCCGGCCAGCACACCCTCGACAACCTGGCGCGCCAGCTTGTTGGACAGCTTGCCGTCCTCGACGAGCTTGACGACGGCGGCGACCTGCGCCGGCGTGATCGGAAGCGCCTCGAGTTCGACCCCTGATTCGTTGGCTTTCTGCACCAGGAAGTTGCCCCACCAGGCGCGAGCCTGATCACTGGACGCGCCGTGCTCGACGGTGGCCGCGATCAGGTCGAGCGCGCCGATGTTGACCAGGTCGCGCATCACCTCGTCGGATATCCCCCAGTCTTGCTGGATTCGCTTGCGCGCCAACCACGGAAGCTCGGGGATCGTGGTGCGCAACTGTTCGACGAGTTCGGCACTGGGAGCCACCGGCTCAAGGTCGGGCTCGGGGAAGTAGCGGTAGTCCTGCGCCGTCTCCTTGCTACGCCCCGGCGAGGTGTGACCGTCCTCGTGGAAGTGGCGGGTCTCCTGGTGCACGGTGGCGCCGGACTCCAGAATCGCTGCCTGCCTGCGCATCTCGTACCGAACCGCCACCTCGACGCTCTTGAGGGAGTTGACGTTCTTGGTCTCGGTGCGGGTGCCGAACTCGGCCTGCCCGATCGGCTTGAGGGAGACGTTGGAGTCGCAGCGCATCGAGCCCTGATCCATCCGCACATCGGAAACATCCAAGGCGCGCAACAGGTCTCGCAACGCGGTGACATAGGCCCTGGCGATTTCCGGGGCGCGCTCGCCGGTGCCCTCGATCGGTTTGGTGACGATCTCGATCAGCGGAACGCCGGAGCGGTTGTAGTCGGCGAGCGAGGTGGTCGCCCCCGCGATACGCCCGGTGTCGCTGCCCAGGTGGGTCAGCTTGCCGGTGTCCTCCTCCATGTGGGCGCGCTCGATGTCCACCCGCCAGGTGGTGCCGTCGTCGAGGGGCACGTCGAGGTGACCGTTGATCGCGATCGGTTCGTCGTACTGCGAGATCTGGTAATTCTTCGGCTGGTCGGGATAGAAGTAGTTCTTCCGGGCGAACCGGCCCCAGGGCGCGATGTCGCAGTTGAGCGCCAGGCCGATGCGGATCGCGGCCTCCACGGCGGACTGGTTGAGCACGGGAAGCGAGCCGGGCAGTCCCAGGCACACCGGGCACACCTGGGTGTTGGGCTCGGCGCCGAACCTGTTCGCACAACCGCAGAACATCTTCGTCGCGGTCGACAGCTCAACGTGCACCTCAAGGCCGAGCACGGGTTCGTACTTGGCGATGACCTCGTCGTAATCGAGCAGCGGTGCGGTGTCCGAGGTCACGGAAGTCATGCCCCCGATCCTAGTGGGTCGCGTTTTCACCGCGAACAGACACAAACTCGCCCCGCACAGGTGGGATTTGTGCGAGTTCGCGTCTTCTCGCCGGGGAAACCTCAGCCGAAGAACTCGGCGGCGTCGTCGTAACGGCTCTGCGGGACCAGCTTGAGCTGGCGCACTGCATCGGCCAGCGGCACCCGCCCGATCTCCTGACCGCGCAGCGACACCATCATCCCGTACTCGCCGGCGTGAGCGGCATCAGCGGCGTTGACGCCGAACCGGGTGGCCAGCACGCGGTCGTACGCCGTGGGCGTGCCGCCGCGCTGCACGTGCCCGAGCACGGTCACCCGGACCTCCTTGTTGATCCGCTTCTCCACCTCGATCGCCAGTTGCTGCGCGACGCCGGTGAACTTCTCGTGTCCGAACTCGTCGATCCCGCCCTGACGCAGCTGCATCGACCCCTCGGCCGGCTTCGCACCCTCGGCGACCACACAGATGAAATGCGAATCACCGCGCACGAAGCGCTGTTTGACCAACCGGCACACCTCTTCGACGTCGAACGGCTGCTCGGGGATCAGCGTCATGTGCGCACCCGAGGCCAGCCCGGCGTTCAGCGCGATCCAGCCGGCGTGGCGCCCCATCACCTCGACCAGCATCACGCGTTGATGGGATTCCGCGGTGCTGTGCAACCGGTCGATGGCCTCGGTGGCGACGGTCAACGCGGTGTCATGGCCGAACGTCACGTCGGTGCAGTCGATGTCGTTGTCGATCGTCTTGGGCACACCGACGACGGGGACGTTCTCCTCGGACAGCCAGTGCGCGGCGGTCAGCGTGCCCTCACCCCCGATCGGGATGAGCACGTCGATGCCGTTGTCCTCCAGCGTCTGCTTGATCTGGTCGAGGCCGGCGCGCAGCTTGTCGGGGTTCACCCGCGCGGTACCGAGCATGGTGCCGCCCTTGGCCAGCAGCCGGTCGTTGCGGTCGTCGTTGCTCAACTGGATACGGCGATCCTCCAGCAGGCCCCGCCAACCGTCCTGGAAGCCGACCACCGACGAGCCGTACCGCACATACGAGGTCCGCACCACCGCCCTGATCACAGCGTTCAGGCCAGGACAGTCGCCGCCGCCGGTCAGCACTCCGATACGCATGACCCCATCTAACCCGCTTACAGCGCAGTCGGCAGCGGTCCTCGCGCGGCTTCATAGGCCGCGCCCACCCGGTAGAGCCGGTCGTCGGCCAGTGCCGGCGCCATGATCTGCAGGCCGACGGGCAGGTTGTCGTCGGCCGACAACCCCGACGGCACCGACATCCCGCAGTGCCCGGCCAGGTTCAGCGGCAGCGTGCACAGGTCGAACAGGTACATCGCCAGCGGGTCGTCGACCTTCTCCCCGAGGCGGAACGCGGTGGAGGGAGTCGCGGGCGACACCAGCACGTCGACGCTGCGATAGGCCTCGTCCAGATCGCGCGCAATCAGCGTGCGCACCTTCTGCGCCTGGTTGTAGTAGGCGTCGTAGTAGCCCGCTGAGAGCGCGTACGTCCCGATCATGATGCGGCGTTTGACCTCGGCCCCGAAACCCGCCGCCCGGGTCATCGCCATGACTTCCTCGGCGCTGGTGGTGCCGTCGTCGCCGACGCGCAGGCCGTACCGCATGCCGTCGAACTTCGCCAGGTTCGACGACACCTCCGACGGCAGGATCAGGTAGTAGGCCGCCAGCGAGTGGTCGAAGTGCGGACAGTCCACCTCGCTGACCTCGGCGCCGAGTGCGGTCAGCTGTTCGACGGCCGCGGTGAACGACGCGAGCACACCCGGCTGGTAGCCCTCACCGCTGCGCAGCTGCTTCACCACGCCGATGCGTACGCCCTTGAGGTCGCCCCGGGCGCCGGCCCGGGCGGCGCCGACGACGTCGGGCACGGCGGCGTTCACCGACGTCGAGTCCCGCGGGTCGTGGCCCGCGATGACCTGGTGCAGCAGCGCGGTGTCGAGCACGGTGCGCGCGCAGGGCCCGCCCTGGTCCAGCGACGAGGCGCAGGCGATCAGGCCGTACCGCGACACCGTGCCGTAGGTGGGTTTGACGCCGACGGTCGCGGTGAGCGCCGCGGGCTGGCGGATCGATCCCCCGGTGTCCGAACCGATGGCCAGCGGTGCCTGGAATGCCGCCAGCGCCGCGGCGCTGCCGCCGCCGGAGCCGCCGGGCACGCAGTCGACGTTCCACGGGTTGCGGGTGGGCCCGTACGCGGAGTTCTCCGTCGACGACCCCATCGCGAACTCGTCCATGTTGGTCTTGCCGAGGATCGGGATACCCGCGGCGCGCAGCTTGGCGGTGACCGTCGCGTCGTACGGGGAGGTCCACCCTTCGAGGATCTTCGAGCCACAGGTGGTGGGCATGTCGGTGGTGGTGAAGACGTCCTTGAGCGCCAGCGGGACACCGGCAAGCGGCGACGGGAGTCGTTCGCCTGCGGCTGTGGCCTCGTGGATGGCCTTGTCGACGGTGGCGGCCGCGGCCAGCGCCTGGTCGCCCGCGACGTGCAGGAAGGCGTGGTACTCGGCGTCGGTGGCGGCGATCTGGTCCAGGCAGGCCTGGGTGACCTCGGTGGCGGACACCTCTCTGGCGGCGATCTTGGCCGCGAGGGTGGCGGCGTCCAGCTTGATCAGATCGGTCATTCCGCTTCTCCCAGAATCCGGGGCACCGCGAAGCGGCCCTCGTCGGTGTTCGGTGCGGCGGCCAGGGCCTGCTCCTGGGTCAGGCTGGGCGCTTCGACGTCGGGCCGGAACACGTTGACGTCCTTCAGCGGGTTGCCGGTGGCCTCGACCCCGGTGACGTCGACGGTCTGGATCTGGCCGACGTGGCCGAGGATGGCGTCCAACTGCCCGGCGAAGCTGTCCAGCTCACTGTCGGTCAGGGCGAGTCGGGCGAGGCGCGCGAGGTGCGCAACCTCGTCTCGGGAGATCTGGGACACGACCACGAAGCCTAGTTGAACGGCACGCCGGCGAGCCGCCCCGGTGACCCGGGGGCCCCGCCGCCCGAGTCGCCCGCCGGTGCCGGTCCGTGACACAGTGTTGGCCGTGCCTTCGTATCTGCTGCGGGTCCAGCTAGAGGACAGGCCGGGCAGCCTCGGTTCATTGGCCGTCGCCCTCGGCTCGGTGGGCGCCGACATCCTGTCCCTCGACGTGGTGGAACGCGTCGCGGGCTATGCGATCGACGATCTGGTGGTCGAGCTGCCGCCGGGCGCCATGCCCGACATGCTCATCACCGCCGCCGAGAATCTCAACGGCGTCTATGTGGACAGCATCCGTCCACACACCGGTCTGCTCGAAGCACACCGGGAGCTGGAGCTCATCGATCATGTGGCCGCGGCCGACGGACGACTCAAGAGGCTGCAGGTGCTGGTCGACGAGGCGCCGCGGGTGCTGCGGGTCGGCTGGTGCACCGTGGTGGAGCTGACCACGACAGGCCCCGAGCGCGTGGTGGGCAGCTCGGGTGCGCCCGAGACGCAGGCCGCCGAGACCCCGTGGTTGCCGCTGGAGCGGGCCGAGGCGCTGGACGCCACCGCCGACTGGGTGCCGCAGGTGTGGCGCGACATGGACACCACGCTGGCTGCCGCCCCGCTGGGCCACCCGGGGACCGCGATCGTGCTCGGCCGCCCCGGCGGCCCCGCGTTCCGGCCCAGCGAGGTCGCCCGGCTCGGCTACCTGGCCGGGATCGTCACGACGATCATCGGCTGACCGCCGGGATCATCGGCCGACCGCCGGGATCATCGGCCGAACGCCGCCTAGGAGTCCGGTGTGTCGGGCCCGTTTTCGAGCAGCCGGCGGAACCCGTCCTC
>Ga0172382_10001565_pt1 | contig 40719 bp, 32 predicted proteins | sample Leawel138RmetaG_FD_122245 | JGI IMG/M metagenome (GOLD analysis project Ga0172382, IMG submission 122245) | Leachate microbial communities from a municipal landfill in Southern Ontario, Canada - Leachate well 138R metaG | ecosystem: Engineered > Solid waste > Landfill > Unclassified | place... | reverse complement strand
CGAATGCCCCGGGCTTGCCGGTGCGCTGCTCGTCGGCGCCGGGGTCGGGGCGGCGATGGCCTTCGCGCTCGGCGTACGCGGCATCGGCGTTCATCATCTCGAAGGCCACCTGCTGTCGCCGCTGCTCGCACCGGATCCGCCCGATTTTCCATTCGTTGCGCTGCTGGTCTCGGGCGGCCACACCCAGCTGATGGATGTCACCGGAGTCGGCCGGTACACGCTGCTCGGCGACACCCTCGACGATGCCGCGGGCGAAGCCTTCGACAAGAGCGCGAAACTGCTCGGACTGGGCTACCCGGGCGGGCCGGCCATTGCGGCGCTCGCCGAGCGCGGCCGACCCGGACGCTGGCGGCTGCCTCGGCCCATGCTGCATTCGGGCGACCTCGACTTCAGCTTCAGCGGCCTGAAAACCGCCGTGCTCACCCTCGTGCGCCGCACCCTGGGCGACGGCGCCGACGCGGCCAACCCCGAAACCGCCGACGCCGGGCAGGTCCGCGCCGACATCGCCGCCGAAGTGCAGGCGGCCATCATCGACATCCTGGTCAGCAAATCGGTGCGTGCCCTGGCAGTCACCGGCCGGCGCACGCTGGTCGTGGCCGGCGGCGTCAGCGCCAACCGCAGGCTGCGCGAACTGCTGGCGGCCGAGCAGGCGAAGGCGGACTTCGACGTGCACTTCCCCGATCTGGCACTGTGCTCGGACAATGGCGCGATGATCGCCTTCGCCGGAGCACTGCGCCTGGCCGAATCGACTGAACTGGCCGGAGGTGGCGCAACCAGCGCCCTGCCGCCGCCCAAGGGCTTCCAGGTACGGCCCCGCTGGCCGCTCGACAGCCTCCCGGCGACGGGCTGAACCTTCAGCGGCGCTTGCGGCGCTGGCCGCCCGTCGTTGCGCCTGTTCTGCCGCCGGCTGCTCCGGCGTCCCGGGCAGCGCCTGCTCCGGCCGCCGGCGCCGCTCCGCTGCGCCGCTCACCGATCCGGCTCTCCTTGCCCTCGAGCAGCTTGCGGATGTTGGCCGCGTGCCGCCAGATCAGCAACAGGCTCATCAAGGCCAGCGCGGCCGCGATCGGCGAGGTGCCGAACAGGAATACGTACCAGAACGGGGCGAAGACCGCGGCGACCAGCGCCGCCAGCGACGAGTAGCGGAAGAACCAGGCGATGAGCAGCCAGCTCGCCAGCGCTCCCAGGCCGAGAGCGGGGTGCAGGGCGAACAGCACGCCGGCCATGGTCGCGACGCCCTTGCCGCCCCTGAACCGGTGAAAGACCGGGTACAGATGTCCGATGAACACTGCCAGGGCAACCAGGGCGATCGTGCCATCGCCAAAGCCCAGGCTGGCGGCGAGGACCTTGGCCGCCAGCACCGCAGCCGCGCCCTTCAGCGCATCGCCCAGCAGGGTCAGCAGCGCGGCGGTCCGGTTGCCGGTGCGCAGCACATTGGTGGCCCCCGGATTGCCCGAACCGTAGCTGCGCGGATCGGCCAGGTTCATGGCCTTGCTGACGAGCACCGCAAACGAGACCGACCCGATCAGGTAGGCGGCCACGACCGCCAGCGCGCTGTACAGGATATTCATCTTGCCCCCCGACTCATCTTGCCCCTCGACTCATCTTGCCTCCCGCCCCTCATTCCATCAGCGCGCAATGCACCGGCTGCGCCTGCAGCAGTTCGACCAGCACCCGGGGTTCGATCGATACCAGAAAGCCGCGCCGTCCGCCATTGATCCAGATCCGCGGCAACGCCAGCACCGTTGCCTCGACGAACACCGGCATCGCCTTGCGGGTGGCAAACGGCGAGGTGCCGCCGACCTGGTAGCCGGAGTGACGCTGGGCAACCTCCGGCGTGCAGGCCTCGATCGACTTCCTGCCGGCCTGCCGGGCCAGGTTCTTCGTGGACACCTTGCGATCGCCGTGCATCAGGACCAGCAGCGGCCTGGCGGCCTCGTCCTGCATCACCAGCGTCTTGACCACGGCGTGCCCGTCGAGGCCGAGCTGGCGGGCCGACTCGGCGGCACCGCCGTGCTCGACGTAATCGTACGGATGGCCGTCGAATGCAATCCGGTGCTTGCGCAGCAGTTGCGTGGCCGGTGTCTCCGAAACATGCCTGGCCATCGTCACCGCCCGGTCATGTCCGGCGCCCCGGGCCGAGGCCGCCCTTCGGCATCCCGCCTGTCGGCATGAAACCCCTCCCCATCGATCCGTAACAGCCAGCCATTCTAGCCGTGAGCCAGGCGGGTCGCGCCACGCCCCTGACGGCCGGCAAGGCAACCGGGCAGCCAGACGGCCAGGCAGCCGGCGCAGGCTTCTTGACCACCGTCGGCACGCCAGCCATCGGATTTCGCTAGCATCGACCCTGCGCCGCCGGCCCCTGACCTCCTGGTCAGGACATGCCGGATCTCGCCGACTTCGTCTGGATCCGTGACAAACCCCCGTTGAAATGACTCGCGAAACCCCCGCCGCCCGATCGCCGGACCTTGCCGGGCCGACCCCGCTGCCGGAAGCAGCCGACTGGCATGCGCGCCCGGCCGACGAGGCACTGAGGGCGCTGGCCAGCCGGACGGCCGGCCTGGACGAGGCCGAGGCCGGGCGCCGGCTCGCGCAGCACGGCCCGAACCAGCTGGCCGTCCGGCGCGAGCGCGGCTGGCTCCGGCGGCTGCTCGACCAGTTCCACAACGTCCTGCTCTACGTGATGCTCGGCGCCGCGGTCGTGACGGCAGCGCTCGGGCACTGGATCGACACCGGCGTGCTGATGGTCGCGGTGGTGGTCAACGCCATCATGGGCTTCATCCAGGAAGGCAAGGCCGAGTCGGCGCTGGCCGCAATCCGCAAGCTGCTGTCGCCGCACGCCACGGTGCTGCGCAACGGCCGGCGGCGCGAGATCGATGCCACGACGCTGGTGCCCGGCGACCTGGTGATCCTCGCCTCCGGCGACCGGGTGCCGGCCGACCTGCGCCTGCTCGCCTGTCGCCAGCTGCGCATCGACGAATCGGCGCTGACCGGCGAGTCGGTGCCGGTCGACAAGCACACCGACGCGGTGGACATCGAGGCGCCGCTGGGCGATCGCACCGGCATGGCGTTCTCGGGCACCGTCGTCGTCCATGGCCAGGCCACCGGTCTGGTCGTCGCCACCGGCGCGCATACCGAACTGGGGCGCATCGACCAGATGATGGTCGCCATCGACGCCACCAGTACGCCGCTGCTGCGCCAGATCGACCGCTTCGGCCGGGGGCTGGCCGTGACCATCCTGGCGATCGCCGCCGCCACCTTCGTCGCCGGCGTGGTGCTGCGCGGCCAGCCGGCCAGCGAAATGTTCATGATGGTGGTGGCGCTGATCGCGTCGGCGATTCCGGAAGGCCTGCCCGCCCTCATGACCGTCACGCTCGCACTCGGGGTGCAGCGGATGGCCCGGCAGCGGGCCATCGTCCGACGGCTGCCTGCTGTCGAGACGCTGGGCTCGGTCACCGTCATCTGCTCGGACAAGACCGGCACGCTGACGCGCAACGAGATGACCGTGACGCGGGTCGTCTGCCCGGGCCGGACCTTCGATGTCGACGGGGTCGGCTACGAACCGGCCGGCACGATCGCCGCAGACGGCAAACCGGTGGAGATCGCCAGCCAGCCGGCGCTCGAACAGCTCATCCGGGTCGGTGTCCTGTGCAACGACGCCCGGCTCGCCCGCGACGGCAGCGGCTGGCAGGTCGAGGGCGATCCGACCGAGGGCGCGTTGCTGGTGCTGGGCCACAAGGCCGGGTTGACGCCGGAACGCGAAGCCGCCGCCTGGCCACGACTCGATTCGATTCCATTCGAATCACAGAATCGCTACATGGCCTCGCAGCACCGCGACGCCGACGGCCGCAGCTGGATCTTCGTCAAGGGGGCGCCGGAGCGCATTCTCGAGATCTGCGATCGCGAACTGACCAGCAACGGCGAGCGGGCGCTGGACATCGACACCTGGCGGCGCATGACCACGGACACCGCGGCGCGCGGCCTGCGCCTGCTGGCGCTGGCCTGCCGGCAGGCCGAGCCCGTGCACGGCACGCTCGATGCAGGCGACGTGGCTGGCGGCTACACGATGCTCGGACTGGTCGGCATCATCGACCCGCCCCGCGAGGAAGCGATCCAGGCCGTCGCCGACTGCCACCGGGCCGGCATCCGCACCAAGATGATCACCGGTGATCACGCCGACACCGCACGCGCCATCGGCGCCGCACTCGACATCGGCGTCGACCGGCCGGCGCTCACCGGCGCCGAGATCGCGCTGATGGATGACGCCGCGCTGCGCAGGGTCGCCATGGAGGTCGACGTCTTTGCGCGGGCCAGCCCCGAGCACAAGCTGCGCCTGGTGCAAGCCCTGCAGAATGCCGGGCAGGTGGTCGCGATGACCGGTGACGGCGTCAACGATGCACCGGCGCTCAAGCGCGCCGACGTCGGCGTCGCAATGGGCATGAAGGGCACCGAGGCCGCCAAGCAGGCGGCCGACATCATCCTGGCCGACGACAACTTCGCGACGATCGCCAGCGCGGTTCGCCAGGGGCGGGCCGTCTACGACAACATCCGCAAGTTCATCCTGTTCATGCTGCCGACCAATGGCGGCGAGGCCCTGGTGGTCATCGCCGCCATCCTGTTCGAGCTGACCCTGCCGCTGACGCCTGCGCAGGTGCTGTGGATCAACATGGCCACGTCGGCAACGCTGGGTCTGGCGCTGGCCTTCGAACCGGCCGAGGACGACGTGATGCGCCGCCGGCCCCGCCCGCCCGGCCAGCCCCTGCTGACCGGCTTCTTCATCTGGCGCGTACTGATGGTATCGGTCGTGATGATGATCGGCGCGCTCGGCCTGTTCCTGTGGGAGAGCGCCCGCGGCAGCTCGCTCGAAACAGCCCGCACCATGGCCGTCAACGCGGTCGTCGCCGCCGAGATGTTCTACCTGCTGAACAGCCGCTTTCTCTACGCGTCGGTGCTCAACCGCAACGGCCTGTTCGGCAACCGCTACGTGCTCGTCTCGCTGGCGGTCTGCGCGCTGCTGCAGCTGATGTACACGCATCTGCCGCTGATGCAGTCGATCTTCGGTTCCACCGGCCTGTCGGCGGCCGAGTGGCTGCGCGTGATCGGCGCCGGCTTCCTGGTCTTCGTCGTGGCCGAGTTCGAGAAGTGGGTGATCAGCCGCGTGGGTGGTGGCGTGCGTGCAGCTGCCTGAGTCGCTCGCGCGCGACGTGCGTGTAGATCTGCGTGGTCGAGATGTCGGCGTGGCCGAGCAGCATCTGCACGACGCGCAGGTCGGCGCCATGATTCAGCAGGTGGGTCGCGAAGGCATGGCGCAGCACATGCGGTGACAGCGGCGCCTGGATCCCGACCGCGCGCGCATGGCGTTTGATCAGGGTCCAGAACATCTGGCGCGTCATCGGTCCGCCGAGCCGGGTCACGAACAGGGCATCGCTGAGCCGCGCGCCGAGCAGGGTGCGGCGACCCTCGGCCTGCCAGCGCAGGATCCAGTCGCGCGCCTCGTCACCGAGCGGCACCAGCCGCTCCTTGTCGCCCTTGCCCACGATGCGCACCACGCCTTCGTTCAGGCCGACCTCGACGGTGCGCAGGCCGACCAGCTCCGAGACCCGCAGGCCCGTCGCGTACAGGGTCTCGATCATTGCGCGATCGCGCTGGCCGAGCACCGTCGTGACGTCGGGCGCAGCCAGCAGGGCCTCGACCTGGGCCTCCGACAGGCTCTTTGGAAAGCGCGGGGCCTGGCGCGCCGAGCGCAGGTGCAGGGTCGGGTCGTCGCTACGCCGGCCCTCGCGCAGCAACCAGCGATAGAAACGGCGAAAAACGGTCAGCCGTCGATTGGCGCTGGCTGGCCGCGACCCCGGGTGGCGCATGGCGATGTAGGCCTGCAGCTCGGCTTCACCCGCTCCGGCCAGCGTCGTCCCGCCCGATCCGGCCAGCCATCCGGCGAACCGCTCCAGGTCGCTGCGATAGGCCGCAAGCGTGTTGCGCGACAGCCCGTCCTCGAGCCAGAGTGCCTCGCAGAAGGCGTCGAGCAGGGCGCGGTCGGCCTCAGCGCCGGGCGCCATCATCCGGTGGCGCCAGGCCCAGCAGCTGCCGGCCGAGCTCGGCATCGACCGGCGCCTTGCCCAGGAAGGCGCGCAACAGCGCGTCGCGGAACAGCAGCCCGGTGACCGGCTCGCCGACCGTCAGTCCGTTGAACGACAACCGGGTCTGGTCGTCGACCAGGTCGAGCACGAGCCGGTCGCCCTTCTGGGTTGGCCCGATCGCGCGCAGCGCCGCGACGAAGGCCTCGATCGCCGGCTCGATCGAGACGAGCAGCAGCGGATCATGGTTGCGGCGCACGGCATCGAGAATGCCGCGCGCGACGTGGTCGATGGACACGTCGGCCAGCAGGCTGATGGCCAGCCGGCGCGGCCCGGGATCTCCGATGACCGCCTGCGCGCTGCGCATCGGCATCGGGGTGTACAACGCAGCCACCCAGGTCTTGACGATGTAGACCTCGCGCAACCCGAGGCCGTTGACCGACAGGCTCTGGCCGCCGAGCTCCACGCGATCGGCAAACTCGACTCCCTCGATCTCGGCCGCCTGCACCGGGTCCGGTGCCGACAGCGCCAGACCCACCGACGCGAGGATGGCGGCCAGCAGCGCCCGCGCCGGTCCGGACGCTGCCCGCGCCGGGTCCGCCCGCGCAGCCGCTTCGCGTTGCGTGCGCCGGCGCGTCCCGTCGAGCAGCAGGCTCACCACGAAATCGGGCGCATCGGCCGCCGCCAGGCGGCCGGCCCGCATCGCGCACGCCGCCTCGTACAGCAGACCTGCCATCGCATCGTGCATCCACTGCGCGCTCAGGTCGACCCGCAGGCTGCCGGCCTCCTGGCCGCGCCTGAACAGGGCGATGACACGCTGCTGGTGCGGCTCGAAGGCTTCCAGGATGGCGTCGGAGCTCTCGAAGTGCTCATTGCCTGCCGACCTCAGGAACAGGAAGAACTCGGTGTTCGCCATGAAACCGTCGATCAGGCGCCGCAGCGCCGGCTCGACCGGTCCCTCGTCGATGGCGGCCGCTTCGATGGCTGCCTGGCATTCCTCGACCGCCCGCGCCAGGATCTCCGACACGATCGCCTCGCGGGTCGGGAACATCCGGTGCAGGGTCGCGCGGCTGGTCCCCACGGCCTGCGCGAGCTGCTCCATCGGCAGGCGCGGCTGGCCGGCCAGCACCGCGGCGATCTCGTGCATCAGGCGTTCGCGAACCGTGCTCATGACGACGGCGCGACCTCGTGCCAGCCGCCACCCAGCACCTTGTACAACTCGACCCGGTTGGCCAGCTCCGCGACCCGCGCGGCCAGCAGCGCCTGCTCGGCCAGCAGCTGGCTGCGCTGGGTGTCGAGCCACTGCAGCTGGCTGTCGACTCCGCTGCGGTAGCGCAGCTCGGCCAGCTCGACGCTGCGCGCCGCCGCGGCCGCCTGCGCCTTCAGCGCGCGGATCCGCTCGTCGATCGTGCTGCGTGCGGCCAGCGCATCGGCCACCTCCCGAAAGGCCTGCTGGATCGTGCGCTCGTAGTCGACCACCGCGAGGTCGCGGCGGACCTCGGCCAGATCGAGGCTGGCCCGGTTGCGCCCGGCATCGAAGATCGGCAAGGTGAGTTGCGGCACGAAGCGCCAGACCCCCGAACCGCCACCGAACAGGCCGGAGAGTTCGTTGCTGGCCGTGCCCAGTCCGGCGGTCAGCGTGATCCGCGGAAAGAACGCCGCCCGGGCCGCACCGATGCTGGCATTGGCACCGCGCAGCCGCGCTTCGGCAGCCAGGATGTCGGGGCGCCGCTCGAGCAGGGTCGATGGCAGGCCGGCTTGCGGCGCCGGCGACAGGCCGGCCCGGTCGAGCGACGCCGCACCGGCCAGGGCGGCCTCGTCGAGGGTCTGGCCAACCAGGAATTCGAGCGCATTGTGCGCCTGCAGGCGGATCCGCCGCGCCTCGGCGAGTTCGGCCCGCGCCCCTTCGAGCAACCCTTCGGTCTGGCGCAGGTCGAGCTCGGAGGCCACGCCCGCGTCGTGGCGCATGCGCACCAGGTCGAGCGAGCGCCGACGCGACTCGATCGTGCGTTCGAACAGTGCGATCTGCTCGGACGCCGCCCGCTCCGACAGCCAGGCCCCGGCCACCTGGGCAACGAGCGCGATCTGCACGGCCCGGCGCGCTTCCTCGGTGGCCAGGTATTCGGCCAGCGCGGCGTCGGAAAGATTGCGCACCCGGCCGAAGAAATCGAGTTCGAAACCGGTGACCCCGATGTCGACCTGGTACTGGTCGCTGATCACCGAGCTGCCCGACGGCGACAGGTCGGCCGGCACCCGCTGGCGGGTGGCCCCGGCGCTGGCGCCGACCGACGGCAGGGTGTCGGCGCGGCGGATGCCGTACTGGGCACGCGCCAGCTCGATGTTCAGGATCGCGGTGCGCAGCTCGCGGTTGTGTTCGAGGGCGCGCTCGATCAACTGCCGGACCACCGGCTCGGTGTAGAACTCGCGCCATCCGATGTCGGCCACCGGCACGGCGACCGCCTCGACCGGTTTGCCGTCGAACTGCCAGGCACCGGGCACCGGCGCGGCCGGCCGTTCATAGACCGGGGCAAGCGAGCAGGCGCTGAGCGACAGCGCCAGAACCGGAATCGTGATCGCCGTTCTCATCCTCATGGCTCCTGGGCAAGCGAAGGTTCGTCATCGGCACTGTCGGCCGGCCCCTGCCCCCGCCCGCCGAACAGGCGCTGGACGACGACATAGAACACCGGCACCAGCAGCACGCCAAGCACGGTGGCGGCGATCATACCGCCCATGACCCCGGTACCGATGGCCCGCTGGCTGGCCGAGCTCGCACCGGTGGCGATCGCCAGCGGCAGCACGCCCAGGATGAAGGCCAGAGAGGTCATCACGATGGGCCGGAACCGCAACCGTGCCGCCTCGACCGCGGCCGCCCGCAACCCCATCCCCTGGGCCACCAGATCCTTGGCGAACTCGACGATCAGGATCGCATTCTTGGCCGACAGGCCGATGATCGTGATCAGGCCGACCTTGAAGAACACGTCGTTCGGCATGCCGCGCAGCGTGACCGCCAGCACCGCACCGACCACCCCCAGTGGCACGATCAGCAGCACCGACAGCGGAATCGCCCAACTCTCGTAGAGTGCGGCAAGCACCAGGAAGACCACGATCAGCGCCAGCGCCATCAGCATCGGCGCCTGCGCACCCGACTCGCGCTCCTGCAGCGACTGGCCGGTCCACTCGTAGCCGATGCCGGGCGGCAACTGGCCGACCAGCCGCTCCATCTCGGCCATCGCCTGACCCGTGCTCAGGCCGGGCACGGCGTCGCCCGAGAGCTTGTACGACGGGTAGCCGTTGTAGCGCACCAGCTGCACCGGACCGGTGGTCCACGAGGTGCTTGCAAACGCCGACAGCGGCACCATCCCGCCGCGGGTGCTGGGCACGTTGAGGTCGAGGATCGCCTCGGGGCTCATCCGGCTCGCCACGTCGGCCTGCACGATCACGCGCTGCATCCGGCCGACGTTGACGAAGTCATTGATGGTCGCCGAGCCGAGCGAAGTCGACAGCGTCTGGGCGATCGCATCGAAGCGCACGCCCATCGCACTGGCCTTCTGGCGATCGAAATCGAGACGCAGTTGCGGCGCATCTTCGAGGCCCTCGACGCGCGCGTAGGCGATCACCGGGCTCTCGGCGACGGCCGCCAGCAACTGGTTTCGTGCCGCCAGCAAGGCCTCGTGACCGAGTCCGCCGCGATCCTGCAGGCGGAAGGTGAAGCCGCTCGCGGTGCCCAGCTCGGGAATCGCCGGCGGCACCAGCGAGAACATCTGCGCGTCCTTCACCCCCATGTAGAGGGCGCCGTTGGCGCGCGCCGCCTCGGCCTGCACGGACTCGTCCGGCCCGCGTTCGCTCCAGTCCTTGAACACGGTGAAGGCCAGGCCGGCATTCTGGCCCATGCCCGAGAAGCTGAAGCCGGTGATCGCGACGATGCTCCGGAAAGCCGGCCGCGACATGTAGTAGGCCTCGAGCTGTTCGAGCGCCGACTCGGTGCGATTGGCCGTGGCGCCGGCCGGCAACTGGACGTCGGTGATCAGGAAGCCCTGGTCTTCGGACGGCAGGAAGGAAGTGGGCAGCCGCAGAAAGCTGAACACCAGCACGCCGACCAGCAGCGCGTAGACCAGCATCCAGCGGCCGACGCGCGCCACCATCGAACCGACCCAGCTCTCGTAGTGATGCGTGGTGCGCCGGAAGCCCCGATTGAACCAGCCGGCCGGACCCTTCTTCTCGTGGCCGCCGGCCTCGACCGGCTTGAGCAAGGTTGCGCACAGCGCCGGCGTCAACGTCAGGGCCAGAAAGCCCGAGAACAGGATCGAGGTGGCCATCGACAGCGAGAACTGCCGGTAGATGATCCCGACCGACCCGGCCATGAAGGCCAGCGGCAGGAAGACCGCCGCGAGCACCAGGGTGATCCCGACGATCGCCCCGGTGATCTGGCTCATGGCCTTGCGCGTGGCCTGCCGGGGCGACAGGCCCTCTTCGGCCATGATCCGTTCGACGTTCTCGACCACGACGATCGCATCGTCGACCAGGATGCCGATCGCCAGCACCATGCCGAACATCGTCAGCACGTTGATCGAGAAACCGGCAGCCAGCATGACCGCGAAGGTGCCGAGCAGCGCGATCGGCACGACGATGGTCGGAATCAGTGTGTAGCGCAGGTTCTGCAGGAACACCAGCATCACCAGGAACACCAGCACCATCGCCTCGGCCAGCGTCTTGACGACCTGTTCGATCGAGATCCGGACGAAGGGCGCGGTGTCGTACGGAATGGCGTGGACGACGCCTTCCGGGAAGTAGCGCGACAGCTCGTCGAGCTTGTCGGACACTGCGGTGGCAGTGCTCAGCGCATTGGCGCCGGGCGCCAGCTGCACCGCGATGGCCGCGGTTTCCTTGCCGTTGAGGCGGGCGCCGAACTGGTAGTTCTCACTGCCGACCTCGACCCGCGCGACATCGTGCAGCCGCACCGTCGAGCCGTCGTCGTTGGCGCGCAGCACGATCTCGCCGAACTCCTCCGGGGTGCTCAGCAGCCCGCGGACCACGATCGAGGCGGCCACCTGCTGGTCGTCGCGGGCCGGGCGATCGCCGATCGAGCCGGCCGGTACCTGCACGTTCTGGGCAGCGATCGCGGCATTGACGTCGGCTGTGCTCAGCCCATAGCCGAGCAGCCTGGCCGGGTCGATCCAGACCCGCATCGCGCGCTGCGAGGCATAGAGCTCGGCCTTGCCGACGCCGGGCACGCGCCGGATCTCGTTGATGACGTTGCGCGTGATGTAGTCGGCCAGCGCAAGCTGGTTCAGGCGCCCGTCCTGCGACGACAGGGTGGCGACCAGCAGGAAGTTGCTGCTCGCCTTCTCGACCTGCAGACCCATCTGCATGACGATCTGCGGCAGCCGGGACTCGGCCTTCTTGATCCGGTTCTGGACGTCGACCATCGCCATGTCGGGATCGGTGCCCGGGGCAAAGGTGGCCGTGATCTGGGCCATGCCGTACGAGTTGCTCTGCGACTCGTAATAGAGCATGCCGGTCGCACCGTTGAGCTCCTGCTCGATCAGGCTGGTCACCGACTGGTCGACGGTCTCGGCCGAGGCCCCCGGATAGGTGGCCCGGATCTCCACGCTCGGCGGCGCGACGTTCGGGTACTGCGAGATCGGCAGATTGGGGATGGCCAGCAGGCCGCTCAGGATGATGAACAGTGCGACGACCCAGGCAAAGATGGGCCGGTCGATGAAGAATTGCGGCATGTTCAGGCACCCGCCCAGGGTTCGGGTGCAACCGGCACGCCGGGCCGGATCTTCTGGAAGCCTTCGACGACGACACGCTCGCCGCGCTGCAGGCCTTCACGCACGATCACAGTGTTGCCGAGCGTGGCGCCGGTCACGATCGGGCGGTTCTGCGGCACATCACCGTCGCCGATCACCCAGACCGTCGCGCCACCGTCGGTGGCGCGCTGGATCGCCTGCTGCGGAATCCGGATTGCCTGCTCGTCGACCCCCTGATCGAGCCGCACGCGAACATACATGCCGGGCAGCAGCACGCGCTCGGGGTTGTCGAACTCGGCGCGCAGCGTCACCTGGCCGGTGCTGCGATCGACGGTCAGCTCCGAGAACAGCAGCTTGCCGGCGAGCGGATAGTCGCTGCCGTCGTCGAGGATCAGCGCAACGCGCGCCGACTCGCCACTGACCTGCTTGACCTCGCCGCTGGCGAAGATCTTGCGCAGACGGGTGATCTCGGTGGTCGGCTGGGTGAAATCGACATAGATCGGGTCGATCTGCTGGATCGTCGCCATCGGCGTCGGCTCGCCCTGGCCGACCAGCGCGCCCTCGGTGACCAGCGCCTTGCCGACCCGGCCGGCAATCGGAGCGCTCACGGTTGCATAACCGAGGTTGAGCTTGGCGCGGTCGCGCACAGCCCGCAGGGCGGCCACCTCGGCCTGGGCCAGCTTCTGCTGCGCCACGGCCTGGTCGTACTGCTGGCGGCTGATCGCGTCGGCCTTGACCAGCGGCGCGAAGCGCCGGACCTCGGAGCGGGCCAGTTCGAAGGCCGCCTGGCCGCGCTGCAGGTTCGCCTCGGCAGCCGCCAGATCGGCCTGCAGCGGCGCCGGATCGATGCGGAACAGGACCTGTCCGGCCTTGACCTCGCTGCCCTCCTGGAACACCCGCTGCTGGACGATGCCCGGCACCCGGGCGCGCACCTCGGCGATCCGGGTCGGTTCGAGCCGCCCGGGCAGCTCGCTGCTCAGCGTCGCAGGCGCGGGCTCGACGACGATGATGCCGACGGGCGGCGGCGGTGGCGCCCCACCGTCGGCAGCGACCGTGTCGGCGACGAAATCGCAACCGGCAAGCAGTCCGGCAGACAGGGCAGCCGCCGCGACGACGCCACGCAACGGCCTGGAGGAGGAAGGCATGAGCTCGACACCATTATTTCTTGGAATTGAGAGATCCTATCATTTGAGACTTTTTTGTATCAAATAAGACCCTATAGTTAATGCGGGTAAAAAATACCGTCAACCGTCTTCCGATGCCCGGCCAGCCGCGCCCGCACCCTCGCCGCAGGCCGCGACGTCGAGTCGTGCGAGCGCCCATCCGACATGCTCGCGAACCAGCGGCGACGGATCATCGGCACGGGCCAGCAGCGCGTGCCGCGCCCGGACACGCTGCGCCGGATCGCCCTGCGCGCCGACATTGCCGAGGGCCACCGCGAGGTTGCGCAGCCAGCGCTCGTGGCCGATCCGGCGGATCGGCGAGCCGGCCAGCCGGGCGTCGAAGTCGTCCGGACCCCAGGCGAACAACTCGGCCAGCGTGGCGGTGTCGAGCCCGTTGCGCGGCAGGAAATCGGGCAGATCGGCCGGCTGGGCAAAGCGGTTCCACGGGCAGGCAAGCTGGCAGTCGTCGCAGCCGTAGATCCGGTTGCCGATCGGCTCGCGCAGGGCTTCCGGAATCGGGCCCTTGAGCTCGATCGTCAGATAGGAGATGCAGCGGCGCGCGTCGACCCGGTACGGGGCGACGATGGCACCGGTCGGGCAGGCCGTCAGGCAACGCGTGCAACTGCCGCAATGGGCGTCGCCCGGCTCGTCGGCAGCCAGCGGCAGGTCGGTGAACAGCGTGCCGAGGAAAAAGGTCGACCCGCGGCGCGGATGGATCAGCAGCGTGTGCTTGCCGCGCCAGCCCAGTCCGGCCCGCTGCGCCAGTTCCACCTCCATCACCGGAGCCGAGTCGCAGAACACCCGGTAGCCGAAGGGACCGGCCGTTTCGGCGATCCGCTCGGCCAGCTTCTGCAGCCGGCCACGCACGACCTTGTGATAGTCGCGCCCCAGCGCGTAGCGCGACACATAGGCGCGCTCCGGGTCACCCAGCGCGCCCCAGGCCTGCTCGATCCAGACCGGATCCCCCGGCGCATAGTCGACGGTGACCATCACGGCGCTGACCGTGCCGGGCACCAGTTCGGCCGGGCGCGCGCGCTTCAGGCCATGGCGCACCATATAATCCATCTCGCCGTGGAAACCCTCGGCAAGCCAGGCCTGCAGGCCGTCTTCGACGGCGGACAGATCGACATCGGCCACGCCCAGCGAGGCAAAGCCCAGCTCGGCGGCCCATTGCCGCAGCATTCCGGCAGTGATCGGCGGCGTCTCGGACATCATCGGACATTCTACGGGTCGCACCATGCCCGCACCTTCATCACCGGTTCCGGCAGCCGAACCCCTTACGCTGCACCTGGCCAGTGAAACCGACACCGCAGCGCTGGCCACCGCCATCGCCGGCGCGCTGCAGCCGGGCACCCGCATCCACCTGTCGGGGGATCTGGGCAGCGGAAAAACCGCCTTCACCCGGGCACTGCTGAGGTTCCTGGGCCACACCGGTCGTGTGAAAAGCCCCACCTTCTCGCTCGTCGAACCTTATAATCTGTCGAGATTCGATCTATATCATTTTGATTTTTATAGACTCTCTTCCGAGCGAGCTTGGTTGGATGCAGGCTTCGACGAATACCTCGACGGGAACGGCGTGGCAGTCATCGAGTGGCCCGAGATGGCCGATGGCCTGCCTGCGCCCGACCTCCTGCTGCGCTTCGATTACGAACCGGCGGCCGGCGAACCGGCGGCGGGCGAAACGACGCGCCGGGTCACCATCGAGGCCGCCAGCGACCGGGGCCGCGCATGCCTGAACGCGATTCGCGCCGCAGGCTGCTGCACGCCAGCGCCCGGACCGGAGCCGGCGTCGCGCTGAGACGGACGGCGGCCGCCGGCCTGGCCGCACTGGCCAGCACGCCCGCTGCCGCAGCCTCCATCGTGGCCGTGCGGGTCTGGCCGGCCCGTGACTACACCCGGGTCGCCCTGGAACTCGACGAGCCGCTGCGCTCGACCCAGATCCTGCTCAGCGATCCGCCGCGCGTGGTCGTCGACCTCGAAGGCCTGCAGATCGACCTGGCACTGCGCGAACTGATCGCCAAGATCCAGCCCGACGATCCGTACATCGCCCGGGTGCGGATCGGGCAGAACCAGCCGACGGTCGCGCGACTGGTCTTCGACCTGAAGCGCGAGGTCGCCCCCCAGCTGTTTTCGCTGCCCCCGATCGGCAACTACCAGCACCGGCTGGTGCTCGACCTGTATCCGGCCCGGCAACTGGACCCGCTTGCGGTCCTGCTCGAGCAGATGAACGATGCCCGGCCGGTGCCGCCCGCTCCGGTCGACGACCCGATCGCCGCGCTGCTCGGCGGCCGGGTGCCCGGCAAGCAGGCCGTCGGGCCAGCGGCCGGTGCCGACACCCGGACGCCGGCTGCCGGCGGCCAGCCGGACACGGGCAACCCGGCGCAGCCGCCGCAGACCGCGCAGGCCACGGCGCCAGCGAGCCGACGGGGTCCGGGCAAGACCCGCCCGGGTCCTGCGGTGCCGGCCCAGCGGATCGTGACGATCGCGCTCGACCCGGGCCATGGCGGTGAGGATCCGGGCGCGATCGGCCGCCACGGCACCCGCGAGAAGGATGTGGTGCTGCAGATTTCCCAGCGGTTGCGCGAACGGATCCAGGCAGATCCGACGATGCGCCCGTACATGACCCGCGACGGTGATTATTTCGTGCCGCTCGCGACGCGGGTCGCCAAGGCCCGGCGCGTGCAGGCCGATCTGTTCGTGTCGATCCACGCCGATGCCTTCGTGCGCCCGACGGCGCGCGGCGCCTCGGTCTACGTCCTGTCCGAGCGGGGAGCCAGCAGCACGGCGGCCAGCTGGCTGGCCCGGCGCGAGAACGCCTCCGACCTGATCGGCGGCGTCAACCTGAACACCCGCAACGCCGAGGTCCGCCAGGTGCTGCTCGACCTGTCGACCAGCGCCCAGATCCAGGCTTCGTCGACCATCGGCCAGCGCGTGCTCGACGAGCTGGGCGACGTCGGCAACCTGCACAAGCCGCGCATCGAGCAGGCCGGCTTCGCGGTGCTCAAGGCACCCGACATCCCCTCGATCCTGGTGGAGACCGCCTTCATCAGCAATCCGGACGAGGAGCGCCGCTTGCGCGACCCGCGCTACCAGGCCCGGGTCGCCGATGCGATCTATCGGGCGATCCGCGCCTGGGTGCGCGAACACCCGCCGATCGGCCGCGGCCGGATCGCCTGATCAGCCGGGTTGCAGCGGCTGCTCGAAGCGATAGCCGACGCCGCGCACCGTGCTGATCCGGGCGCCCGTCCCGGCGAGCTTGCCGCGCAGGCGCGAGACGTAGACCTCGATGGCGTTCGGCGCGAGTTTTTCGTCCCAGCCGGCAATCGCCCTCAGCAGACGCTCCTTGGCCACGGCATTGCCGACATGGGCGACCAGGAATTCCAGGATCGACCATTCGCGCGGGGTCAGATCGATCGGGATCGAACCGTGCCGGACTTCGCGGCGGCGGCTGTCGACGACCAGTTCGCCGCAGACCAGCACATCGCTGCGCATCCCGGTGAAGCCCTGCCTGCGCAGCACAGCCTGGCAGCGCGCGACCAGTTCGCGCGGATCGACCGGGCGGATCAGGTGATCCTCGGCCCCTTCAGCGATCGCCGCAAGCCGGGTCTCGACCGCCTCGGCCGCCGTCAGCGTGATCACGGCCAGCCGGATCCGTCGCTCGCGCAGGCTGCGCAGCCAGCCGATCTCGTCGTGGGCCGGTGCCTGCAGGTCGATCAGCATGGCGTCGAAATAGGTGCCGCGCAACGCCTCGTCGGCAATCGAGAGCTCACTGAAGGCTTCGACCCGGTGTCCGGCCAGGCGCAGGGCGCCAGACAGGCTGTCGAGCAGGGCTCCGGCCCCGCTGAACGCGAGTATCTTCATCGGTGGTTCCAGCCAGGCGGAGCTGCAATCGGCTCCGCGTTCTTCGCAGTATCGTCAGTCGATCCTACGCGCCATCAGCGCCGTGATGACTGACCTCGGTCAAGTCTGACTCGCACTGCGCCGTCTGACAGACGCCGCGGCTCGATCGCGGCCGCCGTTGCACGGGCATGGCCCGGCATCTCGACCCCCGGCGACGGCGCTTGCGCAAGCAGCCCTGCCGGGTCAGCCGGACTCTCAAGGCGTCGTGTTGCCGCCGCCCTCGCGAATGACCTTGTGCAGTCGCGCCGGCTTGTGTCTGGCGCGCAACCGGATGTTGAGCATCTCGACGGTGACCGAGAAGGCCATCGCGAAGTAGATGTAGCCCTTCGGAATGTGCTGGCCGAAACCCTCGGCGATCAGGACCACGCCGACCATCACGAGGAAGCTCAGCGCGAGCATCTTGACGGTGGGGTGCTCATCGACGAAATCGCCGATCGGCTTGGCGCCGATCATCATGATGGCGACCGAAAGGACGATGGCGATGACCATGATCGAGACGTGCTCGACCAGCCCGACCGCGGTGATCACCGAGTCGAGCGAGAACACGATGTCGATCAGGCCGATCTGCACCATGATCGCGCCGAAGCTCGCCACCCCCGGGGCCTTCGACTCGGTGCCATCGTCGGTCTCGAGCGACTGGTGGATCTCGTGGACCGCCTTCCAGAGCAGGAACAGCCCGCCCCCGAGGAGAATCAGGTCACGACCCGAGATCGGCTGGCCGAGGATCTCGAAGAATGGCGTGGTGAGTCGCATGATCCAGGCGATCGACAGCAGCAGCAGCAAGCGCATGATCATGGCCAGCGACAGGCCGATGATCCGGCCGCGGGCGCGCTGGTGCTCGGGCAAGCGCCCGACCAGGATCGAGATGAAGATGATGTTGTCGATCCCGAGCACGATCTCGAGCGCCGCAAGCGTGGCGAGCGCGACCCAGGCCTGCGGATCGGAGAGCCATTCGAATCCCATGCGGGGTTCCCGGGTTTCCGTGTGACGGGATGCTCACGGAAATGATAAGGGATCCCCGCCTGGCTTGCCCGTCGATTTCAGCCCGCACCCCGCCAGGTCCGCCGCCGAGCGGGACTAGCGGGCTTGCGGACTGAAGCCGCCGCTGGCCGGCATCGTGGGACCCCCGGCGTGCTTCCAGGCGGCGATGCCGCCCCGATACCACAGCACATTGGAATAGCCGAGCCGGATCGCGCGCAGCGAGGCGTTGTACGACATCCAGCACTCGACCGACGCGCAGTAGAAGACCAGCGGTACCTGCCGGTTGCCGCGGGTCGCCTGCTCGAGGAACTGGCCCATCTGCTGCGAGATCCCGTCGCCGAAGGAACCGGGAGACGACGCCTGGACCGCCGGGATCGCGCCTGGCAGCGTCTCGTTGCCCCCGAGCACGTCGAACAGCAGGTACGGTGTCTGCCGGCCCTGGATGAGCTCGAACAGCCCCTTGGTCGTGATCACCTGCCCGCCCGGAATGCTGGCCGGGGTCGGACCGTGCATCGCGCCGGCATGCAGCTGATCGGTCACGGGTACGCCCAGATCCCGGCGCTCGAACTGCGCCATCTGGTCCAGCATCTGCATGAATTGCGGATTCGGACCACCGGCCTGGCCGTCCATCCCGGGCTGCCCCTGCGGCGGCCCCCCGTACTGACCTGGCGGTGGCCCACCGAACTGCCCTGGCGGTGGGCCGCCATACTGCCCCTGCGGTGGACCGCCAAACTGCCCGGGTGGTGGCCCACCGAACTGCCCGGATGGTGGCCCACCGAACTGCCCTGGCGGTGGCCCACCGAACTGCCCTGGTGGTGGCCCACCGAACTGCCCTGGTGGTAGCCCACCGAACTGCCCTGGTGGTGGACCGCCGAACTGCCCCTGCGGTGGCCCACCGAACTGCCCTGGCGCTTGGCCGCCATACTGCCCCGGCGGCGGCCCCCCGTACTGGCCCGGCGGTGGACCGCCGTACTGGCCCGGCTGCATCGGCATCTGCCCGAGGCCGCCACCCGTCTGGTCGGCCTGGCCGAAGGATTGCTGGGCCTGGATGGACGCGCCGGCCATGGCCAGCCCGGCAATGGTGGCGCCGGCAAGCAGCCGGAACGTTCGCGTGTTCTTCAACGTGTCACCTCGAGACGCCGCCCATCCTGACCGAATGCGGCGTAGGGATTGAATGACTCGTCGTCGGTCAGGACGTAGGAGCCGTCATTGAGCTGCCAGGCGTTGCGGTAGGTGTTGTCGAGCTCGACCGTACCGCCATGGTACGGATCGTTATAGGTTTCGACGCCGCGGATCGATTCGACGACTTCGCGCTGGATGCGATCCTGCGAAGCAATCCGGTTCCGGTAACCCTGGTTGATGATGTCGCCGACTTCGCTGATCGTGCGCATCCGGATGTTGTGTCGGTCGATCGCGCCCTTGCGGTTCTGGCGATTGATCACCGCCTGATGCTCGGCGATCCGGCGGCTCCATTCGGCGACCGGCTGCACGGACTTGCGGATCATCTCGGCGGTGCGCGTATCGAGCTGGCCGGCGGGCGCGAAGGCGCCGAAGGCGGGCATGCTGGAGCCGCCGAAGATATCCAGGTCCGGCGTACCCGGCAGCCCGGCCATCAGGCTGGGCGAGCCCGGGAAATGCGAATGCCAGAGCACGACGACCGCCGCCATCGTGCCCCGCATGTCACGCCCGTTCTCGGAATAGGCCAGCAGCACTTCGCCGGCATCGATTCCGGTCTCGCTGTAGGCGCCGTTGCCATAGGGCGTGCGCGACACAAGCGCCTCCATGCCGCGCAGCAGATCGGGCCTCGCCCGGAAATCGATCACCCTGGCGCCGGGCAGGATGCGGCCGGCATACCACTGCAGGAAAGCCTTGGCGTTGCGCAGGTCGGCCACCGGGCAGCCATTGTTCGGCGGCGGAATCCCGTGGTAGGCCGACCAGCTGGCGATCGGCAGGATGCCGGCGCCGAACGAACGGTCCGGCGCAAAAGCGTTGAATGCGAAGTTGTATCCGGCCGAATTGCACTGCGTCGACTGGCCCCAGACCACGCCGCCTTCGGTCTGCCAGTGCATCGGCACGAGCATGGTCAGGGCCGGCAGCGGCTTCTCGAAGCCCTTGTCGTCCATCACCGGGACCCGCTTGACGCGCAGAACGCCCGCCTGCTGGGCCGACGCAGCCGTTGCCCCGACGAGCATCGCCACGAACGCGGCGACCAGCCCCCTCAGGACCGGATGCAGCATGCGCCTGCCTCCCTTTCTCATTCGATCGTTTGCAGGCAGACGATAGCAAGCCGGACCGTATCGGTCCACCATCGCACAACACCATTGCGAGGCACTCTGGCGCGGCGCCGCGCTCGCCTGCACGGGCGCTTGCTCAGAACAGCAGCGCGAACACGAAGAGCCCGATCATCATGAAGCTCAGCGCGATCTTCACCGCGATGCCGATGATCATCCCGATCCAGGTGGCAACACCGACCGAGCCCGCGCGCGGCAGGTTGCGCACCGCGATGAATTCACCCACCGCAGCGCCCACCAGCGGCAGGAACAGGACGCCGACCAGGCCGGTGAATACGCCCGCCACCGTGCCGACCAGGGCACCGACGATCGCCTGCCGGCTCGCGCCGACCCGTTTGGCACCGAGCACGCCCGACAGGTAATCGACGAGCCACGAGATCGCCATCAGGACGGCGGCGATGATGACCACCTTGCCGCTGACGAGGGTGAAGTCGTCGATCCAGGCGCCCAGTGCGATGCCGGCGAACACGAACACCGCCCCGGGCAGCACGGGAACGACGGCACCGAGCACGCCGATCACCATCAACGCCACGACGCCGGTCCAGAGCACGACCGCCAGAGCAGTTTCCATTCCCGTGTTCCTTCCTTGCCAAGCTTGTCAGGCCAGCCCGGATCTACCGCGTGCCGTCCCGTCGCCCCCCATCGGTAGCCGCCTTCGTCGTGCTCGACGCGGAGGGTACGCGGATTCGCTCGTTCTGACTGCGTCGTCGACTGAGCAGCTGCCGGCCGATCTCGAAAACCGCCGGCAGGCCCGGAATCACGATCAGCGCCAGCGCAACCAGCGAGAAATTGGCCTTGACCCATTCGGTGTTGCCGAATGCGTAGCCGATGGCGGTCAGCCCGACCACCCAGAGCAGCGCGCCGACGACGTTGAACAGCGCAAACTTCGCGTAGGTCATCCGGGCAACCCCGGCCACGAAGGGTGCAAAGGTGCGCACGAAGGGCAGGAAGCGCGCGATGATGATCGTCAGCCCGCCGTGGCGCTCATAGAAGGCGTGGGTCCGGTCGAAGGCCGCCTTGTTGAAGAAGCGCGACTGCTCCCAGCCGAACACCTTGGGCCCGACCCAGTGTCCGATCGAGTAATTGACGGCGTCGCCGAGCACGGCTGCCAGGGTCAGCAGAACCATCAGCAGCTTCAGGTCCATGCCGCCGACCGCCGCGATCGCGCCGGCGACGAACAGCAGCGAGTCGCCCGGCAGGAAAGGCATCACGACCAGGCCGGTCTCGATGAAGATGATCATGAACAGGATCAGGTAGACCCAGGGGCCGAACTGCTCGACGACACCGGCCAGATGCTTGTCGAGGTGCAGGAAGATGTCGATCAGTTGCGCCAGGTCCATGGTCCGGAATCTTACCGCGGGCCGCGCCTGGCCCTCCCTATAATCGCGCCATGACATCGCGACCCGGGCGCCGCCCGATCACCGAACTGCCCGACCGGCTGATCAGCCAGATCGCTGCCGGCGAAGTCGTCGAGCGCCCCGCCTCGGTCGTCAAGGAACTGCTCGAGAATGCGCTCGACGCAGGGGCCAGCCGGATCGGCCTGCGCATCGAGGCAGGCGGTGTCCAGCGCATCGTCGTCACCGATGACGGCGTCGGCATCCCGGCCAGCGAGCTGCCGCTGGCACCGCGCCGCCACGCCACCAGCAAGATCGCCTCGCTGGACGAGCTCGAGAAAGTCGCCACGCTGGGCTTTCGCGGCGAAGCGCTGGCCGCGATCGCCTCGGTTGCCCGGCTCGTGATCACCAGCCGCACGGCCGACGCACCGCACGCGAGCCGGCTCGACGCGGCCACCGGCACGCTCGCACCCGCCGCCGGCACGCGCGGCACCACGGTCGAAGTCCTGGACCTGTATGGCGCCACCCCGGCGCGGCGCAAGTTCCTGAAGACCGCCGCCACCGAAGCCGCCCACTGCCTCGAAGCCCTGCGGCGGGTCGCACTGGCCCATCCCGAAGTCGCCTTCGAAGCGTCCAGCGATGGCCGCCAGATCGATCCGATGCCGGCGACGGACTGGCGCGAACGCGCGCTGACCGGCATCGGCGACGATTACCGCGACGCCCACCGGATCGTCGACGTGCAGGCTGCCGGCCTGCATCTGCAGGGCGTGCTCGGCGCCGCCACCGTGAACCGGGCACGCGCCGACCGCCAGTTCCTGTACGTGAACGGGCGTTTCGTGCGCGACCGGATGCTGGGCTACGCGCTGCGCCAGGCCTACGCCGACCAGATGCACGGCGACCGCCATGCCGCCTGGGTCCTGCACCTGTGGCTGGATCCGGCCGGCGTCGACGCGAACGTCCATCCGGCCAAGGCCGAGGTTCGCTTTCGCGACGCCGCAGGTGTGCGCTCCTTCGTCTACCACGCAGCCCAGCAGGCGCTGCGCGCGCCAATGGCGGCAAGACCCGGCGAGGAGCCGGGGGCCGGCCAGCCGGGGGCCGGCCAGCCAGGGGCCGGCGACGGCGCAGCCGCCTCGCCCGGAACGACCACGGCCATTGACCCGCATTTCCGGATCGCTGCCGCCAGCGGCCGCATCGGCTCCCGGCTGAGCGCGGCCGACGTCACGCGCAGCCTGGACTTCCACGCCCCCGCGTCATGGGCCGCAAGCCGGGATACTCGCCCGGCCGTCGGCGGCCCTGCCCCGGGCGGCCCTGCCCCGGGTGGCCCTGCCCCGGGTGGCCCCGTGCCTGGCGACGTCGTGTTGCCGACAGCGGCCGGTGGTGCAGGCAGGATCGACGAGACCGGTGCGGCATCCCGCGACGAAGCCCCTGTGCTGCCGCCGCTGGGATTCGCGATCGCCCAGCTGCACGGCATCTACATCCTCGCCCAGAACGCCGACGGGCTGATCGTCGTCGACATGCATGCGGCGCATGAGCGCATCGTCTATGAGCGGATGAAGGCCGCCGCGGCCGGCGCCGGCCTGGTCCGGCAGCCGTTGCTGATCCCGGCGACCTTCCGGGCCGACCCGCTCGATGTGCGCACCGTGGAAGACGAGCAGCCGGCGCTCACCGCGCTGGGACTCGAGGTGTCGGTGATGGGGCCCGAGGTGCTGGCGGTGCGCGCCGTGCCGGCCGAACTGGCACACGGCGACATCGTGAACCTGGCCCGGGCCGTGATCGCCGAGCTGCGCGACTACGGCGCCTCGGGCGTGCTGGCGGCGCGCCGCGACGCCCTCCTCGCAACCATGGCCTGCCACACGGCGGTGCGCGCCAATCGCCGGCTCGGTCTCGAAGAGATGAATGCCCTGCTGCGCGACATCGAGCGCACACCGGCCGCCGACCAATGCAACCACGGCCGCCCGACCTGGGTCCAGGTCCGCCTCGACGCCCTCGATGGCTGGTTCTTGCGCGGGCGCTGACGCGATGCCGGCGGCCGGAGCACCCGTGCTGATGCTGCTCGGCCCGACCGCCTCGGGCAAGACGGCGGCCGCCCTCGCGATCGCCGAGCGGCTGCCGGTCGAGATCGTATCGGTCGATTCGGCGCTGGTCTATCGCGGCCTCGACATCGGCACGGCCAAGCCCTCGGCCGCCGAACGCCAGCGCGTCGCGCACCATCTGATCGACCTGATCGAGCCGACCGACAGCTACTCGGCAGCCCGTTTCGTCGCCGACGCCGATGCCGCGATCGCCGCCATCCGTGCCCGCGGCCGTCAACCGCTGCTGGTCGGCGGCACGATGCTGTATGCGAAGGCCTTCGCCGAAGGCCTGCACGCGCTGCCGCAGGCCGACCCCGCTGTGCGCCGCCGGCTCGAAGAGGAGGCCGCACAACTGGGCTGGCCGGCCCTGCATGCCCGCCTTGCCAGGCTCGACCCGGCATCGGCGGCACGGCTCGAACCGGGCGACTCGCAGCGCATCCAGCGTGCGCTGGAAGTCGTCGAACTGAGCGGCCGTCCGCTGTCCGAGTGGCTGGCCGACACGCGCTGCGCGGCCGACACCCGCCCACCGGTTTCGATCATCGCGCTCGAACCCTCGTCGCGCACAGACCTGCACGCGCGGATCGCCACCCGCTTCGAGGCGATGCTGGCGGCTGGTTTCGTCGATGAAGTGCGCAGGCTGCGTGCCCGCGGCGACCTGCACACGAACCTGCCGTCGATGCGCTGCGTCGGCTACCGGCAACTCTGGCAGTGGTTCGAAGCCGGCGCGCCGGACGGACCGGCCTGGCAGGCGGCGGTGGCCGCCGGCATCAGCGCGACCCGCCAGCTCGCCAAGCGCCAGCTGACCTGGCTGCGCGCGATGCCGCAGCGCCAGGTCGTCGACTGCCTGGCCCCCGACGCGGTGGCCCGCGTGCTGGCGCTGATCGGGCGCTGAGCGCGCCGATCAATCGAAGGAGTAGAAGTACAGGAGGTCGAGCGCCGTGTCGGTGCCGGTCTGCGCCCGCACCGAGAAGCGCCGGGTGATGTCGTACTGGAAACGCAGCAGGCTCCAGACGCCGCGCAGACCCTGCTCGTAGGTCACCATCATCCGCGAGCTCAGCCGCTTGCCGATCGCGATCACATCCTGGGTGGCCCCAGTGGCCGGGGTGCTGCCGGTGCCGGCCTGGCCCGGAAAGCTCGCCCCGAAGTTAGCGTCGAAACCGCTGGCCGCGGCATTGCGGATGGTCAGCACGTCCAGGCCGAGCGACTGCTGCAGATCCGACACGAAGCTGCCGCCCTCGCTGCCGAACAGGGTCGCGGCCGCCGCCTGCAAGGCCACGAGCTGGCTGCCGCTGCGGGCGGCATCGGGTCCGGTCCCCAGCACCAGCCACGACAGCTTCTGGGCATCGGGCACATCGGGCTCGGAAACCAGCCGGATGCGCGGCGACAGCACGGTGCCGGTCACCGCGACACCGGCCTCGACCGCCGCGCCGCGCCGCATCGCGGTGATGTCGAGCACCGGATTGTCGAGCGGGCCGTTGAAGATCACGCGCCCGCGCGAAATCTCCAGCGTCTGCCCGTAAGCCGAATAGGTGCCGTCACGGATCCTGACGGTGCCGATTGCGCGCGGCGCCTCGGGCAGCGTGCCGGTCAACTGCAGCGTGCCGGTCAGCCGCGCATCGACACCGCTGCCCCGCACCCGGATGTCGCGACCCAGATCCATCTTCAGGTCGGCGCTCAGCTTCATCGCCGAAACCGTGCCGGCCGCCTGTGCATCGCTGGCTCTGGCCTGGGCACGACCGGCCTGCCCGCCGTTGCCTTGCCCGCTGGCGCCCGGCGCCGGCCCCCCGATCAGCACGACGTCGTCGGGCAGCGACGGTGCCTCACCGCCGCGCAGTTCGATCAGCCCTTCGTCGGCCCGGATCGTGCCGAACCATTTCAGCTCGGCAGCCTCGCTGACGATCTGCGTGTCGCCCGAGACGACGATCCGCTGCCCTGGACCGATCGGCACCGGCAGACGGTCGGCAAGCAGCCGGAAGTCGCCGCGCAGACCGTCGAGCATCAAGGTGCCGCTGAGCTCGATCGAGCCCTCGCCCGAGTTCAGCCGCAGGCGTGCGACCTCCAGCCGGTCGCCGTCGAAGCGCGCATCGAGCCGGCCGTCGGTAAAGCGCCAGCCGAGCCTGCGCTGGGCCATCGCCAGATCGCGCCCGGCCAGCGTGCCGACGAAGCGCGGCGCGGTGACCGTGCCCGAAAGTCTGGCGCGCACGCGCAGCCGGCCGGCCACCGCCCACTCCGGACCGATCATCCGGTTGACCAGCGAAAACGACGGCAGGACCAGGTCGGCATTCCCGGACAGCGCACCGTTGGCAAAGTTCAGCTGCACCCGCCCGTCGGCATCGAGCTGCTCGGTGGTCGACACGTCCAGCCGCAGGTCGCCGTCGAGGTCCTCGAGCGAGGAACCGGCCAGGTTCCAGCGGCCGGCGATGCGTACATCGTCGAGGCGCGCGGCGTCGGCCGGCACCAGCCCGAAACGCTCGGCCCAGCGCGACACCGGCAGCCGGGCAGCGCTGCCGCTGAGCTCGATGCGACCGCCACGCAGGCGCAGGCGCTGCAGTTCGATCCGGCCGTCGTCGGCGTGCAGCGTCACCGCCCCGGCATCGACCCCCTGCGCGGACACCGTCAGCGGCATCGGGGCCGTCATCCGGACGGCGAGCGGCCGCCGCACTGCCAGCTGCTCCAGCTGCCCTTGCCAGCGCCAGGCCGGCGCCGCTCCGGAATCGCCAACGCCGGCCAGCTTCAGGCCGCCAGCCGCGGCCAGCGTGCCAGCGAGCGCCAGTTCCCCGAACTTGCCTCCGGTCAGCGCCAGCGTGGCGCGATGCGCAGCCAGGGTGCCGTCGATTGCGAGCCGGGCCTGCTCGATCGTCACGGCCGCGTGGACGATCCGCCCCAGCTTGGCCCGCAACGCGAGCGTCGCGCCCTCCAGGGCCGCTGCATCCAGTCCTGCGATCGCAACGTCGCCTTCGAGAGCCAGCGCGGCTTCGACGCCGCTGGCCTGTGCGAGCCCGGCATCGATCGCGGCCAGCGACGGCGTCTGCACCGACACGGCGAGCCGGTCGCCCGCCTGGCCGGCGGCACCGGACAGACGGGCTCGCAGCGGGCCCAGCGAGGCCTCGAGCCGCGCGCCGCTGATACGATCGGACGACACCCGGCCCCGCCAGTCGAGTTTCAGCGGCCGGCCATCGTAGGCCCCAGCCGACAGCACCAGCCGCGAATCCACCGACAGCGCCGGCCGCCACGCTCCCTCGACCGACCAGGTGCCGCCCAACCCGCTCAGCCGGCCGAACCCGGCGGGCAGCGTGACGCCGGCCAGCGCCGCCAGCCGCAACGGCTCGATCTGCTCGAAGCGGCCCGACAACCCAAGCTGCCACGGCGCCTGCCAGCGCGCCGTCCCGCTCGCGGCCAGCGTCCCGGACGGCGTGCGCAGCGCCAGCGAGGCGATCCGCACGAGTTCGTCCTCGACCCTGGCATCGGCCGCCAGTGCGAGCTTGTGCGGGCCGCTGTCCGTGACGTCGACCTCGATCCGGTTGACGTCGACGGCGATGCTGCCTGCCAGCCGGGTCGGCCAGGCCTGGCCGTGCAAGGCCTGCGCATCGATATCGCGCAGCCTGAGGCGGGCCGACACTTCGGGCAGATCGAGGCCGAACATGCTGCGCGTCGCCCCGGTGTTCACGGCCAGGTCGCCACTCAGGCGCCCGTCGTCGACGTCGAGCCCGGACAGCGCCAGACGCCCGTTGCGCCACTCGAAACCGGTGCTCAGCGAGGTCAGCGGCAGCCGGCCGCCATCGATGACCCCGGGCAGGCCGTTGCGCAGCGCCATCCGGCCGCGCCAGGCGTCTGGTTCGGCGCCTGCTTCGCCGGCCGGCTCCACCGTTGCACTGCCCGACAGCCGCAGCTGCGGGCCGGGCAGGCCGATGGCCGCCGGCTCGAAACCGTTGAGGCTCAGCGCGATCGTCCGCACCGGCACCGGATCGAGCGGTCGGAGCGTGGTTTCGGCGACCAGCCAGTTCGCTTCGGCGCCAGGCACCGTCAGCGCGGTTTGCCCGGCGGGTGCGGGCAGGCGCAGACGCAAGGCCAGCATCTCGAGCGGCCCGGCCAGATCGATGACCAGCGGCGGCAGCGCCGAGTAGTCGGGCAGGGCCGGGATGATCCGCGCGGCCAACCGGGTCTCGAACGGACGGGCGCTGGCCACCGTGGCCTCGGCGCTCAGAGCGCCGAGATCATCGACGCGCAGCTTCAGGCCAGAGACGCGCAGCGCCTGCTCGTCGAGCCTGAGCCGGGCGCTCAGGTCGCGCAGGATCGGAACCCTCATGCCCTCGCCCGCAATCACGATCTCGCCGACCTCGAGCGCTTCGACCTCGACGCGCAGCGGCAGCGCGACCCGCTCGGGCAGCTTCGCGGGCTCCCCTTCCCCGCCGCGACCGGGCGTCACCACCACCCGCGCGGCTGTCACGGCCGCCAGCCGCAACTCGCCGGACATCAGCAGTTCCGGCCGCCAGCGCAGGGCCAGTTGCGACACGGCCACCCGGTTCGTGCCATCGTCCCAGACCAGCCGGTCCAGGCCGATGCCGCCCAGCAGCGAGCCGCTGATCCCGCTCGCATCGAGCGCGCCGCGGGTCATGCTGTGCCCCTGCTCGAAGGCCCAGCGCAGGAACGAGGTCGACTGGCCGACCCAGAAGAACGCCGCCGCCGCGACCCCCAGCAGCAGCCCGAGCAGACTCGCCGCGCTCCAGCCCAGCCAGCGTCGCAGCCGCATCAGAACACGTAGCCGACCGACAGGTGGAAGCGCAGCTGCCGCACGGCATCGCCCCAGGCCACGTCGATGCTGACCGGGCCGATCGGCGAACGCCAGCGCGCACCGACCCCCACCCCCCAGGCAGGCTCCCAGTCGGCCCAGCGGTCGGCCGCATTGCCGGCATCGACGAAGGCCGCGCCATACCAGTCACGCACCAGCGGATGCTGGTATTCGAGGCTGGCCAGCGCCATCACGCGGCCTCCGACGATGGCGCCGCCCTCGGGCACGCCGAGCGACAGGTAAGAATAGCCGCGCACCGAGTGCGTACCGCCCGTGCGGAACAGGTTCTCGGTGGGGATGCCGTCACGCGATGACGCGAACACCTGGCCGGCTTCGACCAGGCCGACCAGGATGCCGCCGTCGAAAAAGGAATCCTCGGGCATCGGCCAGAAGCGCATGCCGCGGGTCCAGGCCCGCACGAAGCTGCGGTCGCTGAACAGCGCGCTGGCGCCGCCCGAGACCTGCGTGCTGATCGTGTAGCCGCGGCGCGGATCGACCTGCGAATCGACCCGCCGCATGTTCCAGGCATAGCCCAGGGTCAGCGCCTTGCGGTGATCGGTTTCCGGGTCCAGCGGCACGGTGCGACGCTCGGTCTGATACTGCAGCGACAGGAAGTAGTCGATGTCCTCGCCCCGCTTGCCACGCCCGACCAGCAGCGTCTGGCGATCGGTCAGCTCGCCCTGCACCTCGAGCCGTTCGACGCGCGCCCCGACCTGATCGTAGTGGCCACTGGCGCGCTGCGGCGTGCGCACCGAAGCGAAGGCGCGCCGGCGCACATCCTGCAGCAGCACGCCCGATTCGAGCTGCAGGCCGCGGCCCAGGAAGTCCCGGTGCTCGTAGCCGACCAGGGCTCGCGGCCCTTCGTCGGTGCTGTAGCCGACACCCAGCGTCACCCGCTGGCGGCGGCGCTCACGCAGCGCAGCGACGATCGGCACCTCGGTCAGCGCCGGATCGGCTTCGATCGCCCCCAGGTCGGGCAGCACGTCGGCCCCGGTGAAATAGCCCGAGCCGCGCAGCCGCGCCTGGAACAGCAGCACCTCGTCGAAATCGTAGGGGTCGGCGGGGGCGTCGGCACTGCCTTCCTGCCAGGGCTTGAGCGCCTCGACGAGGCTGCGCTCGTAACGCTCGAGCCCGCGTACGGTCAGCTTGCCGAAGGGCAGGCGCGGCCCCGCCTCGATCGACAGCGTGAGCTCCGCCGACGTGAGCGCGACGTCGACCGCCGCCCGGCTTTCGACGATCTTCGCGCGCACGAAGCCGCGCTGCTGCAGCAGGTCGACCATCAGGCGCTTGCCCTGTTCCCAGTCACTGGGCTGGAAGAAACTGCCCTCGGGCAGCGGCCAGTGTCCGGCCAGCGTCTCGTGCAGCGCCTGGGCGGCCTCGGACCCGATGATCGACAGACCGAAAAGGGCAACCGTGGTGCGGGCACCGGCGCTGACGACGATCTTCACGGTCGGCAGCGGCGCATCGGCGGGCACGGGCTGCGCCACCACGCTGTCGCTGGGCAGGCCGGCTTCGGGCGGGTCGACCTCGACCGTCACCCGGGCCGAGAAATAGCCGGCGTCACGCACGATGGCCGCCGCCTCCTCGCGGCCGCGCACGATGAACAGCGGCAGCTGCTCGCGCTCGAAGCCGGCCTCGTCGACCCAGCGGCCCAGCAGGGTACGCTCGCGGATCGGCCCGACCAGTTCGACGGGTGCCTCGATCTCGAGCACATAGTTGGCCGCCAGCACCCCGTGCAACGGCCAGCCCGCGCACACCCCGAGCAGCACCCCGCGCGCCGTCAGGCGGCAGGCACGGCTGAACCTCCGGAAAGGTCCGTCAGACGACCACGGTCTGCGGTGCATCGGCCGGCCGTTCAACGACTTCGCCGATCCGCCACGCGATCTCGCCGGCATCGTGCAGGGCCGCCAGCGCGGCATCGACCGCGTCGGCCGGCACGATCGCGACCATGCCGATGCCGCAGTTGAACACCCGGTGCATCTCGTCGTCGGCCACGGCGCCTTCACGCTGCAGCCAGTCGAACACCGCGGGCATCGTCCACGCCCCGCGATGCAGCACCGCCTGCAGAGGGGCCGGCAGCACGCGCGGCACGTTGCCGGTGAGCCCGCCCCCGGTGATGTGCGCCAGCCCGTGCACCGGCAGCGCTTCGATCAGCCCGAGCACCGGCTTGACGTAGATGCGGGTCGGCGCGGTCAGCGCGGCGGCCAGGCTCACACCGTCGAGTTCGGCCTGCAGGGCCGGTCCGTCGAACCCGCCGCAGCTGCGCTCGACGATGCGGCGCACCAGCGAATAGCCGTTCGAGTGCACGCCGCTCGAAGCCAGCCCGATGATCGCGTCGCCGGCCGCAACCCTGGAACCGTCGAGAATCGCCGACTTCTCGACGACCCCGACCGCGAAGCCGGCCAGATCGTACTCGCCGTCCGGGTACATGTCCGGCATCTCGGCCGTCTCGCCGCCGATCAGCGCACAGCCGGCCAGCTCGCAGCCGCGTGCGATGCCGGCAACCACCCGGGCGGCTGTGTCGACGTCGAGCCGGCCGCAGGCGAAGTAATCGAGGAAGAACAGCGGTTCGGCGCCCTGCACCAGGATGTCGTTGACGCTCATCGCGACCAGGTCGATGCCGACCGTGTCGTGGCCGTCGAGGGCGAAGGCCAGCTTCAGCTTGGTGCCGACGCCGTCGGTGCCCGAGACCAGCACCGGTTCACGGTAGCGCCGGGGCAGCTCGAACAGCGCCCCGAAGCCTCCGATCCCGGTCAGCACCCCCTCGCGCAGCGTGCGCCGCGCCAACGGTTTGATGCGGTCGACGAGCGCGTCGCCGGCGTCGATGTCGACGCCGGCATCCTTGTACGAGAGTGATTCGGCCATCGTGAGGCAGTCCGGTCTGGTGACGATCCGGGCGCGCACAGCCGCGCCCCCTTAGAATAGGCGTTTACGCTTCGGATTGTAGCCCTTGCCCCTCTCCGCCCGTCAGCGCCAGACCCTTCTTTGGGGTGGAACAGGCCTGCTGCTGATCTGGGCACTGGTCGCCCTCGGCCCGGTGCTCACGCCCTTTGCCACCGCCGCGATCCTGGCGTATGTGCTGGCGCCGCTGGTGGCCGCCCTGCAGCGCCACCGGGTGCCGCGCGCCGTCGCCGCAATCCTGGCCATCACCCTGGCGCTGCTGGTCCTGGTCGCACTGGTCCTGATCCTGATACCGATCCTCCATGAGGAGTTCGTGCTGATCCGCAACGAGCTGCCCGGCCTGGTCGCATCGATCACCTCGCGCGCGCAGCCCTGGCTCGAACGCTACCTCGGCATGGCCCCGCGCATCGACGCTGCCTGGCTGCGCGAATGGCTGAGCACGCAGTTCGCCGACAGTAACCAGGACCTTCTGGCCCTGCTGTTCGGCTACGCGAAAACCGGCTGGGGCGCTGCGCTGCAGGTGATCGGCACCCTGTTCCTCGTGCCGGTCGTGCTGTTCTACCTGCTCGCCGACTGGCCCGAGCTCACGCGGCGCGCCTACGACCTGATCCCGCTGCGCTGGCGCCCCGAGGTCGACGCGCTGCTCGGCGAGACCGACATGCTGCTCGGCCAGTACCTGCGCGGCCAGTTGCTCGTCATGCTGATCCTGTCGGTCTGGTTCTCGCTGGCGCTGCTGGTCGCCGGCTTCACGCTGTGGCTGCCGATCGGCGTCCTCAGCGGGCTGCTGATCTTCATCCCGTACATCGGCTTCGCGCTCGGCTTCATCTTCGCGATGATCGCCGGCATGTTGCAGCTCGGCCCGCTGCCGGGCTTCGTCTCGGTGGCGATCATCTACGGCATTGCCCAGGTCGTCGAGAGCACCTGGCTGACGCCGCGGCTGGTCGGCGAGCGCATCGGCCTGCATCCGGTCGCCGTCATCTTCGCGCTGCTCGCCTTCGGCGCCCTGTTCGGTTTCGTCGGCGTGCTGCTCGCCCTGCCGCTTGCGGCCATCACCGCAGTCGGCCTGCGCCGCCTCTGGCAGGCCTGGATGGACAGCGAGTTCTACCAGCGCGGGCCAGGCGCATGACGGCCGGATCAGCCCGTGCCGGGACTGCGACCATGCGCCAGATCCCGCTGGCACTGAGCGCACCCGAGCCGGCCTCCTTCGACAACTACGTCGCCGGCAGCAACGGCGAGGCCGTGGCCGCGCTGCAGGCGCTCATCGATGCCGCGCCGGCGCCGGACGCCGGCCAGCCCTGCCTGCTGTACCTGTGGGGCGAGCCCGGCACCGGCAAGAGCCATCTGCTGGCAGCGCTGGCCGGCGCAGTCGGCCCGCGCGCGCTGGCGCTGGGCGCCGACAGCGCCCCGGCAGCATTCGAAGCCGCGCTCGCCGCGCTGGCCCCCGGCGCGGCAACGCAGGTCGCGCCGGTGGCCATCGTCGACGACTGCGAGCGCCTCGACGACGTCCACCAGCAACAGGTCTTCCACCTGTTCAACCGCATCGCCGCCCGCCCGGACGCTGCCTTCGTGGCTGCCGGGGCGCAGCCGCCGCGCGCGCTGGCACTGCGCGAGGAACTGCGCACCCGGCTCGGTGCCGGCAACATCATCAGGCTGTCGCTGCTGAGCGATGCCCAGAAGGCCGAAGCCCTGCGCCGGGCGGCGCGCGGGCGCGGCATCGCGCTGCCCGAAGAGCTGCTGCAGTGGCTGCTGACCCACCGCTCGCGCGACATCCGCTGGCTGCTGCGCCTGCTCGATGCGCTCGATCGCTACGCCCTCGAGCGCAAGCGGGCGATCACGCTGCCCTTGCTGCGCGAGTTCGAGCTCGCCGGTCTGCTGATAAAATCACCCTGAAATCATGGGCTTACCAAAACACCAATGAACTCCCCGTTTGCGATGGCCGGATCGGGCTCCGCCGCTTCGCGAGCCGCCGGCAGCGCCCGCCGCCTCGCCCTGTTCGACCTCGACTACACGCTGCTGCCGATCGACAGCGACTATGAATGGGCGCGCTTCCTGATCCGGCTCGGCGTCGTCGACGGCGCCGAATACGAGCGGCGCAACGACGCCTTCTTCGAGGCCTACCAGGCGGGCAGGCTCGACATCGCCGCCTTCCTCGATTTCCAGCTCGCGCCGCTGGCCGCACACCCGATCGAGACCCTCGATCGCTGGCATGCCCGGTTCATGTCCGAAGTCATCGCGCCGCAGATCCGGCCGAGCGCGCAGAACCTGGTGCGCAGCCACCTCGACAACGGCGATCTGTGCGCAATCGTCACCGCGACCAACGAGTTCGTGACGGCGCCGATCGCCCGCGCCTTCGGCATCGAGAACCTGATCGCCACCCGTGTCGAGCGCGTCGGCGACCGCTATACCGGCCGTTCGCTCGGCACGCCGTCGTTTCGCGAAGGCAAGATCAGCCGCACCGCCGAATGGCTGGCAGGGCTGGGGCATAGCCTCGGCGACTTCGACGAGAGCTGGTTCTACAGCGACTCGGCCAATGACGTCGCCCTGCTCGAGCAGGTGACCCGTCCGGTCGCCGCCAATCCCGACGAGAAGCTGGCCGCGCTGGCTGGCGAGCGCGGCTGGCCGGTGCTGAGGCTGTTCGAATGATCCGCAAGCTGATCGGCAGGTTGATGGGTCAGGTCGGCACGAAAGGGCCCCGCGGTGCGCTGCGGCGCAAACCCCGGCAATACCGGGGTTCGGAGCTGGGCATCCGGCTGGAGGACGTCTCCGAGGCAGCGCTGCGCACCTGCGAGACCCTTCAGAAGGCCGGCCACCAGGCCTGGATCGTCGGCGGCGGCGTGCGCGACCTGCTACTGGGGCTCAAGCCCAAGGACTTCGACGTCGCCACCGATGCCTCACCGGAGCAGGTCCGCGCCCTGTTCCGCCGCTCGCGGATCATCGGCCGGCGCTTCCGGATCGTCCACGTGATGTTCGGCCGCGAGCAGATCGAGGTCTCGACCTTCCGGGCGATCCAGGAGGCGGCCGAAACCGACGAACACGGCCGGGTGCTCAGCGACAACGTCTGGGGCTCCCAGGCCGAAGACGCCGCCCGGCGGGATTTCACGATCAACGCGCTGTACTACGACCCGGTCTCGGACATCGTCCTCGACTATCACGACGGCGTGCGCGACCTGAAGCGCCGCAGCTTGCGGATGATCGGCGATCCGGCCACGCGCTTTCGCGAAGACCCGGTGCGGATGCTGCGCATCGCCCGCTTCACGGCCAAGCTGGGCTTCGAGGTCGAGCCGGCCACCCGCAAGCCGATCCGGGAGCTCGCGCCGCTGCTGCGCAATGTCCCGTCGGCCCGCCTGTTCGACGAAACCCTCAAGCTGCTGACCTCCGGCCATGCGCTGGCCTGCCTGAACGAACTGCGCCGCGAAGGCCTGCACCATGGCCTGCTGCCGATGCTCGACCGGATCTTCGAGAAACCGGGCGACTCGAGCTTCGCCGTGCTGGCGCTGCAGCGCACCGATGAGCGGGTACGCGCCGAGCGCACGATCTCGCCCGGCTTCCTGTTCGCCACCCTGCTCTGGGAACCGGTCTCGACCCGCTGGCGCAAGGCAGTAGCCGACGGTACGCCGGCCGTTCCGGCCCTGGCCGACGCGATCGACTCGGTGCTCCACGCGCAGGGCAGCCAGTTGGCGATCACCCGCCGCTACCTGGCCGACATGCGCGAGATCTGGATGATGCAGCCGCGCTTCGAGCGACGCAGCGGCCGCGCCCCGTGGGGGCTGGTCGAGCACATGCGCTTCCGGGCCGGCTATGACTTCCTGCTGCTGCGCTGCGAGGCCGGCGAGCTGCCCGACGAGATCGGCCGCTGGTGGACTGACTTCCAGGGAGCCGACAACGAGCAGCGCCAGGCCCTGATCGCCTCGGCCCAGGCGCACCGCCCGCCCGGCTCGGGCAGCGGCAGCCGCAAGCGGCGCCGGCGCAGCAGCCGCAACCAGTCCGCCGGCCGGCCCGACGAAGGCCGTGACCTGAGCGACCCGGGACACGCCGCCTGAAGTGGCCCCTGCCTGCGAAGCCGGGCCGGCACCGGAACAGCGTGCCTGGATCGGGCTGGGCGCCAACCTCGGCGAACCGCGCCAGGCGCTGGCCGCGGCGCTGGCCGCGCTGGCTCGACTGCCCGGCACCCGGCTCGCTGCCGTCTCGTCGCTGTACCGCAGTGCGCCGGTCGACGCCGACGGCCCCGACTTCCTGAACGCGGTCGCCGCCCTCGACACCCACCTGTCGGCGACCACTCTGCTCGCCGCGCTGCAACGACTCGAAGCCGAGGCCGGTCGCACCCGCCCCTACCGGAACGCGCCCCGGCTGCTCGACCTCGACCTGCTGCTGCATGGCGGGCAACGCATCGATTCGCCCACGCTCACCCTGCCCCATCCACGGATGCACCTGCGCGCCTTCGTGCTCGCCCCGCTGGCTGAACTCGATCCCGGGCTCGTGCTCCCCGGCCGCGGTCCGGTCGGGGCATTGCTGCAGGCCCTGAACGGGCAGCGGATCGAGCGCCTGGCCGAGGGGCTGGTGATGCCCGAAGGCAATCCGGGTCATGATGACGATCCTGTCCCAGCCGCCCACCAGCACCCCGATCGATGAACAGCCTGCCGATTCCCGTCCAGACCGTCGTGCTGCTGGTCCTGTCGAACGTCTTCATGACCTTCGCCTGGTACGCGCACCTGAAGGATCTTTCCTCCCGGCCCTGGTGGCTCGCTGCCCTGGCAAGCTGGGCCGTGGCATTCTTCGAGTATCTGCTCCAGGTGCCAGCCAACCGGATCGGTTTCGGCTACTACACGCTGGCTCAGTTGAAGATCATCCAGGAAGTCATCACGCTCGCGGTGTTCGTGCCGTTTGCCGTGCTGTACATGAATCAGCCGGTCAAGCTCGACTACCTGTGGGCCGCGCTGTGCATGCTCGGTGCCGTCTATTTCATGTTCCGATCGTGAAAGCCGAAGCCAAAGCCGCCTCGCCGTTCGAGCGTTTCCGGCACATCGTCGTCGAAGGCCCGATCGGCGCCGGCAAGACCTCGCTGGCCGGCAAGCTCGCCGGGCATTTCGGCGCGCGCCCGGTGCTCGAGGAGGCCTTCGACAATCCCTTCCTCGAACGCTTCTACCAGGACAGCCGGCGCTACGCGCTGCCCGCCCAGCTGTTCTTCCTGTTCCAGCGGGTGAACCAGCTGCGCGACCTGGCCCAGCACGACCTGTTCGCGCAGACGCTGGTCGGCGACTTCCTGCTCGCAAAGGACCCGCTGTTCGCACGGCTCACGCTCGACGACGACGAGCTCAGGCTCTACCAGCAGATCTTCGAGAGCCTCAGCCCGCAGGCGCCCACGCCCGACCTCGTCATCTACCTGCAGGCACAACCCGACACGCTGGTCGAACGCGTGCAGCGCCGCGGCGTGCCGATGGAAGCGGCCATCTCGGACACCTACCTGCGGGCCCTGGCCGACGCCTACAGCCGCTTCTTCCACGACTATGACGACGCGCCGCTGCTGATCGTCAACACCGAGCACCTGAACCCGATCGAGCGCGACGAGGACTTCGCCCTGCTGGTGCACCGGATCGTGCACCTGCGCGGACGGCGCAGCTTCTTCAGTCTCGGAGACTGAACCTTCGACTGCTGCCGACCATGGCGCCTCCACTGACCCTGGCCCTGATCGCCCTGCTGATCGTCTGCAGCGGCCTGCTGTCGCTGGCCGAGATCTCGATGGCAGCCGCCCGGCGGCTGCGGTTGCAGCAGCTCGCCGAGGCGGGTGAACTGCGGGCCATGCGCGCCCTCGAGATCCAGGCCCGGCCAGGCAACTACTTCACCGTCATCCAGATCGCGCAGAACATGGTGGCGATCCTGGGCGGCGTCATCGGCGAGCGCGCGCTGAGCCCGCAGTTCGCCGCGATGTTCGAACATGTGGTCAGCCCACCGACTGCCGCCACACTCGGCTTCCTGATCTCGTTCACGGCGATCACCTCGGCCTTCGTCCTGTTCTCGGACCTGTTTCCCAAGCGCCTGGCGATGATCGATCCTGAGACCCTGGTGCTGCGGGTCGTCACACCGATGACCTGGCTGGTGAGGCTGCTGCGCCCGGCTGTCTGGGTCTTCGACGGGCTGGCCAACCGGCTGCTTGCGCTGCTCGGCCTGCCCGCCGAGCGCGACGAGCAGGTCACCTCCGACGACATCCTCGCGATGACCGAAGCAGGCGCCCGGGCCGGCCTGCTGCCGGCCAGTGGCCAGCAGGTGATCGAGAACATCTTCGAGCTCGAAACCCGCACGGTCGAAAGCGTGATGACGACGCGCGAACGCATCGTCTACCTGCTGCTCGACGACAGCGACGAACAGATCCGCAGCCGGATCGCCGCCCAGCCGCACTCGACCTACCTGGTCTGCGACGAGAACATCGATCAGATCGTCGGCTACCTGGACGCTCCCGACCTGTTCCAGCGGGTGCTGCAGAACGGCTCGATCTCGCTGCGCGGCGACGGCGCGGCTGACCTGCTCCGCAAGGTCCTGATCGTGCCCGACCGGCTGACGCTGGCCGAGGTGCTCGAGCAGTTCCGCCAGGTGCACGAGGACTTCGCGGTCATCGTCAACGAGTACAGCCTGGTGGTCGGGATCATCACCCTCAACGACGTGATGAGCACGGTGATGGGCAGCCTGGTCGCACCCGACGGCGAAGAGCAGATCGTGCGCCGCGACGACGGTTCCTGGCTGATGGACGGACTGACGCCGATCGGCGAAGTGGCCCGGGCAATCGACGCCGACCCGGCGCTGCTGCCCTGGCACGGCCAGTACGACACGCTGGCCGGCTTCATGATGATCATGCTGCGCCGGGTGCCACGGCGCACCGACAGCGCCATCTGGGCCGGCCACCGCTTCGAGGTGATGGACGTCGACGGCTACAAGATCGACCAGGTGATGGTCACGCGGATCGTCATCGAAACGTAACCCGGCAGTCATAATCTTGCCGGCATCGTCAAGTGCCGGAAACCTGTGATGTCTGCACGCATTCTGATCGTCGAGGACGAACCCTCGATCCGCGAACTGCTCGGCGTGAACCTGCGCCATGCCGGCTATCTGCCCACCGGGGTCGAAAGTGCCGAGGCCGCCGCGACGCAACTGGCGGTCGTGCTGCCCGACCTGATCATCGTCGACTGGATGCTGCCGGGCCAGTCAGGTATCGATTTCGCGAAACGGTTGCGCGGTGACCCGAACACCCGCGAGATCCCGATCCTGCTGCTGACGGCGCGCGCCCAGGAAGGCGACAAGCTGCACGGCTTCGAAGTCGGGGCCGACGACTACGTGACCAAACCCTTCTCACCGCGCGAACTGCTGGCACGGGTCAAGGCCCTGCTGCGGCGCACGGCCCCGGACACTGCCGAAGATCCGGTCGAAGTCGGCGGGTTGCGTCTGGAGCCGGCCACTTTCCGGGTGTTCGCCGGTGACACGCAGATCAGCCTGAGCCCGACCGAGTTCCGGCTGCTGCATTGCTTCATGCAGCAACCCGACCGCGTGCTGTCGCGGGCGCGCCTGCTCGACAAGGTCTGGGGCGGACACGTGTATATTGAAGAGCGAACCGTCGATGTCCACATCCGCCGGCTGCGGCGAGCGCTGCAGCCGACCGGCCATGATCGCCTGATCGAGACGGTGCGCGGCGGCGGCTACCGCTTCCTGCCCGGCTGACCGGCCCGGCCCCGGAAGACACAGCCGACGCCTTCCCGGGAGTCCCCGAAGCCGAACCCGATCTCACGCTCATCCGTGCCCTTCTTCCTGCGCTACGTTCTCGTGATCGCCGCGGTGCTGGCGATCGGATTCCTGATCGGACATTTCGGATCGCACGAGGTCGCCTTCTGGTGGCTGGTCCTGGCCTTCGGGCTGCAGTCGCTGCTCTCGGCCGTTCATCTGGCGCAACTGCGCCGCTGGGCCTCGCTGCCGCGCCAGCGTGAGCTGCCGCCAGGCCTGGGCCCCTGGCGCGGCGTCTTCGACCGGCTGTCGCGCTTCGTGCGCCAGGAGAGTGAAGTGCGTGCCGAGCTGGCCGACGAACTCGAGCGCATCCACGCGGCCGTCGACCGGCTGCCCGACGGGCTGGTCGTGCTGGACCGCTTCGATCACATCACCTGGGCCAACCTCGCCGCCCAGGAGCTGCACGGCATCTTCGGGATGCGCCGGCCGATCCACCACTTCGTCCGGCAGCCCGAGTTCATCGCGATGCTCGCCACCGGCGAAACCCCGGCGGCTGTCCGGCTGACCCTGCCCACTCGCCGCGAGCGCATGTACGAACTGAGCATTCGCGGCACACCGCCCGGCCAGCGGCTGCTGATCACCCGCGACATCACCGAACAGGCACGGCTCGACGCGATGCGCAGCGACTTCGTGGCCAACGTCTCGCACGAGATCCGCACCCCGCTCACGGTGATCTCGGGTTTTGCCGAAACACTGCTGTCACTCGATCTCGACGAAACCGAGCGCCAGCAGTCGCTGGAGTCCATCCTGCGCCAGAGTCAGACCATGCAGCGGCTGGTCGAGGACCTGCTGACGCTGTCCACCCTGGAAGCCAGCATCGATCGCCCGACCGACACCCAGCTCGACCTGCATGCGATGCTCGAGAACCTGCTCGAAGAGGCCCGGGTGCTGTCGGCCGGCCAGCACGCGTTCGACATCCAGCTCGACGGCCCCCGGTTCGTGCTCGGCCTGGCCAGCGAACTCGAAAGCGCAGCACGCAACCTGCTCAGCAATGCCGTGCGCTACACGCCCGCGGGCGGGCGCATCTCGGTGCACTGGGCGGTTCGCGACGGCGGCCAGGGCTGGATCAGTGTCATCGATACCGGGATCGGCATCGCCCGCGAATTCCTGCCGCGACTGACCGAGCGCTTCTACCGCGTCGATCGCGGGCGTTCCCGCCAGACCGGCGGCACCGGGCTGGGCCTGGCGATCGCCAAGCGGATCATGCTGCGCCACCAGGGCTCGCTGTCCATCACCAGCGAGCCGGGCCAGGGCAGCACCTTCACGCTGCAGCTGCCGGCCGAGCGGCTGGTGACCGGGGCCGGGGCGGACTGATACGCCCCTTCGCGTTCGAACGATATATGGCGCGGCGGGCCAGGACGCGGGGCGAGGCTTTGGGCGCACGCCGGGTGCTTGCCCCGCTTCGCGGGGTGCCCTGTGATGCTCGCGCTCGTGGCCTGCCGCCGAAACTCGCTGCACTCCCTACGCTTCGCTTCGTTCGTTTCGCTCAGACAGTCGGCGGCAAGTCAGATTGTTGGTGCGCGCTGCGCGCGCGGCCACGAGCGCTGCGCTTCTCGGCTGCGCACAAGGCGTGCGCCCAAAGCCTCGCCCCGCGTCCTGGCAGACGGTGGCCTGGGAGCGAACGCAAAGCGGCATCAGCTCGGCTCGGCTCGGCTCGGCTCGGCTCGGCTCGGCTCGGCTCGGCTCGGCTCGGCTCGGCT
>Ga0172382_10001564_pt1 | contig 40720 bp, 35 predicted proteins | sample Leawel138RmetaG_FD_122245 | JGI IMG/M metagenome (GOLD analysis project Ga0172382, IMG submission 122245) | Leachate microbial communities from a municipal landfill in Southern Ontario, Canada - Leachate well 138R metaG | ecosystem: Engineered > Solid waste > Landfill > Unclassified | place... | reverse complement strand
TTCTCCTCCTGGAGTGGAATTTTCTGTGGAATAGTGGACCTATTTGAGGAAAATTTCGCTTCAGGAGGTGGAAAATGAACAAGTTTGGTGACCGAAGGCTGAATGTCCACAGGCCCTAGTTAGGCCCCTGAAATTGCCCTAAAGGGGCTGTAAGGTTAAACTACCAGCATGAGCATCGCCCGACAGTTCGACTTTATCCCCGTGGAAGAATATCTGGCGTCTGAACTGGATTCACCTATCAAGCACGAGTATCTAGGTGGTGCCGTCTACGCGATGAGTGGAGCGACGAACGCCCATAATCGCGTGGCTACCAACCTGACTTCCGCCCTGTGGGCCAGGCTCAGTGGGCCCTGTGAAGCATTCAATTCAGACACCAAAATTCGTATCCGGCTTCCCGGGAATACTCGGTTTTATTATCCTGACGCCTCTGTTGTCTGCCGCTCGAACCCACCAAACGCGGCTTTTCAAGATGCACCCACCGTGGTGGCCGAGGTCCTTTCCGATTCCACTCGCCGCTTAGATTTTGGGGAAAAGAAGGAAGCTTACTTGACCATCCCTTCGCTGGAAGTCTATCTGCTTGTAGAACCCGAGAGACTCAAGGTGATCGCCTATCGACGTACCGAGCAAGGCTTCGTGAAAGAGGAGTGGGAAGGGCTCGCCGCTGTATTGCCTCTCCCCGAAATCAGTGTAGAACTGCCCTTAGGGGAGATCTACAAAAACGTCAGTATCACCGAGGACACCTAATCCTCCGAAGCCGGCCTTCTGCTCAAACTCCCAGAGTCGAATCCAGCCAATCGAAAACGACCTCGTTGCGGAGGTTGGGGGTCATGGGCGCGCAGTGGTATCTGGCGCCACCGCTGAAGAGGTGAAAATCCTTAGGTCCGGCCAGGGCATTGAAAAGCACTTGCGCTTGGTCCGGGTAAAAGGCTTCCCCTTCGTAGTCCAGGACCAGATAAGGCTGGGTGATCTGTCCCAGGATGGATGATATGTCGAAGGATTTGACGATGTTGGACAGCGTGAAGAAATCGGTCGGCACCTGTCCGGCTCTGGCCTGCGCTTGAGCCTCGGCGCTGAAGATCGAGAACCGCTTCTTCAGGGCGAAGGACTCTACCGGGCCAATGGCTGGAAGGACATCTTCAAGCCAAATACCGTTTACCGTATCTTTATCACCGGCTTCAGCGATCTCGCGGAGTTCCTCGGGGAAGGCGAGCCAGGGACTGTACACGCCGCCATCGCTAACCACGGCCGCCAAACGTGGTTCAAAGGCCGCAGCCCGCGCCACCAGGTCTCCTCCCATACTCCAACCAGTCAGAGCAATGCGCATCGGATCGACCTCCGGGCGAGTCAGCAGGTAGTCAACCAGCGGCGTGACCACTTTCTCCCAGTCGGGGCGAAACGGTAGATTGTGCACGAAAAAGGACTCCCCCTGGCCGGGGCCATCGTACAGCACGGCGTTGTAGCCACGCTGCACCGCCTCTAGGGGACCGTAGGCCACAATATCGGCGTTTTGTCCGTCGCTTCCGTTGGTGATGATCACGGTGGGTCGGGCCACGGTTGGCCCGGGGGGTGTCAAGAGCCAACCGGGCAAGGTTCCGCCTTCGTAAGGGATGGCGATCTTTTCCCAGGCCGGATTAGCCTGGCCGGCCGCGGCCGTCCAGGCCTGGTTCATGGCCTGATAGACAGCGGCCTCGGCACCCGGCGTAGGACTGGCGTAGACGGTGTAGAGTGCTTCGGAGTAGTATTTCGCGGCCCGAAGATAGCGCGCACGTGCTGTGGCCTGTCCGGGACCCTGGGCTGAAGCAGCCGTGCTTGCAGCCAGAGCTTGGAACGCCGTGAAGAAAGCCGCCGCATCACCGCCTGATTGGTTGGCTTGATCAACTGCGGTCAAGGCCTCTCCCATCTCTGAGCAGACCCCGGCGCTACCCAGCAGGAACAGGGCCTGATAGTTCAATTCGGGGGCCTCAAAAAGCTGGACGTAGGGGGCCGGAAACTGAGCGGGTGGCGCGGGACTCGGGCTGGGAGGCGTCTGAAACAGAGGTTGCGATTCCGCCGAACCACAGCCGGAAATCAAAAAAGCTCCGCCGGTAGCGGCCGAGCCTAACAAGGCACGCCGACTCATGCGAACTCCAGAAGAGGAAGAATCATAATTTTTCATACGCGTGAGTATGCGCTTATGATGGCCAGAATCCTGGTTGTGGTCACCAGCACACGCTACAATTCTCAAAGGACTAACCCCGAAAAACCCGAATCTTCCCACAATAAACTATAAGGGGTGCTGTATCAGCGGCAGACCGGGACAAAACTACTCGGATCGGGGACTCCTCCTGCTGGAGGTGCTGATGGCTATTGTGCTGCTGATGGGCTCGGTTTTGCTGGTTCTGGGGGTGTTTCCCCAGGCCGTGGAAGCCAATCAACAGGGCAAAGATCTTCTCCTGGCCACCAACCTTGCTCAAAAAGAGATGGAGCTCTGCAAGGCCATGCCGTTTGAGGAGATCAACGACTCGGCCAGCGTACCGTTCTCCGGTACTCGAGTGGCCGACTACACGGCTCGGGTGCGGGGAAATGACCACACCATGAGCTTCGAGGTTGTTCGGGAGTATGTGGATGTATCCACCGATCTGAAAGAGGTGACGGTTTCCGTGCAATGGGAGCACGGAGCGATCAAACGCGGGACGGCTCTGACCACCCTGATCGGGGCCAAGACTTGAGCGGGCGCCGCCGATACAAGGGGTTTTCCCTGATCGAAGTTACGGTCTACCTGACGCTTCTGATCCTGATCATGGGTGGTGCCATGGCGATCATGCTCCTGGCCAACTGCTTTTTCGGTTCGACCCTGGACAACAACGCCGTCCAGCGCGACGCTCAGGCTACTATGATGAGGCTTTCTCGCGAACTCGAAGAGTCCAAAGAAGACCAGGTCCTATTCAGCGAAGACGGCGAGCCGAAGGGAGTCATCTTTATTTCGCCTCGAGATGAGGCCGGAGAGTTCGAATACGACTTCAGCGGAGAAGGGCGGCTCATGTGGCAAAAATGGATCTGCTATTTCGTGGAAGAGAATGGAGGGAAGTTGAAATTGCTCCGCACGGAAACTCCCATAATGCCCACCACCGAACCGACTCCCACGACCTGGACGACAAGCCATTTTCAAGCCATCCACAAGCGGGAAGTTGTTTCTCATGAACTCCTCGCCTTCGAGATCGTGCCGGACTCCACGATCGAGAATACCTACAACGTGTCGGCGTCTTTTGGACGGGAAGGACACACACATCGGACCGACGGCGACCGGGTTGCCGAGAGGGTGGAGATCGAAAACTCCGTCCACTTGAGAAATTAGGAGGGTGAATCAGGTGAGAATAGAGAGGAATCGAAGTCGCGGCATGGCCCTGGCTATGTTCTTGACGCTGTTGGTGCTGATCTTGTTGCTGGTGATGGCTCTCTCCGTCTTAAACGTGGGACAGCAAAACCTGATTATGGCCCGAAACGGAGAAGAGATCACGCGGTCTTTCTATTTGGCTGAAGCCGGAATTCAAGACGGCCTCACAATTTTAAAGAGCGATCCCCATCGGGAAGCGCCGGTGGATGACTTCCCCACGCTACCGCTTCTTAGCAAAAAACAAAGAGGCGATTCTTATCGTCTGGAGTTCACCAATAACTTCCATGGCACAACCGATAAAGAGGCTCCGAACGGCGTTGTTGTCCCTCCCGGGTACTGCCAGATCCTCTCCATCGGTTCCATCGATCGTCCAACCACCGGAAATGACGGAGACCACGTCCAGCGGATCGCGGTGATGGTCCGACAACTGCCGGGCGGTTTCTTCCATCACGCGGTGTTTGCGGGAAATCGAGATGAGACCGAAGAGGAGACCACCCTGAGGTTCCGGGGGAATGGAGACAACTCCGACTCCGTGAAGGGCCCGGTTCATTCCAATCGAGACCTCATCGTGGAGGAGCAGGCCACTATTGATGGTGCCATCACAGCCGGGGGAGCGGTCATCGGGGTTCCGGACGTCGACGGCGGCGATGCCAAACTGATGGAACCGGACCTGGATACCAAGAACTACGAAACGAGTTCCCATATCAACGTGGCTCAGGAGTTCGCCCGCTCCTCTATGACCGTGGAGATCAGGTCGGAGGGGTCCTGGATGAACGACACCGCCACCACGGTGGCGCCGGACAATCCAGCCCACATCTTTGCCAAGGACGTGCTGAACGACTTGGGGACCGCCGACGACGAGGGGGAGCTGAGCAACGACAACTACTACCTGGCCGATTACCACCAGAGCAAGGAGGGGGGAAACATCAGCACTGATACTGGTGCTCACGGGAAGACCTATTTTGTTGATGGGAACCTGTGGATCGAGAGCTTTTCTACCGGCGGCTGGATGGACGGCCAGTCGGTGATCGTGGTCAAGGGAAATATCTACGTGGCCGACACGGTTTCAGCTTTCAACGCCGATTCGGCTCTGGTGCTGGTGGCCATGGCCGATGGAGAAAGCTACACGGATCTCAACAGAAATGAGCGATACGACCCGGGGGAACCGATCATCGACGACAATGGAAACGGCCAGTACGACGGCAACGTGGAAGGTAGTGGCAATATCTTTTTCGGGGACCCCAACGTGGGCCCGGTGGGCGACTTCGATGCCTTTATGTACGCCGAGAATAACTTCGAAGATTATGCCGCTCTGGTTGCCAACTGGTCTCAGGAGATCAAGATTCACGGGAGCATGTCCGCCGGCAACCGGATCAACCTGGCCGGGCGGATCGAGCAAGGCGCCCACGTACCCATCACCATCGACTTTGACAGCCGGATCTCCGACGGAACCTTGAAAATGGAAGGGATACCGAATGGGGCTTCCGGTGGCGGAGACGACAAACCGATCATCGTCTCCTGGCGTCGCGGCTAGAACTCCTAACGCTTCTGCCCCAGGACGTATCGAGTAGCACCTACCAATTGGTCGGTGACGCACAAGAGATCATCGGCCAGTTTGACCAGAGGTATGAAGAGGGCCTGTCGACTGAAAGTGGCCCTGGGTTTTGATTTGAGGGCCAGGTCCAGCAAGGCGCGGCGGCGCACCTGATAGCGCAGCGCGAACAGCTCTTCGAGCCGTCGCACAACCTCGGTCTCCCGGGGCTCTTCCCGCCGGGCTTTGGCCCGGACGGTATCGAAAAGATAGCGCATGTCCCAGGTGCGGCGCCAGGACCAGGGGTCACTGGATTGGTTGTAAAGGCCCACCAGAGCGTGCTGGACTCGGGCCAGTCGGTTCAGGTTGCGAGAGGGCGGGTCGGTGCAGTCGTGATAAATGACCCAGCCTCCGGGTTTCAAGGCTTTGTAGATACCATCGAGGGCCTTGATCGGGTCTTTCACCCGGGACAGAATGAAACCGGCGTGCACCAGGTCAAACGCCTCTTCATGCTCATCCCAGGGAAACTCATCCACATCGGCTTCAGAGAAACGGATCTTACCCAGATTTCGCCCTTTGGTCTTGAGTCGATCGGCGTACAGCCTGCCCCAATCGAGCAGCCGACCATCGGTATCAATGGCATCAATCTCAACGTTGCTTCGCTTACCGGCCAGATAAATAGGAAACCAGCCGCCCCCACAGCCGAGATCCAGGATCCTGTCAGCCCGGGAAGCCAGCGCGAAGCTCCTGCGGTGAAGGGTCCAACCTTCCAGGTAAAGCTTCAACCAGAATTGGGGGTTTCTCTTGATGTCAGGTTGATCCCACTCTCGGGATAAGCCGGGGATCGGGTCTCCACCGTCGATCAAGACCGCCGGCCGAGGAAACAGGATGGGCGGCTCTATCTTGTTCAGCGAAATCATGGGGAAGGGTTTAGTGCCATCTTCTTGGGGTCCTGCAATCGTGCCCGGGCCACCACACAGACCAGAGCCAAAAGACCGGAAAGGACCGATGGAAGTTGTCGCACCGGAGTAACCGGAATCGGTGTTCCCGGCCGGGGTTTGCGGGTGAGGATGCAAAACATACTCATCTCCCCCATGGCAAGCTCCCTTGCCCGGGCCACCGCCTCGACCCCCTTCTGCAGTTCGTCCAGTCGAGCCATGGCCCGGTTCAGCTCTTCTACCGAGACTTCCTGAGTCTGTAAAGCCTCCAGCTCAGCTTCCAAACGATTCATGGCTGCAGCCTGGTCGACTCGGACCCAGGCCTGAAGTTGCTCCTTCCGTTGGTCACGCTCGATGGTGAGATCGAACATCCGCTCGTCTTCCACTTCCGCCAACCACATGGAATCGAGTTCGTTTTGAAGCTCCCGCAAACGATCGACCAGTCTCCGAGATTTTTCTGAGAGTTGGGGGTCTTCTTCACCTTTCTTTAGCCGGTTCAAGCGCATCTTTTTAGAGGCAATGGTCAAACTCAGCCGCCGATTCAAAACCTCGGATCGCTCCTTGAATTGCTTATCTTCCAGAGGTCGGTTATCGAATCGCCATTTCTCCAGGGCCCCGTTTGCCCGCACCATCTGCAGATCCCAGAAGGCCTGGTCCCACTCCTGAGAGAGCTCCACGCAGCGTCCGGCGAACTCCTCGGCGGTCACTTCACAGAGTTCTTTAGCCCGCTCGGGAGACGAGGCGATAGCGGTGATCTGAAAGTAGATGCCGGCGGTGGGGTTCCAGTCGGGCCGGTTGGAAGTCAATTCCAACGCCTGCCGGTAATGCTCCTCGGTGAGGGGCCACTGAATCCGCTTTTTGACCCGGCCAAAGACCACGGATCCGAGCATCTCGGTTCGCGCTTTGCTCTCGTTGAACAAAGGCGAGGGTACATTGGGCGAACCCTGGGGGTGCCAGAAGAGCATCCAGAGGCGAGCCTCCGAACGAAAGTCTCGAGGGGTCCATAGACCTACCAGGAGAAAGAGTGAGGCCACTGCGGCCAGTGCTGCCAATGCCCGGGAGCGGTTCAATGTTGAGGCGCGACCCGAATCGGCACCATAACGGCGCTGGGGGAGTTGTCCCGGAACCCTTCCAGCTTGATCGCGACTTGGACTTCCAGGAGCCCGCTGGTGGTTAAATCGGAGAGGGGGATCGTCTCACCGTCCAGGGTCTCCACACTCGAAGGTGAACCCTCGGCCCTGGCTTCGGTGATCTCGGCGGGATTCATCGCCGTGAGGTGGTCCTTGCCGTCCTTGTCGTAGATCACGAACCCGGGCTTGAAGCCCCCCCACTCCGTCATTTCCGGAAACGGAGCATCCTTGCCATCCATCTGGATCTTCTGACCGGGAACCATCACCCCCCGGAGTAAGACCTTCTTATTAACTCCGCCATTGGAGTCGGTGGAGTTGGCCGTGGCGGGCAACGGCAAGAGTCTCTTGGGGGAGTCCAGGTCGGCCAGGGGCCGGTCCCAGCGATGGAGGTTGCCCTCTTTGTCGAGAGCGTAAAAAGCGTAGCGGTTCCATTCCGGAGTTCCGTACGGAGAGACCTTGAAGGAGCGTGGATGGGAGTCTTCCGAGGTGGCGATCATCGACATGGTAGGCCCCTCGCTCTGCAATTCCACTCGGATGGTGGAAAGTGCGGTCTCCTGGAGGTCTCGCTTGATCCACTGCAGGGCGGTGGTCGCTTCCTGACCGATGAGATAAGAGGTGGAAGCGGATTCGTACTGGCGGCGCGAGACCTGAAAAAATGCCGCCACCAGGCCCAACAGGATGGCCGAAAGACCGATGTAGATGACCAGCTCCATCATGGTGAAGCCGCGTTGTTTTACCACGGGCTGCGTACCCCCAGTTCGACTTCCAGACTCTTATAATCGGTCTTGCCCGGGTTCTCTTCTCGCCACCAGATGACCAGCGTGACCTTATCGGTCTTCTGGGATTTGCTCGAGTCGAGGAAGCTTCCGTTGGCCAGCCTCAGTTGCTGATAAAAGACCAATCGGGCTTCCCGCCCGTAGACCAGCATGGGGATTCTGGCGTAGTTCGGGTTCTCCGGGTCGTACTTGTCGTCCCAATTGTCCGGAGGCCGAGTATCTGCGGTTACCTGGGGCCAGTTTTTGGGAGCCGGCTGCCCGTAGCGATGGGCCTTGACTTCTTCCATGAAGTTCCCGGCGATCAGAGTAGCCGCCGTTCGGTTGGTGGTCTTACCGGCAAACCGATAGCTGGTACTGAGACTGGTAAAGAGAACCACCCCCGCTACCGAAATCACAACCAGACCGATGATGATCTCGATGAGGGTGAGAGCCATTTTAGAAAAGCGAGCGTGGATCAATGGCCCCATCCTCCCCCCACTCGAAAGGCGGTATCGTCACTGGGGGCCGGCACGGCGTGCCAGGTTCCGTTTCCGGTACCGTTGCCGTAGTTCAGAGCCTTGCCAACCTCACCACCGTTGCTGAAGGCGAAACCCAGGGCGTTGGCCCAGTATTCAGGCAGACGCTCGATCCCCGATCCCCCGGGGGTATCCACGACATCCGGAGACTCAAAGACGTTGGCCCGGGTGAACTCCGGCACGTACAGAACCTCCTGGGCCGAGATGCTGCCATTGATGGAGACCATGGAGCCGATGGTGTAGGCACAATCCATAGTGAGGTCGTTCTTGGCCACGAACATTCCAGCGGCGTAGAGACCGCCTACCTGAATGGTGTCTCCGTAGATCAAAATCCCCGGAGTTTCAGCGGCCATCAAGGTGGCGGCCACCCGCATGGCCCGTTTATTGCCTTCATCGGCCAGGGCCTGGGCCATGCCGGTAAACGGCTCCAGGATATCTTCGGCGATCCCTTTGAGGTAGTCTTCACCGTCTAAAGGAAATCCGTACGTCGTAGAGAGTTGCTCCTCGGCGGCGCTGGTCATCTCTTCCACGAAACTATCCCCGCTGGCCGGCATAACCTGGTTCTGGATCTCCTCAAAAGCGATCATGGCCACCCCGCTGGGGTCGAGAGCAGCGAGCGCCGCCTTGCCCAGAAACTCGATGAGCTTGGTGGTTATATTTTCCACGGTGAAGTAATTGGTCAGAGTCTCTTCGGCAACGTCTTCGATGAACTTGTCAATGTTGTTTCCAAAGTTCTCGATCTTACCAAACATTCCACCCAATTCTCCGGTTATCAAATCGCCGATCTGAGTTGCGAAAAAGTCCTGATCCATCATCTGGGTCAGGGCGGCGGTTCCCGAGTTAAACATCGACTCACCCTGCACCGTGGCCTCCTTCAGGGCGGCTTCGATAGGTCCAGGTAGGACTTTCGGAAGAACCGGTAGACGGTCTTCACCAAACATCCACCAGTCAGAGCAGGTAATAAAATTGTCGCCCAGGGTCATGTTGAGACTCCCTGCAAACAGGGGTGACAGGATCGCGAACAGCTTCACATTGAGGTTCTTGTTGAGCATCGAGGTCGCCGGGTTGGGCACGATGACCGGGAAGTAGAAGGTAAACGTTGCTCCGTTTCTGGCAAAGAACGGCTTGCGGCTATGGAACGGCCCGAGCACCTTGGCCAGGTTGGAGGCTACATCGTCGAAAAAGGTCTGCACGATGTCCGCGGCATCGCTACTTATCAGCTCCGCAATCTGAATCAGGTTGAACCCGTTGCGAATTCCGTGGGGTAAGTCCACCGTGCCGCTGCAGATGATGGCCGAGGTGATCGGTTCCACCCGACCGGCCCGGCGAGTCAGGAGGATCGAACCCATGAAGGGGTCGCCCGCCCCGGTCAGGTTTCCGTCGACCACCAGGGTGGACCCCGGCTCCATCACGATCTTACCTTTCGGGCGATGAGGAGTAGACAAGGAAGGCTCGGGGTTTTCCATGACCAGGTCGCCATCGATGTACATAGTGGCGCCCCGCTGAATCCAGAGGTCGGCCCCGATGGTCATACCGGCCATACCGTCCTTCGGTAATAACTTAAATGTACGTCCCGCCGGCACGGTGAAGCTGTTGTGGATGCTGAAACTGCCGCGCTCAGCTTCGGGATCACCCTTTTGATAACCCAGAGCGGTGTCCGGGCCAATCCGGATCGGCACGGCAGGTCCCACCCCACCGTCCTTGCCCAGATAGACCAGGGTGACCTCCTGAACCAGGGCCCGCTTCAGGGTGACCAGAGCAAGTTCCACGAGATCCGGTACACCGTCGTTTTGAAAAGTATAGGGCTGTCCCTGAATATCTTGACTCTTGAACTCCCCATCGGCAAAAAAGAAGGTAATGATTTTGACTGGATTGGGCAGGTAGAGCGTAATCCCGAAGATCTTGATCTTCACAAAGACGTGATTGAAGAAAGCGGTACCGACATCTTTGACCAGGTTGGCGATCACCTTGGCGATTTTGATGACCATGGTCCAGAGGTTGGTTCCCTTCCAACCGTCCTTGTTCAGGTCGTTAGCCTTTACCAGTTCTTTCTCCCGGGTCCGGGTGGGTCCTGGATCGTATTCATCCACGTCAGGCCGGCTCTCATTCATTCCGCTGGCGTCATTCTTGGCGTCGGCGAAATCTTTTTGAGCATCTTCCCAGTCTTTCAGGAGGCCCTTGTAATCATCGCTGAAGGTCTCAACCTCACCATCTTCGTTGGTAAAAGACCCATCCCGTTCCCGATCCGCCCACTCATCGAACTGATCCAGTGATGAAAATCCATGTTTAGACAGCAGTTCCTGGCCGGCCTTGTCGTACTCCTTAGCCTTGGTCTCGTGAATCTTGTCCTGATCTTTGTCGTCCTCTTTACCGGTTTTCTTGTCACGCTCTTTTTCGGCCAGGTCAAACTTGGACTCGGCGTCATAACGGTCGTTGACCATTTCCGAAAACTTCTGAAAATCCGGAGACTTTTTACCATCGCCCTCATCCACGGTTAGGGGTTGCGTACCGGCCGGGTCGTCGGCTTTTTTGGCACTTTTCAAGACCGAACCGAGTTTGTCTTCGACCTCTGCCAGGGCGTCGGTGGCTTTCTCCAACTCTGGAGTCATGGCCGCGTCGTCTTCGTCCTCGTAAACTTCATCGTTAGAGTCGTAGGTGCCGAAGTCCGGCTTTAACGGTGCGTGGAGGGTGATGTCCAGAGCCGGCCCCCGGCTCTTAAAACCCGGTATCAAGACGAACCACCAGCGGGTAGACTGTTCGTAGGTGAGAAAGTTGTTGAAGCTGGCGTTGTTAGGGTCAAAGATGGCAGTCAGAATGTTCTCTACGTTCAGGGTACCGAAAATGACATCGGTCTTGTCGTAGGAGGCTGCGTTGAGGACCGGCATCAGGGTGTCTAAACGTTCTCCCAGTCGGGCGGCATAACCCTGGTCATCGTTTCCATAGGGGAGATAACCCGTAAAGCCGATCCCGCCTCCCTTGACCAGAGGCTCCCCTTCCAGAGAGTAAGCCTCACCGTAGGGAAGGTCCTCGATCTCAATATCTCCCCGGGCACCCACTCGAAAGGGGTAGCCGGTGTAAAAATCCAGGGTGCGATGGTCGGCATCGATCTGGGGTTCGGTGGGGTTGGCCCAGGCCAGGCCGGAACCTTCAATGGTCACGTCTCCATTGGGGGCATAAGCCGCGAAAGGGAAACCCTTGACCAGAGACATTCGGTAGCGGGAAGAAGGAGCCTGGAAACCGGTCATACCGCTGCGGGGAACCAGCATTGCTCGAGTCTGGCCGGGATACGAGACGACGTCGTCATCCTCGGTCCCGGGACTCGGGATGGTCTGGCCCATGCTTTCCGCGGTCTCACCCTCAGCCGGAAAGGTCCCAAGGGTGGGGAAGGACCCGGGTGTCCAGGAATCTAGCGCTCGAAAGCTGTCCCATTTGGGCTGATTGGTATTCTCGTCGGCCTTGATGGTGATGGGGAGCTCAGCATCGACCCAATTCACGCTGTCCCGGTACTGCAGGTCTACACTGGTGAGCTTTTTCCCCACATAATCTGCAGCAGCAAGCTCAGCATAAAGCCGACTCTCGGCCATCCGCGCGGCAGCCGAGCTGGAACGCCCCTGGTAGTCGAGCGCGTAGACCAAAATCATCAACACGGCAACCACTGCAAGTACCGCTATGTACACAAAACCGAATCGTTGTTTCTTCAAGACGGCCCCCAAGGTCCCGCCTTTTCGACCTGGCAGGAAACCACACCTTTACTCCTCGTCGGGATCGGCATTTTTTTTACAGAAGACAATCATGTCCTCAATTTCCTTGAGATAGCGCTTGCTGACTAGGGAAATCTCCCAGTTGACTTCCGGTCTTTTGACCCGTCGGCTGGCCACGTAGGCCGAGGCAGCCAATCCTGTGAGTATAGTTCCGGGGGCGAGCGGCCCGGTGAGAGGAGCCATCACCACCGAACCCAGGGCCACCCGACCGGCCAGCTTGCGACGTTTCAGCTTTAGCTCTTCAAGCTCGATCTCAGCGTCTTGAGCAGAGCGCTCGTCCTCATCGTCCTCGAAGATGTCCCGCTCCCGTTCGAGTTCTTTGGACAAAACTACCGCTACCGCTGCACACACCTGAGCGCGCCTGGCTCGATAAACTTCGTCATCTACCAGATGAAAGCTGGTGAGGTCGGTCTTCAGCCCGGCGGCGTTGGCGTAGATATGAATCGCCAGGTTCTTGGTGGGAAGGAGCCGATCGGTCTGCACGATCACCCCATCACACACCCAGTGGAAGCAGCTCCGGGGCTCCATGCTCATGACCTCGTAAGGAGCACTCTCCAGCTCGATCGCCACGATCATGTAGGCGGGAGCTTCGGTCTTCTCATAGCTTTTTCGGTTGGCTCGTCTCAGGGTGGTTCGTACCGTAAACTCCCGCTCGCCAAAGCCCTCGGCCAGGGCTAGATTCGGAACGTTTTTGGCTGGCAGAGCGCCAATCTTTAAAGGCTTGCGGTGAAAACACCAGTTCAAGACGCTGCTTCGTAAGGCGCCATCGATCCAGCGACCATCCACCCGGATCGGGACCGGACTGAGGTAAGCGTACTCCTCCAGTTCGCTGAGCATGGGCAAGCCGTGTCGTTTCATCGGTACGAAATTTAGCAGCAACCGATTGGGTTCGGTATGGGAGATGTGATGGATGGCCAGAGTCAGGCCCGGGCCCCACTCGCCCCGCATCTTTGTCCTCTTACTCTCCCCCATCTCCGAAAAATAGGCACCGGCGTAAATGGCCTGGGGGTCACCCCCCCGGTGAATCTGCAGTAGAAAGGACAGGTGGGCCCGCTCCACCAGAATGCGCAACGCCGTACCGAAACGGTCCAGGGCATCATCGCTATCGAAGTCCGAGCGCAGGAGCGCGCTCACCAGTTCTTCGCTGCCAGGCAGAGTGGTGGGGTCGTCGTGACCAAAGGCAAAGAGGCTCTCGGTTCGAGTCTGCCGCACCGAGATCCGTTGACAGCTCCAGCCCACACCTGCCTGCACCAACTTTAACACCCAACTGTACTCCCGGGGCAGGCTGTAGCGGGTCATCTTGGCCCGCGCCTTGTCGTGGGAGATGGTGAAGCCGCCCTCTCCTTGAGAGACACCCTCGGCCTGACGGGCCGCCAAAAAAGCGTCTAGATTGAACTCGCTCATCCAGGTCTACCGGGGATAGATGCAGACCCGGTTTCCCCCTCTGGATCGGGCCTCGGCAATGGCTCCGAAAGCCGCTTCTTTCAGGCGCTGCGCGTCGGAGGCGTCGTGGGGCACCCCGGCCACTCCTACCGACACCGTGAGGCGGAGCGGCTGCCCCGGGGTCCCGAAGGTGGCGTCGGCCACTTCCTGGCGTATTCGCTCTCCGATGGGCACCGCGTGATCCCGATCGGAGTGAACCAGCAGGACCCCAAAGTCATCGCCCTCGATTCGAGAGGCCACGTCGGTGTCTCGGATGGCCTCCAGAATCAGACCTGCCAACTGTCTCAGGACCCCATCCAGGACCTCGGTGTCGAGTCGCTCGGCCATGGGTGTAAAGTTGTCGATATCCACCAGCAAGAGACTGACCGGATAGGTGTAGCGGCGCCCTCGGCGGACCTCCTCCTCCATCCGCTCGGCCAGATACATGCCGTTGTGGAGTCCGGTCACCAGGTCGTGCAGCCCGCCCCCCACCCGGGTGCGAAACTCCAGGCAGCGAGCCACGGCGATCCCGGCCAGCTCCAGGAACTCCTCCACCACCCCCAGGTCCTGGTGCTTGAAGGCGTTGGGAGCCGGGCGACCGAGATAGATCACTCCCACCACCTTGCCGTCGCCGGGGTTTCGGATGGGAGAGATCAAGGCGCTCTGGCCCTGACCCTCTAGAGTTTCCAGGACCTGACCTTTGAGTTCCATACGGCCCTGGGGAATGATGAGGGGGTCGCCGGTGGCGGCCACGTAACCCACCGACAGCTTACCGGCCGGAATGGCCAACTCGCGAAAGAAATCGGTGTCCTCGGCGTCGGCGACTTCCGGATAGAGGTAACTGACGCCCTGCACATCTTCCTTCATAAAGATGACGCAGACGGTGCTGGGAACCCGAGACTGCAAGTAATAAACCAGAGAAAGCAGTGTCTCTTCCAGAGAGAGGGAGCTGACCAGTTGGCGGAAACCCTCCAGGGTCTTTTTTCGATGCTGCAGTTCACGCTCCATGCGTTCGGCCTGGGTTTCCAGGGCCTGGCGCTCCCGCACCAACTCGTCGGAGATCTTGGAAACTTTCTCCTCGGCCTGGTCTTCCTTGCTGGACATGGCCATGCGTGCCTTGGCCACGTCTTTGTAGGCTTCCTGGAGTTCGTGCTCGAGATGGGCTACCTGTTTGCTGAGGGTCTTGACCCGGGCCTCCTGATCGGTCATCTCGGCGTAGGCCATCTCGACCCCTTCGGTACGCTCGGCGATCTGCTCGTAAAGGAGTTCGGTCCGGCGTTGGGCCTCTTCCTGAACCTTGCGAGTTTTCTCCCCTTCGGTCACGGCGATGGAGTAAAGCCAGGCCATCAAGAGGGAGACCGCCACCTGCACCCCGGAAAGGGAGAGTCGGAGGGTCAGGGTTCCTTTCTGCAGGCCCTGCTCCATGAGAGGTAGGGCGTAGACGAGTCCGTAGAAAATGAGGCCGAACACGCCCATGGCCAGGCCCGCGGTCAGCCCGTAGGTTCCGCAGAGAGTCAGTACGGGCAGGGCGAAAGCCAGTAGAAAGTATCCCTCCCCGTAGAAATAGGTCAGGGAAAGTCCGGAGGCCAGGTCGGTGAAAGCCAGGATGGTGGCAACGGCTTTGTGGTCGGTCATGCCGGTGAGAAACCCACCCACGGCGTGATAAAACAAGACCACTCCCGTGACCGCGGCAGCGTAGCCACTCAGCTCGTTATACATCACCAAGGGATCGGCGTGGGCCCGGGTTACCAGCAATGCCGCCAATACGCCCACCACGCGCACCCCGATGAGGAAATAGCGCAAACCCTTGTGGGGTTCAACCTGCTCTACTGGTCCGGCTGTAGACATCGCTAGCAGGTTCTCAAAAAACCCGTGTCACTCCTGGTCTGGAAACGTTTTATGCAGGTCCCTCCCCCTCTGGCCGAGTAGACCACCGCCCCATGAGCACCACCACCATTCCAACAAACTTATCCGTTCCCCTCAGGCAACTCCTCGGGTTGTTGAGCGAGCGGCCCGAAATCCAGCAGTTGAACAAGGCTGTTGCAGAGCGGGAAAATCTGATCGTAGAAGGGGTCATCCGGGCCGCCCGGGGACCGATCTGGTCCTGCTTGCGGGGTTTTGCCGACAAGCCGATGCCGGGGCCTTCCCTGTGGGTCACCCCCACCAGTGACGGCGCCGAGGTACTGGTGGAAGACCTGCGAGCCCTGGGATTGGATTCTCATCTGGTCTACTTCCCGTTTCGAGAAGAGCGCACCAAAGCCGAAGAGGCTCGCCCCGTGGACCCCATGCAGTTGGCCGCCCTGGAGAAACTGCAGAAGTCGGGCCCCCAGGAGCCGCTACTGGTGGTGGCCCCGATCCGCTCACTTTTGCAAAAGACCATGAGCCGAGCCGCCCTGGAGCAGAATCGCTGGGTGGTAAAAAAGGGCGAAAGCACCGATCGAGACACCATGCTGGAGATGCTGGTGGCCGAGGGATACCATCGGGAATCGATGGTGGAGCGTCGAGGAGAGTTTTCGGCCCGGGGAGACATCATCGACATCTACCCCATCACCGGCAATCCGGTCCGGGTGGAACTGTTCGGCGACGAGGTGGAGTCGATCCGCCACATCAATCTAGACACTCAACGCTCCATTCGCGAGATTGAAGAGTTCTCGGTGAGTCCCATCTCTCACGAAGACGAAGGCTCTTACTTGGTAGATTTTCTGGCCCGGGGCAGCGTGGTCTGTCTGGAGGAGCCGGCCCAGTTGCGGCTGCAGACCCTGGAGTGGTCCCACGAGGGGTGGCACGGACAGTGGGGGGATTTTCTGGCTCTTCTCACTCCTTTCCGACAGCTCTCCTTTACCACCTGGGAAGACGCCGAGAGCCGCGCCGCCTCGGAGCAGATCCAGCGGGTCGAAATCCGCTGCGAGCCCCAACGGGTGTTTCCCGACCGGGTGGAAGGGATGATGGGGAGACTGCCTGAGTGGGTGTCCGACAAACGGGCGATCCTCTTGATGAGTCGGCAATCCCAGCGTCTGGAAGAACTGCTAAACGAGCGCCGGTTGCTCACTTCGGGACTCGCTCCGGGCCAGGGGGTGGCTCTGGTCGGGCAGCCCCTGGCCGAGGGCTTTTCCATGCCCGCGGAACCGGGCGTGCCCGCCCTGGAGGTTCTGACGGATCGGGAGATCACGGGGGCCATTCGCAGGCGCAAGAGCCACCGCAAGTCCGAACGGGCCTCTTTGATCCGTCTGGAAGAACTGAACGCGGGCGATCTGATCGTACACCTCCAGCACGGCCTGGGAATCTATCAAGGGGTGGAAACCCTGAAGATCGCCGGCTTCGACAAAGACTTTTTGAAAGTGGAATACCGCAAGGGCGACAGTCTTTTTGTGCCGGTGGAGCAGTTGGACCTCTTGCAGCCGTACAAAGGGCTGGAAGGGCGACAGGCCAAGCTGAGCAAGATGGGTGGCCAGGAGTGGGCTCGCACCCGGCGCAAGGTGGCCGAAGACGCCGAGAAGTTGGCCGAGGATCTGCTGAAGCTATACGCCGAACGAGAGGCCTCGGTGGGGCACGCTTCCAGTCCGGATACTCCTTGGCAGCACGAAATGGAAGACGCGTTCCCTTATGAGGAGACCGAAGACCAGTTGCGGGTCATCCAGGAGGTCAAAGAGGACATGGAACGCCCCCGGCCCATGGACCGCCTGGTCTGCGGCGACGTGGGGTACGGCAAGACCGAGGTGGCCATTCGAGCAGCTTTCAAGGCAGTGTCCGAAGGGCGCCAGGTGGCCGTGCTGGTACCCACCACGGTGCTGGCTCACCAGCACTACGAGACCTTCGCCGAGCGGCTGGCCGCCTTTCCAGTGACGGTTCGCGAGCTGAGTCGATTCCGGGGCAGCGCCCAGAACAAAGACACCGTGGACAAGCTTGCCACCGGTGAAGTGGACATCGTGATCGGAACCCACCGCTTACTCTCCAAGGATATCAAGTTTCAGACTCTGGGCCTTTTGGTGGTCGACGAAGAGCAGCGCTTCGGGGTGAAGCAGAAAGAGAAGATCAAAGGTCTGCGCAAGAACGTGGACATCTTGACCCTGTCCGCCACTCCCATTCCCCGGACTCTCAATATGGCGCTCACCTCCATTCGCGACATGTCGGTCATCGAGACCCCACCGGAGGATCGAGTGCCCATCAAGACCTATCTGTTCGAGCACCATCCCGATATTTTGCGGGGTGCCATCGCCCGGGAGTTGCAGCGCGAAGGGCAGGTCTACTTCGTGCACAACCGAGTCGAGGGGATCGAACGGATCGCCGCCGACATTCGGCGGGCTTTGCCTTCGGTGCGGGTGGCGGTGGGCCACGGCCAGATGGGCGACGAAGCTCTGGAAAAGGTGATGATGGAGTTTTTGGAGGGCGAGTACGACGTGCTGGTCTGCACCACCATCATCGAGAGCGGACTGGATATTCCGAACGCCAACACCATCATCATCAACAACGCCCACCACTTCGGGCTGGCTCAACTGTATCAGATGCGGGGGCGGGTGGGGCGATCGGCCCGCCAGGCCTACTGCTATCTCCTCTACCCTCCGGCCCGGGAGCTGACCGACGAGGCCACCGCCCGGCTGGAGACCATCCGCGATTTCACCCAGCTCGGTGCGGGCTATCAGATCGCCCTGCGGGATCTGGAGATCCGGGGGGCGGGTGACATCCTGGGTGCCGAGCAGTCGGGGAGCATCGCGGCGGTGGGGTTTGACCTTTACTGCCAGATGCTCAAGGACGCGGTCTCGGAACTGCGCGGAGAAGGGCCCAAGTACGAGCTCTCCGACCAACCCATCGCCATCGATCTGCCGGTACCCGCGAACCTGCCCGACGACTACGTCTCCGACGGCGAACAGAAGGTGGCGCTCTACAAAAAGATCGCCAACGCCCAGTCCTTCGAGAAGCTCAAGGAAGTGGAAGAGGAACTGCTCGACCGCTTCGGCCGGCTGCCCGAAGAGAGCCGAAACCTGCTGGAGATCGTGGACCTCAAACTGCGTGCTCGCGATCTCACCATCCCCTCGATCAGGGCCAAAGACGGGCGGCTCACCATCCTGCTGCCGTTTTACCCGGAACTCAGCCTGAACCGAAAGCACAAGTTGTGGGTAGCCACCAAATGGAAAGCCAAGCACGAGAACTCGGCCTTGATCATGGAAGGTCTGTTCGGAGTGGCCGCGGGCAAGCCTGAATACCCACCCGCCAAAGAATTGCTGGACAAGGTGAGGCTGATCCTAGATCAGCTTAAACGCTGGCAAGAAGGGGATCAGGCCTAAGAGCTCTTAGGGGCGGAGGTTGTAGGATTCCATCACGGTCAGGACGCCGCCCTGAGCCGAAGCCACGACTTCCGTCTTTTTGCCCTGGCGATCGATCAGGCCGGCTTTTTCCAGGTCTCCATCGGTGTAGAAGTACATGCCGCCAGGAACTTGACGGCTTGAATCTTCATCGCTGTAGGTCGACGCCACCGCCATTTTTTCTTGCCCGGGCAAGGTGACGGCTTGCGTGCCTTCGTCGTTGACAAAGCCGTTCACTATCGTGCGCTGTGGTCCCTCGGCCTCCGACCAACGCTCAATGGTGGAAAAGGTGGGGACCGGCCGAGAGGAGGGGGTCGAGGTGTAGTGCCCTACTTGAGGGTTGACGTCCAGCGAGGAGCTGTTGTCGGCTCTGGAGAGCGATTCGAAGTGACTTTTGACCTGCTGAAAGACCTTCTGACCGTTCCTGGCGGCGTCTTGCTCACGGGGCGAAAGCTTATCCGCCCCCTGGCTCAGATCCGCCAAGGTGGTGGGACCCGACGGGGCCGAGAAGCGCTCGCGCACCAGGTCCACGGGTGACTTTTCCGCTGAGGTGCCGGTGCTAGCTTGTGGCTGAGGCCGAAATGCCGGGGTGGGTCGGGTCCAACTGTTAGAAATATTCATACCGCTCATATTCAATGCTCCCTTAATGTTCCAGCACCACTTCGTGACTTTTAGTCAACCTCAACGCTATGGGACTCATGTGGATCATCGGAAAACGAGATGAACAATTTGTAAAATTTATCCCTCGACCACCATCAGGTCCGCAAACCGCTCAGCCGCGAGGAACGAGCCCAGTTGGCACTCTGGCCGTTGAGGCTGGGCCGGGGGGTGTTCTGGTGCTTGACCACGGCGGCCACGGTCAAGAGATCGAGGTCTTGAGTGCCGTCGTCGGGCAGTCCCTGGAACTCTTCCTCCAAAAAGTGAGTGGAGAAGTCCCCGGCGGCAAAACGCGGATGCTGCAGCAACCAGCGGTGGAACGGGATGGAAGTGGGAAACCCCGCCAGCTCAAATTCGCCCAGGGCTCCCAGGGCTCGACCGATGGTGGCCTCGCGATCGGACCCGGTCACGATGAGCTTGGCCAGCATGGAGTCAAAATCGTTGGGCACCTTGTAGCCTTCGTAGAGGTGGGTGTCGACCCTCACCCCGGGGCCGGCGGGCAGGCGCAAGCCCCGGACCTGACCCACCGCCGGGGTGAAGTTGAGGTCGGGGTCCTCACAGGTGATACGACACTCGATCGACCAGCCCCGGCACACGATATCGTCCTGGGATAGCCGTAGCTTCTCACCGTTGGCCACCCACAGTTGCTCACAAACCAGGTCCACTCCGGTCACCTCTTCGGTCACCGGGTGCTCGACCTGCAGGCGGGTGTTGACCTCGAGAAAGTAGAAGTTCTTGTTCTCATCCACCAAAAATTCGAAGGTGCCCACCCCCCGGTAACCCGCCGCCCGGGCGCCTTCCACGGCGGCGGTGCCCATGGCCTGGCGGGTCTTCTCGTCTAGAAACGGGGAAGGCGCCTCCTCCAGCATCTTTTGAAAGCGGCGCTGCACGCTGCACTCCCGCTCGCCCAGGTGGATCACGTTGCCGTGGTTGTCGGCCAGGATCTGGATCTCGATGTGGCGAGGCCTGGCGATATACTTTTCTAGATAAACCGAGTCGTTGCCGAAAGACGCCAGGGCCTCCCGCTTGGCCTGCTCGAACCCAACCTTCAACTCTTCTTCGGAGTAGGCTCGTCGCATGCCGCGCCCTCCCCCACCACCGGCCGCTTTGATCAAGACCGGGTAGCCCATGCCGGTTGCGATCTCCAGAGCCTGTTCAAGACTCTCGCAGGGGCCATCAGAGCCCGGAACCAGGGGCAGCCCGGCAGATTTCATGACCTCCCTGGCCTGGTTCTTGTCGCCCAGACGGGTGATGCACTCCGGCTCCGGCCCGATGAAAGTCAGACCGGCCTGTCGGCAAGCTTCCGAGAATTCAGCCCGTTCGGAGAGAAAGCCGTAGCCTGGGTGTACGGCCTGGCATCCGCTCTTTCTGGCCGCCTCCACGATCTGCTCGATGTCCAGGTAGGCGGCCCGGGGCGACTCACCCGGCGCGGTTTGCAGGGGGTAGGAAAAGTCGGCCAGACGTACCCCCAGCGAGGCCCGATCGACCTCGTGAAAGCCCAGCACCGACTGAACCCCCAGGGTGCGACAGGCCCGAATGACGCGACAGGCGATCTCGCCTCGATTGGCAACGAAAACTTTTGAAAACATGGGCGCCCGTTCCCCGGTCGGCGGGTATTATCCTCGGTTCCAGAGCTTCTTTAGCTTCCGCCACGACTTTCTCAGCAGGATCGTGAACTCTGCCCCGGAGGGTGAAAACTCGCAGGCCGCTTCAAAAAACGGAATGAGCCGGCCGGTTCCGGGTCGTGCCTCCGCATCTTTTGCCACCATGCTGTCGAGGGTCTCAGCCAGGGCCGCGCTCAAACCGGAGTTCAGTTCCACCGCCGGGGGGTGGGCGAACTTGAACTGCGGAGGCTCATAAAGGGTGGCAGCCCGCAGCAGGGTCATGCCCAGCGCATAGATGTCGGAGGCTGGAGAGGTCCGACCCTGATACTGCTCCGGGGGAGCGTAGCCGGGGGTCCCGTAGGCGGTGGTATCCCCTACCTTTTGAGGGGCCACCACCCGGGCGATCCCGAAATCCACCAGCTTCACCTCCCCACTGCGGGCCACCATCACGTTGGCGGGCTTGAGGTCACGGTAGATGACGGGAGGGTTGCGCCGATGAAGATAATCGAGCGTTTTCAATAAACCCAGTCCGATGGCCCAGACCCTGGCCTCAGGCAGCGGCTCCGGTCGATCGGCCAGAATCTTTTCCAGGGTGGGCCCTTCCACTCGCTCCATGACCAGATAGTCCCGGTCCTCGATCTGGAAAGAGTCGACCACGGCGGGAAGGCTGGGGTGGGAGAGCTTCTTGAGGAGTTCGGCCTCCCGAGCAAAAAGGAGGCGAGCTTCCTGGACCTCGGTGAGGGGAAGCGCGGTGTAGTCCAGTTCCTTGATCGCCCACACGGCGCCGCGCTCCTTGGTGTCTCGGGCCAAATACACCCGCCCGCTCGCTCCCTCACCGAGGAGTCGCTCCAACCGGTAGCGGCCCGCGATAATTCTTTCCTTCACACTAAAGCTTGATTCGAACCGTTTCTCCATCCAGGATCACCTGGAGACGGTGCTCCACTCCGTCCTGGTGAAAGGTGGCGCTGCCCTGGTTGGTGAGGCGGTTCGGGCCTTCGGCGATCTCGGCGAGCTTTCGAAAGTGGTCCCGCACGGCGGAAAAGTCCTTCAAGGGTGGAGTCATAACATCGGTCAACTCCGACCCCGACCGATACTGAACCACAAAGATCTGCTCGGACTCCCGCGGCTCCAGGACGATCTCCTGAACCTGCTCCCTGATAGCCTGACTGAGCATCAGGTTGCAGACCCGCACGTAGGGGTCGAGATCCACATCGTCCACCGGGGTTTCAGGCAAGAGATTCGAAGACCCGCCGAAAAAAAGTCTCAAGAGACGAAGTAACATGGGAAACTGTTTGCCAGGCGCCGGGAAAATCCCACCACCCCCATTTTCGAACCTCTCCAAGGTAATCACCGAACCCGAGGAGAAATTTGAAAACATGCTCAATAATGGAACGATTCTTCAGCAACGTTACAAGATAGTGAAAATCTTGGGACACGGTGGTATGGGGGCGGTTTACCTGGCCGAAGACCAGCGGTTACCCACCAAATGGGCCATCAAGGAGATGAAGAAGACCGGCCTTTCCGAGGAAGAAAGAGCCGAGGCGGCCGAACTGTTCCATTCTGAAGCCCGCTTGCTCTCCGAGCTCCGCCACCGCAACCTTCCCCGCATCGTGGATTTTTTTGACCAGGAGGGCCAACTCTATCTGGTGATGGACTTCGTGGAAGGGGAAACTCTGGAGGATCGAATTCAACGGGACGGACCCCTGGAAGTCAACTCGGCCCTGGAGTTGTGCTTGCAGATCTCGGATGTGCTGGACTACCTTCACACCCGACCCAGCCCGGTGGTCTTTCGAGATTTCAAACCGGCCAACGTCATGCTCACCCCCCAGGAGGAGATCAAGCTGATCGACTTCGGCATCGCCCGAGTTTTCAAGAAAGACGCCAGCGCCGACACCAAAGCCCTGGGTACGCCCGGCTACGCCGCCCCCGAGCAATACGGAAAAGGACAGTCCGGCCCTCGTACCGACCTGTTTGCCTTCGGCGCTACCATCCATCACGCCCTGACCGGTCGCGACCCCACCGATGCCCCCTTCCAGTTTCCTCCCCTCACCGATTTCCGAGCCGATCTGCCGGAAGAATTGGTGACCATGATCGACTCCTGCCTCAACCTGAAAGCCGAGGACCGGCCCGAGTCGGCCTTTGCGGTCAAGCGGATACTGGAGATCCTGTTGGGTCGAACCGGCTCTTCGGCCCTAGCCGCCCGGCCCACCACCACCCGACTGGGTGCCACCCAGCCCACCGCGGCGGTCCACGCCCCCACCGTGCCCACCTCCCCGGCCACCCCCACAGCTGTGGTGGCGGCAGCGCCCAATACCCCTGCCCCCATCGTCTCCTTTAGCCCCAAGGCTCTGACCGTGAAGGAGTTGAACCACGGTGAGAAAGCGACCCTGCGCCTGCGGATCAAATCTGACCAGGCGGTCTCGCTGGTGCCGAACAGCCCCCACATCCAGATCTTCCCTGACAAGATCGGCCCCGGCAGCACCACCGCCACGGTCACGGTCAACAGTGCCGAGCTTCCCCAGGGCTCCCTCTTCACCGGAGCCATCGAGGTCAACGACATGGACGACCTGGCGCTCCCGGTGGAAGCGAGAATCGGTTCTCCCAAGGCCTCCACCCTGGCGATCTTTAGTATGTACGGCCTCTGCCTGCTGGCCCTGGTCCCTTTACTAAACTATGCCACCACGACGGTAGCCGGTATCATCATGTTTTCCATCCCCAAAGAGAAACGCTCCGGCCTCAAAATACCCTGGCGCCTGAGTCTACTCTTTACCCTGGCCTGGAGCGGCTTTTTCCTGGCCATGGCCTTCGGACTCTCCCAGGTTGACTGGGTCGGCGTGGAGCAGTGGCTCCTTTCGTTAGTGGAATAGTCGAAGCAAAAAACCCCGGAAGAATGATGTGGGGGTCGAAGGTAGAAGAACGGGCCTATGAGCGCCGGAGAGACCATGGTTATTTGTCAAATCTGCGAACACGAGAACGAAGTCGATCAACGGTTTTGCGACGAATGCGGGGCAGAGCTTCAAGTCTCCGGGGAGACCGGTGCACCACCCCCCAGTAGCGCCCCCATTCTAGACGAGAACTCCGCAGTAGAAACTGAGCAAGGGGAGCGAATCGTCATCGATCGCCTGCTCTCCCTGGGGCGGTTGAATCGATACTCTTGTACTGTGGCCGAAGATCCCGGCCTGCTCCTGGAAGAAACCCCGACTGCCCCGGACCTGCTTGCTCGCCGCCACCAGGCTCTGGCCCCCCTGGCCGACTTCCAGACCTTGTGGCAGCCGGGTGCTCCTTTCGCCCACAATGACCGAAAATTTGCGGTGGGCCGCCTGCCCGATATTCCCACCCTGGATAGTCGGGTCTGCGAAATCGGAGCCCTCTCCCCCGAAGAGCTCAAACTGCTGGCCTTGCAGTTGGCCGAACTCCTGCTGGCAGTCCATCAAGCCAAGTTCTTGATCCGCTCCCTTCAACCGGACCGGGTGTGGTGGGATCACGACACCCAGAAACTGGTGGTGGATAGCTTCGAACGACTGGCTCCCCTGGACTCTCCCGGCGGAGATTTCCAGGTGGTCAACGGCTTCAGTCCGCCCGAAGCCTACGGCGTCGGAGGCTCAGAAATGGGGATCTCCTCCGATCTCTACACCGTGGGTGCCATCCTGCATTTTGCAGGGTCCGGTCAGCGGACCGATCTGGAAAGCCGGGAAAACTTCTTTACCTTCGACCCCCTACCCCTGGAAGACAAGGTCCTGGAAGCCTGCATCGCTCGCTTGACCGCCAAAGAACCGGGCCAAAGACTGAAAAGCGCCGAAGAGTTTCGAGACTTCTTACAACAGGAGCGCATACCGGAACCGGCCGCCCCCTCGCCGGCCCCCCGCAGCGTTTCGATGGGCCCATCCGGAATGGACTTTTCCCCCATCGCCGTCGACGGCTGCCGCTATCAGGTGGCGCTGCAGAGCCACGTGGGGTGTGTCCGCAGCATAAACCAGGATGCCTGTCTGCAGCTTCGCTTCACCGCGGTGGAAAAATCTCACCCCCGCCAGGTGCACCTGGTGGTGATCGTGGACGGCATGGGAGGGGAAGCCGAAGGAGACAAGGCCGCCTCCCTGGCTCTCCGCTCCATCGCCAAGGATGTGGTAGACGCCAGTCTTTCGCTGCACGACGAGCGGGTCACCGTGCCCCTCTTGCCAGGCTCCCCCCGAGAGCGCAACATGCACCTTTTGGGTCGGGCCCTGCGACGAGCCAACCGCACCATCTTCGAATACGCCGAAAGAGACTTTGCCCGGCGCGGTATGGGATGCACCATCACCGCTTGCATTCTAGAGCCGGACGAGGTGGTGATCGGTCACGTGGGAGATACCCGGGCCTACCACTGGCGCGATGGGGTGTTGACCCGCCTGACCACCGACCATTCTCTGGTCGGGCGGTTAGTGGAGATGGGACAGTTGACCGAAGAAGAGGCCCGCAACTCTCCTCAGCGCTCCATCATCTACCGTGCCATGGGCACCAACCCGGACGTGGAAGTGGACCTCTACCACCAGGAGTTGAAACCCGGCGATCGATTGATGGTTAGTTCTGACGGCGTCTGGGAGTACTTCGAAAATGGAGAACTCCAGGGCCTGATAGCCGCCGACGACACCCCAGCAGGCGTGGCTGCACGGCTGGTTGACATCTGTTTGCAGAGAGGTGCCGACGACAACGCCACCCTGGCGGTCATCTTCGCCAAATAGGAATTTGCGGTGCCCGGTCAGAAGGGCCCCGACGAAAGTGCCCCGAGGCGAATCGAGAGAGGATTATTCGTGCCCGAAGTTCATCTACAATCACATCTGAGTTACCGAAACGTCGCCGTGACCAGCGAGAACAAGTTGGTTTATCTCTTAGTGGAGGTCGCTCCCTCAGCCGGTCTGGGGCTGGGCCCGGCTGCTCTGAACCTGGCCATCGTGCTGGACAAGAGCGGGTCCATGTACGCCCACGACAAGTTGGAGTACGTCATTTCGGCAGTAGGTCACGTGATGGAAAAACTCCGAGCCAGCGACATCGCTTGCGTGATCGCTTTTGCCGATAAGGCCCGGGTCCTCATCCCCGCCTCTCAGATCTATGATCGTGAATCCGCTCGTCGAATGGTCAGAAATATCGACTCCATCGACGTGGGCTCGGGCACCGAAATGCTCAACGGGATCAGGGCAGCTAATGATGAGTTACGCAAGAACCTGTCGGCCGAGCGGATGAACCACATGATCTTGCTGACCGATGGTCTGACCCTCCACGAAGGGGCCTGCAAAGAAGCCTGCATGATGGCTGCCGCCGAGGGGATCTCGGTCTCCACCATCGGAGTGGGAGACGACTTCAATGAGCAGTTTTTGCTGGACATCGCCACCGCCTGTCGTGGTACCAGCTACTACATCGACATCCCCCGGGACATCCCGGCCATCTTTGACCAGGAACTCCGAGGAGTGCAGAACGTGGTGGTCCGCAATCCCCGCCTCTCTCTGAAACTCAGCCGCGACATCTCGATTCGAAAAGCCTACAAGGTCAAACCCATGATCAACGACCTGGGGCAGATCCCCACCGCTGATCGGGTAGCCCACCTGGACCTCGGGGAGATCCAGAAAGACGAAACCCAGAGCTACCTCTTCGAACTGGTCCTGCCTTCCCGCAAGCCCGGCACCTACCGCTTGGCCAAAACCGAGATCATGTACGACATTCCGGAACTGGGGCAGAGAGACAAGACGGTCTCCGAAGAGGTCCTCATCACCTACACCGAGGACCAGAGCCAAGCCTCCATCGTCACTCCCCAGGTCATGTCGGTGGTCGACGCCGTTTCGGTCTTCCGTCAGCAAACTCGAGCTCTCGAATTTGCCGCTTCAGGGGATCGCGGCAAAGCCACCCAGCTGTTGCGCTCGGCCGCCACCCAGTTGCTTTCCCAGGGCCAGCAAGAGCTGGCCAATCAAGCCCTGGAGGAAGCCGGACGTATCGAGCAAGGCGGCGGTGCCTCTTCGGCCGGTACCAAGAAACTTCAATACGGAACGCGCAAGCTTACCCAATTGTTGGAACCTCTGGACATCGCCGGCTTGTCCGGTGGCGGCCAGGAGTAGGAGAAGCACCGCGAAGCTACGAACGCGCGATGCGATACACGAAGTTAAAGGAGTTATAATATGGCGTTGATCTGTACAGTTTGCGGCGCGGAGAACATGGAAGGGTCCATCTACTGTGAGGACTGTGGAGCACGGCTGCCGGTTTCCAGTAGCACCCCTGCTGCCTCACCGGCCCCCATCAGCGCTCCTCCGGCGCCCGCTCCAGCCCCGGCCCCAGCTCCGGCTCCCGAGCCTTTCGGTGCGGCCGAGCCCACCCGAGAAGAGATGCCGGCGGTGGCCGCTACTGGTGGCGATAACACCTGCACAACCTGTGGAGCCGTGAACCCCGCGGGAGAGACTTACTGCGAAGACTGTGGGGCGGCGCTACCCGGCGCCTCCTCCGAGGCGCCGATCCCGGCAGCCACCATCGCCGATACTCCTCCCCCCATCACCCCTACCCCGGTGCCCTCTACCCCTCAGCAAGCCGTCGCTGCCGTAGCGGCCGGTCGGCCCCGACTGGAAGCCCGAGAATCAGGCCAAACCTTCATTCTCGCCAAAGATGAAAACCTGGTAGGTCGCCGCTCTCCGGTCGACGGGATCTTCCCCGAGGTAGACCTGACCGAAGCCGACAAGGACAGCTACATCTCGCGTCGTCACGGAAAGATCATCATGAGCGAACACGGCGCGGTCTACGAAGATCTGGGCTCTTCCAACGGCTCTTTCCACAACGGCTCCAGACTCCAGCAGGGCGTCCAAGCCAGACTATCCGAAGGCGACAACCTGAGGCTCGGCCGTACCGAGCTCGTCTACCACACCAACTAAGGTGTAAGCTAGGGAGACCACCGTGGATCGAGACATGCTCAACAATCTGAAAGGCGGATTGGGGTTGGCCGGCCGGTTGGTCGGTCGCTCCTTCGACGAGGTCACCAAAGCCATCGGAAAGGGAGAGGAAGGCACCGACGGCGGTGAGACCGGCCTCTACTTCGTGTCGGGCCATCCTATCATGTCGGCCCGACCCCGCCTCGGATTTCTGGAGCCCCAACTGGCTCAGAGGTTCAACATCAATTTCCTCAAAAACCTGACCATGAGCGGTTCGGAGCGGGCCTTTGTCGATGCGCTCCGCTTGGTGGTGAGTCACCAGCACGACGAAGCTCTCAGCAAGATCAAGTCCGCCACCGGTGGCTCTCGAGACGCCAAAGTGGGGCTGACCGACGCCTTCTTTACTCAAGGAGCGCTGCACATCCACCGGGGTGAGTATAAGGAGGCGATCACGGCGCTCAAGACCGGTCTGCTAGCCCAACAGGGTTTGGGCAAAACGCTGGTCCGCTACCTGCCCAGCTTCCACGTAGCCATTCCCCTCACTCCGACCAGTCACTTCTGTCTCTTTCCAGACCTGGTGGGACTCAATCTGTTGCTAGCCAGCGCCCTGGCCCTCAACAACGATTACCTGGAGGCGGTAGAGACTCTGGAGCAACTGCTCGGCCTGATGCCCGGAGAGCCCCACGCGGCCTTCTTCGTCAACCTCTACCGTTCGGCACTGGGGCGTCACCGGGACGTCTTTTCCTCGCTGCAAAGGATTTTGCCTGATTCCAACCTGCAGATCGCCAGTGCCCTGCTTTTGGGTAGAGCCTGCTCTGAACTCGATGATCCCATGACCGCCCGGGAACTGTTTCGCAAGGCCCTGGAAGATACCGCTCTCGATCCCGTACTGAGATGCGATCTACGGCACTCCCTGGCCGAAGCGCTGGAGGTGGAAGGATGGACCGAGGAAGCTCGAATCGAGCTCGAGACGATCCATAAGGAGTTTCCCGACTTTCGACCACTTTTTGCTCGCTTTGCCATCACCGAAGTGGAATCCAAACCGCCCGTCCCCAGAGCCGTGAAGGAACCGGCGGCGGCCCCTGCAGCGGGCCCCGATTCCCCCCCGGAGCAAAGCGGCCCACGCTCCCTCTCGGCCGAATCCAGCGGGCCGCTTCGGCTGGTTTCCCAGGACGGCAAGAAAGAGATCGTCCTGGATCGACCTTCGGTGACCATCGGACGTGAAGAGGGTGACATCGTATTGGGTGGAGATACCGCCGCCTCCAGGCTTCACGCCCAAATCAGCGTGGATGAAGAAGGTCGAGTCTACGTCGAAGATCTGGGCTCCACCAACGGCACCTGGGTCAACCAGCACCGGGTCGGACGCAAGGTTGAGCTGCACCGGGGCGACTGGTTGCAGGTGGGAGAAACCACTTTCCAGTTGCGTTAAATCATTCGCAGGAAGTCTCTTCGGGCGACGAGAACACGGCGCTACACCCGAAACCGGAGGCTTTATGTTAAAAAGATTTCTTTGCGGCGCTGCCCTTCTCAGCTTACTTTGCGGCACGGTATCGACCCCCGCGCAAGCCGAAGAAGTGTATGTCCGAAATAGACTATTCAAGGACGCTTACATCCTAGGAGGCACCACTTATGTGCCCGTGGATTCCTTTCTGCGCGCTGTAGACATCCCGTGGTCAGTGGATGGAGGCAAGCTCCTCATCGGCACCGGAGACTCTCCGGATTGGACCCCCAGCAGCGATACCTTTACCGCGACCCGCGACGGAAGCGATCTCTCCGTGACCGGGATCGTGCGCGACGGACGCATCTACGTACCCGCGAAAGAACTGGCCGAGTTTGTAAACTACAAAGTGATTTACAACGCCGACACCGGAATCGTGGATGTCGTGCAAGGTCGCTTGACTTCGGCGGCCGACCAGAAGGCAGCCCAGGACCTGGCGGCCTCGAAAAAAGCTGAAAAAGAGGCCCGGGACGCGGCCTGGCAGGCCCGGCTAGAAAAGGCTAAGGCGGATCGCAAAGCCAAGGAAGATGCCGAAAACGCCGATGCTGACTCGGATGATGATGAAGAGGACGACGCCCCCCTGGCCGCCCAAGGCGACCCGGACACCGACGTCTCTGATACCGGAACCCAGAGTGAAGACAGCGGCGACACAGACGCGGCCGACGCCGGCCCTCCCCCCGAAGCCGACCTGGTCGTCCTGAGCACCACGGCCGATCCCAACAATTATACCGGTGAAGTGGTCTTTCGGGCGGTCCTGCAGAATCAGGGCAATGCTCGAGCCACCGATGTGAAAGCCAATCTCGTGGTGATCGGTCCGGACGAGAAAGAATGGGTCAGCAAAACCATCTATCACGGACCCATGGCGCCCGACGCCCGCTGGGAAATCACCGACAACTACAAACACCGCCTCCGCGACGCCATCCCCCGAGGCAACTACACCGTCACGGTGACCCCGACATTCAAAAGCGAAGCCACGCAGGAAAAATAGAAAGTAGGCCCCCCCTAGATGATATCCGTAAACGACTTCAGGACAGGCATCACCATTGAATTGGAAGGCCAGCTATGGCAAGTGGTGGACTTCCAACACGTGAAGCCCGGCAAAGGTGCGGCTTTCGTACGCACCAGGCTGAAAAACATAGCGAAGGGTACCACCGTGGAAAAAACCTTCCGCGGTGGGGAAAAAGTTCAACGAGCCATCGTTGAACGAAAGCCATACCAGTATCTCTATGAGTCCGATGGCGATTACATTTTCATGGATAACGGAACCTATGAACAGGTCAACGTCAGCCCCGACCAGATGGGCGACGGTCTGAAATGGCTCAAAGACTCCATGGAAGTGCAGATCGTGTTTCACGGAGATCGCATCCTGGAAGTGGAAATGCCCAATTTCGTGGAGTTGGCCGTGACCAAGACCGACCCGGGCCTGAAGGGTGATACCGCGCAAGGTGGCTCCAAGCCGGCCACGGTCGAAACCGGAGCCGTGGTCACGGTCCCTCTCTTCGTGGAAGAAGGCGACGTGCTCCAGATCGACACCAGAAGCGGGGAATACCTGAAGAGGGTATGACGGCACTAGTCTTCGGAGCGGGCGCCATCGGCCAGTGGCTGGGGGCGCTTCTTCATTCCTCCGGGTCGGACGTTCTTCTGCACGTCAGGCCCGGAGTCAAGCAGGCCATCGATGAGTTGGGGGGAGTTGTTCTAAACAACGCCCCCCCGGTGGCCGTTCCTATGTCCAGCAGTCTGGACGAACTCCGGGGTAAAGAGTTCAAGACCGTGATCTGTACGGTCAAGACTTACGCCGTGGCCTCGGCCCTCAAAGAATTGAAAGAGGCCGAAATCCAGTTCGAAGAACTGGTCAGCTTTCAAAACGGCTGGGGCACCGACCCGCAGTACGTGGAGGCCTTTCCCACCACCAACTTCTGGACTCTCACCACCACCCGGGCGGTGGGGGTTGATAGGCCTGGATTTCTGAGCCCGGCCCAAAAAGGTGGGTTGGCGGTGGCGCCCTGGAGCTCCGGCGTGCGAGGGATCCCCCAGTGCCTGCGCCGGGTCACCATCCCCCTGGTGGTCCTGGAGCGCTCTCTGGACTTGAAGTGGTCGAAGCTGCTGCTCAACCTGATCGGAAACGCCACCGGGGCGATCACCGGCTTGCCGCCCAATCAGTTGGCCGGTCACTCCCGACTGATGAAGGCCGAATTGCTGCTGGCCCGGGAAGCCATCGCGGTGGCCAACGCTCTGGGAGTGCGGCGCTCGGATCTACCGGGGTTCCCCATCAAACTCCTATCCACGGCTCTAGAAAAAATGCCACTGAGGCTGGTGGCTCCGGTGATCTCAGCCAAGATGCGCCAGGCCCGTGGAGATAAGCTCCCCTCTCTTTTTTTCGACCTGGAGGAACCCGGGCGCCCCACCGAGATCGACTCCCTCAACGGCGCGGTGGTCCAGGAAGGCCTGGCCACCGGGGTGCCGACCCCGAAGCAAGACGCCCTGGTAAAGCTGTTCCACCGCTGCCGAGAAGATCAAGAGCTATGGACGCTGCTGCAGGCCGAACCGGTCAGGCTTCTGGAGTACGTTTAGTGCCACCGCTTGTTAAAGCCGATAACATCGGCAAGAATTACGACGGGCAGCAAGCCCTCAAAGGGATCAGCTTCGAACTCTATCCCGGTGATATTTTGGGTCTTCTGGGCCCGAACGGGGCTGGGAAAACCACCCTCCTGCGCATCCTGGCTACTCTGGTCAAACCCGACGAGGGAACCGCGCTGATCAATGGAGGCCCCCTGGATGAGGTGGATCAGATTCGCCGGAAGATCGGTTACCTGCCCGACTTCATCGGCACCTACGACGAGTTGACGGTGGATGAGTATATGGAGTTTTTCGCCCGCGCCTACCTGGTGCCCCCCGAGCGGCGTGAGTCGGCCAAGCTAGAAGCGCTCGAGGGCACCGGGTTAACCGAACTCAAAGAAAAACCAGTCACCGCTCTGTCCCGGGGCGAGACTCAGCGCCTGGCCCTGGCCCGCCTGCTCATGCACGACCCTGCGATCCTGCTGCTGGACGAACCGGTCTCCGGTCTCGACTTCCAGGAACAAGCCCGCTTGGGAGAGATCCTCAAGGAGCTCCAGCGAAAGGGCAAAGCCATCATCGTGAGTTCCCCGGTGCTGGAAGAGCTGAAAGACTTCTGCAACAAACTGGCGGTGCTCGACCAGGGTGCCCTGGTGGCCTGCGGCAGTGGAGTCGGCGCGTGAGACCGCTGGAGCAGGATCTGGAGCGCTACCAGGCGCGCTGGCCCGAGGACCGCCCGAAGCAGTGGCAGCGCTATCGCGACTTCGTGGAGAGCACCGCCGACTGCTGCCAACGCACCCACCTGGCCGGCCACTGCACCGGCTCGGCTTTCATCGTCTGCCCGGATTTTCGCCGCACCCTCCTGCTCTACCATCCCTTCCTCCAACGCTGGCTGCAGCCCGGCGGGCACGCCGACGGGGATCCGGACCTGCTCCAGGTGGCCACCCGGGAGGCCTCCGAAGAGACGGGGCTGCCCCTGGCGGCTTTTCAGGCGGTGAGTCTAGGAGCGGATCGTACCCCCTTCGATCTCGATATCCACGCCATTCCGGCGAGAAAGCAGGAACCCGCTCACTGGCACTACGACCTGAGGTTCTTACTGACCACCGACCCCGCGGCCGAACTCCACCCCGAATCCGAAGAGATGCTGGTGGAGTGGGTGCCTCTGGAGCGGGTGTCTGAGCGGACCGACGAACGGAGCGTCCTGCGGATGATGGAAAAAGTCTTCGCGATTAGATCAATAGGCCCTAAGTAAGAGGGGTGTGGCCGTGGTGGATGGTCACGATGCCACCGGTCAGTGGGACCACTTTAACCTGAACCAACCCCGAGCGGCCCATGGATTCGGCCATCTCTTCGGGCGCCAGAAACCCTGAAATGGTCTTCTGTAGATACCGATAGGCTTCCCGATCTCCGGAGACCAGCCCCCCCACCAGCGGCACCACGTACTTGAGATAAAGCTCGTGGAAAAAGCCCATGATCCCGGGCGGTCTGGTCAGTTCCAGACTGAGCACCTGCCCACCGGGTTTAACCAGTCGGGTCATCTCCTCCCACAGCCGGGGCAGGTCCACGATATTGCGGGGGCCGTAGCAAATGGTGGCGGCGTCGAAGGTGTGGTCGGGCAGCGGTACCTCCAGCACGTCGGAGCGCAGGTAGCGCACCGCCCCCGAGCCGGGCGAACCCTTGTGGCGCCGGGCCGGGCCCAGCATGCCTTCGGAAAAGTCCACTCCCACCACCTCGCCGTTGGGTACGGCCCGGGCCAGGCAACGGGTGACCGCGCCGGTCCCGCAGCACAGATCGATGACCCGATCGGAGGGGTGGAGATTCAGCATCTTGCGGGCCCGTCGCCTCCAGTACCAGTCCAGTCCAAAGGAAAGGAGCGCGTTGTTGAGTTCGTAGCGCCCGCAGACCCGGTCGAACATCTGGCGGATCCGTTCGGCTCGCTGGGTCGACTCCTTTTCCTCCAGGGGAGAGAGCGCCGGGGTCATAGCACCTGCAAGATCTCGTAGCGACTGTTTCGCACCGCCGGGATGCGGCCGACGGCCCGAATCAGAGCGGCGATCTGCTCGGCGTTGTAAGCGTAAGCCACTCCGGTGGCGGAGATGACGAGCTCTTCCATGAGCACGCTGCCCAGGTCGTCGGCCCCGAAACCCAGGGCCAACTGGGCCAGTTTGGCGCCCTCGGTCACCCAGCCCGCGTGGATGTGCTGAAAGTTGTCTAAGTAGAGACGCGCGATGGCCATGATCCGAAGGTACTCGGCTCCGGCCGGGGGAATGGTCCGCACCATACCGCTGTTGCCCGGGGTGAGACTCCAGTGGATGAACGACCGGAACCCGCCGGTGCGGTCCTGCAAGGCCCGCAAGCGCTCCAGGTGGTCGATCCGGTGGGCCGGCGTTTCGCCGAACCCGAACACCATGGTGGCGGTGGACTCGAGTCCCACGTTGTGGGCTGTCTCGTGAACCTCGAACCAGCGGTCGGCGCTGCACTTCAGGGGAGCGACCTTCTCGCGAATATCGTCCACCAACATTTCGGCACCGCCACCCGGCAGACTGTCCAGACCGGCTTGCTTCAAACGAGTCAGAGTCTCTTCCAGGCTAAGCCCGCTGACTTCGGCCATGTGGTCGACCTCGGTGGCGGTGAGGGAGTGGAGATAGACATCGAATCGGCTCTTGATGGAGCTGAAGAGGTCTTCGTAATAATCGATCTTAAGCTCGGGATTGTGGCCTCCCTGCAGCATGAGGGTGGTGCCCCCCCGGGCCAACATCTCTTCTACTTTGGCGAAGATCTCGTCCTTGCTGCGAACGTAGCTCTCGGGGTGCCCCGGCGGCCGGTAAAAAGCGCAGAACTTGCAGTAGGTGATGCAGACGTTGGTGTAGTTGATGATTCGGTCCCGCACGAAGGTCACGTAGCCCTCGGGGTGCAGTTCTCTTCGCAACTCGTCGGCTCTTCGTCCCAGCTCCAGAAGGTCTTCTTGAAAGAGAGCGACTCCCTGCTCTCGAGAGAGCCTGGGGAGGCTGGTCTTGACCCGGAGGTCCCTGATCTTTGTGGCTTGCGTCATGCTTTTCCTACTCTCCCGCCCGCACCAGATTCGGGGTCGAGAACTTCTCTTTAAATCTTCGGTAGCCGGCCCGGGACTCCGGGGTCACCCGGAACTGCAGCCCTTCAAAGTATCGCTGCAGCTCCCCGACCGCAAGCCCGGACCGCCGGTGAGCCTCCGCCACCACTTCGTCCATGGCCTGCTCGCCCCAGTCACAGGACCGGGCCAGAAGCTCCCGGGCCAGATCGAAGCCCTCCTTCGACAAGTCCCGTCGAGCCACCCACACCGCGTAGGTCATGGGAAAACCGGTGTCGTCCTTCCACCAGCCCCCCAAGTCGTGGATCTGAAGGTTTCGGGTCCAGGCGGGCGGGTCTAGGGCGGTGTCGCCGATCAGGAGCACCCCGTCGGTCTGCCCTTCCCGCAAGGCGCTCTCAGCCTGCTCCAGGGTCGTAAACGGCGTGGTGGTGGCTCTGCCGGTCAGCATCCGGGCCAGGGCCACGGAGGTGGCGCTCTCGGGGGTGACCATGAGTTTGATCGCCCCCCCCGCAAGCTGGGCTTGGCTGAGTTGCGAGTAAAGACAAACGCTCCGCACCGGGCCGTCACACCAGAGAGCGATCTCTTCGATCCGGTGATACAACTCCTGGTTCTCCAGATACTCGGCCGCCGATACCACCGAAACGTCCAGTTCGCCGGTGCGGATGGCCTGGTTGAGCTGGGCTGGAGTGCCTTTTCGCAAGATCAGTTGGTCCTGACCCACCTCGCCCCGTTCCAGGGCCAGGGTGGCAGGGAGGCAGTTTACGTAGCTAAGGACGCCGAATCGCAAGGGATTCATCGAACCGCTCCTTCTTTGGCAAGCCAGGGTGCCCACTCCCGCCCGGCCTCCTCCACTCCTTGCTCAACCTCGGGGGTCTCCACCCGACCGGCCGAGCGGACCCGTGAACTGTAGGCGACACTTTCGGCTGCGCTCCACCCGGCCAGTTCGTCGGCTCCGTACAAAAGGCCCATCTGGGCCACCTTCCAGCCCAGGGCAGCCCAGGAAGCCCGCACTCGGATCGGCGCGGGCAGGAAGTGGCGCAGCACGCTGATCACCATCATGTCCAGTGGACCGGAGGTGGTGGCACCGGGAAGCGGGATGCGGTCTCCGGCCCCCAACGGCAGGGGCACGATCCCCTGTAGCTCAGCGATATCGGCGGCTATTTCACAGACCGCCAACAGCGCTTCCGGTTGCACCTCGGGCGAATACTTGAAGGTGGCCAGCAGCGGCAATCCAGCAATGATCTCGATCTCTTCTCCGGAAAACTTCTCAGCCGCCAACCCCAGGTATACCGCTTGAACATCCAGGCTCTCCGAGCCGCTTCCGCTGGCCTCGGCCCGGGGGTAGTCCGCCCGCGCTTCGGCCAGAAGCTCTTGAACATCCGAGCGGCCATCGGGGGTGACCACGATGGAGAGGATCTCGTGCTCCTTCGGCTTTCTTCGAGACTCCCGGGCCCCGCTGGAGGCCCCGCCCAGAAGCAGTACCTGCTCGTCGCCCAGGCAGCGTACCGGCCGAAGCGGACGGTCCCCTCGAAGCTCCAGAGCCAACTGGAGATGCCGGTGGTGTTGGAAATGCTCTTTCCAATTATTGTTGGTCATAAAAGGATCTCTCCCACGGTGGCCAGCAGCAGCACCACCGAGATGTAACTGTTCACTTTAAAGAAGGCGACCGGTAGCTTTTCCAGGTTACCGGGGCCCACCAGCATATGTTCCCATATCAGCAGAGCCCCAACCACCCCGAGACCGGCTGAGAAGACCAGACCGGCTGAAACCGAATAGCCGAATCCACACCAAAACAGAAAACAGACGGCATGACAAGCCCTGCTGAGCCTGCACGTGGTCCTGGCTCCGAACCTTCCGGGCACCGAGTGGATGCCGTGGCTACGGTCGTGTTCTTCATCGGCCAGGGCGTACAACATGTCGAACCCCGCCATCCAGAAAGAGACCCCCAGGGCCAACCACAAGGCGTTCCACTCAAACCTTCCGGTCACGGCCATCCAGGCCCCCAGAGGCCCACACGCCTGGACCACCCCCAGGCCGAAGTGGCACCCCCAGGTGAAGCGCTTCAGATAGGAGTAGCCCAGCAGCAGAAAAAAGGCCACCGGGCTGAGGGCGAAACAGAGCGGATTGAGCTGATGGGCCGCCCAGCCTAAGAGACCTAGAGAGAGCATCATGACAAAAGTGACGGTGGCCGCTCCCACCTGTCCGCTGGGAAGAAGGCGGTCCCTGGTGCGGGGGTTCTCGGCATCCAGGCGGGCGTCGATCAGTCGATTGGCGCTCATCCCGGCGGTCCGGGCGCCCACCATGGCCAGAACGATCCAAAATAAGACCCGAGCCGGCGGCCAACCACCCGCAGCCCACAGTGAAGCGGCCAGGGCGATAGGTAGAGCAAACAGAGTCTGTTCGAAACGCAGGAGTTCCCAAAGTTTTTTGGTCAGGGGCTGTGGCAAATCGCTAATCCTAGGAGATTGTGATTCTTTTCACAATCTTGAATATCCTGTGAGGCTCCTACGGTGGGCTTTTCGGAGGTGTCTACGAAAGGGAGCCCGAACGGCCGGGGACCGACTCTTGGAGGACCGATATGCAAACATTACCTATCAAGGAACGAGGATACGTCAACGCCGACATCCTGGTCACCACGGAATGGGTGGCCGAACACAGGACCGACCCCGGGGTGCGGGTGGTGGAGTCCAACGAAGACATGCTGCTCTACCCTTCCGGACACATCCCCGGAGCGGTGCAGGTGGACTGGACCACCGATCTCAACGACCCCATCAATCGGGACTACCTTTCAGCGGAAAAGTTCGCGGGGCTGATGTCCCGGATCGGGGTGACCCCCGATACCACCGTGGTCTTTTATGGAGACAAGAGCAACTGGTGGGCCTCGTACGCTCTCTGGGTTTTCTCCTTATTCGGCCACCGGAAGGTCAAGCTGATGGATGGCGGGCGAGCCAAGTGGGACGCCGAAGGGCGAGAACTCACCCGGGAGGTTCCCACCTTCGAGCCCACCCAATACCCGGTGCCCACCCGCGATGACAGCAAGATCCGGGCTTTTCGGGATCAAGTGCTCGAACACGTCAAGGCGAAACGCCCTCTGGTCGACGTGCGTTCCCCTGCCGAGTTTACCGGCGAACGCCTCCACATGGAGGATTACCCCAACGAGGGGGCCCTTCGAGGGGGCCACATCCCGGGGGCGGCCAACGTGCCCTGGGCTCGAGCCACCAACGAAGACGGCACCTTTAAGACCGCCGCCGAACTGCGAACCATCTACTGCGATGAAAAGGGGCTCTCGAAGAAGGACGACGTGGTGGTCTACTGCCGCATCGGAGAGCGCAGCTCTCACACCTGGTTCGTCCTCACCCACCTTTTGGGGTTTGAACAGGTGCGCAACTACGACGGCTCCTGGACCGAGTGGGGCAATCTCGTGGGCGTACCGATCGAGAAGCCCTAATGTCGAGCGGATTGCCACCTCGAGTGGCTGAGATAATCGAGGATTTTGGACTGCTGGAGGATCGGCAAGATCGACTCATGACTCTGATCGATTTTGCCGACCGCTTCCAGGAAGTCCCCACTGAGGTGGCGACCCGGCCGTTTCCCGAGACCAATCACGTTCAGCGGTGTGAATCCGAGGCCTACGTCTTTACCACCCCGCACCCCGAGGGGGGCGTGAAGTTTCACTTCGCGGTGGAAAACCCCCAGGGGATTTCGGCCAAGGCCATGGCGGTGATCCTGGACGAGACGATCTCCGGTGAGGATCCCCGGTCCATCGCCAAGGTTCCTACCGATCTGGTTTACCAGGTGTTCGGCAAGGAACTCTCGATGGGCAAAGGCCAGGGACTGATGGGGATGATCGAACTCTGCAAGATCCTGGCTAAGAAGATGGAGATCGGCCTGAGCTAAGCTATTTTATCGCGGTGGTAGGCCAGTAAGCCCACCACCAGAAGCACCGGCCACCCCAGACACGATCCGAGTCCGAAGTAAAAGAGACCGGTCACGGCCAGGGTGAGGCGGTTCACCAGCACCGGTTCACCTTGATTGGCCTCATCGGAAAACAGCCAGGCCAGCACCAGCACGGTGAAGGCGAAGGCGGCCGGGGGTATCGCAACGGCTTTGGATAGCCCTCCGAAGAGTAAAGCGCAGGCGATCACCAGGACCTTGTTGGGGCCCAGTCTCAGGCTCCGTTCGGCTCCTTGAAAAAACCGCTCCTTGGTACCCAGCGGGGCGCTGCGAGAAGGCATTCTTTGATATACGAACATATTTTCGACTCCTTTTGAGTGAGTTATAAGACGGCAACCTTAAAAAAATCATGAAAAAAGATCAAGGCTTAAGGGAAAAATTTTCCCGGAATAAAATCGAAGAGCTTCTGGAAGGCCTGGCCGTAGAGGGGGTGAGAAAAGGGACCGGCGCCTTCACCGTGGCCCCCGACGAAGTCTGGAAGGGCCTTGGCCACGCGGTACCCGATGGTGGGGGATTACCGCGTTTTTGCCTGCGCTGGCTGGTGGCGCACCATCCTCGACGGGTGGAGGTTCAGCAGAATGGGCGGCGGATAGCTTTTACCGCTCATCGTACCGGTCCACCCCCAGCTTCTCAGCCTCGGTTGGACTACGCCGGGAAGGACATCGACCTGGCTCGAGCTCTGGTTTCAGCCCGAAAATTGAAGGCCTCCGACCTGCTGGTGACACTCCAGGGGCGTGAGTTCGGCTGGTCCGGAGCTTATCCCGCCGAGGGGGCTGCCCAATGGGCCAGGCAGGAGGGAGCACCCGATCCCTTCATCCGCCTGGAATTCCAACTTCCCAACAAGAGGTCTGCCGCTGGTTGGAAGTCGCTACTGGCCCAGCGGTTCCAGCACGCCCCGATCCCGATTCTATGGCAGGGCGAGGAACTCACCCGGCTCTTCGAGTTTTCGGAGCATCCCTTGATCTGGCGACGGCTTCTCCCCCACTCGCCGGATCGCCCCAAACTCGATATTCGAGCGCCGGCCAAGACCCTGGCCGATTTTGTCTGCAGCAGGCGCTGGGACAATGAGGTCTTGATGAGTCTTTCCACTCACCGTGAGAGCCGGATCCAGCTGGTTTACCACGGTGAGCTCTTCGAGGTGGATAAACCCGGGTTTCTTCCGGGGTTCGAGATCCTGGCCAACTATCCGGAATTGACCCTGGACATTCAGGGGATGAACATCGTCAAGAGTAAAAAGCTGGATGCTTTCTTTGAAACCCTTCGGGGTGAAGCCTACGACATGGTGCTGCAACTCTATCACGCCAACCCTCCCCCGGATCGGCAGACCCTGGCCCTCTATCTGGTAGCCGTGCAGGCTGTTCTGGTCTATCTCTTGAGTGAAAAGCGGTTCGTGGAAGGTGCCGCCCTGGCGAGTTGGCTCAACGACTCGCTGGGAGGGGAAATGGCAAGTCGCGAACCCACCGAGGCCTATACCCTGTATCGCACCGCCGCTCTGCATTGCGAACAGGCAAACCGCCACGGCCTTTACCAGATCTTTGACACCCGAGCCAAAAAAGTCGTGAAGAACAATCCCGGTCAGTTCGTGGTGGAGGCAGCCCTGGTAGACGCCTACCTGGAGTCGCGCTCCCGGCGGGGCGAAAGTGAACTGTTGAGCCACCCCACCCGCTCGTCGCTCCATCTTCTGGGTGTGCGTTGTCGAGAGCAGGGAGTGCTGGAGCAGACCTTTCGACTCCATTACGTCCTTCTGACCAGCGCTGCTC
>Ga0172382_10001563_pt1 | contig 40725 bp, 41 predicted proteins | sample Leawel138RmetaG_FD_122245 | JGI IMG/M metagenome (GOLD analysis project Ga0172382, IMG submission 122245) | Leachate microbial communities from a municipal landfill in Southern Ontario, Canada - Leachate well 138R metaG | ecosystem: Engineered > Solid waste > Landfill > Unclassified | place... | reverse complement strand
TCCAGCTGCAGTTCACGGGTGAGCTGGCCGCGGCTGCCGGTGATCAGAATCTTCATGGGAACAGCTCCGCATCGCGCAGCAGCTTGCCGGCCTGATCCTTGGCGGACAGCTGCGGTGGGGTGTCGAGCGGCCAGTCGATGCCCAGCTCCGGGTCGTTCCACAGCAGGCTGCGCTCATGCTCCGGCGCGTAGTAGTCGGTGGTCTTGTAGAGGAACTCGGCGGTCTCGCTGAGCACCACGAAACCATGCGCGAAGCCCTCGGGAATCCACAGCTGGCGCTTGTTCTCGGCATTCAGCAGCACGCCGGTCCAGCGGCCGAAGCTCGGCGAACTCCGGCGCAGGTCGACGGCGACGTCGAACACCTCGCCGGCCACCACGCGCACCAGTTTCCCCTGCGGCTGCTGGATCTGGTAATGCAGGCCGCGCAGCACGCCGCGCTGGGACTTGGAGTGGTTGTCTTGGACGAACTGGCGCTTGAGCCCGGTGGCCGCCTCGAAGGCGGCCGCGTTGAAGCTCTCGTAGAAGAAACCGCGTTCGTCGCCGAACACCTTCGGCTCGATGATCAGTACGTCGGGAATGCTGGTTTCGATGATCTTCATGCGTCTTCACCGGCCAGCTTGAACAGGTACTGGCCGTAGCCGGTCTTGCCCAGCGCATCGGCGCGGCGCAGCAGCTGCTCGCGGTCGATCCACTTGTGCTGGTAGGCGATTTCTTCCAGGCAGGCGACCTTCAGGCCCTGACGGTGCTCGATGGTCTGCACGTACTGCGAGGCTTCCAGCAGGCTGTCGTGAGTACCGGTGTCGAGCCAGGCGAAGCCGCGGCCGAAGCGCTCGACGTTGAGGTCGCCGCGCTTGAGGTAGGCCATGTTGACGTCGGTGATCTCCAGCTCGCCGCGCGGTGAGGGCTTGATCGACTTGGCGATCTCGATCACGTCGTTGTCGTAGAAGTACAGGCCGGTCACCGCGTAGCTGGACTTGGGCTTCTTCGGCTTCTCTTCGATGGACAGCGCCTTGCCGTTCTCGTCGAAGTCGATCACGCCGAAGCGCTCCGGGTCCTTGACCCAGTAGCCGAACACCGTGGCGCCCTTCTCCTGGCGCGCGGCGCGTTGCAGCTTCTCGGTGAAGTGCTGGCCGTGGAAGATGTTGTCGCCGAGGATCAGGCACACCGGGTCGCTGCCGATAAATTCCTCGCCGATCAGGAACGCCTGGGCCAGACCGTCCGGCGAGGGCTGCTCGGCATATTGCAGGCGAATGCCGAACTGGCTGCCGTCACCGAGCAGGTTCTGGTACTGCGGCAGATCGTGCGGGGTGGAGATGATCAGCACGTCGCGGATGCCGGCGAGCATCAGCACCGACAGCGGGTAGTAGATCATCGGCTTGTCGTAGATCGGCAACAGCTGCTTGGACACGCCGAGGGTGATGGGGTGCAGGCGCGTGCCGGACCCGCCGGCGAGGATGATTCCCTTCATGCGATGTTCTCCAGGGCGCCGAGGCGCTCGCGTTGATAGCTGCCGTCCTGGACGCGACGGCACCATTCGAGATTGTTCAGGTACCACTGCACGGTCTTGCGCAGGCCGCTCTGGAAGGTTTCCTGCGGCACCCAGCCAAGCTCGCGTTCGATCTTGCTGGCGTCGATGGCGTAGCGCAGGTCATGGCCCGGGCGATCCTTGACGAAGGTGATCAGGTCCTCGAAGCGTGCCACGCCGGCCGGCTTGTGCGGCGCCAGCTCTTCGAGCAGCGCGCAGATGCCGCGCACCACGTCGATGTTCTTCTGCTCGTTGTGGCCGCCGATGTTGTAGGCCTCGCCGACCTCGCCCTTGCTCACCACCGTGAGCAGCGCGCGGGCGTGATCCTCGACGAACAGCCAGTCGCGAATCTGCGCGCCGTCGCCGTAGACCGGCAGCGGCTTGCCGTCCAGCGCGTTGAGGATCACCAGCGGGATCGGCTTCTCGGGGAAGTGGAACGGCCCGTAGTTGTTCGAGCAGTTGGTGATCAGTACCGGCAGGCCGTAGGTGCGCTGCCAGGCGCGGACCAGGTGATCGGACGCGGCCTTGCTTGCCGAATACGGCGAGCTGGGCGCGTAGGGTGTGGTTTCGGTGAACAGATCGTCGGTGCCGTGCAGGTCGCCGTACACCTCGTCGGTGGAGATGTGGTGGAAGCGGAAGGCCTCGCGGCGCTCGGCCGGCAGGCTCTGCCAGTAGGCGCGCGCGGCTTCGAGCAGCTGATAGGTGCCGACGATGTTGGTCTGGATGAATTCGGCCGGGCCGTCGATGGACCGGTCGACGTGCGATTCGGCGGCCAGGTGCATGATGGCGTCCGGCTGGAAGTCCAGCAGCGCCTCGCTGACCCGCTCACGATCGGCGATGTCGGCCTGGAGGAACTGATAGCGCGGATGGTCTTCCACGGCGGCCAGCGACTCGAGATTGCCGGCGTAGGTCAGTTTGTCCAGGTTGAGCACGCTGTGCTCGGTATCGTGGATGAGGTGGCGAATCAGTGCCGAGCCGATGAATCCGGCCCCGCCAGTTACGAGAATGCGCATAGTGATCGGGCTTCCTTGGCGTGCTCTGGAGCGTCAGGCTCTGAGCGTGTGTCGGCTGGATAGACCGGGCAGCGATGCAAAAATTCCCGGGGGCGCCCGGCGCCGGCCATGACCGTTTGGTTACGGTGAGGAGTATAGGGTGCTGGCCTGATGCCAGTCCGGCGGCGGCTTGCAAGTGCTGCCAGCGGACCTCCAGCCAGGCCCCGCGCGCGGTTCGAAGCGATCCGCGGGCCAGCCTGGCGCGAGTGCTGATGCCAAGCAATCGCCTGTCTGGTCCAGGACGAACGGCGCTAGCGCAGCGACTTGCGCAGCCGCGACAGCGCACCGACGAAGAACACCGCGCCGATTGCCGCCAGGGCCAGCAGCTGCGGCCAGACCACCGCGGCGCCGGCGCTGCGGAACAGGATGGCCTGCGCCAGTTCGACGAAGTGCGTGGTCGGGGCGAACAGCATCACCTGCTGCACCAGCTCGGGCATGCTCTCGCGCGGGGTCACGCCGCCGGAGAGGATCTGCAGCGGAATCAGCGTGAGGATCACCAGCAGCCCCAGCTGCGGCATCGAGCGCGCCACCGTGCCGAAGAAGATGCCCATCGAGGTGGCGGCGAACAGGTGCAGCGCGGCGCCGCCGGCGAACAGCAGCAGCGAGCCCTGGATCGGGATGTCCAGCCAGCCCTCGACGACAAAGCGCAGGGCGAACGCCGACGCCGCCAGCACCACCAGCCCCATCGCCCAGACCTTGCCGACCATGATCTCGAACGGTGTCACCGGCATCACCAGCAGGTGCTCGATGGTGCCGTGCTCGCGCTCGCGGATCAGCGCAGCGCCGGTGAGGATGATCGCCAGCATGGTGATCTGGTTGATCACCTCGTTCACCGCGCCGAACCAGGCGCGGCTGAGGTTGGGGTTGAACGCCGTGCGCACCACCGCCTCGACCGGCAGCGCTTCGCCGCCGCGGTAGCGCCGGACGAACTCGCCGGTCTCGCTGGCGATGATCTGCTGGATGTGTCCGGCACCGGTGAACGCCTGGCTGACCTGGGTGGCATCGACGTTGAGCTGGATGCTCGGTTGGCGCCCGGCGAGCAGGTCTTCCTGGAAGCCCGGCGGAATGTTCAGGGTGAAGGTGTAGAGGCCAGCGTCCATGCCGCTGTCCATCTGCGCCAGATCGATGGCCTTGGGCTGGATGAAATACGGCAGCTGGAAGGCGTTGACGATGCGCAGCGAGGCCTGCGAGCGGTCCTCGTCGACCACCGCGATGCTCGCCCGGTGCGGCGCTTCCGGCACCGCGGTGGCGCCTTCGTAGATGGCCACGGTGAACGAATAGATGATCAGCACCAGCATCGCCGGGTCGCGGTAGAGGCTGCGCAGCTCCTTGAGGCCGAGCTGGAGGATGTTGCTGAGCTTGCGTGCGGTGTGGCCCATGTCATTTCTCCTGCTTGCGCAGACCGGCGACGCTGAGCGCCGTCAGCAGCGGAATGGCGAGCAGCATGGGGATGAAATACGGGTACAGCTCGACCAGCCCGAGCGCCTTGGAGAACACCCCGCGGCTGATGATCAGAAAATGGCTGGTCGGGTAGAGCTTGCCGACGAAGGCGCCGACGCCCTCCATCGCCGAAACCGGATGGATCAGCCCGGAGAACTGGATGGCCGGCAGCAGGGTGACGATGGTGGTGCCGAAGATCGCCGCGATCTGGCTGTTGAGGATCGACGACATCAACAGGCCGAGGCCCGTGGCGCAGGCGACGTAGAGCAGCGCGCCGAGGCACAGGGTGAGGATGCTGCCCTTGATCGGAATGCCGAAGACGAACACCGCCAAGAGCGCCAGGGTGGCGAAGTTGAACATGCCCAGGGCGATGTACGGCAGCTGCTTGCCGAGCAGGAACTCCAGGCGGGTGGTCGGCGTGACGTAGAAGTTGGTGATCGAGCCCAGCTCCTTCTCGCGCACCACGCCGAGCGCGGTGAGCATCGCCGGAATCATCATCAGCAGCAGCGGGATCATCGCCGGCACCATCGCCGGCAGGCTCTGCACGTCCGGGTTGTAGCGGTAGCGGATGGCCACGTCGGCCGGCGACAGCTGCGCCTCGACGCCGGCCTCGCGCGCCAGTTGCTGCAGGTAGGTGAGGTGGATGCCCTGCGCGTAGCCCTTGATGGTGTCGGCGCGCATCGGCATGGCACCGTCGATCCAGAACGCCACCTGCGGCACCGCCCCGCGCTTGAGGTCGCGGCCGAAGTTCGGCGGAATCTCGATCGCCAGGCTGATGTCGCCACTGCGCAGGCGCCGGTCCAGTTCGTCGTAGCTGGCCAGCGGCGCCTTCTCGATGAAGTAGCGCGAGCCGGCGATGTTGAGCAGGTAGCCCTGGCTGGTGGTGGTCTGGTCGCGGTCGAGCACGGCGTAGCTCAGGTTCTCCACGTCGAAGCTGACCCCGTAGCCCATGATGAACATCAGGATCACCGTGCCGAGCATCGCCAGCGTGGCGCGGATCGGATCGCGGCGCAGCTCCATCGCCTCGCGGCGGCTGTAGCTGAGCAGCCGGCGCAGGCTGAAGCGGTTCTGCGCGGCGCCATTGCCATTGCCGGCCGGCGGTGGCGCGACGCGCGTCGGCGCTGCGCTCGCCGGGGCGGCAGCCGCGCCTTCGGCCACGGCGTCCTCGAGGTAGGCGATGAAGGTTTCTTCCAGCGTCGCCAGGCCGCGCTTGGTCATCAGCCCCTGCGGCGTGTCGCTGTCGAGCACGCGGCCGGCGTGCATCAGCGAGATGCGGTCGCAGCGCAGCGCCTCGTTCATGAAGTGGGTGGAGATGAAGATGGTCACGCCGTCTTCGCGCGACAGCTGCACCAGCAGTTCCCAGAAGCCGTCGCGCGCCACCGGGTCGACGCCCGAGGTCGGCTCGTCGAGGATCAGCATCTCCGGCGCGTGGATCACCGCCACCGCCAGCGACAGGCGCTGGCGCACGCCCAGCGGCAGCGCGGTGGGCAGGCTGTCGGCCTCGGCGGCCAGCTCGAAGCGCTCGAGCATCTCGCGGATGCGCGACTCGCGGCGCTCGGCGGGAATGTGGAACAGCCGCGCGTGCAGATCGAGGTTCTGTCGCACGGTGAGTTCGCTGTACAGCGAGAACGACTGCGACATGTAGCCGACGCGCTGGCGGGTCTGCAGGTCGTGCGGGTCCACCGGCTTGCCGAACAGCAGCGCGCGGCCCTCGCTGGCCGGCAGCAGGCCGGTGAGCATCTTCATGGTGGTGGTCTTGCCGCAGCCGTTGGAGCCGAGGAAGCCGAAGATTTCGCCGCGCTCGATGCGCAGGTTGACGCGATCCACCGCGACGAAGTCGCCGAAGCGCATGGTCAGGTCGTGCGCCTCGATGGCGATGCTGTCGCTGGCCTCGCGCGGCGGGATTTCCAGCGTGCGGTGGCGGCGGCGCTTGTCTTCCGGCAGCAGGCCGATGAACGCCTCTTCCAGGCTGTCGCTGGCGGTGCGCGCCAGCAGTTCGGCTGGCGAGCCGGTGGCGAGGATGCGCCCGGCGTCCATCGCCACCAGATGATCGAAACGCTGCGCTTCGTCCATGTAGGCGGTGGCCACCAGCACGCTCATCTGCGGGCGCTCGGCGCGGATGCGCGCGATCAGCTCCCAGAACTGCGCGCGCGACAGCGGGTCGACGCCGGTGGTCGGCTCGTCGAGGATCAGCAGGTCCGGGTCATGGATCAGCGCGCAACACAGCCCGAGCTTCTGCTTCATGCCGCCGGAGAGTTTGCCCGCCGGGCGCTCGAGGAACGGCGCGAGGCCGGTGCTGCGGGTCAGCTCGGCGATGCGCCAGCGACGCTCGGCGGCGTCCTGACCGAACAGCCGGCCGAAGAATTCCAGGTTCTCGGCGACCGTGAGCGTCGGGTAGAGGTTCTTGCCCAGCCCCTGCGGCATGTAGGCGATGCGCGGGCACACGGCGCGGCGATGGCCGGCGTCGCCCATGTCGCCGTCGAGCACGCGCACGCTGCCCTGCTGGATGCGCCGCGCGCCGGCGATCAGCGCCAGCAGGCTGGACTTGCCGACGCCGTCCGGGCCGATCAGGCCGACCATGCGGCGGGCCGGCAGCTCGACGTCGAGAGCGTCCAGCGCGCGGGTCTGACCGTACTGCAGGGTGACGCCCGTGATCTGCGCCACCGGCGCGAGCGGCTCGCTCATGGCGTGACGTTGACCTGCAGGTGTGCCGGCCACTCGGCGGCGTCATCGAGCTTGAGGTAGGCCATGCCGGGCAGGCCGGTCTTGACCTGCTCCATGTGTTTCTTCAGCAGCTCGGGTTCGATGCGCGCCTTGACGCGGAACATCAGCTTCTCGCGCTCGCTCTCGGTTTCCACGGTCTTGGGGGTGAACTGCGCGACGCTGGCGACATAGCTGACCCTGGCCGGAATCACGTACTGCGGCGCCGCATCGATCACGATGTGCACCTCGCTGCCCAGCGCGACGCGGCCAGCCTGGCGCTCGGGCAGGAAGAAGGTCATGTAGACGTCGGCCAGGTCGACCAGATTGAGCAGCTTGCCGCCGGCGGCCAGCACCTCGCCCGGCTGCGCCACGCGGTACTGCACGCGGGCCACGCGGTCGGTCTTCAGCTCGCTGTCGGCGATGTCCGCCTGCAGGCGCGTGACGCTGGCCTGCGCGGCTTCCAGCGCCGACTGCGCCTCGATCACCTGCGAGCGTGCGGCCGCGATGCCGGCCTCGGCCGAGAGCACCTGGGCGCGCGAGGCGGCCAGTGCGGCCTGCGCGCTCTGCATGGCGGCGAGGTCGTCGTCCAGCTGCTGGCGCGCCATGGCGTTGCGCGCCACCAGGGTTTCGGTGCGCTTGTGGCGCTTCTGCGCGGCGGTCAGCTCGGCCTGGCGCTGGTGCACCACGGCCTCGGCGGTGGCCTTCTCGCTCTCGCGCATGGCGACCTGCGCCTGCGCAGTGAGAATGGCGTTCTCGGCCTGGCGTACCTGCGCGCGGGCCTGGTTGAGCTGGGCGTCGAGCACCTCGGTGTCCATGCGCGCGAGCACCTGGCCGGGCTGGACGAAGTCGCCCTCGTCGACGGCGATCTCGCGGATGCGCCCGCCCAGCTTGGTCGCCACGTCGATCTCGGTGGCCTCGATGCGCCCGTTGCCGCTGGCGAAGCCTTCGCCCAGGCCGTTGGGACGCAGCTCCGACCAGACGATCAGGCCGACCGCCGCGAGCGCTGCCAGTGCCAGCACGGAACGGGTGAGGGTTTTCTTGACTGAGGGTTTCATGCGGGGTCCTTGCGCGATTACGACCGCCCCCATGCTAGGCGAGGACGGGTTACAGGTAGTTTATCCAGATCAAGGAAGCGCCGCCAAGGCGGCGCCGGCGGCTCAACGGTCGCCGGCCTGCTGCGCCAGCACCCAGGCGAGCAGCTGGCGGCTCAGCTCGTCGCTGGCCTGGCCGAAGGCTTCGACCACGCTCTCCAGCTGCGCGTCGGTACTGGGCTGGCGAATCTCGAAGTGCCGGCTGGCGAGGCCGCGGCGGCTGGCGCTGTCCACCAGTGTGGCGTCGAGGCGGATCAGCACCTGCGGCGTGCCATCCTGATAGACGCTCTGGAACGCGCGCAGATCGCCGATCAGCTCGAGGTCGGCCTGCAGGTTGCTGTCGTCGCTGCTCACCGAAGCCAGCCGGCCGCTGGCGCGCAGCGCTTCGATCAGCCGGTCGCGCAGCAGCTGCGGCGCCGGATCGGCCCAGCGCGCACCCTGGTAGGCGCTGAGCTGATGCCCCTGCGGCACCACGGCGATGCGCGGGCTGGCGAGCATGCGGCTGGCCTGCGGGGTGTGCACGCGCAGCGCCAGGTCACCCTGGGTCGACGGCGTGGCGCTCGGCGTGACGGGCGCGCCGGGCAGCAGGAAGACCCGCACCGGCTCGGCCTGCGGCAGCACCGAGCAGGCGGACAGCAGCGTCAGTAGAGCGGGCAGGGCGAAGCGGTGCAGCGCTGTGCGGATCATGGGGCGAATTCCTCGATCTTCTCGCGGCCGAGCAGAAAGCCGCTGGGGTCGTCTTCCAGCCGCTGGGTGACCCGGCGCAGCGCGCCGAGGGTGCCGCGCAGCTCGTTGAGCGCCGGGCCGATGTCGCCCAGCCCCTGCACGCCGCTGTTCAGCGCGCCCTGGTTGTCCTCCAGCAGGGCGTCCAGCCGCGAGGTGCTGCGCTCCAGCGCGGCCATCGACTGGCCGGCGCTGGCCAGCAGCTGGCGGCCTTCGTCGTCGAGCAGGCCGTTGGCGTTGCGCGTCAGACGGGTGATTTCTTCCAGCGCGGTGTTGGTCTGCCGGCCCAGCTCGGCGAGCTGGGTGAGCGCCTGGCTGAGGTCGCCGCGCTGCTCGGCCAGCACGCTGGTGGCCTGTTCGAGATTGGCCAGGGTCTGGCCGATGCGCCCGGCGTTCTCTTCGGAAAGCATCAGGTTGGCGCTGCGCAACAGGTTGTTGATGTTGCTCAACAGGTCTTCGCCGTTCTCCAGCAGCGCGGAGAGCGGCGAGGGATCGGCGATGATCAGCGGCGGCTCGCCGCGCTTGCCCAGCAGCGGCGGACTGTCGGGCGTGCCGCTGTGCAGCTGGATGACCATGCTGCCGGTGATGTTGGCCAGCGCCAGGCGGGCGCGGGTGTCCTGCTTGATCGGCGTGCCGGCGTAGACGCGGATGCGTGCGCGCACCTTGCGCGGGTCGTCCGGCTCCAGCCACAGACGTTCGACGTCGCCGACCTTGATGCCGCTGTACTCCACCGAGCTGCCGGTGGACAGCCCGCTGACCGCGCGGTTGAAGCTGATCTCGTAATACTGGTACTCGCGGTCGATGCTGGCCTTGCTCAGCCAGAGGGCGAAGAACAGGGCGCCGCCGACTGCGAGCACGGTGAACAGGCCGATCAGCACGTGATGGGCGCGGGTTTCCATCAGGAGTTCTCCTGCACAAGAGCAGCCTGCTGCGCCGCCCGGCCACGCGGGCCATGAAAGTAGTCGCGAATCCAGGCGTCGTCGGTGTCCTGCACCGCCTCCAGGCGGTCGGCCACCAGCACGCGCTTGCGCGCCAGCACCGCGACGCGGTCGCAGATGGTGTACAGCGTGTCGAGGTCGTGGGTGACCAGGAACACGCTCAGACCCAGCGCGTCGCGCAGGGTCAGGATCAGCTGGTCGAACGCCGCGGCACCGATCGGGTCGAGGCCGGCGGTGGGCTCGTCGAGAAACAGCACCTCCGGGTCCAGCGCCAGCGCGCGGGCCAGCGCCGCACGTTTGACCATGCCGCCGGAGAGCTCGTCGGGGTACTTGCAGGCGGCATCGGCCGGCAAACCGGCCAGCGCCAGCTTGAGCCGCGCCAGATGCTCGGCGTCGACGCGGGCGAGGCCGGCATGTTCGATCAGCGGCAGCGCGACGTTCTCCTGCAGGTTCAGCGAGGTGAACAGCGCCCCGCGCTGGAACAGCACGCCGAAGCGTCGCTCCACCTGCGAGCGCCGCTCGGGCGGCAGCTGCAGCAGGTTCTCGCCGAACACCTGCACGCTGCCGGCATTCGGCCGGCGCAGACCGACGATGCTGCGCAGCAGCACCGACTTGCCAGTGCCCGATCCGCCGACCACGCCGAGGATTTCGCCACGACGGATGTCCAGGTCGAGATCTTCGTGCACGGTCTGGCGGCCGAAGCGGTTCACCAGCCCGCGCACCTGGATCAGCGCTTCGCCGTTCACCAGCCCATCTCCATGAAGAACAGCGCGGCGATGGCGTCGATCAGGATCACCATGAAGATCGACTGCACCACGCTGGAGGTGGTGTGTTCGCCCACCGACTGCGCGCTGCCGCTGACCTTGAAGCCTTCCAGGCAGCCGATCACGGCAATAATGAAGGCGAACACCGGCGCCTTGCCGATGCCGACGAGGAAATGGCTGAGGTCGATGTCGCGCTGCAGGATGGTGATGAACAGCGTCGGCGAGATATCCAGCGCCAGGACGCAGACCACCGCACCACCGAGGATGCCGCTGAGCATGCCGATGAACGTCAGGATCGGCAGGGTGATCAGCATCGCCAGCACCCGCGGCAGCACCAGCAGCTCCACCGGGCTGAGGCCCAGCGCGCGGATCGCGTCGATCTCCTCGTTGGCCTTCATCGAGCCGATCTGCGCGGCGAAGGCGCTGGCGCTGCGCCCGGCGAGCAGGATCGCCGCCAGCAGCACGCCGAACTCGCGCAGGAAGGCGAAGCCAACCAGGGTGACGGTGTAGATGCTGGCGCCGAAGTCGGCCAGTACCGTGGCGCCGAGAAAGGCCACCACCGCGCCGACCAGAAAGGTCAGCAGGGCGACGATGGGGATGGCGTCCAGCCCGGTCTGCTCGATGTGCGCCACCAGCGGCGTCGGGCGCCAGCGTTGCGGGCGCACCAGAACGCTGAGCAGCGTCTGCAGGGTCAGGCCGATGAAGCCGAGCAGCTCGCGCTGCTGGCACCAGATGTTCTGCATGGTCCGGCCGATATGCGCCAGCAGATCACCGAACTCGTAACCCTGATCAGGCTGCGGGGCGGCGGGGCGATCCAGCGCCGCGGCCACGGTATGCAGCAGGGCCAGACGTTCGGCCGGCAGCTGCGGTGCCCATTGCGCCACGGCGGCGATGCGCTGCGGGCCGAGCAGCTCGACCAGCAGGCCGGCGCCGGCGGTATCCAGTGCGCCCAGCCCGTCCAGCTCCACCGTGCTGTGCTCATCGAGCTGCGGGCGCATGCGCACGACGGCGTCGCGCAGCGCGTTGTAGTGCGCCAGCGTCCAGTCGCCTGCGATGCGCAGGTGCGCGGGCCGGGCCGCGGAATGCAGCTGCAGCGTGCCGGGAGGCGATGAGGTCGGGTGCATGAAGGGCCTGTCCATCCAGCCTGCGCGTGCGTCGCGTCGATCGCGACAGTCTGCATCCTAGCAGCTCGGCCGGCGCAGCACCGCCCGCGCGGCGTACCGTTGGCGCGGCTGGCGGGGGTGAATGGCGGCATCGCCCTCGGTAACTGCGCCGCGAATGCGCCCCTGCCGGCGTCTCAGCCGGCGCGCTGCGTCTGCCGGCCGCCGGCCAGCGCCTTGGCGCCGATGGCTACCGGCAGGCTCAGCGCCGCCCAGCTCAGCCAGTCACCGACGCCGTCGGAAACCAGCCCGGCGAGCAGGCCGAGCAGCGACAGCAGGCCGATCACCAGCGGCCACCGCCAGATGCGCATCATCCCCGCACCTCCGTCGAACCGCGCTTGAGCCACAGGTACAGGCCGCTGCCGAGCACCACGAGCGTGAGCACATCCAGCAGCGCCCACAGCACCTTCAGCGGCAGGCCGCCGTAGTCGCCGAAGTGCAGCGGCTCGGACAGCTGCAGTGCGGTGACGTACCAGGGCCGCGCGCTGGCTTCCAGCACCTCGCCGCTGGCCGGGTCGACCAGCAGCGCCTGGGTCAGGCGCGAGGTCAGTGGCGTGTCGCCGCGCAGGATCACCGCGACGTGCTCGGGCGTGGCGCGCAGGGTGCCGGGGTAGGCGATCATCGAGATCGCCATGCCCGGCGCGGCGGCCAGCACGCGGTCGACGGCGGTCTGCAGCGAGCCGTCCGCAGCGGGTGCATCACTGGCAGCGGCGCTCAGCAGTACCCGCGTCTCGCCGGCCTGCAGCGCGGCGACCTGCTCGGCCTGCCAGCCCTTGAAGATCAGGTCCGCCCAGGTGTTGATCACCCCGGTGAAACCCACCGCCAGCGCCCAGACCAGGGTGACGATGCCGAGCAGGTTGTGCAGGTCGAGCCAGCGTGTGCGCGGCGCCCGCTCGCGACGCACCTCGGCGAAGCGCAACTTGCGCATGAACGGCGCGTAGAGCACCACGCCGGAGACGATGGCGACCACCAGCAGCAGGCCCATGAAACCGAGGAACAGCTTGCCCGACAGGCCGGCGTAGAGGTCGACGTGCAGGCGGTACATCACGCTCATGAAGCCCTCGTCGAACGCCGGCACGTCGACCACGGCACCGGTGCGCGCATCGGAGAGGATCAGCCGCGACTCGCTCTCGTCGGTATCCACCCGGGTATCGAGCTTGAGGTACCAGAGATCGGGCAGGTCCTCTTCGGCGAAGAAGTACAGCGGCACCAGGCCCGGATAGGCCTTGACCGCCTCGGCCGCGACCCGGTCGAGCGCGAGGGGCGTCGTGCCCGCCGGCATCGGCGGCGCCTCGATCTCGGCGCCGGTCAGATGATCGATCTCGTGGGAAAAGATCAGCGGCAGGCCAGTCAGGCACAGCAGCAGGATGAACAGCGTAGAGACGAGGCTGGACCACTTGTGGACCCAGCCCCAGCCCCGCAGGGTACGTGCTTGCATCAGAAGTCGACCGTGGCGCTGAGCGACAGTGTGCGCGGGGCGCCGAGGACGAGGTAGTTGGCGTTCGGGTAGCCGCCCACCGAAGCCCAATAGTCGCGGCCGGTGACGTTGTCCAGGCGGGCGCGCAGGGTCACGTCACGCTCGTCGATGACCATGCGGTAGCGTGCGCCAAGGTCCAGGCGGGTCCAGGACGGCGCCTCCAGGTCGTTGGCCGCGTCGGCGTACTGGCTGCTGGTGTAGACCACGCGGCTGGTCAGGGTCAGGCCGTTGCTGCCGGGCACGTCCCATTCACCGCCGATGTTGGCCTGGGTGCGCGGCACGCCGATGGCATGGTTGCCCTCGTTGAGGCCGTTCTGGGTGCTGGTCAGCTCGGCATCGAGCAGGGTCAGGCCGCCGAGCAGGCGCACGCCGTAGGTCGGCTCGCCGAACACCGACAGCTCGATACCGCGGTTGCGCTGTTCGCCGCCGTCGGTGAACACGCCATTCTCCACGGTGCTGAACGGCCGGTCGGTGGTGAACAGCGCCAGGCTGCCGCCCAGGTTGCCGCCGTCGTACTTGATGCCGACCTCGGTCTGTTCGGAGACATAGGGTTCCAGCGCCTCGCCGGCATTGACGATGGCTACGCCACCGCTGCTCGCCGGGGCGATGTCGCCCTTGACCAGACCCTCGATGTAGTTGGCGTAAACCGACAGTTCGTCGGTGAGCTGGTAGACCGCGCCGGCCACCGGGCTGGTCTTGTAGCGGTTGTAGGAGGACAGCCGGTCGCCGCTGTTGTAGTCGTAGCTCTTGGCCTCGATGCCCTGGCGACGCGCGCCGAGGGTGAGCAGCAGACGGTCGTCGAGGAAGCCCAGCGTGTCGGCCAGCGCCAGGCTCTGGGTGTGGGTGCGTTCGGTGACGCCGGGATCAGACATCTGCCCGCCGGTCCAGGTGGTGCCTGGCATCGCCGCGTCGAACGGGTCGTGGATATCGGCGGCAAGGGTGCCCGACATGCCGTAGGCGTTGCGTGCTTGCAGATCGAACATCGCCGCGGACATCACCCACTCGTGGGAGACGGCGCCGGTGTTGCCACGGGCGCGCAGGCCGACTTCGCTGGTGAACACGTCTTCCTCGCGCACGTTGTCGAAGCGGTAGAAGGTGCCCGCGCCGGAACGACCGGCCTTGAAGCTGGCCAGGCGGTTCTTCTCCTCGCCCTCGCGCACGCCGGCGGCGAGCCAGCCGGTCACCGCGTCGGAGAAGTCGTACTCGGCGCGCAAGGTGCCGAAGGTCTGCTTCTCCTTCGAGTAGGTCCAGGGCTGGGCGAAGTTGTCCTCGGCGTCCGGTGCGCTGGGGATGCCGCCGTTGGGGGTGACGCTCGGGCGCGGCTGGTCGATGAAGTGGTACTGGTGGCCGATGTCGCCGGACAGGCGGAAGTTGTCGCCCTGGTAGTCGAGGCCGAGGGCGAACAAGTCGAGGGTGCGCTCCTCGTCCTCGACGGTGTTCTCACCGGCGCGCTTGGCAGCGTTCAGGCGTACGCCAAAGCGCTCCTCGGCACCGAAACGGCGGGCGATGTCGGCATGGGTCATGGCCTGGCCGCCGCTCTCGGCGCCGAGGGTCAGGCGGGTCAGCGGCTCGTTGGGGGCGCGCTTGGGCAGGATGTTGATCGCCCCGCCGATGCCGCTGCCGCCCGGTGCTGCGCCGTTGAGGAAGGTGTTGGCGCCGCGGAACACTTCCACGCGCTCGATGAACTCGGCGGCCACGTACTGGCGCGGCAGCAGGCCATAGAGGCCGTTGTAGGAGATGTCGTCGGAATACACCGGGAAGCCGCGTACCACGTACAGCTCCTGGAAGTTGCCGAAGCCGCGCGCCACGCGCACGGAGGGGTCGTTCTGCAGCACGTCGGAGACGCTGCGCGCCTGTTGGTCCTGGATCAGTTGCGAGGTGTAGGACGTCGAGGTGAACGGCGTTTCCATGTAGTCGCGGTTGCCGAGGATGCCGACACGGCCGCCGCGCGCCACCTGCTCGCCGGCGTAGGGCTGCGTCAGGCCTTCGGCCGAGGCATCGGCGCTGGCCGTGATCTCGACGGACTGCAGCTCCACCGGCTCGTCGGTCTTGTCCTGTGCCTGACCTTCGGTTCGTTGCTGGGCCATCAGCGGCGAACTGGCGAAGCTGGCTAACAGGCAAACGGGTAGCAGTGCGGTTTTACGCGGCAAGCGGAGAGTGGGCATGGCGGACCTGAACGGGCGTTGGATTGCGAAGGGCGGTGACGGCGCAGCGATTAGTTGGGAGTCTGTGCCATCTGTGAGCCACTATCATATTCTAATGATAACAATTCGCAACCGTGTTTAGTCTGATGCCGCCTCGTGGAAATGCTGGGCGGGGCGTCCGGCGCGTGGATTCCTCGCGCCGTAAAAAAACCGGCCGGCCTGTCGATTGCCGAGCGCGCCGAACGACCAGGTGATGAACAGCCGTTCAACCCGACGACAGGAGATCAACATGAACGAGCAAAAGCACCATGACGAAGCGCGCATCCGCCAGCTTCACGAGGAGTTCGAGCGCGCCATTGCCGCTAAGGATCTGGACCGCATCCTTGCCCAGTACGCCGACGAGCTGGTCGCCTTCGATGCCGTCGGGCCGCTGCAATTCAAGGGCGTGGCCGAGTACCGCGCGCACTGGCAGCGTTGTTTCGAGTTCTGCCAGGGCGAGGGTTTCTTCGAAACCCATGAGCTGCATGTGGAGGTCGGCGGCGAGCTGGCTTACAGCCGCATGCTCAACCATTGCGGCGGCCCCAACGCCGAGGGCCAGATGCAGAGCGCGTGGATGCGTGGCAGCCGGGTCTGGGCGCGCCGTGACGGTGACTGGAAAGTGATCCACGAGCATTTCTCGATGCCCTTCGACATGCAGACCGGCCAGGTCTGCATGGACGCAGAGCAGCCGGGCGGCTGAGCCGCGCACGGTGTTCGTCGCTCTGCGGCGTCACGCCGACTGTCGCCTGCTAGCTTTGCTGCGGTGGCGACAGCCGGAGAGCGACGATGAAATACCTGTGCCTGATCTATTACGACGAACAGCGGGTCGACGAACTGAGCGATGAGCAGTGGCAGGCGCTGGTGTCGCGCTGTATCGCCTGCGGTGAAGCGCTGCGTGCCAGCGGCCACATGCTGGCTGGCGAGCCGCTGCAGTCGGTCCGCACCGCCCGCACGGTGCGCGTGCGCGACGGTGTGACCACGGTGATCGACGGTCCGTTTGCCGAGACGCGCGAGCAACTGGCCGGCTTCTACCTGATCGAAGCGGCCGATCAGCACGAAGCCGAGGCCATCGCCGCGCAGATCCCGCCGGCAAGCCTCGGCTGCGTCGAGGTACGCCCGCTGCGCCAGCTGCCGCAGCGCTGAGCATGCGCGACGCCGAGGGCGGGCCGGCGGCGGTCGAGGCGATCTATCGCGCCGAGTCGCGGCGGGTGCTGGCGACGCTGATCCGCCTGCTGGGTGATTTCGACCGCGCCGAGGAAGCCCTGCACGAGGCCTTCGCGGCGGCGGTGCAGCAGTGGCCGCGCGACGGCGTGCCGGCCAATCCGCGTGCCTGGCTGGTGTCGGCCGGGCGCTTCAAGGCCATCGACGCGCTGCGCCGCCGCTCCCGTGACGATCAGGCGTTGCGATTGCTTGCCGTACAGCTGGAGGAGAGCGCCGATGTGGACGATCCCGATGCGCTGGAAGACGACCGCCTGCGGCTGATCTTCACCTGTTGCCATCCGGCGCTGCCCGCCGATGCGCGCGTCGCGCTGACCCTGCGCACGGTATGCGACCTCAGCACCGGGGAGATCGCCCGCGCCTTTCTGGTTCCGCCGGCCACCATCGCCCAGCGCATCGTGCGCGCCAAGGCGAAGATTCGCGATGCGCAGATTGCCTATCAGGTGCCGGAACGCAGCGCCCTGGCCGAGCGCCTCGACAGCGTGCTGCAGGTGCTTTACCTGGTGTTCAACGAGGGCTATGCGGCGTCCACCGGAGCGCAGCTGACACGCGCGGACCTGTGCCGCGAGGCGATTCGTCTCGGTCGACTGCTGCTCGAACTGCTGCCGGAAGCGGAAGTGTGCGGCCTGCTCGCGCTGATGCTGTTGCACGATGCGCGGCGGGCTGCGCGCACCGATGCGACGGGTGAGCTGGTGCGGCTTGACGAGCAGGATCGCCGCCTGTGGGATGCGGCGCAGATCGCCGAAGGCGCGCAGTTGGTGCAGCGGGCGCTGACATCGCGGCGTCCGGGCTGCTACGGCCTGCAGGCGGCGATCGCGGCGCTGCATGCCGAGGCGCCGAACGCGGCGCAAACCGACTGGGCACAGATCGCCCGGCTGTATGACCTCTTGCTGCAGCTCAGCCCGTCACCGGTGATCGAGTTGAATCGTGCCGTGGCGCTGGCCATGCATCGCGGCCCGGCGGCGGGGTTGGCGCTGCTCGATGAGTTGCACGCGCGTGGGGCATTGCCCGACTACCACTTGCTGCATGCGGCACGCGCCGACCTGCTGTGTCGCCTCGGACGTTACGCCGAAGCCCGGCAGGCCTATCGCATGGCGCTGCAGGGCGTGCGGCTGGAGCCGGAGCGGCGTTTCCTGCTGCAACGGCTGGCCGCGCTGGAAAACACCGGCGGCGACTGAATCGCAGCGCCGCCCGGCAGGCTTAACGGCCCTGGCAGGCGTCGACGCGCAGCCAGCGTTCCAGCAGCTTGAAGCCCTGCATCAGCACGAAGGCGATCAGCAGATAGATCAGGCCGGCGGTGAGGAACATCTCCTCGTGCAGGTAGGTGCGCGCGGCGATCTTGCGCGCCATGCCGGTCAGCTCGAGCAGGGTGATGGTGCTGGCCAGCGCACTGGCCTTGAGCATCAGGATCACTTCGTTGCTGTAGGCCGGCAGGCCGATGCGCGTGGCGCGCGGCAGGATGATGTGCCACAACGCCTGGCTGCGCGACATGCCCAGCGCGCGCGCCGCCTCGACCTCGCCCGGCGGCACGTTCTGGATCGCGCCACGGATGATTTCGGCGATATAGGCGGCGGTATGCAGCGTCATGGTGATGATCGCGCACCAGTACGGATCGCGCAGATACGGCCAGAGCGCACTCTGGCGCACCACGTCGAACTGCGCCGCGCCGTAATAGACCAGGAACAGCTGCACCAGCAGCGGCGTGCCGCGGAAGAAGAAGATGTAGCCATAGGGCAGGGCGCGCACCGCCAGGTGGCGCGACGAGCGGGCGATGCCCAGCGGCAGGGCGAGGATCAGCCCGGCGATGACCGACACACCGACCAGTTGCAGGGTCAGCCAGGCTGCTTCCGCGAAGCTCGGCAGCCATTTGATGAAGACTTCCCAGCTCATGCGGCACTCCTGACGAAGCCGCGGCCGGCGCGTTTTTCCAGAAAATGCATGCCGATCATCGCGACGACGGTCAGGCACAGGTAGATGAAGGCGGCGACGAGGAAGAAGGTGAACGGCTCCTTGCTGGCGGTCACGGCGATCTGCGAGCGGCGCATGATTTCTTCCAGACCGATCACCGAGACCAGCGCGGTGTCCTTCATCAGGATCATGAACAGGTTGCCCAGCCCCGGCAGGGCCAGGCGCCACATCTGCGGCAGGATCAGGCGCAGGAAGATGCGCCGCTTGTCCAGGCCCAGCGCCAGTCCGGCCTCGCGATGGCCCTTGGGAATGGCCAGCAGCGCACCGCGGAAGACTTCCGTGGCGTAGGCGCCGAAACACAGGCCGAGGGCGATGGTGCCGGCGACGAACGGGCTGAGGGCGAGGTTCTCGATGCCGAACAGCTGGCCGATCCAGCGAATCAGGTTGATGGTGCCGAAGTAGATCAGCAGCACCCAGAGCAGCTCGGGCACGCCACGCACGATGGTCGAATAGGTGCCGCCGAGCCAGCGCAGCGCGCTGTAGGGCGAAGTCTTGGCGAGTGCGCCGAGCAGGCCGAGCACCAGCCCCAGCGCCAGGGAGGCGAGGGCCAGTTGAATGGTCATCCAGGTACCGGCGACGAGGGCCGGACCGAATCCGTGAAGGTCGGGAATCATATGGGCTCAAACACCGAAGCCCGGTCCGTCATGCGCATGACGTCCGGGCTTCGGTTCGGTTGGATCAGTAGATGCTGAACGGGAAATACTTGTCGTTGATCTGCTTGTAGGTGCCGTCGGCGATGATCTCGGCCAGCGCCTTGTTCAGCCGCTCGCGCAGTGCGTCGTTGTCCTTGCGCACGGCGATGGCGATCTTGTCGTCGTCGAATACCGGTTCGCCCTTGAACTCGAAGTCCTTGCCGGCATCGCTCTTGAGCCATTCCCACTGCACGAAGGTGTCGGCGAGGATGCCGTCGACGCGACCGGAGGCGAGGTCGAGGTAGGCGTTTTCCTGGGTGTCGTAGAGCTTGATCTCGACCACGCCGTCCATGTTGTCTTCCAGCCAGGTGCCGGCGATGGTGGCGCGCTGGGCACCGATCACCTTGCCGTCGAGGTAGTCCTTGTCGGTCTTGAAGTCCACCGACTTGGGCGCCACGAACTGCAGCTTGTTGGTGTAGTAATGGTCGGTGAAGTCGACGGCCTGCTTGCGCTCCTCGGTGACCGACATGGAAGCGGCGAGGAAGTCGAACTTGCCGGCGTTCAGCGCCGGAATGATGCCGTCCCAGTCGGAGGTGACCACTTCGCACTCGACCTTCATCTTGGCGCACAGCGCATGGGCGATGTCCAGGTCGAAGCCCACCGCCTGGCCGCTGGCGTCGATCAGGTTGAAGGGCGGGTAGGCGCCTTCGGTGCCGATGCGCAGTTTTTCCGCGGCGAATGCCTGGGTGCCGATGATCAGCGAGGCAGCGGCGGTCAGCAGGATCTTCTTATAGCTTTTCATGCGGTGTTGCTCCCTTAGCGATGGCTGGACATGAATTGTTTACAGCGCGTCGATTGCGGATTGTCAAATACCTGCTCGGGCGTGCCCTGCTCCTCGACCAGGCCCTGATGGAGGAAAACCACTTCGCTGGAGACCTGCTTGGCGAAATTCATCTCGTGGGTGACGAGCAGCATGGTGCGCCCTTCTTCGGCGAGCGAGCGGATAACGCTGAGCACTTCCTGGACCATTTCCGGGTCGAGCGCGGAGGTGGGCTCGTCGAACAGGATTACCTTCGGCTGCATCGCCAGGGTGCGGGCGATGGCCGCGCGCTGCTGCTGGCCGCCGGAAAGCTGGTTCGGATAGACGTGGCGCTTGTCGGCGATACCGACCTTGGCCAGCAGCGCCTCGGCCACCTCGGTGGCTTCGGCCTTGCTCTGGCCGAGCACCCGGCGCGGCGCCTCGATGATGTTGTCGAGGATGGTCATGTGCGGCCAGAGGTTGAAGTTCTGGAACACGAAGCCCAGCTCGCTGCGGATGCGGTTGAGCTGCTTGCCATCGGCGGCGACCAGATCGCCCTGCTTGTCGCGCTTGAGCTTGAGCTGTTCACCGGCGACCAGAATCTCGCCCTCGTGGGGGTTTTCCAGCAGGTTGATGCAGCGCAGGAAGGTCGACTTGCCGGAGCCCGAAGAGCCGAGGATGGAAATCACGTCGCCATCATGAGCGGTCAGCGAGATGCCTTTGAGCACTTCCAGATCGCCGTAGCGCTTGTGCAGGTTGCGGATTTCCAGTGCGGGGATGGCCTCGGCCATGCGGGAACCTCTTGCGGGCTGGCGGAAACCGCCAGGTCGGGGGTATTCGGGATGATTGCGCTCCGGCCGGCTGCTCGCCCTCCTGGCGAGGCGCAAACCTAGCACGCACCGGGGCATGCGCCAAGCGCGAAGAATGGCCAACTGGCCGGCTATGCGGGCGTAAAAGTGTCCATTTGCCTGCATCGCCGTGCTGTGGCGTTGCCGTGGGTCGCTTCAGAACGCCGCTTCGAGCTGGTAGCGACGCAGGATCGCCGGCACCGTGCCGTCGGCGATAAGCGCCTCGAGCTGCGCCTCGAAGGCTTCGAACTGCGCCGTGCTGACCCGCTGGCGGGACAGGCCGATACCGTAGGACACCGGCTGCAGCTCGCCGACCTCGCGCAGCTGATCGAGTCGTTCGGTTTCGATCAGGTGCCAGGCCACGTCCTGATTGAGCACCGCCAGCCCCTGACTGCCGAAACGTCCGGCTTCGAGCATGCGCAACAGGCGGCGGTTGTCCGCGACCAGTCGGATCGAGACGCCGGGCACTTGCTGCAGGCGCTCGCGCAGGGCGAACGAGGTACCTGAGGGGCCATAGACGCCGATGGTCTTGCCAGCCATGTCCTGCGGCTGGTGGTAGACGAACGTGCTGGAGCGGGGGGCGTACACGCTGTAGCGCGAGGTGGTGAGCATGCGCGTGATATGGAAGGCGTGCTCGCGGCGCGGCGAGTGGATCACCGTGAAGATGCCGTCCACCTTGCCCTCTTCGGCCAGCGCCAGCGCGCGGCGCCACGGGTATACGCTGATCGGGCAATCGCGGTGCAGCCGCGCGCAGACGGCCTGGACAATGTCGACGAACGGACCGGCCGCGGCAACGCCGCCAGTATCGGCCGAGGCCGCGAGCTGCCCGACGGGTGCTGCAGGGTAGGTGAACGGCGGAAAGTCCTCGGTGACGAATTCCCAGGCGGCGGCCGGATTCGTCAGCACGATCAGCGCCAGCGCGCACAGCGATTTCGTGGGGGATGACGGCAAGGTGCGCTCCTGCTTGCACAACGGACTGGAGTGCCGGACGACGCCGGGGCGATGAAGGCATTCTGCCCGGCTCGCTGCAGCAGCCTAGCGCAGTTCGTTGGCGTCGGCATGCTCGGTGCGTGTTCGCAGCAGCCAGCGCAGCCAGTGTGGCCTCCAGCTCAGCGTCTGAGCTACGCAGAACGCCGCCGCGCTCAGCAGGAGCAGCCAGAGCAGGGCGCCAAAACCGCCGCCTTCGGCCACCAGCAGCAGCGCCAGACTGCTGCCCAGCAGCGTTGCGCTGAACACCCGCGTGCCGCGCCCAGCCGAGGCGCCGGGCGCGACCGCCTGCCGGTGTACCGCTTGCGCCAGCGCCAGCCGGGCGAAGGCCAGATAGGCGAGCAGGAACGCCAGCAGCGCCGGCCAGAGATCAGCCAAGCGCCCGCTCCTTGTGCGTGGGCTGCGCGGCCCGTTGCAGGCGCCGTGCAGCGAGCAGGCAGAGCCCTGCCAGCGCCAGCAGCATCAGGTCCATACCGGCGATCGCCGTCTGGCCGCTGCTCAGGCTGCGCAGCAGGTGGTCGCCGGTGGTCAGTCCGTTCAGCAGCACCGCCAATAACGCCAAACCTGCGGCCAGCTGCAACTGCTCGCCCCAGGCCCGCGCCGGCCGCCACGCGGCATGCGCCAGGGACAGCAGCCAGGCACCGAAGAACGCCTGGACTTCCAGCGTCGCGCGGCGCGGCGGCGCAGCAATATCCACCGGCAGCAGGCGATTGGCGACGAAGAAGGCCAGCGTGGCGATCACCAGCCCGACGCAGGCGGCGACGGTGAGCGCCTCGACCAGCCGTGCGCCGCTGCGTCCCTGGCGCGCGTGGCGGGCGCGCCGGGCACCGGCCCAGAACAGCAGGCCGCTGCCGATCAGCAGGCAACCGCCGAGGCCACCGGCGAAATACAGCCAGCGCAGCGTCCAGTGCTCGAACTGGACGAAATGCAGGCCGGTGAGAAAGCGCTGCACGCCCACCACCGGCGGCGTGCGGTGCTGTTGCAGCAGCGCGCCGGTGACGCCGTCGAAGATCAGCCGATCGACGTTCATGCTCACCTCGCGGTCGAACGAGCGGCGGATCTCGACGAACGCGGCGCGATCGCCGGGGTGCCCGACGCGCAGCTGGTAGGCCGCGCCGGGGTGCCCGTCCTGCTCCCAGCGCTGCGCGGCCTGGCGCAGCATGGCATCCAGCGAACCCAGCGGCGCCACCACGCCGCTGGCCGGACGCGCATAGGCGCCGAGCGCCTCGGCCGGCAGCTGTGCGCGGTCCTCGGGGTAGAGGCTCTGCGCGACGCCGGGAAAGTAGATCAGGCAGAAGATCGCCAGTCCGGACAGGCTGATGAGGAAGTGGAACGGCAGCACCAGCACGCCGGTGAGGTTGTGCAGATCGAGCAGACTGCGCTGCAGGCGCTTGCGTGGCCGGAAGGTGAAGAACTCGGCGATTAGCTTGCGATGCGCTACCACGCCGGAGGCCAGCAGCATCAGCATGCCCATGCCCGCCGCGCCCACCAGCCAGTAGCCGAGGTCGCGCCAGCGCAGATGCAGGCTGAAGTGGAACGGGAAGAGGAAGCGCGTACCGGCCCAGCTGCCCTCGTCGGGCAGCAGCGCGCCGGTGCGCGGATCGAGATGCCGACGTACCGGCCCCTGCACGGGGTCCTGGTAGTCCAGCTGCAGCGTCGGCGTGCGCGCCGTCGGCAGGCTGAGGGTCCATGCCGGTGCGGTGGCGATCAGCGATGCGGCCTGGCCGTGCAGCAGACGATCCAGCGACAGCGCCGCAGGCGGCGCGGGCAGGCGGGTCGCCGGCTGCATCCAGCGGTCGATCTCGCGGTCGAACAGCGACAGCGAGCCGGTCCAGAAGATCGCCAGCAGCACGCCGCCGAGCAGCACGCCGGCCCAGCTGTGCAGCCGGGTCATGGATTGACGCACGTCGCCGCTCCCTGCCATTTCAGCCACCACCCGCACGCGCCACGTTCAGCAGCGCCTGCAGCAGCAGTCCGGCGCCGGTGCCGCCCAGCAGCAGCGCGTACAGGCGCCGCAACCGCGGCTCGCAGAAGCTCCACAGCAACAGCGCCAGGTACAGCGGCAGGGCGAGCAGGCTGCCCAGGTACACCGCCTCGCTGCGCGGCATGCCGAGCAACGTGGCGAACCGCGCTGCAGTGGCGGTCAGCGCAACGGTGCATATATAGCCACCGCCGAGCGCCGCGCACAGGCGCAGCAGCAGGCGCGCGCGCGGGTGGTCGCCGGTCTTGGCCTGGCGGCTGGCGTTCATCGGGCAGCCCCGCGCAATCAGAAGCTGACCTGATAACCGAGCATGAGCGTGCGCCCGCGACCGTTGAATACGCGGCCGTTACGGGTCACGTCCGAGCCGGTGTTGGCTGCCTGCGAGTAGTAGGTCAGGTAGTCGCGATCGAGCAGGTTTTCGATACCGAGGCTGACCTCGCCGACCGGCAGACGATAGCCGACGGACGCATCCACCAGCGTATAGCCGTCGAAATTCAGCCCGGCCTGGTCGAACCCACGGCTGGCGTAGTGGTTGGCCTGCAGCAGGCTGTGCAGCCGGTCGTTCCAGTTGGCCTGCCAGCTGAGGCCGTAGCGATCCGGCGAGATGTTGGCGCCATCCAGATCGGTATCGACATCGCCGTCGCCATCGGTATCGGACTGGCCGTTGACCTGCGCGTAGGTGAGGGTCATGCGGTGGGCGTCGTTGACCTGCCAGCCGCCGGTGAACTCGATGCCGTCGATCTCGGTGCGTTCGCGGCGAATCTGGTAGACGCCGCCGACGCTGTCCAGGCGCGAGCCAAGATCGGCATCCGATTCGTAGTAACTGATTTCGGCATCGAACGGGCCGTGTTTCAGACGCAGGCCGATCTCGCGGTTCTCGGTGACGATCGGCTGCAGGTCGAGGAAATTGTCCACGCGCGTGCCCGGTGTGCCGATGCCACGCAGCACGCGGCCGACATCCGGCATGCCGAAGCCCTCGGAATAGTTGCCGAACAACTGCGCCCAGTTGTTCATCTGCCAGACCAGGCCGGCGTTGTAGAGCGTTTCCTCGAAGTTCGGCTGGCCGCCTTCGACATCCACGCCGCCCAGCGCCGGGTTGGTCGAGGCGATGGTTCGGAAGCTGTCGACCTCAAGCTCGGCGAACTCGTGGCGCACGCCGGTGAACAAGGTCAGTTGTTCCAAGAGGCGAACTTCCGCCTGCAGGAAGGGTGCGTAGTTGCGGAACACCGTCTCCGGCACCCACTCGCGGTCGGTGAGGATCAGCTGCTGGCTGGTGGTGTCCTGCAGCACGTCGAGGCCGCCGGTGAGCTTGAGGTGATTGTCCAGCAGGCCGTCGCGGCTCAGGGTCAGCTTGCCACCGTACTTGTCCGACTCGTTCTGCGACTGGTCGAACAGCGTGCCGGCCGGGGCGATGCTGGTGTCCTGGAAGGTGCCGTTGTAACCACCGCCGAAACGGCCGCGAAAGCGCTGGGAGTACAGCTGCAGGCCGAGTTCGTTGCCGTAGAGGTCGGCGTGTTTGTAGGACAGGCTGGTCGCCAGCACCTCGTTCTGCGGCGCCTTGCCCAGCGGGTCGCCCTTGCGCGAGGTGGCCGGAATGCCGGCGTTGGCATTGCCCGGAACGTTGACGTACTCGTGTTCGCCCTCGACCTGGTAGCGGTTGACCATCAGGCCGATGTTCTGGTTGTCATCCAGCCAGTAGCCGAGCTTGAGTAGCAGGTCGTGGCTGGTCGAATCCATCACGTCGCCCTGGGTGTCGTCGACGCCGATCAGGTCGCCGTTGGCGTCGTAGAACATGCCCTGGCTCTGCCAGCTGGCGGAGGCCAGGTAGTCGAAGTTGCCCTGCGTGCCCTCCACGCGGTAGTCGAGCTTGTGCCCCAGACCCTCGGACTGGTAATCGGTGGGTGCGGTGAAACTGATGCCCGCGTGCTGGCGCAGCGTGCCGCTGGCTGGTCGCCGCGTGACGTAGTTGATGATCCCGCCGGTGGCGCCGAGGCCGTGCTCGGCACTGGCGCCGTGAATCACTTCGATGCGTTCGACCATCGACAGATCGATGACATAACCGTCGCGCTGGCTGTCGCGCAGCGGCGTGGACTGCGGTACGCCATCGATGAGGATCAGCGCCGAGCGGCCGCGGAAGGTTTCGCCGGCGCTGCTCATCTTCTGCCGGCTGGGCGAGTAGGAGGGAATCAGATTGCTCAGCACGGCGCCGTGGTCGGAGGTGATCGCCAGCTGCTGCTCGATCTGCTCACGGCTGATCACCGTGATCTTCTGCGGCGTCTTGCCGACTTCGCTGCGCGCCCGCGTCGCGCTGATGGTGATCGCTTCAAGCTCGGTCGCCTGTTCGGCAACAGCCGGCAACGAGCAGAGCGACAGGCTCGCAAGCGAGATGGACAGGCACAGACAGGATTGGCGATACACGAAGGGGACGCTCCCGATGTTGGTGTTGTGGGCGAGATCGGGGCGGGAATTTAAATCAAATGCAAATCAATGTCATTAATATGCGTTTACATTTCGCATTCCTGTGTTGCGGCAAGATCACCACGGGCCGCTTACGGTGCAGAACGGCGAATCGGCGGAGGAGGGGGCATAAATCGCGGACAACAAAAAACCCGCACGGGGCGGGCTTCTTGGGGCTTTCGGGTGGTACTGACACCACCTGAAAACGAAAGGTGGTGCCAGGGACGGAACCGAACCAATCGCTACAGGTGGCGTGTTTGCTGGGTTTGTCTGGTTCGCTAGTTTGTCGATGCCCCCAAAAATGCCCCCAAAACGAAAAGTGCCTCCCGTTCCGGCTCCAATGGCTCGTTTCGCCTTAGCGTTTTATTAGCGTGCTGCCGCCTGCTGTCAGGTGATCGGAATCTAAACCGATCTACTTTGGAAACTGTGCCGGGGTGCTTGATATCCGTTGATTGTTTTTCAGCCTCACCCCTTTGGGCAACCTTGGGGTTCCTCCCCGTAATCGCCCCGTTACCCTTACCGTGACCTTACCGTATCGCCTTGCGGTGATCTTGGGGTTACCTCGCCCTAATCTCGCCCCGTCCTGCCGCTGCGACTGGTCACCTCGAATGGTCACTGACTGGTCACCCTTGCACTAACCTTGCCCTAATCTTGCCGTCCGCCTAACCCTGATATCACCCTTCTGGCCTCGCGCGCGTACTGGTCACTAAACCGGCTTTCATGGGGTTGGTTTTCGCAACGCCGGCATGGCCCTTTTTAGGGGCTACAGAAACCGTTCATGGGGTTGTTTCCGCAGCGGGCGTTCGTGCGTGAAAAGTGTGCGCGAAAGTGCGTAGTTTCCGTGCGTACCAGGTGCGAACCAATTGCGCGAACCGGCTGCGAACCGGGCCACCCCCCATTAGGTTCTCCCGGAGGGGCGCCGGGGGTGCGGGTGATTCGCGCCTCGGCTTTTCGCTTCGTACGGCCTTTTCCTGCTGGCGGGCTTCCGGTTCCGCTTTCACGGTAAGGGCGCATGATTCGTGGCGCCCAAGATATGAGGTATGCGGAAGCGGTTGGTCTATTTGACGGGCGTAGGTCGTCTGTCGTCTGGCTTTACAGATGACGACTAAACAACAACCAGGGCGCTGGAAAAGTTGGTAGATAGCGAAAAAGCGGGGCGCGAATCACCCGCAACGGGTGGCGGGGGTGTCCCAGTACCTTGAAGGGGGGAGTGCCGGCCACCGCTCCACAGAAGAAAGGAAGCGCGCCGGCTGTCGGGGTTACAACGCCACTGGCCGACTGGGCGTCTTGCAGGTGTTCTAGTTGCCGATCAAGGCGCTCAGGTCCACGCCTTCGGCTGCGGTGCGCAGTGTGTTCTCGTTGATGCTGCCGGCCCCCAGCTTGTTGGTCAGCGGCAGGCAGAGGTTACGCATGGTTCTGCCGCTGCCTTTGGCGCTCTCCAGGGCGACCAGCTTAGCGCCGAGCTTGACCAGGCTTTCAGCGGCTGCGTCCCACTCGGCCTGCACCTTGAGGGTGTGCGCTTCGAGTCGCTGGCTGTTCGCTTCGTTCAGGCGTTGACGCTCGACTTCGCGTCGGCCATCGATAGCGGCCAGCTCGCTCTCCATCGCGGCCACCAGGGCGCTTTGCCGTGCGGCCTTGCGCTGGGCTGCCTCTGCGGCTTCGTTTGCTTTGTCCAGCTTCGATTGCGCCAGGGCTTCGGCGCGCTCGTCGCTCTGTGCGGCTGCGGCAACGTACTCGGTTGCGGCCTGTTCAGCGTCCCGTTCAGCAGCGCCCAGGTGCTCGGCAATCTCAGCGCGCAAACGCTCCAGCTTGGTGCTCAGCTTGGCGTGCTCAGCGTCGAGCGCCCCGGATGCTTTCGTCGCGGCGGCAATCTGCTTCGTTGCGGCCTTGATGGTGCTGTCTGCGTTCTTCACCGAATCGCGCCAATCGATCAGGCGGTCTACACGCTCCAGCTCGGAGTGCAGTCGTATCTCGTCGCACTGAGCTATTCGCAGGTTTTCAGCAGCGGAGAAAAGCGTGGGGTCGGTGGTGTTCCGGTCTGCGTTGTATCGCTCCACCAGGCCGGCGAGGCGACGCTGCTCGGCTGTGTTTTCATCGATCTGGCGCAGGACTTCGGCGCGTTCTTTGTTCGGGTCGATCATCGTGTCTACCTATTCGGAGTGGTCTGCCGGCTGCGCTTGCTTGGCCAGGGCAATCAGCAGCGCGGACGCTTGAACGTCGCCGGCCTTTGCCTTGTCCCGAATGCGATCCCACGCAGCCTGTATCTCTGCCTTGCTCACGTTGCGAGCACGGCCACGGCGTCTGATTGGTTGCTCATGTTCGAAAAATGCCATTGCTTGCCCTTCGTGTCGTGAAAGACGACATGTCGCTACAGTTGCGAATGCTACGCCGGGCAGAGGCAAAATCAAGCAAATGCTGTGTATTTACCCAGTATTTTTTGCACAGCTAACCACGCGCAGCACGGGCGGCATCTTCGACCCGAAGGGGGCGCCGGGTGCGAACGGATCGGGTAGCGCTCCCTCTGGTGCGTTGCGGATGAAGTCAGCCATAGCCAGCAGGCAGGCTTGATACAAAGGCCCGCCATTGCCCCAGGCTGCGCCGTGTCCCGTTGCGCTGTCCTCCAGGCAGGCAATAAAGACCAGCGCCGTAATGTTGGTGTCGCCGTCGCGGATCGCTTGCGCTCGATGCGCGGGGTTCACGCTCAGCAGATCGCACAGCCGGTCGAAGCCCAGCGCCGCCGTGGTGCTGGTGCTTTGCAGGATGACGGCCCGGCCTATCCCGATCAGCGCCCGGCTCATACCCTCCAGCGATTCGGCTTCGTGCTCCCTGGCTTGCTGCTCCAGGTCGGCAACGGCTGCGGCAGTGAATGGCAGAAAGGCTTTCAGCTTGGCGGCTTTGCGTCGCAATGCGCGGCGTTCTTGGTGGATCGTTGCGCGCTCATGACAAAAAAGGCGACATATACGGCGCGTGGCGATTAGTTGCGTGTTAACGCTGGCGCCTGGCTTGTCGGCTATGTTGGCGAGTGCTCGAATCTGGCTGGCTTTCATGGGTTCGGCTCCTTTGGTGCGCCGTCTAGTTCGGCATCAGCCCAGCGCCAGCGAGCGGCGGCCAGGGCTTCGGAATAGGTCATTGGCTGTCCGACCATGTAACCAATCGCCTGGCCTGCTCGGGTGATCCTCCAGGCGGCGCGCTTCGGCTCGCTGGTGGCCTCTGGTGCGGTTGGTCGTGCTGGTGCGCTGGTCGGCTGCTGCGGATCGTTGGCAGCGGGTTGGACGGGTGGGGTAGCTGGTGCTGGTCGCGTATCGCTTGAAAGCCCCAGGTGTTCGGCAAGCTGTGCAAGTGCGCTCATTTCGCTTTCCCTTTTGTGTTTTGACGTGGGGACAGAGGGGACAAAGGGGGCGGCGAGTAACGGCGCGGGCTGTAGCTGTCCCCTATGCCTGTCAGTGGGTGGGGACAAAGGGGACAAATTGCCCGGCCTGTCCCCACTGTCCCCTTGCCTTTGCAGTGGGTGGGGGCAGCTCTAGCCCTTGCGGCACTAGGGCGCCCCCGCTGTCCCCACTGTCCCCAGCAGAAAATGCAAGGTCGTTTACTGTTCCGGCTCCAGCCTGGCGGCGTCGATCCAGTACAGTTTTTCCTTGCGCCCGCTGGGCAGTCGCTTGGTGGCTTGAGCGCGGCCCGGTTCACGCTTGGCAATTGCTCCGACCGACTCCAGTGCCAGCACCACGCGCCCCAGGTCGTAACCTTTGGCGGCTTCCTCCAGGCCGGGGCGGTTGAACAGGTACAGGCGCCCGGTGGGGCTGTCCTCCCAATACCCGGCGCGGTCCCTAGCTTCGCCTTCGGGATCGTCGGCGGATGAAAACCGGGTGTCGCCGTGGCGGGCGATGAAGTCAGCGATGGCGCGCAATATCTGCCGATCTTCGCTTGGGCCTTGCCCCCGGCCTGCTCGCCATACCTCAAACAGCCCCAACATTGCGTCGCGGGCTGCGCCAGTCGGAAGGGGGAGAATGCCAAAGCTGATAGCCAGTTCCCCCGCCATAGCCACCAGGGCGAAGCGTTCGGCAGCGCGGCTTTCCTGCCCGCTGGTGCTGGGGTACTGGTTGCAGAGCTGCGCCAGTAGCGCGGGCAAGTCGTCCTGCTCGCCAAGCTCCAGCAGCTTGCGGATAAACTGCGGCCCGGCGTGCCCGTAGTGGGTCACACTGGCTCGTTGGATGGCGTCGGAAAACTCCCGGCCTCCGGTCATGCCGTGCAAGTTGTCCCAGGCTCCGAAAGCGCGTCGGGCGGGTATATCCAGCAGGCGGATTTCCTGCCCGGCCCGGCTGCGCTTGCCACCTTCGGCCATCAGCGCCGATAGCCCCAGCTCACCGGATGAAAACAGCATGACGCGCCAGCGCTTCGCAGCCCGTGCCGAACCGTTGCGGGTGGCTCGGGCCTTGCCGGTGCCGTTCGCCATTGCGTAGACCACGGCGCCTATCTCCCGTGGGTCGGCCTCGCCTATCTCATCCAGCGCCAGCAGCGTGTCATTGCGCTGGCTGGCGATGCCTTCCAGGCCGTTGCCAGTAGCGCGCCAAGTGCGTTTGAAGTCCTCGCCGTGCCCCCATACCGAAGCCCCGGCCAGAATGGCGGAACTCTTGCCGGTGCTGGAATCGCCGACGATGTGAAAGCCCCCGCCTTGCCGTTGGACGTGGTACAGCAGCGGCCCGGCAAGCGATGCACAGACGCTCAGCACCAGCAACGGGTTGCCCTCGCACTTGGCGCCGATGCTGTCTTGCCAGCCTTCCAGCGTTCCGCCTTGGCGGTAGTCGTCACCGTTGGCGGCTTCGCTCTGGAATATCGCTTTGCCCTTGCCGATGTTCTGGCGCGGCATGATGAAAAGTTCGCGTGTGTGCCAGCCGGTAGACGTGGCCGCTATCACGCGGTCCTTTGGGTATTGCGCGGCGATGTACTGGCAGACCTTGGCGCGGTGCTGGTAATCAATGTCCAGGCCCATGCCCAGCAGAACGGACAGGATCGAATCGGGCTTGCCCGCCAATAGCTCGTTGGGCATTGCCCAGGTCAGTTCGCGGCGGTCGGCGTTGCGGAATCGCAGCAGGCGCCCGTAATCGCCGTCTTGGCCTTCGTTGCGGGTGACGGCTTCGACATGCAAAGGCCCGCACAGCCATTCATCGAACGGCAGATACTCGCCGCTTTGCTTGTCCAGGCTTTGCCCGTGATACCAGACGCCGGGGCGCAGCTTCACGCCGTCCAGTGTGATGGTGTGTTCATACACTCGGTAACAGGGGCGCTCGATGGCTGGCGCGACGGCTTCCGGCACAATCGGGGTGACGATGGCTGCGCTCATTGTGCGGCCCTCCAGTTGGCTAGGTCGTTGAAGTCGGAAAGCTCCAGCGGGGCATCAGCGGGGAAGGGTGGCAGCACCAGCCCACAGCCCAGCACGGCGGCGGCTTGGGTGGCTGCGGCGCGTCCGGGGTTTCCCTTGCCCTCGGCTTCGGTCTGGCGGTCGTCGTCACCCGCGATAATCAACGGACTGTCGGGGTAGTGCCGTTGGAGCTGGCGCCCGACTTCCAGCAGGTTGCCCGCGTTCATGGCGCAGGCCACGGCGGCGCCGTTGTGCTCGTGGATGGTTGCCCCGGTTGCCCAGCCTTCGCAGACGTACAGCGGCTGGCCTGGCTCCAGTGCGCCGATGGGTGAATAGGCACCCTTTACCCGGCCTCCAGACAGGAAGCGCTTACTGCCGTCCGCTGCGATGCGTTGCAGGTTGCACAGGTAGCCATCGGCGTACAGCGGCACCAGCAGAACGTCACCACTCTGGCGCAGACGATGCGCGGCAATGCGCTTGCGAGACAGATAAGGGTGTTCCGGGTCAGCCGGTCGGGCCTCGGTCCACAGCGTGCCCGCATAGCTGGCTGCCGCAATCTGGCGCCGGGTCTGGTCGGCTTCGCGCTGCTCCCGTGCCTGCTCGACGCGCTGGCGGATCAATTCGGCCTCCATCGGATCGGCGGGCTTGCGGCTGCTCCAGGTGCTCGAACCTCCCGCCTTCCAGCTACCGAATGCACCAGACGCGATGCCGTCCAAGTGCAAGACATACCAGCCGTTGAGCGTGCCGGGCTTGTCGTCTGGCACGCGGAAACGGTGAATGGTGCCGTCTGCTACAGGTAGCCAATCCAGCGGCCCGAACGTGGCTTGCAGCGCGTCGCGGAAGGCCAGTTCGGCTTTCTCCAGACAAGCCGGTCCCCTCGGCGTATGGACGCCGTTTTGAATGGTCATCGTGCTAGCCCTCTGCGGTCGGGTGGGGTGCGTTGGCCTTGCGGCGCTCCAGCTCGTACTCGGCGCCGTTCGCAACGTCCACGAGCCTGCCGGATAGCGTGCCCAGCGAGTTGATAAGCCAGCCGATGTTGCGGGCTACATCTTTATCCAGCTCGCCAGCGTCGGCAGTCCAGGCCAGCAGCTCACCGATAGCGGAAATGCCGTGCGCCACGGTCAGCGCCTCGCATTCAGCTGTGCGCTCGATGGCGTCCAGATCATCAGTGGACAGACGGCCCATGCGCAAAGGATCGGGCAGCAGGTGACTCCAGCAGACGGCGCTCATTGGGCACCCCCTACGGCGTCGGCCTTCTCTTGCAGCTCACTGGCGCGGCAATCCATGTAGTTAGCCAGATCGTCGGCCAGGTACTGCCCCAAGCTGGCCAAATCCTGCACACGGCTTGCGCGTGCCTCCAGCAGGGCGGGGCTTGGCTCAAGCTCCCGGTGAATCGCAGTCATCAGCGCGGCAAGCCAGCGGGCGTGCTCCTTTCCATAACGGACCTGCTCGATTGCGTCGTCTGCGATGTTGGCCATAGCGGCGATGCGGTTGCTCATTGCACACCCCCTACGGTTTCCAGGGAGCGGGCGCGGGCCATCGCTTCGTTGTAGCGGCGCAGGCGGACGGACAGGGACGAATCAGAACGCAGCGCAGCGAAGGCGCGGGCCTTCCAGGCGGCGGCGTGGGTGGACGGATTGCGGGTGGTTTGCATGGGTGGTGCTCCGTGTGTAGTGGAGCTGCCACGGTTCGCCGTCAAACGAATATGGGTGGCAGCTGTACGCGGGTTGACGGACCGGGACACACGGAACCCGGCGCGCCCAAAGGCGCCCCACGCACAGCTGCCATAACACGGAACGGCAGGCACAAAAAAAGCGCCTGCAATCGGTATGGGGGCGCCTGTGCGCCGTGTGATCTTCGGGCCGTCAAACCCGGTCGCTGAATTTGCAGCAACGGGCGAACCATAGCGCTGCTGGTGCTGGCTGGCAAGGGTGGGGAAGGTAATCATCATTCGGCCCCCTTCTTGCGCTGCTCCAGCTTCACCAGAACGTCACGGGCGTGGCGGCGGTGGCCTTCGGTGATGCTGTAGCGGGTGACGGGATTGCGAGCGCGCAAAACCTTCTCCGGGGTGCGCTTGATGCTCAGCCCGTACTTGTTCGCCAGATCGGAAATGGTGCTGTGCAAACTCCAGTCGCCCAGCTGCTTGGCGGCTTCGTACTTGTTCAGCGATCCATTGAAAATCAGGTACGCCAGCACGGACGCCAGCAAGGTCGGCGGGGTGTTATGCTGGCCTTGCGACTGGCTGCTCAGTTCTTCGGAACGGGTGGCCTTTTTCATTTCAGGCCACCTTCCGCTGTGCGGCCAGATCGTCACACCATGCGAGCACTTCCGATTCGATCCAGGCGACCGACTTCGGCCCCAGGGTGACTTGCGCGGGAAAGGTTCCGGCAGCAATGCGCCGGTAAATCTCGGAAGTGGAAAGGCTGGTGTAATCCTTCACCTTGGCCAGCTTGATAAAGCGGCGGGGAAGTTGGGCGGGGTTGGTATGTGCGGCCATGTCGTGTTGCCTCTTGGGCTTTGTTGAACACGATTGGCATTGAATACAGCGAAGCGGCGGGGTAATAGCTAGGCGGGTTCAGAAAACCCACCACTGGAAAAAGGTATGGGGGGTGGGTTGGTTATGCTGGTCGTCGCAGCTAGACGCCAGCAGCTACGCGGGTTTAAGGGGTGGGTGGGTTACTCGCCGGGGGTCTTGCTGGCGCCTCCCTCCGGCCTCCAGTTTGCCAGCTTGGCCGCTTCCTCTACGCCTGTCGCGTTCGGCGTGCCGTCTTCTTTGGTCAGTCCATAGGCGGCGGCGTGCTCGTTGAGCCACTTGGTTAAGGCTTGCTTTGGCGTTTTTCCGCGTAACCGTTCGGGGTCGCTGGTCACGGCTTCCCATGCCCGAATGGCTGCGGCTAATTTGGGCGCATAGCTTGGGTGTGTCTTGTCCAGATAACCGGGCTGGCTTTCCTCTCGGTTCGGGAAAAAGAAGCCGGTCACCATGCCACGGCTTGCCAGCCAGGCTTTTAGATCAGCGACCGCAACTGTTGTAAGGCTCCAGTCTGGGAACGGACGGTAAAAGAACCCTTCGTCAGAGAGAATTTCTCCATCTTCTGCCGTAGTTCCGTGCCGAAATGGTAGGCCGATAGATGCATATTCAGCATCGGCTTGCATGTCAGCGCTACCGTACTCTCTCGCCGAAACTCTAACTTTTGCAGGGATGGTGCCGGCCTGTATGGCGTTTTTGATCGCTGTAAACGCAGCTTGAAATGCGCCGGCGTTGGAGGATGGTCCAGCATCGCTATGGTGAACCGCGAGATATACCCCTTCTCCGGTACCGAAGACGCTGGATGGCTCCGCACCAATTACCAACGCGGCGGCGTCCTGGACGCTCAAATGGTCGCACAGTCGCCAATAATCGAACTCGTCCATCTTTCGCCCTCCCAGGCGCCCCACTTCCTGAATAAATCGGCTGGCCGGACGGGTGGGAAGTCCGCTTTTCGCTCCGTCGAGCTAGGCCAGCCAAAAACAGTTAAGCCTTGCGCTTGATACTCACCACATTGGCGCCAGCGCATAGCGCGTCTATCGAATCGGCCCAGGCTTGCATCATTTCCCGGCGCTGCTCCAGATAGGTGGCGTGGTTGTAGGTGTCGCGGATTTCGTCGTTGTCGCCGTGGGCTAGCTGGCGTTCGATCCAGTCGCGGTTATAGCCGCGCCCGTTGAGTTCGGTACTCAGCAAGTGGCGGAAGCCGTGGCCGGTCTGGCGGCCTTCGTAACCCATCAGGCGCAGCGCCTTGTTTATCGTGTTCTCCGACATTGGCCGGTCTGGGTTCTGCTGGCCTGCAAACACTAGCGGGTAATCGCCCGTGATTTCCTTGAGCTGGCGCAGGATGGCAACGGCCTGGCGGGGCAGGGGCACCACATGCGGGCGGCGGGCTTTCATGCGCGCTTTCGGAATGGTCCAGGTCGCGCCGTCTAGATCGAACTCCGACCACGGCGCCTGGCGCAGCTCACCAGGGCGAACGGCGGTCAGCACCAGCAAGCGGATGGCGCAGCGGGTCAGCGTGTTGAGCGTGGTCGATTCGATCTTGCCCAGCAGCTCGGGCAGTTCGGCAAAGGCAACGTGCGGATGGTGGCGGGTGGCTTTCGGCGGTGCGGCTACCACGTCCAGATCGGTGGCCGGGTTGGCTTCGACTACGCCTTTCGCCAGCCCGAAGCGGAATATCTGGTGTAGCCATTGGCGGATTTTGCCGGCGGCATTCAGCGTGCCCCGCGCTTCGACCTTGCGCACCAGCTCCACCAGTTCGGGGCGGGTGATCGCCTTTACCGGACGGCTACCGATGCCTGGTATCAGGTCGTTTTCCATGTACAGCTTCGCCTTGTAGGCGGTGCTTTCGGCCCAGCGTGGCGCGTTGTAGGCGTACCACTCCCGCGCCAGCGTCTCGAATGTCACGCCATCGGCCCGCTGCGCTTGTTTAGCGGCCTTTTTCTCTGCGCCGGGGTCAACCCCTTGGGCCAGCAGCTCGCGTGCGTCTGTGCGCCTCTGGCGGGCTTGCTGTAGGGGCACGGCTGGATATGCCCCCAAGGCGAGCCGCTTTTCCTTGCCATCGAAGCGGTACTTGAGGCGCCACAGCTTCGAGCCGTTGGGGGTGACTTCCAGATATAGCCCTTGGCCGTCTGTCAGCTTATAGGGGCTGTCCTTGGGCTTGGCTACCTTGATCGCGCTGTCCGTTAGCGGCGTGGCTTTCCGTGGCATGGGGCGCACCTCGTAGGGGCATAAATTCGACCGAACCGGCCATGCCCCCAAGAATGCCCCTAAAAGTTTGGGCTTACAAGGGAAGGGTAGGGAAGTGCAGACAACAAAAAACCCGCACGGGGCGGGCTTCTTGTGGGCTTTCGGGTGATGCTGACACCACCTGAAAACGAAAGGTGGTGCCCAGGGACGGAATCGAACCGCCGACACGGGGATTTTCAATCCCCTGCTCTACCGACTGAGCTACCTGGGCAACGGGGCGCTATTAGACGGATTTGGCTTTTGCCTGTCAAGCGCGCCCAGGAAAAAATTTAACCTGGACGGGCGCTTAGCGTCGCGATGCATGGATTGGCGGTTGCGCCGGGTTATTCGCTCGGCGGCACGTAGCCTTCGGCCTTGGCGTAATCCTCGCCTGAGAAGAACTTGTCCATCTCGCCCTGGAGGAACTTGCGGTCTTCGGCGTTCATCATGTTCAGCCGGCGCTCGTTGATCAGCATGGTCTGGTGTTTCTGCCAGTCGTCCCAGGCTTTGCGGGAGATGTTGTTGTAGATCTCCTCGCCCTTGGCGCCCGGATACGGCGGGCGGTCGAGGCCGGGAAGTTCTTGCTGGTACTTGCGGCACATCACGGTGCGGGTCATGGCATTTCTCCTGCGTTCAATTCGGCGCTGGCGCGCTTGAGCAGTTTCTTCACCGGCGCGGCAAGGCCGACGCGTGGCGGGGTGGCGAGGTTATACCAGAGCCAGTCGGCCTCGGCCACGGCGCCGGCGGCGGACTTGACCTCGATCAGCCAGGGTTCGATGGCGAGCTGGAAGTGGCTGAACGTGTGCGTCAGCCCGGGCAGCTCGCGACGCTCGCCGAGCTGCAGAGCGTGGCGTTCGGCCAGCGTGTCGAGGGCGGCCAGACCGTCCAGCTCCGGCAGGCTCCAGAGGCCGCCCCAGAGTCCGCTGGGCGGGCGCCGGTAGAGCAGGATGGCCCCCTCGCGGCTGGCCAGCAGTGGCATCAGGGTGCGCTTCTGCGGCAGCGCCTTGCGCGGTTTGGGCACCGGGAACGCGGTTTCACGTCCGAGCAGGTGGGCACGACAGCCGTCCTTCAGCGGACAGAGCAGGCAGCTCGGCTTGCTGCGGGTGCACAGCGTGGCACCGAGGTCCATCATCGCCTGGGTGTAGTGGTTGACCCGTTGCTGTGGGGTGAAGCGCTCGGCGACTTCCCACAGCTGACGCGCAACCTTCGGCTCGCCGGGATACCCATCCTGCGCGACATAGCGCGCCAACACGCGCTTGACGTTACCGTCGAGAATCGGCGCGCGCAGGCCCATGCTGATGCTGGCGATGGCTCCGGCGGTGGAACGGCCGATGCCGGGGAGCTCGGCGAGCTGGTCGACATCGGCCGGAAATACGCCGCCATGTTCGGCCACGATGCGCTTGGCGGTCTTGTGCAGATTGCGTGCGCGGCTGTAGTAGCCGAGGCCGGTCCACAGGTGCAGCACTTCGTCCTCGCCGGCGGCGGCCAGCGCTTCGACGGTGGGCAGCGCTTCCATGAAACGGTCGAAGTAGCCGAGCACGGTGCTGACCTGGGTCTGCTGCAGCATGATCTCCGACACCCACACCCGGTACGGCGTGATGCCCTGCTGCCAGGGCAGGTCCTTGCGGCCGTGGCGGTCGAACCAGTCGAGGACCGCCGCGCCGAACTGCTCGGGACTCATCGTTTGAACAGGCCCTTGAGCGCGTCCTTGAGTTCCGGGCTGACCTTGTCGCCGAGCTTCTCCTCGATCTTCTCGTTGAGCTTCTCGCCGGCCAGCTTTCCGGCGACCTTGCCCAATGCGTCCTTGTCGAAGCGGCAGGCCTTGGCGCCCAGCTCCAGCGGGCCGCGGCAACGCAGCGGCCACTCGATGCCTACGTAGCGCTCGTTAACCTGGCAGGCGGGGTCCGGCATCGCGCCCTTGTCGCCCTCGACGAGGATGCCGACGCGGTAGTCCATGCCCAGCACGCGCAGGTCGACATCGCCGTTGCCGTTGACCGTCAGGCCGGGAATGCTGGCCTTGAGGTCGGGGTTGCTGGCGACGCCGTCGCGTACGCTCAGGTTGCCGCGCAGCTCGCGGAACGGTGTGTCCTTGCTGCGTGGCTCGCTGGTCAACGGCTTGCGGTTGAGGGTGGCGATGGCGCGGCACAGCTGCTGCTCGAGGTTGGCATCGACCAGCACGCCGTTGTCGACGAGGAAGCCGGCCTTGCCGTTGAGGTTGTCGATCCAGTCCTTCTGGCTGTTGCCCTGCGTGCGCAGGTCGCTGTCGAGGTTGAGCTGGCCCTTGAGCGTGACTTTCTCGCCCTGGCTTTCCAGCAGGCGTTCGACCGGTACGCTACTGAGCTGCATTTGCATACTCAGTTGCGCAAGCGCCGGGCGAACATCGAGGCTCGCCGCGCTTTCCACCCGGCCGCCAAAGAGATTGCCGCGCAGCGTCTGCAAGTCGAGCAGGCCGCCCTTGCCGCGCGCCTTGAGCACGAAGTTCTCCAGCGGCAGCTTGCGCAGGGTGAGGCTGCCGACGCTGAGATCGAGGTTGCCGTCCAGGCTGCGCAGGCGCTCGATCGGCAGCAGCTTTTCACTGCTCCAGGCGTGCTGGGTCGGTTTGTCTGGCAACGGCGTGGTGCCGTTGCCAAGCGCCGCGGCCTCGCTGGCCTTCACTTCGCCCTGGCGCGCGGTGTCCTGTGCGGTTTCCTTGGCAACCGGCGGCAGGTAGCGGTCGAGGTCGAGGCGATCGCCCTTGAGTTCCACACGCAGGGCCTGACGCGCGAAGTCGCTGAGGCCGAGGGTGCCGGTGAAAGTACTGTCGTCCAGCTTCAGGGTGGCCTCTTCGAGGATCAGGCTGTTCTGGCTGCCGGTCAGGCGGCTCATTAGCTCGATCTTGCTCAGTGCGCCGCTATCGGCCGTGACCGGCAGCGGCTGGCCGATGCCTTCGAGGAACTGGCGCAGGTTGAATTGCGCCACCGTCAGCGCGCCGCCGAGCTTGGGCTGGCCGTCCAGGTCGCGCACCTTCAGTTCGCCGAGTCCGCGCAGCTCGTTGGCGGTGAACTTGAGGCCGTTCCATTCGGCGACCTGCGCGGCGCGGTCGACCAGCAGCTGACCCTGGGCGCTGAAGTTCAGGGTCTTGCCCTGCAGCGGCTCACCCGAGGCCTCGCCGCTCAGGCGCAGGTCTTCGAGCTGGTAACGCTTGAGCTGGTTGTCGAAGCGCAGCGCGCCCTGCAGTTCGGTGCGGGCGCGCATCACCGGCTTGTTGCTGCCGAAGAAGGCATTGAGCTTGAGCGGGATGGCACTGCCTTCGCGGATCGCGCCGGTACTCAGTTCGATGCTTTCGGCGCTGTACTGCTGGCCGCTGCGGGCATCCTGATAGGTGACCCGGGCGTCGCTGACGGTGAGGCTGTCGATGTCCAGCTTGAGCGGTTTGCCGCTTTTGCCCGCAGCGGGCTCGGCTGGCTCGGCCGGCGTCGCGACGGCCGGTGCCGGCTGGGGGGCGGCGGGCTGTGCTGGCGGCTGGCCGATGCCTTCCCAGTTGCCGCGGCCCTGCTGGTCGCGACTCAGGGTCAGGTTGAGGCCGTTGACGGTGATGTCGCTCATCTGCACTTCGCGCTGCAGCAGCGGCAGTACGCGCACCGAGAGGCCGAGCATGCGCAGGTCGGCAAGCGGCTGGTCGGGCGTCTGTGTGCTCGCCAACGTGGTCTCGTGCAACTCCAGGCCGAGCCAGGGGAACAGGCTCCAGCCGATGTCGCCGTTGATGGTGAGTTCCAGGCCGGCCTTGTCGCGCGCCAGCTGGCGGATTTCGTCCTTGTAGTCGTTGGGATCGAACAGGTGGGTCAGGGCGAACCCTGCCGCCACGACGATCAGCAACAGCCCGAGAATGACCAGACCCAGGATTTTGCCGAGCGATTTCATGGACCAATCCTTGTATTAGAGCGTTCTGAAAAGAGGCGAAGTATAGCCCTGTGCCAGCGCCACGTTCGGCGCACGGTCGGCTTTGGAGTGGCTGACCGGGAGCGGGTTCCGCGTCCGGTCAGAGCGGGTCCAGCGGCAGGTGCAGACGCGCCGCCAGTGCGCTGGCCTCCAGGTGGCCGGCGGGTGCTGCCAGGCGCAGCGGCTTGCCGGCTTGCGCTGCCAGGCGCTGGGTTTCTTCCAGCAGCCGGCGGCCGACGCCGCGCTGGCGGGTGAGCTTGCGCACGCACAGGTGCGACAGGCGCCAGACGCTGTCGCCACGCTGCAGCACGGCGGCGCCGAGCAGGCGATCGTTGAAGCGCCCGGCGATCAGGCTGCCGTCGGCCAGCGCCGACTCGATCAGCGCTTCGGCACTGGCATGGGGGGTGAGCAGCCAGGCCGGGGCGTCGGCATAGATCTTCGCCAGGTCGCTGCGATCCTGCGGGCTGGGTTGGGTAACGGTTTCGACGTAGACGGGCATGTTGACCTGACGACTGCTGGCGGAGTGGCGCCAAGCATACCGCCGAAGGCAGCGGGCCGCACGGCGCGCGGGCGCTGGCATATCCCCGCTGCGACATTTGGGCCTATAATGCAGCCCTTTTCGCCCCACGATCAGCGGAGCTGTTGGATGTCCGAACGTACGGCTTGCGTAGAGCGCAACACCCTGGAAACCCAGGTCAAGGTCACCATCAATCTGGATGGCACCGGCAAGGCGCGCTTCGCCATCGGCGTGCC
>Ga0172382_10001562_pt1 | contig 40731 bp, 48 predicted proteins | sample Leawel138RmetaG_FD_122245 | JGI IMG/M metagenome (GOLD analysis project Ga0172382, IMG submission 122245) | Leachate microbial communities from a municipal landfill in Southern Ontario, Canada - Leachate well 138R metaG | ecosystem: Engineered > Solid waste > Landfill > Unclassified | place... | reverse complement strand
TTTTTGATCGGCGTTGCCGATTCGGGCAGGTAGGCCTTCATCAGATTGACCCGCGTCAGATACTCGTTGGCGGAGTAGACACCCTTGAGGTTTTCACCCGGAATTTTCATAAACATCGGCAGTCCTGCGCCCGATCCGATGAACACCGCTTCATAGCCGTGCTCGTTGAGGAGTTCGTCGACGGTGATGGACCGACCGATGACCATGTTCGTCCGCACTTCCACTCCGAGCTCGATGAGCGCATCGATTTCTTTCTGCACGATATCCTTGGGAAGACGGAATTCGGGAATGCCGTATACGAGCACGCCGCCGGCCGTATGGAGAGCTTCGAACACGGTGACCGCGTAACCCATGCGCGCCAGACTTCCCGCGCAGGTGAGGCCGGCCGGGCCGGATCCGATGATCGCAACTTTGCGACCGTTTTCCGGACAGCGGACGGGTTCGTCCTGCGCGTTGGCGATGTGCCAGTCAGCGACGAAGCGCTCGAGACGCCCGATGCCGACCGGTTCTCCTTTGATGCCGCGGACGCATACCGCTTCGCACTGCGATTCCTGCGGGCACACTCTGCCGCACACGGCCGGAAGCGAGCTGTCCTGACAGATGATCTGATAGGCTTCTTCGAATTTGCCTTCGGCGGTCTTCATGATAAAGGCCGGTATGTCGATTTCGACAGGGCAGCCTGCAACGCAGGGATGGTGTTTGCAGTTGAGGCAGCGGGTCGCTTCGTCGATGGCCTGTTCTTCGGTATATCCGAGCGCTACTTCCTGGAAGTTGCGGTTCCGGACCATGGGATCCTGCGACGGCATTTCGTTCTTTTTAAGTGACATATTCGCCATGTTATTTCACCTCCATCTTAAAGAGGTTACAGACGTGTTCGTGCGCCTCCTCTTCAAACTCCCGGTACATGAGACTGCGCTGAATCGCTTCGTCGTAGTCGACGAGATGACCGTCGAATTCGGGGCCGTCGACGCAGGCAAATTTCGTTTCGCCTCCAACGGTCAGCCGGCAGCAGCCGCACATACCCGTACCGTCGATCATAATCGAGTTCATGCTGACAACGGTTTTTATATCGTATTCCTTCGTAAGCAGGCTGACAAACTTCATCATGACCAGCGGGCCGATGGCGATGACTTCGTCGTACTGTTCTCCGGCATCCAGCAGGGCTCGAAGCGCATCGGTGACCAGACCTTTTTCGCCGTAGCTCCCATCGTCGGTCATCATCGCGACATGGTCGCTGACCGCCCGGAACTCATCTTCCAAAATGACGAGATCTTCCGATTTGAATCCGATGACAGAGTGAACTACCGTTCCCTGTTCGTGGAGTTTTTTCGCTACCGGAAATGCAATGGCGCAACCGACGCCCCCGCCGACGACGGCCACTTTCTTAAGGCCTTCCGTTACAGATGGAATACCCAGCGGCCCGACAAAGTCCTGCAGCGAATCGCCTTCGTTCTTTGCGTTTAACAGTTCCGTCGTCGCACCGACAATCTGGAATATGATAGTGACCGTTCCTTTTTCTCTGTCGAAGTCCGCAACGGTAAGCGGGATGCGCTCGCCGTTCTCGTCGACGCGCAGGATGACAAACTGGCCCGGTTCCGCCTTCGCAGCAATCGCAGGTGCGTCGATTACCATGCGCGTGACGGTGGGGTTGAGACATTCTTTCTCTAAGATTTTATACACGCTTCGATCCTCCTTTGGATGTATTCCGCAATCGCCGAATTTGTTGCGGCAATCGTGAAAATCAACGAACATATAATACCATAGGAAGGCAGGGAATAAAACCCCAATTCAAATAGAATAAATTTACAATTATGGAAAATATATCTTGACAAAAGGCAAGGCTTCGTGTAGGGTAATGTCAAAATATGGTATTATTGGTAAATTAGAAAGTGCAGGTTGGCATAGCATGAGGCGGAGGATGATTCTCGGGTTGGCAATGATGATTGCAAGTTTCAGTCTTCTTGTACTCTGGGAAACCCGGGGGCGGGAGGCAGTTCTGTTTACACCGCTTCTGGCCGCTGCAGAAGACATCCGTTCCGGAGAGGTCATTTTACCTTCGCATCTGAAAACAATACGCGTTCTGCCGGAGAACGAAATCGAAGGCGCACTGCGGACGGGAGAGGCGGAATCGATCATCGGACTTGTAACAACGGTACCGATTGTCGCCAACCAACAGGTGAGCGATCGGTTCTTCACAGAGGAAAGCAGAGATGTGAACCCGGAGGAGTCGGTGTTTGTAATCCCTGAGTCCTGGATTGCATCGATGAGTTCGGCGATTCGTCCGGGCGACATTGTCACGCTTGTGTCGGTGCAGGACGAAGACGTGCTGGGCACCCATCGCGTGGCCTATATAAAGGATAAAAGCGGGAGAACGATCTCAGCCGACGGGCAAGCGGCTGAGGCCATGCTCGAGCGCATGCCCGATGCGAACGAAGCGATTGGGCTCGAAATCATCTGCACGCCTTCAGAATATCTCGAGCTTTACCGAACAGTAACTGAAGCGGGCGGCAGGAATCTAATCGTTTATGCGGAGGGGCAATCATGAGAGGTATTTATGCATTTTTCGGCGTGGATCACAAGTGCGGCACGAGTATGCTGTGCCAGTCAGCGGGAGAGCTGATTGCCAGGGCTAGACCGGACTGGAAAGTACTCGTCATCCATACGGAAGAAGACTCGGGAACGTATTACACCACCGGGTCGCAGGAATCCTTCGACCGCCTCCGCCCGGAACTGGCCGAAGGTCTGCTCGATGTGCACGATGTTGCAGCGCGGTCCAGATGCAGAGGAAACCTGCATTTTATATCCGGGGCTGATCCGCTGAACGGAGACGGAAAGTATCACCCAAACCATTCAGATCATCTGCTGAAGCATCTGAGGGAGTGTTTTGATCTCATACTCTGCGACAGCGGGAGTCATATCGGTCACGGCCTGGCTCTGGGGTCTCTGTTCGCTGCGCACGGCATATTTCTCGTGATGCTTCAGGCCGAGAGCAGCGTGCGGCGATTCGAGCGGCTCATCCCGCTGTACCGGAAGTTGAATGTTTCCACGATTGGCTGCCTCGTCAACCGCTATCGGGAACACAATCCGTTTTCCCTTTCCTACATCAGGGAAAGGCTCGATGGTTTCGAACAGCCGTTTTATACGGTGAGAGAATCGCCACAGGGGCTACTGGCCGAAACGGAAGGCCGGTGCCTCATCCACTATCGCGACCGGTCTTTTGAGTCCGATATACGCTGCGCCGCAAATCTCATCTTGAACGACATGAACGCAGAACCGATTGCAGAAAGGGTCAAAGATCCATGGAACCTCGCGAGATTCAGGAATATATCAAAAGCCGGTCCGTGATGCCGGATTCTTCTGTCCATGCGCAGAGTGCCGGCCAGTCGTTTGTTCACCTTTGCGAACAGGTCAAGCAGGCGTTCTTTGCTGAATGGGAAAAAGAAGAAAATACGAAGTCGCTGCTCGACATCCAGAAAAAAGCCATCATCGGCTATGAGCGTGAAGTGTCTTACTTTAAAGATCGGATTGAATCGCTGATCCACGAGCTGGGCGCCGGTACCGTCGAGTATCCGGCCTGGTATTCGAGCTTAACCGACGCTGTGTATCATGAAAACTGGGGTCTTGCCGGCATCAGCGAGTGGTTCGGGACAGATTACACCCAAAGCAGCTCGGCCAAGATTATCGGTGAGCGCATCTACTTTTTGGAAGGCGGGCGTATGGCACTCAAAGAACAGCGAATTACAAAGGAACGAAAGCAGCAGTTGATACGCGCGTTTTTGCTGGTCAATCCCGAGCAGCGTTCGGATCGGATGTATCACGAGATCTATCTGCTCGACGGGACGCGCGTTACGATTTACGAGGAGCCGATGGCCAAAAAAGGGCAGGGTGCCATCGTGTTCCGCAGATACATCATACCGATATTGAGCTTTGAGGAACAAGCGAAGCGGGGAACGATACCGGTCGAGGCAATTCCTCTTTTCCGCTCCATGGTGCGGATTGGATTCAACGTCGTGTTTCTCGGAGCGGTCCGGACGGCGAAGACTACGTTTCTAGCGACGTGGCAGAGTTACGAAGATCCTGCTCTGGAGGGAGTTATGGTCGAGACCGATCCGGAGATTCCGCTGCACGATATCAACCGAGGTGCGCCTGTTCTTCAGCTTCTGGCTGATGGCGAGGAGCTGTTGCGCATATCTAAAAGCCTGCTTCGAAGCGATGCGGACTACTTCATCCTGGCGGAAGCAAGAGATGGCATCGCTTTGAGCACGGCTGTCAAAATTGCAGGCAAAGGAACCAAGCGCATGAAGCTGACGTTCCATACCGGAGATCCTGCACAGTTTCCGCTGGAGGCGGCCGACGAGATTGTGCATGCGACCGGAGGCGATACAGAGCGGACGATGCGGAGAGTCGGTGCTGCATTTGACTACCTGTTTCATTTTATTCAGCTTCCGGATAAAAGGCAAAAGCGTCTCAAGAGCATCTGTGAGATGGGCGTTGATGGCGGGGGACACGTCTCTGTGCGGGTGATGTGCGATTACGATGTGTCGCAGGACGCGTGGACGTTTTTCCCTGACATGGATGCTGCTCATCAGAAATATGCAGAGGAAACCGACCCGGAGGCGTTCTGCAGCATGCAGAAAGCGCTCCATGCGCTTGCCGGGGCATCCCCGATTGCGAGTAAAATCGGCGTTTTCGCAGAAGGAGAAACGGGATGAAAACCAGTGGACTGGACGCGTGCATAGAAGTCGCTCTCGCGATCCTTTACGCAGTCGGATGGGTCCTCCTGTTCTTTAGCGATCTTCGGCTGCTGCTCCTGAGGTGGCGCATGCGCCACAGACTGCGCACGTCCAGAAGAGAGCTTAAAACGCTTTCCAGGCCGGTCCGCTATGTCCGCGATCTTTTAGGCGCGAGTTTTAGGCGTGCTCCGGATGAGCGAATCGTCTTTGCTGCGATCGGTAGTACGTTTGCGCTCGTCTTGCTCGTAATGCATAGGAACTACACGCTCCTGGTATCCGTGGCGCTGTCTGCGATCATCGCTGTTATGCCCGTTCTCTTTCTCATTCTGAAACTGGAGCTTCAAAGGAAAAAGGGAAGCCGGGAAGGGCTGCCTCTTCTGTCGGAACTATACAGGCACTACTGGTCGAATCATAAAAATATCTACGAGGCGATCGAAGGTGTACTGGCGGGAAGCGGAGAGTATCCGGTATTCCGCAAGCTGCTTACGACGCTTCTTCTTCAGCTTCGAAGCGCCGGCAGTGCGACAGAAATCAGGGAAGCCGTTCGGCGGTTCTCGTTTTCGGCCGGCACCATGTGGGGGAAAATGCTCGGCGTCTGCATCCGAACGGCTGCAGAAAAAGGCGTCGACGTTTCGGCCGGACTTCGAGATATTTCAGACCAGTTAACCGAGGCGCATAAGCGGGTTCACGAACGCGACCGGCTGAACAGCGAAGCGGTCCGGATGACGGTACTGCTCATCCCGTTTCTATACGCGGCTACGCTGTGGATGGCGGTACGCTATCTCGGCCTGAGCACTTCAACGCTTGTGCGAAACCAGATCGCCACACCGGAAGGGTTGCTGTTTCTAACCCTGGGACTGATGCTCTTTATCGGTAACCTGGCGGCGCTGGAACTTCTCCGCAATCAGAAAATCGACTACTGACAAGCGGAAGTCGTTGGAGATATTCAAGGAGGAATGCATTGAGTGTATTCGTACTCGGACTCGGCGGGGTGCTGTTTTGGACCGGATGGTGGCTTCGGATACCGGCAAAGCCGGGGCGGCTTGCCGACGTCGGTCATCAGGCTGGCTCCTACGTCCGGAAGCGGTTTTTAAAGAGTCGGATTCGCCGCCTTACTGAAGTCGCAGTTCATGCACAGAAAAAGCGCATGTGCGAGCGCGAGCTGACCGAATGCCTGTCGTACATCCGCCACGTCATCGCGATGGGTAGAGATTGCCGCATGAGCCGGGATCTTCTGCTGGAGGAGCTCGCCGAGGTGTCGGACAGCCTCCAGGGTGTTTTTCGGGATATGGCACACCGTCTGCGGATTTCCGAAGCCGGGCTGGCTGAAGAAGTGTTTTACCGGACTTTTGAAGAGGATTACGCAAGAGACGTAGCAAAGCTGTTTATCGAATGGGAACACATCGCTCCAACCGAGCTTTTGAGCACGGTGGAAGCCTATCGCGATCTCCTGCGTGAGAAGCACAAAACGGCTCAAAAGAAGCGCGACGAGTGGGTCAGCGATCTCGTGTACTTTCCAGTCGTTGCCAATGCGATGATCGTATTGCTCAACTTTATATATATCGCATATTTTATCCAACAGAGAGAGTTGTTGACAGGCATCTATTGATGTCCTGCGGAAAGGAAAGCGTTATGAAACAGATGGTAGTACTTGCTGCGATGGTCCTGCTGGGAATCGCAATCGGCACAATCGTCCTGAACTTTAGTGAGCAGGCGGATTCGATGGGCGACTACGTGGGTAGCCGGATTGAAAACCTGGTCGACGAATTCGACAGCGCATCGGGTTCCTGAGCGGAGTGTGAGATGAAACAGTTGATCGTTCTGATAGCCATGCTCATTCTAGGGATTCACCTATTTTCGATGATTGCAGGGGGCGATGAAAAGAGCGTGTCGTCCACCCTGCAGCGGGTGTGGATTCGAGAGGCGGAAATGCGACGCATGGAAGACAGTCCGGAAGGGCCGGCATGAAACAATTCCTTGTTCTCCTGGCCGTTCTGCCGCTGCTTCTGGTATTTCTTTTACAGTTTTCGCTGGACCAGATCAACCATGCGCGAATCGGACTGCTGTCGGATTGCGTGTATGTAGCCAAGGAGCAGGCGCGACAAGCCGGCTGTTTTACCGATGAGATTTGCGAATCTCTGCGCAGTCGCATTGCAGGTGTGCTCGATATCGATCCGGCTGCCGTTTCCATCGAGGCGACGGATGAGCCCGTTTACAGGCGTTCAGGGACGCATGGGGAAACGGCATACGATCCGCTGCGCGGGTTGATCTACTATAAAATCTCGGTACCGGTGGGCCCGGTGATGGCGGGGGCCAGACTGTTCGGCATCAAAGAGAAGGAGAATCTGCTCGTGTTCACCGTCGATAGTGCGACCGTAAGCGAGCGGCTTTCTCAATAAGGAGAAGGCATGAAGGTTTTTCTGGTGTTTCTGGCTATGTTGCTGCTCTACATGAGCTTTATGTGCCAGTGGAGCGATATGGACCGATACGCGCGTGCACAGCGTGCGCTCAAGGAGTTGGCCGAGGAGATCGCCTGCGGGGCAGCGCTTCTCCTGGATGAGGATTCGTATTCCGGTGGTCTGCTGTGCATCGATAAATGGGCAGCGGACCACCTGGCGTGCGATCTGCTGCAACGGGCATCAGTCGCTCCGCCGTTCGAAGCGCCGGGCGTACTTTCCGCACGCATTGAAATTTTCGATGACGAGAGCGGCTACGAAGAGGCGGGCGAGCGCGGGCTGTTGCCGGGCTGTCCGGCGGTGTCCGTCGAACTGACCTACAGCGGACGAGAGATGTTCAGGCTCCCTTTTATCAGCGTCACCTGTATGCAGCGAACCGCTGTATATCAATGGGAGCCGGCTTGACAAGAGGCTGTGAAAAGATATAATGTGCGTTGAGAAGTGTCGCAATCGATGTCCCAAGCACCGAAGGTGATTGGGCATTTTTATACAGGAGGTCCGCTTATGGCACAGGTACGTTTCGAAACAGAAGACGAAAAGCACGCACTATGGCACACATCGGCCCACATCATGGCCCATGCGGTATCGAGGCTGTTTCCCGATGCGAAGTTCGGCATCGGCCCGGCGATCGATACCGGTTTTTATTACGATATCGATCTGGAGCACAAGTTTACGGAAGAAGATCTTCTGTCAATCGAAAAAGAAATGGCTGCCATCGTAAAGCAGGATCTTCCGCTGGTATGCCAGGCGATGGATCGCAAAGCAGCCCGCTCCTATATGGAAAAGAAGGGCGAAGTGTACAAGGTCGAGCTGATCGACGATCTGCCCGAAGATGAGGTGATTACGTTTTACGAGCAGGAGGGATTTACTGACCTCTGCGCCGGTCCGCATCTCCCCTCTACAGGCGGCATCAAAGCGATTAAGCTGCTGTCCGTTGCGGGTGCGTACTGGAGGGGCAGCGAGAAGAACAAGATGCTGCAACGGATTTACGGTGTAACCTTTCCTAAAAAATCGATGCTCGACGACTATCTGCAGAAATTAGAAGAAGCAAAGCGTCGCGATCACAGGAAAATCGGCCGCGAGATGGATTTGTTCGCCATCCTCGACGAAGGACCCGGCTTCCCGTTCTTTCTGCCGCGAGGCATGATCATCCGCAACGAACTCGAAGCCTTTTGGCGGAAAGCGCACACGGAACACGGCTACGACGAGATCAAAACGCCGCTCATATTGAACGAGGAGCTCTGGCACACGTCGGGTCACTGGGATCACTATAAAGAAAACATGTACTTTACGACGATCGACGACATGAACTATGCGATCAAACCCATGAACTGCCCGGGGTCTCTGCTGGCCTACAAGCGCAAAATGTACAGCTACCGGGATTTCCCCATGCGCGTGGCCGAACTCGGTCAGGTGCACAGGCACGAGCTGTCCGGCGCACTGCACGGGCTGATGCGGGTGCGGACGTTTACGCAGGACGATGCGCACATCTACATGCTGCCCGAGCAGACAAAAGACGAGCTGAAAGGCGTCGTTCAGTTCATCGACTACATATACAGCGTGTTCGGCTTCCAATATCACATCGAACTCTCCACGCGCCCCGAAAACTCGATGGGCACGGAGGAAGAATGGGCGCGCGCCGAGCAGTCGCTCAAAGAAGCGATGGACGAGCTGGGCTTCCCGTATAAGATCAACGAAGGAGACGGCGCGTTCTATGGGCCAAAGCTGGACTTCCATCTGGAAGACAGCATCGGGAGGACGTGGCAGTGCGGCACGGTTCAACTCGATTTCCAGATGCCGCAGCGCTTCGACATCACGTATGTGGGTGCGGACGGCGAAAAGCATCGGCCGGGGATGATACACCGCACGATATTCGGCAGCATGGAGCGCTTTATCGGGATTCTCATCGAACACTTCGAAGGAAAATTCCCGCTGTGGCTGGCGCCGACGCAGGTCAAGCTCCTGACGGTGACGGAGAAGTTCAACGACTTTGCCGAAGGGCTGAGACAGCAGTTTACCGAATGCGGCATCCGGGCGGAGCTCGACGGACGCAACGAGAAAATCGGATACAAAATCCGGGAAGCCCGAAACGCCAGGGACGCCTATATCATCGTCATTGGAGAGAAGGAAATGGAAAGCGGCATGCTGCCCGTCCGCTCCGCCCGGGAGGGTGAGCTTGAGCCTATGACGGTGGAAGCTTTGCTGGAGCGGCTGCGCCGGGAGATCGACGACAAAGTATATTGATATACGCAGATACACAGACACAGTCCGGAAGAGCTCTCCCGTGCAGGCGGGCGGGCTCTTTTTATGCAGAAAGTATTCAATATACACTAAAACGTGCATAAATTAAAAATTAATCGAATATTTTAGAAAAATATTCAATTTAACCCCTTGACAATGAATATTTATGCGAGTATATTGAGCGGTATATTGAAAAGCCCGCCCGAATCTGTGCGGGCGGGTTGAAGAAAGGTAGGTAGTTTCAATGAAAAAAGCACTAGTAGTACTGCTGGCCGTTGCGCTGATGCTCAGCATCACAGCGTGCGGAGGCGGAGGGAGCAAATCGGATAACGTTTTCCACGTAGGGACATCTGCGGATTATCCGCCGTACGAATTCATCATGTTCGACGACGAGGGGAACGAAGTCCTCGTAGGCGCCGACATCGAGCTGGCGAAAATTCTGGCCGAAAAGCTGGGCAAAGAACTGAAGATCACCAACATGAGCTTCGACGGACTGCTTGGAAGTCTGGCCGAAGGGCAGTTTGACTGCGTCATCGCCGGGCTCACCAACGATCCGGAACGCGAAGTGCTGTTTTCCGATAACTACTATTCCAGATTCCAGACATGCATCGTCCGCAAGGAAGCGCTCGGCGACTTTGCGAGCATCGACTCGCTTGCCGGCAAGAAAATCGCCGGGCAGACCGGCACGGTTCAGGAAACGCTCGCGAAAGACTACGCCGGCGCCTCTGCCATTGCCGTCCAGAACTTTAACGACATGATCATGATGCTTCAGGGCGGTCAGCTCGACGGCATCATCTCCGACAGCGACGTTGCGAAAGCCTTCGTGGCCACGAACAAAGATATTACGCTCGTCGAGTTCGATATCCCGTACGAAAACGACGCGACCGCGATTGCATTTAAACTTGGAAATCAGGAGCTGTGCGATCAGGTCAACGTCATCCTGGCAGAACTTCTGGCTGACGGAACCATCGACCAGCTCATGAACGACGCCATGGCACTGCAGGAAGAGCTGGCGATCGAATAATAGCTTGTAGACATCGGTACATTGATCCGGAACGGAGGGAAATGTGGCTTCTAAAGTAATCACGATGATGATCGACTACGGCCCCTACTTTTGGAAGGGCACGAAGGTGACGCTGGCGCTATCGCTCAATGCGGTCGTGCTCGGTGTCCTGCTGGCGGCGGCGCTGGCGTTTATGAAGATGTCGCGCTACCGCATCGTAAGCAGAGTCGCCACGGTCTACATCGATGTGATCCGGGGCACACCCCTCATCGTACAGCTATGGATCGTCTATCTTCAGCTGTCGAAGTTCATCGCCTTTCCGGACGTCATCATCGGAGGCGTAGACATGACGCGCTATCTGCCCTGTATGATCGCCCTGACGATGAACAGCGGCGCCTACGTCGCAGAGATCATCCGCGGCGGCATTCAATCCGTAGACCGCGGACAGACCGAGGCAGCGAGGAGCCTGGGCATGAGTCACTGGCTCTCCATGCGCATTGTCATACTGCCGCAGGCCATTCGAACGATTCTCCCCGCGATTGGAAATGAGCTCGTCACGATGATTAAGGAGACAGCGATTATCCAGTACCTGGGCATTGCAGACATCATGTATGCGAGGAACACGGTGGCGACGATCACGTACTCAATTCTGCCTTCATACTACGTGGCCGCCATCATCTATCTCGCGCTCAACATCGTCTCCACAAGAGGTCTGAACCTCTGGGAGCGGAAACTGCAGAAAGCCTACAACTGAGGATTTGTTCGAACCTGTTGCCGGACTCCCGTCGGAATTATCGTTCCGTCGGGAGTCTTTTTATTGACAATTTTCAAATCGGTGCCATAATGATATTTGCGCCTGACAGCTGCGATTGCGGGCAGGCGACTCGGAACGATAAGGAGCTGATAGCGCCGATGAACAACCAAAACAGTACACCTCTGTTCGACGCACTGGTGGAGTATAACAGGAGGAAACCCGCGTATTTTCGAGTACCGGGACATCGCTACGAAAATGGCATCAACCCGATTTTGCTCGAGGCTGTGGGGGATGCGGTTTTTTCTTTTGATTTGACGGAAACGCCTCTGCTGGACGACCTGCATAACGCTACCGGCCCCATCCGCGAGGCGGAGCAGCTGGCTGCCGACCTGTGGGGTGCCGATTATACGCACTTTCTCGTCAACGGGACCACGTGCGGGAATGAGGCGATGATTCTGACCGCCCTGCACGGAGGCGGCACCGTGGCCGTTCCCAGAAACGCCCACAAATCCGCCCTGATGGGCCTGATACTCAGCGGAGGAAACCCGGCCTATATCATGCCGGAGCTGGAGGAGGAATGGGGATTGCACGGAGGCGTCCACCCGGACACCGTGGAAGAGGTGTTTCGCGTGCACCCGGACTGCAAAGGGGTCTTCATCGTCAGCCCGACGTATTACGGCATCGCAAGCGACCTGAAGTCCATTGCGGAAATCTGCCACAGACACGATGCCATCCTGATGGTGGACGAAGCGCACGGGGCGCACTGCTACTTTAGCGACGATCTTCCAAAGGGTGCGCTGGAGCTCGGGGCCGATGTATGCGTGCAGAGCATTCACAAAGTCGCCGGCTCGCTGACGCAGAGCTCCATGCTTCACGTTAAGTCGGACCGGATTAAAAAGAGCCGGATGGATTCCAATCTGACGCTCGTTCAGAGCACGAGTCCTTCGTATCTCCTGATGCTGTCGCTGGACATGGCCAGGCACGATATCGCCCGGCGGGGCAAGCAGATGATCGACCGGGCTGCGGCGCTGGCTGCCAACGCACGGGAGCGTATCAACGCGATCCCGGGCATGGCGTGCGCAGGGCGCGAGCTGATCGGAAAAGCCGCGATTTTCGACTACGATGTAACCCGGCTCATTGTGAGCGCCAACGCAATCGGCATCACCGGGTTTGACCTTCAGAAAATGCTGTTTTCCGAGTACAATATCGACATGGAACTCGCCAACTACCGGAATGTGCTTGGAATCGTTACGTTTGCGAACGAACAGGAAAACCTCGATGTGCTGGTGGATGCACTTGCCGACATCGCGCACAAGCACCGCGACGGTTCACCTCTGCCGCCTGCAGAAAAGCTGCCGCCGCAGCCCGAGTACGTCCTGTCACCGCGGAATGCATACTTTTCGGATCGCGAGAGGATTCCCTGGGTCGATGCGAAAGGGCGCATCGCCTCCGAGATGATCGCACCGTATCCGCCGGGCATACCGGTCATCTATCCGGGCGAGCGAGTGTCTGAGGAAGTGTGGGATTACGTAGAGGCGTTCCGTCAGCGAAACGGTCACCTGCACGGGCCGTCTGACGCGAAGCTCTCGACATTTGTCGTCGTCCGTTAATCGGTGCCTTTCTCATTGAATATAAGCGATCTTCAGTGTCAAGCAAAACGCTTGACACTTTGTTTTTGCTGTGGTACGATACGACTCGTTGAACAGGAGGTGCGCAGCGCATGCCGGAACAGACCGTCGAGATCAACATGCTGTACGATTTTTACGGTGGGCTTCTGCCGGAGAGGCAGAGCGAGTTTTTGCGTCTGTACCGCGAAGAGAACTGGTCCCTCGCCGAAATCGCCGAAGAATTCGGGCTGACGCGGCAGGGCGTGTACGCCGGTATCAAAAAGGCGGAGTCTGCGCTGAAGGAATACGAAAGCAAGCTGGGTCTTCTCGAGCGATTTGCGCAGACGGAGCAGGTGCTTGCGCGGATCGATGCGGCGCTTGCCGAATTGGGCGAACAGTACCGGGGCGACCGGACGATTCAGACACAGCTCGCATCCATACGAAAAACGGCACACAGACTGGGGGAGTAACATGGCGTTTGAAGGACTGTCCGAAAGACTGAACGACGTTTTTAAGCGTCTCAGGGGTAAAGGTGTACTCACCGAGTCAGACATCCAGGAGGCGATGCGCGATGTTCGCATGGCGCTGCTCGAAGCGGATGTTCACTTTAAAGTTGTGAAGGACTTCGTCGCCGCCGTGCGCGAAAAATCGCTGGGCGGCGATGTGATGAACAGCCTGACGCCGGGCCAGCAGGTCATCAAAATCGTCAACGACGAACTGGCGGCGCTCATGGGCGGCAGCAACAGCCGCCTCACGTATTCGCCGAGCGGCTTTACGCCGATCCTGCTCGTCGGTCTGCAGGGGACGGGAAAGACGACGACGTGCGCCAAGCTGGCTGTACATCTCAAAAAGAGCGGCAAGAATCCGATGATGGCGGCCTGCGACATCGAGCGTCCCGCCGCGATCGACCAGCTCGAGATTCTCGGCGAGGCGGCCGGCATCCCCGTGTTTGCCGACCGGGAGAGCCGGGATCCGGTCGATATTGCGACCCGAGCCAGAAAAGAAGCCGAATACAAAGGATACAACGTGCTGCTGATCGACACAGCCGGACGGCTGCACGCAGACGATGTTCTGATGGATGAACTCGTCCGCATCCGCAAAGCGGTCCGCCCGCACGAAATTCTCCTCGTCGTGGATGCCATGACGGGACAGGATGCGGTCCAGGCAGCCGAGTCGTTCAACGAGAAGCTCGGCATCGACGGAATCATCCTCACAAAGCTCGACGGCGACACCCGCGGCGGCGCCGCTCTTTCGGTCAAGAGCGTCACCGGAAAACCGATCAAGTTTATCGGGGTCGGCGAAAAGTCGGATGCGCTGGAAGCGTTTCACCCGGAACGGATGGCTTCTCGAATCCTCGGCATGGGCGATGTGATGAGTCTGATCGAGAAGGCCCAGGAGACGTTCGACGAAGAGAAGGCGCGGGAACTCGAGACGAAAATTAAGAAAGACCGGTTTACGCTCGAGGACTTTCTGGATCAGTTCGCCCAGATACGGAGCATGGGCGGCCTTGCAAAGATCGTCGATATGCTGCCCGGAGGCGGTGCGAAGCCGGACGATGAACAGCTGGATCGCGGCGAGCAGGAGTTCCGCTCTATGGAAGCCATCATCCAGTCGATGACGAAGCAGGAACGTCAGGATCCGAACATCTTAAACGCAAGCCGGAGGAAGCGCATTGCTGCCGGTGCCGGTGTTACGGTATCGCGCGTCAACAACGTCATCAAGCGCTACGAAGAGACGCGGAAGCTCATGAAGCAGTTTTCCGGAGGAAAGCCCAGGAAAAGGGCGCGGAGAATGTTTCCGGGATTTTAAGCGATACGGAGAGGCAGACCGCCGCACAGTGCGGCTTTTGCATACAATACCTATATTTGGGAATAATCAGGAGGAACAAATGGCAGTTAAAATCAGATTGAAGAGAATGGGCGCAAACAAAAAGCCGTTCTACAGAGTCGTCGTCGCAGATTCGCGCGCATCCAGAGACGGAAGGTTTATCGAAGAAATCGGTTACTACGATCCGCTCAAGGATCCCGCAGACATCAAAATCGATGCCGAAAAAGCACAAAAGTGGCTGTCCACGGGCGCGGCGCCGACCGATACCGTGCGCGCGCTTCTAAAGAAAACCGGCATCATCGAATAGGAAAGCGGTGAAAAAATGTTAGCATTGGTAGAAACGATTGCCAAATCCCTTGTGGACGCGCCCGAAGAAGTCAGCGTGAGAGAACTCAACCGGGATGAAGATCTGCTGATCATCGAACTGCGTGTCGCAAGTCAGGACATGGGCAAAGTCATCGGCCGCCAGGGGCGCATTGCAAAAGCGCTGCGGACGGTCGTAAAAGCGGCTGCTGCAAGGCAAAACGAAAAGGTGGTCGTCGAGATCGTCTCCTGAGGCGACAGGAGGTGAGCATGGAAACCCTCAAGCTTGGGAAAATTACGTCGGCTGCGGGCATCCGGGGCGAGGTGCGGATTTATCCGTACGTGGAGGACCTGCGGGCCTTCGAGGAAATCGCATCGGTCCGCGTCGGCGGACAGGAGTACCAACTTCAGTCTTCCCGCGGACATAAAGGCATGGTCATCGTCAAACTCGGCGGTGTCGAAGACCGCAATGCAGCCGAACGGCTCCGCGGCCTCGAACTGTGCCTCTGCGACGCGGACGACTGGCACCTGCCGGAGGATACATACCTCATTCGAGACCTCATCGGTCTTTCCGTATGCACCCGGGACGGCGCTTCGGTGGGGACGGTGACAGACGTGATCCAAAATCCCGGTCACGACCTTTACGAAATTTGCGACGAAGAGGGCGTAAAATTTTTGCTGCCCGCCGTCAAGGAGTTCGTCCTGGATATCGACCTGACCGACGGGCGTATCACGGTGGAGCTGATCGAGGGAATGAAGGGATGAGGAGATGATGAACATCGATGTCCTGACGCTGTTTCCGGATATGATCCGCCCGATGCTTGCGCACAGCATGCTGGCGCGCGCCATCGAGGGAGGCTACGCAAGCGTAAGCGTTACAGACATCCGGGAATACTCCAAAGACAAGCACAGGAAAACCGACGACACCCCGTTCGGAGGCGGAGCCGGCATGGTTTTATCGCCTCAGCCTGCCTTCGATGCGCTTCGGGCCGTGGGGGCCGAGCAAAAAAAGAAGATTTACATGTCCCCCCGGGGGCGCATGCTCGACCGCGAACTTTTAACCGAGCTCATCGAGGCACAGGATATCGTCATCCTGTGCGGCCACTACGAAGGTGCGGACCAGCGCATCATCGATGCGTGGGATATGGAAGAGGTGTCCATCGGAGATTACATCCTCACCGGAGGCGAGCTCGCAGGCCTCGTGCTCATCGATGCGCTCGTGCGTCTGATTCCGGGCGTGCTGGGCAACGAGGATTCGCACGAGGAGGAATCGGTCTATTCGGGACTGCTGGAATACGACCAGTACACGAAGCCGAGGGTGTTCGAGGAGCTTGCGGTGCCGGACGTCCTGTTTGGCGGAAATCACCGGTTGATCCGGGAATGGCAGTGGGAACAGTCTCTGCGCATAACGCTGGAGCGCCGGCCCGATTTATTCGAGGCATTCCTCACCCGCGACCCGGTGCTTTCCAAAAGTGAAAAAGCGATATTGAAACGAGTGACTGAACAGGCGCACCGTCTTGAAGACGATGCGTGATTCTGTTAAAATGATAGAATGAAAAGCGAACACACACACAGGCGCCGCATCGCGGTTCTGGTCGTATTTCTCGCTCTGTGCGCCGGACTCTATATATGGATTTACGTCATCCCCGGCATCTCGGGCGCATTGACGAGGACGGCCATCGTGTCGCACGGCCACCTGCGTGTCACAGACGAAGCCGAAGGCTATGTCATCCGGAACGAACGCGTTATCTCCGCTGGGCAGAGCGGAGGTATCAGTTACTATACCGAAGAAGGGATTAAAACCCGCAAAGGGGCCAAGGTCCTGGATGTCTACCCGACGCAGGGAAGCGCTGCCGGATATTACGCCGGCCACACCGGCGTCATCAGCTACTATATCGACGGTTACGAAGAGTACTTTACGCCGGAGACGATGGATCAGCTGGAGCCGGGAGAGCTTGCGGACCTTGTGATTGAGCCGGAGAACACGTACAGAGCGCAGACGATTGCGGGTGAGCCGCTGTATAAAATAGTGCTGGACGATACGTGGTATGTCGCTGTTCCCGTGCCGGAAGAGCGAGCGGGGAAGTATGCGGCCGGCGCCGCCGTCGCGCTCGAATTTGGGGACCGGACCGTTCCTGCCGTTGCGATGGACGTGATCAAAAAGCAGGGCGGATGGCTCGTGTTGATTCGGACCGACCGGTACTACGAACCGTTTGCGTCGATTCGGAAAGTGGCGCTTACTATCGTCACGGAAGACTACGAAGGGCTCATCGTTCCGAACACATCGATCGCTATGGAAGAAGGCGTGCCGGGCGTATACGTGCGCAATCTGACCGGGGCATTCCACTTTACGAGAATTAAAGTCATCACGACGGATGGAAAGGATTCGCTGATACATTCGGGCACATTTTCCGAAGCGGACGAATCCGGCGAACAGAAAAGAGTGAACACCGTAGAGATCTACGACGAGATATTGAGGCACAGCGAGACGAAAGAGTGATTGTATGAGCATGAAGGAAAACATCGAAGAGATACGCCGTCAAATCGGGCACCACGCAGAAAAAGCGGATCCGAGCGGCGGGGATGTGTTGCTGATCGCCGTAACGAAGACCCGGACACCCGAAGAAATCGAGGAAGCCATCGCATCCGGCATCACCGATATAGGTGAGAACAAGGTACAGGAGCTGCTGGATAAGTACGATCAGGTGGCATCGCCGGTTCGCTGGCACATGATCGGCCACCTCCAGAGAAACAAGGTCCGCCAGATCATCGATAAAGTGTATATGATCCACTCCGTCGATTCGTTTCGACTGGCTCAGGAAATCGATAAAAGGGCCGGGGCGGCCGGCTTGACGGCCCGGATTCTCATTCAGGTCAATGCGGCGGGCGAGCAGAGTAAGTTCGGCGTGGCGCCCGAGGAAGCCCAGGCGCTGATCGAACGCATATTGGACGAATGCGAACACATAAGCATCCGGGGGCTGATGCACATGGCGCCCCTGGCAGACGACCCTGAAGAAGTCCGGCATTACTTTACCGAGGTCCGGCAGCTGTACGACCGGCTGGGCGCACTGCGTCATCCCAGGCTTGACCTCAGCGTTTTATCCATGGGGATGAGCGGAGATTTCGGCGTCGCCATCGAAGAAGGGGCCAACGCCGTTCGCATCGGTACGTCGATTTTCGGCGGCCGTGATTATCAGTAACGTTAGCGCTGGTGCGCGTGGAGAGAAAAATGAGTCTATTCAAGAAAATGAAAGAAATGGTCGGGATCGAAGAAATCGAAGAAGAAGAATTCGACGAGGCTCCCAAGGTGATGGTACCGGAACGGAAGCCGATTGAACCCAGACCCCCTGTGCGCAGCGGAGCCTCTGACATGCCGAGACCTGCGGAGCTGCGTTCCCCCACGATACCGGGAGGCCGCAGGACCGATCAGTTTAAAATGATCGTCGTGGAACCGAGCGGTTTTGAGGACAGCCCGCGACTCGTCGACAACCTCAAGGCGAAAAAGCCTGTCATCATCAATCTCGAAAACCTGGAGACGGATGTCGCGAGAAAAATCTTTGATTTTCTGAGCGGCGCCACCTATGCGCTGAATGGAAATGTGCAAAAAGTGGCGAACAACATCTTCGTATTCGTGCCGGAAAATGTGGACGTCGCTTATAATATGGACTCGAAGATCAGCCAGATTGAAGGCGGCATCAAGAGCCCCTGGAAGTAGGTAGAGCGATGGTCCCGACGAAACTGCTGTTAGCTTTTTACTACTTTACGATGGTCCTTCAATATATGATACTGGCATACGTCGTGCTGTCCTGGTTCTCAAGGCCGGGCGGGCGGACGTATGGCTTGTATCGAATGCTCGCAGAGACGCTGGAGCCCCTCCTTGCGCCGTTTCGCAGTCTGACCGGCCGGTTTGCAATGCGAACGGGCCTCGATTTTACGCCCTTTGTCGCCGTCATCGCCATTTCGCTGGTCTACCGCGTTGTTCATTTTTTCATAGTCGGATTTTTTATGAGATAAGGAGAGTCGCATGATCACTCCGCACGATATTCAGCACAAGGTATTCTCCCGGGCCGTACGGGGATACAAGGAAGAGGAGGTCGACAGTTTCCTCGATTTGCTCACAGCGGACTACGAGCGCGTCATCGACGAGAACGAAAACTTTAAAAGTCAGCTGATCGGTATGCAGGAACAGATCGATGCATTCAGAGAGACGGAAGAAAGTGTCCTTGCGACGCTCGAAGCGGCGAAGGCTCTCATGAACGATATTTCCGCGAGCGCAGAAAAGCGTGCGGAAATTCTGGTCAAGAATGCCGAGCTGGATGCCGAACTGCTGCTGAAGCAAGCCCGGGAGTCGCTGGAGCGCCTCAAGGAAGAAGAGCTGGAGCTGGGCCAGCGCGTCGAATCCGTGCGCAACCGGTTTAAGAGCATGCTGGAGACGGAGCTCGATCGCTTCGACGTGCTGGCAGAAGAGCTCTTTGGAACCCGGGGCAGCGCAGCGTTTACCGATGTGTCGCCTTCCGACACGCAGCCGGTTCGAGGCGGACCGGTTCGCGAAGACGATCTGTTTAAAACTGTGGCGCACGTCAGGAGCAAAGAATAGTGTACTGGGGCATTGCAGCTGCTGTAATCATTGTAGATCAAATTTCGAAGAGCTGGATTCGGGGGACGATGGCGCTCGGCGAATCGGTTTCGCTTGCGGGCAACTATCTTCATCTGACGTACGTGCACAATTACGGAGCTGCATTCAGCATCCTGCAAAACCGGCAGACGCTTCTGGTCGCGCTGCCGCTTCTCATCACGGCGGCGATTACAGGATACGTCGTTAAGCGGGGCAGCACGCTTTCAACTGCAGAGGTCGTCGCGCTGTCGCTGATCGCAGGCGGCGGACTCGGCAATCTGGTGGATAGAATTCGCTTCGGATATGTGGTCGATTTTATAAACATACGAATCCTTCCTGTTTTTAACGTCGCCGACATGGCCGTCTGCGCCGGGAGCGCACTGCTGGTGTACTGCGTCGCAGTGCTCGAGGCGCGCAGCGCAAAATCCGACCTCTCATGAGCGGCGGTCACATTTATACGGTCTATACGGATGAGAGCCACGAGGGACTGCGCATCGACGCGGTTCTTGCCGAACTCATCGAAGAATCATCCAGAAGCTACCTGCAAAAGCTGATTGCCGAAGGCTGCGTCGCCGTCGATGGGCAAACGCAGAGGTCGAAAAAGGAGAAGCTGAAGGGCGGGCAGCGTCTGGATGTTGCATTTCCACCGCCGACGCAAACGCTTGTTTTGCCTCAGAAAATCGATCTGGACATCGTCTACGAAGACGAAGCTCTCATCGTGGTGAACAAGCAAAAGGGCCTCGTCGTGCATCCGGCCGAAGGAAATCCCGACGGAACGCTTGTAAACGCTCTCCTGTACCACACAACCAGCCTTTCGACGGTCAACGGTGCGATGCGCCCGGGAATCGTCCATCGCATCGACAAGGACACATCCGGTCTGCTCGTCGTGGCGAAAACCGATGCGGCGCATCGGGGACTGGCCGCACAGCTGTTTGACCGGACGGTCGAACGCCGCTACCGGGCCATCGTATGGCACGGCTTTTCGGAAGAGGAGGGCACGGTCGACGCACCCATCGGGCGCGATCCGAAAAATCGCCTAAAAAGAGCGGTGGTCGAAGGAGGCAAGCCGGCGACGACGCACTACCGGATTCTCGAAAGGCTGTCGTCGTTTACATCGATCCTTGCGACGCTGGAAACGGGGCGCACGCACCAGATTCGCGTCCATATGGCGCACATCCGACATCCCGTTTTGGGCGACGCGCTCTACGGGCCACGAAGGCAACCGTTCGGGCTGAGCGGACAGATGCTCCACGCCGGTGTGCTCGGCTTTACGCATCCCATTCGGGGAGTGCCCATGCGATTTGAAGTCGATCCGCCACAGGCCTACGAGGATATCCTGCAAAAGCTAAAGAACCGTATGTAACGGTTCTTTTGCATTCGGGCAGTTTCCGCCGACAGGCTTCTTCAGTTGTAGATACTTGGCTTGGGAACGGGAGCGTCATAGTAAAATGCATTGCGGTTTTTCTGTCTGACCCGGCGCGCGCCTGCGGCGAAGCGCCGGATACCCTATCCTGCCGTCACAATACTGCCATGGTTGAACCATAGCACATTTTTACGATATAGTCAACCAAAATATGGAAATAGTAGAATATATTTCCTATTGCTTATTGCGTTCCGGAGTCACGTATAGAGTTTTCTGAGAATCGTAGATGACCATCCCGGGTTTTGCACCGGCCGGCTTGCGCACGTGGCGGATTTGCGTGTAGTCGACCGGCACATTGTCCGAATCGGACGCTTTTGAATGTGTGGCTGCCAGACGCGCCGCTTCCAGAATATCTTCATTCTGAGGTTCGCTTCCTCCGGTTCTGAGAACGACGTGGGAACCCGGAATATCCTTTGCATGGAACCACAGATCGTTTTTTCCAGCCAGGGAAAACGTCAGGTAATCGTTTTCTGTATTGCTTCTGCCGATGTACACGTCGAACCCGCCCGCGGTAAGGCAGCGGTTCGGTTTCGGCTTCTGTCTTTTTTGCTTCGCGCGCTTTTTAGTGCGCACGTAGCCGCCTTCAGCGAGTTCAATGCGAATCTGCACCAGCGTTTCGTCGTCTGATGCAAGCGCAACGGACGAAAGAATCGATTCGGCGTACTTCAGTTCGCGTTCGGTTTCGTTGAGCTGTCGCTGCTTTTCTCTGGCAGCGGTCTGCGCCTTCCTGTATAGCTTATAGTAGTTCTGCGCATTTTTTGAGGGTGAATACCGCGGATCCAGATCGATTTCTGCCGTGGTTCCGTCGTAGTAGTTGAGGACCGATACAGTCGTTTCGCCCTTCGTTATCGCGTGCAGGTTTGCGGTGAGCAGCTCAGCTTTCAGACGCAGCGGTTCAGAGTTTCGGGCTGATTCGAGCTCTTCGAGCAGCCGCTGCTTCTTGAGAAGCAGCTTGTCCAGCACCGCCTGAACGCGGCGGCGCAGCGATTCACTTCTCTGAAACACCCGGTTGCTCTGCAGGCGGTTTGAATAAAAGTAGTCCAGCGCCTGTCCGGTCTGATCAAACGCCATCGTGCGCTCTGATGGAAACACGTGACGCAGCGGGAAGACGTGCACGTCCTGAGGATCACCTCTCTCGTTGACGTAGACTTCCGGTTTGATTGCCGTCGGCTCTGCGAGTGAATCTCTCACATGCAGGATGCGCTCCGCTGCGGAATCCGGGGGGCCGGAAAGCCATATTTCCTCGGCCAGCGTCGGTCCGATGCCGCTGACTGCATCCATGACGGCATGTGGTCCCGGCCGGTCTGTTTCGGTGAGTCTCTGCGCGATGTCCTCTTTAGCGGCCGTCCAGGCATCGAGTTTGTCCTGGGAAGGCGGAGGGACGTAGGGGAGACCGGGGAGAAGCTGGCGATAGCGGTTGACATCGATGGAGACGTGCTTGATGCAATCGACGATCTTGTCGGTCCCCGCATCGATGAGGATGATGTTGCTGTGTTTTCCCATCACTTCCGCCACGAGGCGCTTTGTGTGCGTATAGCCCATCTCGTTGACCGTATCGATCGAGAACTCGATGACGCGCTCGGTGCCTGGCTGGCGCACCTCCGTGATGCGCCCGCCGAGTATGTGCTTGCGAAGCAGCATGCAAAACGGGGGAGCGCTCGGAGGATTATCGAAGCTGCGCTCCGTCAGATAGACGGAGGCACCGCCGGCCTGTGCGCTGATCAGCAGCCGTTTGCGTCCCTGTCTCGTGTTCATCTGCACGATGAGCACATCGGATTCCGGCTGGTGGATCTTTTCAATTTTTGCGCGCCCGTCCACGATGCGATCGAGCTCGTGTGCGATTACGCCGGCAAACAAGCCATCGTAACTCATGGAAAACCTCTGTGGCAATGAAGCATCGTTTGTGGTAGAATCCTATCGATGATAACACAAATCCAAACGAGCCGGCAAGAAAACTGAGCGGGAAGGACGTGGCCAATGATCAAAAGCATGACAGGATTCGGGAGAGGGGCGTATGCGGACGATGTCCGCGACATCACTGTGGAGATCCGTTCTGTCAACCACCGCTACAGCGACATCACCGTCAAGATGCCGAGAAGATATTCGTTTGCGGAAGAGCCGATGAAGGCCCTCGTAAAACAAGTGGCGCCGCGCGGAAAAATCGATGTGTACATCCGCATCGAGAGCAAAGGGGAAGACGAGCTGGGTATACGTCTGAATCTACCGGCTGCGCAGCGCTATTGCGACATTCTCAACGCGCTCAACAGCGAATTTGATTTAAATGAGCCGGTTACGCTGCCTTTGCTGGCAGGTATGCCCGATGTCATCCATACGAGTGCCGAAGTCGAAGACGAAGAAGGCGTGCTTCGTTGCCTGTCGCGCGCGGTGAGCGCCGCTGCAGAGAACCTGGATGCGATGCGCATCCGGGAAGGAGAGGCGCTGGCCGGGGATATCCTGATGCGGGGCGAGCGCATTGCGGCTACGGCCGACGAAATCGAGAAGGCCGTTCCGGACATCGTGCGTCTGTACGCATCGAAGATGAAGGAGAGAATCGAAGAGCTTCTGTCCAACGGAATCGAAGCACCGGAAGAGCGGATCCTGCTCGAAGCGGCTGTCTTTGCGGATAAATCAAACGTGGTCGAGGAGCTGGTCCGCTTAAAGAGCCACGCAGCGCAGCTTAGCGAATTCGTCGTGGATACAGAAGGTCCGGTGGGCAAAAAGCTCGACTTTCTGATTCAGGAAATGAACCGCGAGGTGAACACCATCGGATCCAAAGTGAGCGATATCGATGTCACCAACCGCGTCATCTCCCTGAAGAGCGAAATCGAGATGATAAGGGAACAGATCCAGAACATCGAATGACCGGAGACGCTGAGTGCGAGAGGTGAGGAAACAGATGGAGCAAGGCAAACTGTTCGTGCTGTCCGGCCCGTCCGGAGCGGGCAAAGGTACGATTTGCAAAGAGATCGTCAAAAGAGAAGGCATCGGGCTTTCCGTCTCCATGACGACCCGCGCTCCCCGGGGCGTAGAGGAGCACGGCAGGAGCTATTACTTCGTTTCGGAAGAAGAGTTTCAACGGACCATCGATGAAGGCGGATTCCTGGAATACGCCAACATCTACGGCAACAGCTACGGAACGCCGAAGAAGCCGGTCATGGACTACCTTGCGTCCGGAAGGGACATGATTCTCGAAATCGAGATGCAGGGAGCGTTTCAGGTTAAAACCGTCTACCCGGACGGTATACTCATATTCGTGCTCCCTCCGTCGCTGGAAGAGCTTAAAAATCGGCTCATCGCCCGGGGAACTGAAGATGAGCGCGAGATTCAAAAACGGCTTCAGGCGACGCTGAACGAAATCGCACTCATTCACGAATACGATTATTACGTCATAAACGGCGACCTGGAGGAAGCCGTCGACAGGGTGCGGGCGATCATCGTCGCCGAGCACAGCAAAGTTGATAAAAATATAGGGCGCCTGACCCGCGCATACGAGGAGGAACTATAATGCTATATCCGTCGATCAATCTGTTAAAAACGAAAGTGGACAGCCGCTACACGCTGGTGATTATGGCGGCCAAGAGAGCGCGGGACCTCGTGGAGGGGAAGCCGAAGCTTACGCTGATGGAGAGCAATAAACCGGTTTCGGTCGCCACATACGAGATATCGGACGATTTAATCAGCTACAAGCGTCAGCAGGAGACGGCCTGCGATGACGATGAATCCGAAGTCGAATAATCTATTAACGGACCATCTGTACGACCGTACCTGCCGTCTCATCGGAGCGGATGCTCTGGAGCGAATCCGGAAGGCTTCCGTTCTCGTCGCCGGCCTCGGAGGCGTCGGTGGCTATATCGTAGAAAATCTGGTGCGCGCCGGTGTCGGGACGATCGGATTGTGCGACTACGACCGGATCGAAGCGTCGAACTTCAACCGGCAGATCCTGGCCACAGCAGAAACGGATGGCATGGCGAAGACAGCGGCCGCTGTGCGGCGCTGCCGGTCCGTCAATCCGGATGTGCGCCTGAACGCGCACGATATAAAAATCAATGAGAAAACGATCGAAGAACTGAATGTCGATGCATATGACTGCATCGCCGATGCGATCGACGACGTACCGGCTAAAATTCTGCTGATACAGACGGCGGTTATGCACGGCCGGCGCATCGTCAGCGCCATGGGGTGCGGTGCCAAGATGGATCCTTTTAGATTTCGAATCGCTCCAATCGAAGAATCCCATACGTGTCCGCTTGCAAAAGCGGTGAGAAAAGAACTGCGCACGCTCGGTATTTCGGGTGTGCCGGTATTGTTTTCCGACGAAAAACCCGGCGAAGCCGGGCGTGTGGACGGGTGCGGCGCGACGCCCAGCATCTCGTACATGCCGGCCATCGCCGGTTCGATGATCGCCGGTCAGATACTGCTCGACCTCATCGGTTAAGGACGAGAGCGGCAGCGCCGAACAGAGCGCCTGTATAGCCGAGCGGGGTAACCGCAATCTCCGGACTCTCATACGTTCTTTTATAAGTCTGTGTACGGACCGTCTCGACCAGAGACGGTTTAAATAAGTCAAAGGCCAGCGACAGGCCGCCTCCCAGTATCACTTTTTCCAGATCCAGCACGTTGTGCACCGCGGCGATGGCTTTGCCCAGGTAGTATCCCTCGAGGCGGAATGCTTCTGTTGCGGGCGCATACCCTGCGCGTGCCAGCGCAGCGATGTGCTCTCCGTTTAAACCCGCATCCGGCTCGCTGCGATCGCCGCCCGCTTCGATGTAATTTTGAACGAGTCCGGCTGTAGCAGCGTACATTTCTAATGTTCCGGCTGTACCGTCATCCGACAGGCGACCGCTTTCTACGACGACGACCTGTCCGATTTCTCCGGCATTTCCAAAGGCTCCCGCATGGAGCCGGCCGTTTAAAAACAAACCACCGCCGACGCCGTTGCTCACGGTGATATAGAGGAAGTTGTCGCAGCCCTGACCGGCACCGAAATACCGTTCCGCCAGCACGCAGGCCCGCCCGTCGTTTTCAATAAAAAATGGAATGGAAAATTCCCGCTCGAAATCGGTTGCAATGGCATAGTCTTTGATGCCCATAAATTCTGTGGAACGCCAGATGCCGCTTTCCGGATCCGCCAGGCCGGGAATCGTGGCTCCGCCTCCCGCAATCTCGACGTCGGAATGGGCGAGGAGCATATCGGAGATCGCCTGCATCAGCTGAGCGCGTATGAGAGGCTGCGTATAGGCCGTCCACGTCCTCCGCTCCTGTGCGATGATGGTCCCGTCGGGCCGGATCAGGCCGGTCATGTACTTGGAACCGCCGATATCGACGGCGAGAATGGCTCGATTCTTCACGGTGTCACCTGAATTTCTTTCAATTAACGGTCGAAGCCGGGCTTCATTTTGGAGCGGATGGCCTGCGTCGTCCAGACGGTTACGTCGATGCCCAGCGCATCGGCCACTTCGTAGGACAACACCTGAACGGGAATCAGGAATTCCAGCGCGTTAATAAAGCGCAGGCTTCCGGAGGGGATGGACAGATCCCATTCGTCGCAGGCAGGATCGTCTTCGGAGCGAACCCACGTGCAATGCGGATAGTCGGGTTTCATCGCCCGATACAGATCGAGCATGCGTTCCTTTTCCGGGCCGTCCTCCGCAGCGAGAAAGAATACGATATCGTTCGGACGCACGGCGCACAGGGGACCGTGCAGGAATTCTTCCAATTCGTAGGCAAACGTAGGCTTCTGATGCGACTCGATGAATTTGAGCACGGCTTCCGCCGCCGTGCCGGTGTTGGCACCGTATGCGAGAAACCAGTAATGGGGCGCCTCGAGGACTTCGTTTCGGTGAGTTTGGAACCACTGCTGCGCAGCGGCGATGGCCCGGGGAACATTTTCGGCCAGGCGCTCGAGATTCCGGTCGTAGGATTCTAACAAGTGTGCGCTCATGCGGCCCGTGGCGCGCGCAGCTTCCAGGAAGCAGAGCAGCATCAAAAAAAGGCCGGTCGAATGCCCTTTGGTGGATGGAGGCGCCTTTTCTTCACCGGAGGGTTTCAGTATCACGACATCGGAAAGCAGCGCCAGCGAGCTTTGTTCGTTCAGCGTCGTGCACACGACCGGAATCCCCGCTTCGCGCGCCATCCGGGCGGCATAGACAGGGCCTTTGGTGCGTCCGGACTCCACGGGACAGATCAGCATGGTCTCTTCCGGCTGCGCTCCACAGGCAGCGCGAAAGCCTTCGTGGTGTACGAACAGAGACGGTACGTAGGCATCGGCGCGAACACCGAGCATCGATGCCGCAGCATACTTGAGCGTTGCAGAAAGGTGGGACGGAGAACCGCTTCCGACAAACACCATCCTCGTAAACGACCGCGAGGTAAACAATTCGACGAAATCCCGGGTATACGCTTCCCGGTGCGCCAGAATGTGACGGAACAATCCGGCCTCCTGGGCAATCTCTTCAATCATGTGTGCATTGTTGGGTACGCGAGCCATCGTTTCACCTTTCGTCTCAATCGGTTCCTTCTGTCGATTCATTTCATCAGTCCGCTCCTCCGGCTGACCGCTGCCTTCCACTGATTGTAGCACAGTAAAAAACACTTGCCAAGATTCGAATACTCGTGTATTATTCATTAGGTATGCACCTAGGCATACAGACCAAAATACACACATGTCCGTGCCGGCAGGGCGGTGCTTCGAAGGAAGTCCCGGCCGGGAGAGCGGACATGGAGGAACAACCGGGAGGAAATATTTATGGCAATCGTTTCTATGAAACAATTACTGGAAGCAGGCGTACACTTCGGACATCAGACGAGGAGATGGAACCCGAAAATGGCTCCGTACATCTTTACGGAACGGAACGGAATCTACATCATCGACCTGCAAAAAACCGTCCACAAAATCGAAGAAGCTTACGAGTTTATCAAGGGAGTCTCCGCAGCCAACAAGCCGGTGCTTTTCGTCGGCACGAAAAAGCAGGCACAGGCGACCGTGTACGAAGAAGCGCTCCGCAGCAACATGTACTACGTAAACGAACGCTGGCTCGGCGGCATGCTTACGAACTATCAGACGATTTCCCAGCGGATTAAGCGCCTTGCGGAAATTAAGTCGATGGAAACAGACGGCACGTTCGATGCGCTCACCAAAAAGGAAGTACAGAAACTTCGTCACGAGATGTCGAAGCTCGAGAAATTCCTCAACGGTATCAAGGACATGCGCGGCATGCCCGGTGCGATGTTCGTCGTCGACCCGAAAAAAGAGCGGATCGCTGTGCGCGAAGCCCGCATCCTCGATATCCCGATCGTGGGCATGTGCGACACGAACTGCGACCCGGACGAAGTCGACTACGTCATACCGGCGAACGACGACGCCATTCGCGCGGTCAAGCTGATTACGTCGATTATGGCCGATGCCGTCATCGAAGGCAAGCAGGGCGAAACGTTTGCCGCCGAAGAAGACGGAGAACGCGAAGCCGATGCGGTCGTCGACGAAGATGCCGGCGAAGACGAGGTGGCAGACGAAGAAGAGTAGAGCCTCTGTGCGGCAGGATCCGCACGGATCGCTTACATATAGAAGGAGAGTAGAAGGAGATAGATTATGGCAGCAATCACAGCAGCAATGGTTAAAGAACTGCGCGAATCGACCGGCGCAGGCATGATGGACTGCAAAAAGGCGCTCACGCAAACCGGTGGAGATATGGCAAAAGCCATCGACTACCTGAGAGAAAACGGTCTGGCTATGGCAGCGAAAAAGGCGGGACGCGTAGCCTCCGAAGGGCTCGTTCGCCTTGCATTCAACGAAGACGGCACGAAAGCCGCTGCAGTCGAAGTCAATTCAGAGACAGATTTTGTCGCGAAAAACGAAGATTTTGCTTCGTTCGTCGGAACGCTGGCCGATATGGCACTCGAGACCGATGCAGATTCGCTGGAAGCGTTCATGGCACTGCCTTATAAAGGCGAAGAGTCCGTCCAGGACACACTCACGAACCTCATCGCCCGCATCGGCGAAAATATGAGCGTAAGACGCTTCGAAGTGCTCGAAACGCCGGGCGTCAAATATGCGGGATATGTGCACGGCGGCGGAAAGATCGGGGTCATCATCGGCCTTGAGACGGAAGCTGATGCCGATGCAATTGCCGAGGTCGGCAAGGACGTGGCGATGCAGGTGGCATCGATGCGCCCCCGCTTTGTGGATGAGTCGGGCATCGATCCGGAATACCTGGAGCACGAAAAGAAGATTCTCATCGCCCAGGCGCTCAAGGAAGGCAAGCCCGAGAACATCGTCGAGAAGATGGTCGCCGGACGGCTTAAAAAAGAGCTGAAGGAAACCTGTCTGGTCGAGCAGTCGTTTGTTAAGGATAACGAAGTCACAGTTAAGGAGTACGTCGATTCCGTGGCCAAGCAGCTTGGAACACCGATTCGCGTCGCAGAAATGCTGCGCTACGAAGTCGGCGAAGGCATCGAGAAAAAAGAAGAATGCTTCGCAGACGAAGTCGCAAAGCAGATGGGGAACTAAACAAGCAGTGCATTGTAAAGAAGCCGCCTGTATAGACGCAGGCGGCTCTTTTAATACAGCGTAAACCGGTTTCTTTCGTAATCCAGCAAACCTTCCCGGCGCAGCCTGGACAGTTCAGACGACATGGCGCTGCGATCCACCGCGAGGTAATCGGCCAGCTGCTGGCGGTTAAACGGGATTTCGAACGTGCTGCTTTCCGCCTGTCTGGAGCGAACGGACAGATAGGACAGCAGCTTGTCGCGCGTCGTCCGCCTGGATACGTGTTCCAGTTTTTCAGTGAGCATCAGGTTTTTGGAGGCGAGGATGCCGGTCAGATTCTGGATGAGGCGGTGATGAAAACCGCAGGTGCTCGAACACGTCTGAAGCACCCGGCTTGCATCCATGTGGAGCACCGTGCACTCCGAGACCGCCACGGCATCGACGGACAGCGGAATCTCGGGTACCAACGCGTGCGTTTCCGAAAAAATGTCGCCCGGGGCCACTTCGGCCAGGATGGTCCGGTTTCCCCAGTAATCCTCCGTCTGAAGGTGAATCTCGCCTTTGATCAGCAGGGAAAGAGGAACGCGTATATCTCCGCTCCGGCATATATATGATCCTTTTTTGTAGGACTTTTCGACCGCGGAGAGGCAGCGCAGCATGCTTGGGATATCGTCGGCATCGATGCCTGCAAACAGCAGGGAATTCGATACAGCTGCAGAAGGGTTGTCCATAGAATCCTCCGTTGTAAATACAACATAATTACCACCGATATTATAGTATAATTCAATTGTAAAGTCACGAAGGATACGAAGGAGGCTGTTATGAAAAGAACCATCATTAAAATAGACGAAGAATTGTGCAACGGGTGCGGTTTATGCGTCCAGGCCTGCCACGAGGGAGCCATCGGGATGATCGAGGGCAAAGCGGTTCTGCTGCGCGACGATTACTGCGACGGGCTCGGAGACTGCCTGCCGGTTTGTCCCACCGGTGCCATCTCGTTCGAAGAGCGCGTAGCAGCGGCGTTTGACGAAGCGGCTGTAAAGGCAAACCAGCAGAGAATGCAACAGGCAAAGAACGAAGAAGCACTTGCCTGCGGCTGTCCAGGTACGGCATCGAAAAGCCTGCACCGGGAGGCGGAGTCGACGGTCACGCCCTGTGCGGATGTGCGGCCGGCACCCGAGAGCCGATTGATGCAGTGGCCCGTGCAGATTAAGCTCGTACCGGTGCAGGCGCCGTATTTTCAGGGAGCCCATCTGCTGATTGCTGCCGACTGCTCGGCCTATGCGTTTGCAGATTTCCATAACGAGTTTATGAAGAATCGCGTAACGCTTATCGGATGCCCGAAACTGGACAGCGGCGATTATTCGGAAAAATTGACGGAGATCATCCGCCTGAACGATATTCAGAGCGTGACGATTGTCCGTATGGAAGTTCCCTGCTGCGGCGGGCTGGAGTCCGCTGTGAAAAGCGCGCTCCAGGATAGCGGAAAGTTCATCCCCTGGCAGATTGTTACGCTGTCCGCCGAAGGGAAAATACTCGGCTGATATCGCGCTCATCGCTTGGATTCCGGCCCCGGATATGCGATAATAACTCAAAAGGGGGTCGCATTATGGATCAAAATGTGCAGTTGAGGAATCTTCCGAAAGTCGACGAGCTTTTAAAGCGCGGCGATGTGGCGGCCTGGATGGACCGGGCGCCTCGCGAGATCGTCGTCGAAGCGGTGCGCTGTGCACTGGACGAAGTCAGAGAGCGGCTGCTGAGCGGAAACGATGCAGATGCAGGTGCGGATGCGATTGTTGCCAGCGCTTTTTCGATTCTCGAAACCAGCGAACGCAGGAGCTTGCGGCGCGTCATCAATGCGACCGGGATACTCCTGCATACGAATCTAGGGCGCGCCAGGCTGGCTGAGCGTGCCGCGCGCGGTGCTGCCGAGATGGCAGGCAACTATTCCACGCTGGAGTTCGATATGAATACCGGTGAACGCGGAAGCCGGCACGACCACGTAAGCGACTTAATCGCCCGCGTTACGGGTGCCCAGGCCGCCATGGTCGTCAACAATAACGCAGCGGCCACGCTGCTGTGTCTCGCTGCCATCGGAGCCGGGCGGGAAATTGTCGTCTCCAGAGGGGAGCTTGTCGAAATCGGAGGCTCGTTTCGCATACCGGAGATTATGGAGCTTGGCGGTACGGTTCTACGGGAAGTCGGCACGACGAACCAGACGCACCTCTACGATTACGAACGGGCCATCGGCGAGCAGACGGCCGCGCTGCTCAAAGTGCACACGAGCAATTATCGCATCGTGGGGTTCGTGCGGGAAGTAGGCATCAAGGAGCTGGCTCCGCTTGCTCGCTCCAACAACCTGCCCCTCATCCACGACCTGGGAAGCGGCCTTTTGATCGACCTTGCCGAACACGGGCTGTCGGAACCGACGGTCGGCCGATCGCTTGCAGACGGGGCCGATCTCGTGCTGTTCAGCGGCGACAAACTGCTGGGAGGTCCGCAGGCCGGTATCCTGGTCGGTAAGAAAAAATGGATCGAGCAGATGAAGCAGCATCCGCTTGCGCGCGTCGTGCGCGTCGACAAGATGACGCTTGCAGCGCTCGAAGAGACGTTCCGGCTGTACCTGGATCCGCAGGAGGCTCTGCGGTCCATACCGGTGCTTGCGATGATCGCAGCGTCGATGGAGGATTTAAAGCGTCGGGCCGAATCGGTAATCGCAGGCCTCGGATCGTGCGAGGGTGCGCGCTTTACCGTCGAAGAATCGATCGGCCGCATCGGAGGCGGCTGCGCACCGATGATGGATGTGCCGGGCATCTCGGTCGCTGTAGAACCGCTGGCTATGAACGCGCTCGAGCTTGAAACCCGACTTAGAGAGCAGGAACTGCCGGTCATCGCCCGCATCAGTGAAGGGCGCGTATTGCTCGATATGCGAACCGTCAGCGACGAGGAGGCGCGGGGTGTCGTGGAAGTTCTTCTTGCTTTATTGCGATGATTCTTGTATATTGTATTTCATTGTGGGAGCAGATGGGTGCTGGTGTGCCTTGCGGTCTTCAAAACCGTTGTGAGGGGTTAGGAGCCTCTCGGGTGAGTTCGATTCTCACATGTTCCCGCCATAACCAGGAAGCGTTTGAGGTCGGTATGCCGGCTTCAAGCGCTCCTTTATCGTAGGGAGGAGCTATGTTCAATCAAAAAAACGAGTCGGCCGTAACGGCTTGGGCAACCGGTCTGCAGACAGTCGTTGCGCTGGGGAGCGATACGATGGGTGCGGGTGACGATCAACTGGGTCGCGTGCTCATGAAGAGCTTTCTGTATACGCTCACGCAGCTACACTGCCAGCCGGAGGCGTTGGTCCTGTACAACAGCGCTGTAAAGCTGGCCGAAGAAGGTGCGGAGTCTGTCGAAGATCTTCGCAAGCTGGAAGAGCAGGGTATACGCATCCTGGTCTGCGGAACGTGCCTCAACTACTTTGAGCTGACCGACCGGCTGGCGGCCGGCCGCGTATCGAACATGTACGAAATCACGGAAACGCTCCATGCGGCAGGGTCGGTGATCAGGCCGTGATTTATCTCGATAACGCAGCTACGACTCTCCACAAGCCGCCTGCGGTGATCGAAGCGGTCGTCGAAGCCATGCGGTCACATGCAAATCCAGGCAGAGGCACAAACGAAGGTGCGATGTCGGCTGCGCGGACGACGCACCGGGCCCGGGAGAAAACAGCGAAGCTGTTCGGGTGTCCGGAAGTCGAGCGCGTGGTGTTTACGAGCAATTCCACCGAGGCCTTGAACATAGCGATTCAAGGGCTTTTGAAGGCGGGAGACCACGTAATTTCCACGGATCTCGAGCACAACTCCGTGCTGCGGCCGCTGTATCTGATGGAGCGGGAGCGTGGTGTTGCGCTCAGCTTTGTGCGCGCCGACGGGGCCGGTCGCATCGCCTGCAAGGATTTTGAATCTCTGATCCGGCCGGAAACGCGCGCCATCGTGTGTACGCATGCTTCGAACCTGACGGGCGATGCAATCGATATCAGGACGGTGGGGAATCTCGCCAGGCGGCATGGGCTTCTGTTTATTCTGGATGCATCGCAGAGCGCGGGCTGTCTGCCGATCGATATGGAGGAAGACAGTATCGATGTCGTGTGCTTTACCGGCCACAAAGGACTCATGGCTCCGCAGGGAACGGGCGGGCTTTGCATCGGCGAACATGTGGATATCCGCCCGCTCAAAGTGGGGGGGAGCGGCATCCGCTCGTTTTCGCGCGAACAGCCGGAAGAATATCCCGTGCGGCTCGAAGCCGGCACGCTGAACAGCCACGGCATAGCGGGTCTGCTGGCCGCGATCGACTTTGTGCAGGACATCGGGATTGACCGCATTCACGAAAAGGAAAACCGCCTGATGCGGCAGTTCTACGAGGGCGTATCGGTCATCGACGGCGTGACGGTCTACGGCGATTTGAAGGCTCCTGCCCGGACGGCGATCGTCTCGCTGAACATCCGGGACTTCGATTCCGGTGCGGTGTCGGACGAGCTGTCCGTTTCGTACGGCATCGCCACGAGGCCCGGTGCGCACTGCGCTCCGCGGCTGCACGAGGCGCTCGGGACCGTCTCGCAGGGAGCTGTTCGGTTCAGCTTCGGCTGGTTCAATACGGAAGAAGAAGTGGAGCGTGCCGTTGAGGCGGTGAGAGAGATTGCAACATGAGGGAAAAGACGCTGAAGCTTATATTGACATTTCACACCACGACGGCGGCCATGGCGATGGAGAGCCTGTGCCGGGATCTTTCGCTGCCCGGGCGCATGATTCCCGTCCCCAGAGAAATTTCGGCCGGTTGCGGCATGGCGTGGTGCGCTCAGCCGGAAGACCGCGATGCGCTTTGCGATGCGGCAGGCACGGCCGGCATCCGCATCAGCGGAGTTTTTGAGATTATGCTGTAGCGACCTACTGAAAATATTTGCCGGGTTCGGGCTTTCCGCATATCCGAACATAAAAAAGCTGCGCGTGCACAGGCCTGCGCAGCTTTTTCCTACACAGGAAACTGCGTTCGGCTACTCTACATAGATGAGGTCGCCGTCCCGCTTTGACACGTACCCGATGATCTCTGCACGAGCTATGTGCTCCCGCAGGCGTCGCACGAGCTGTTCGGCCTCCTTTTCGGACAGCGCGAGCAGGAGGCCGCCGGATGTCTGCGGGTCGGTGAGCAGCAGCTTGAGCGCATCTCCGACGCTTGTAGCATAGCCGACCGAATCTACGAGATAAGCCTGATTGACAAACGTACCTCCCGGTACGACACCGTTATCCGCGTACGATAGCGCGCCTGCAAGCAGAGGAATCCGTTCGGATAAAATGTTGAGCGACAGATTCGTGTGGGCAAACATCTCGTACGCGTGCCCGAGCAAGCCGAACCCGGTGACATCCGTCGACGCATGAATTTGAAAATCTCTGGATATCTCAAAAGCGGTCTTGTTCAGCTCCGACATCGTATCGATGACGGAACGGAGCTCATCCGGTTGTATGAGACCTGCGGTTGCGGCTGAATTCAGCGCACCGATCCCAAGCGGTTTCGTAATCACCAGCACATCGCCGTCGCGCGCACCGTTGTTCGTGCGGATATCTCTGGGATGCGCAAACCCGGTGACGGACAGTCCATACTTAGGTGTCGGGTCCTTTACGGTATGGCCGCCGGTGATCATGGCACCTGCCTCCATCACTTTTTCGTAGCCGCCCATCAGGATCCCCTCGACGGATTCCAGCGGAAAGTCTTCCGGATAGCACAGGATATTGAGCGCGATTTTCGGTTCGCCTCCCATGGCATAGACATCCGAGAGCGCATTGGCCGCTGCGATGCGGCCGAAGTCGTACGGATCGTCGGCGACCGGCGGAAACAGGTCGAGCGTCTGGATGATGGCGGTCGTTTCGTTTATTTTATAGACGGAAGCATCATCGGAGGTATCGAAGCCTACAAGCAGGTTCGGATCGGAAAATTTCGGTAACTTGCACAAAACTTGTGCAAGGGCCCCGGGGCCTATTTTAGCCGCTCAGCCGCTGTGGCTGGCCTGACTGAGCAGGCCTTTTTGTTCTTTTGTCATGATGCCCCTCCTTTCTTGACATTGGAATGATTATATCGGACATTCTTTCTTTTGAAAACCATTTTCCGTCGTGTATAATGGATGCAGGCGGTATTTTCTGGTATGGAGCGTGTATGAACAACATCATCATCGGCACGGCCGGTCACGTAGACCACGGCAAAACATCGCTCATCCGGGCGCTCACAGGCACGGATACGGACCGGCTCAAGGAAGAAAAACAAAGAGGCATCACCATCGAGCTGGGTTTTGCGGATCTTAAAGCCCCGGACGGAAGCACGATCGGTATCATCGATGTGCCCGGTCACGAGAAGTTTATCCGCAACATGCTCGCAGGCATCGGCGGCATCGACATGGTGCTGCTCGTCGTGGCGGCGGACGAAGGTGTGATGCCGCAGACGCAGGAACATCTGGACATTGTCCGGTTGCTGAATATCCGGCGAGGAATTATCGCTGTCACAAAATCCGACCTCGTCGACGAGGAGTGGATGACGCTGGTACACGCGGACATCCTCGAGGCGGTTCAGGGTACATTTTTAGAGCAGGCGCCGATGATCGATGTGTCGACGAAGACGGGGCTCGGTATCGAAGCGCTGCGGGAAGCGGTCTTCGATATGGCCTCGATTCCCGGACGGCGCAACAACGATCCGGATCTGCTGCGCATGCCCATCGACCGGGTATTTACGATCGAAGGATTTGGCACCGTCGTCACAGGTACGCTCGTCGAAGGAAGCGTGCGCGTGGGCCAGTCCGTTTCGGTTTATCCGGAAAACAAACAGGCGCGCGTCCGCAACGTGCAGGTGCACGGAGCGATGGTCGACCAGGCGCGGGCCGGTCAGCGTACGGCCATCAACCTGACATCGATCAAAAAAGAAGATCTTCAGCGGGGCCAGGTTCTTGCCGCGCCGGACAGTCTGCATCCATCGCGCATGATCGATGTCCGCCTCGATGTTTTAGCGAGTTCAGCGCGTACGGTCGAAAACAACAGCAGAGTCCATTTGCATGCGGGAGCGGACGAAGTGTTGTGCAAAGTGGTTCTGCTGGATCGCAATGCTCTGGGTGCCGGAGAGAGCGGCTATGCGCAGCTGCGGCTGGAGCAGCCGATTGCGCTCAAACAGGGAGACCGCTTCGTGATACGGTACTATTCGCCCGTGGAGACCATCGGCGGCGGCGCGGTTCTGGATGCCGGTCCACGCAAGCATCGACGCAACGATCCTTCCGTGCTCTCCGCGCTTGCAGTTCGGGAGTCGGGCGATGAGCGGGAGCTGATGGAGCTTGCTGTCAAAGAGAACAGCCGTTCATTTCCTGATATAACATCCATTGCGAAACAGATGGGAATCGCACAGGAAGAGGCGCTGCGATACGGGAATGAGGGTGTCGAGTCGGGGCGCCTGGCTCAATTGTCTGACCGCGTATTTATACATGCGGATTTTGTAAAGGAAACCACGGTGCACGCAGAGCGAATTCTGAGCGACTACCATGCGAAGTATCCGCTGTCACCCGGTATGCCCCGGGAGGAATTCCGCAGTCGCATCGAACTGTCGCTTCGCATCAGAGACGCCAGGCATCTGGAACGCATCATCGAACGCCTCGCGGAAGAGGGGAGCCTGATCTGGGAATCCGCTTTTGCCGCTTTGACGGGTTTCAGTGTACAGTATACGGACGCACAGCTGGAAATGCGCGATGATCTGTTGGAGTCCTACCGCAAGCAGGCGCACGAACCGCCCGAGACCGACATCGTGCTCGAAGGCTGCAGGGACCGCGAATTGTGCAGACAGATTTTAGCGGCTCTTGCATCGGAGGGGCTGCTTGTCCGCCTCAATCCGGCCGTTTACATGGATGCGGCAACACTGGACGCGATCGTTGCTTCAATCCGTCAGCGTCTCGCTTCGCAGGGAACGATATCGCTTGGAGAACTCCGGGATGAACTTTCAACATCGCGCAAGTTTGCCATGCAGATCCTCGAATACTGCGACGAAAAGAAAATCACGAGAATGGAAGGGGATTACCGCGTCTCCTATTGAGTTGCTTACCGGGGAAACATCTGCAATGAAGCTTGCACGGACAGATCGCCTATGGTAAACTTCTACATAGGTATCTATAAATGAATATGCGTATGATGGGTGCGGGAGAGGGACATGTGTCACACCGAAGGAATAAGTCTGTGCTCCAGCCAAGACGCAGGCGATGATCTCAGGTATCAGGACCGCATTCGGACGCAACTCTGGAGAGCGAAAGCACCGAAGGGGCAATCCCGCTATGCGGGAGAATCTCTCAGGTTGGAAACAGAGCGGGAGGCATTCGGTTTCCGCGCTCTTTTTTATTGTATCGCCCGGGGTGTGCTGTGATCATCACCAACAATCCGGCCGTCACGGCCGCATACGAACAGATGAAAAACGTGCGTTACGTGGAAGGCAGCTACCGCGATGTTCTCGTCGAGGTGCGCAATCTCGTACACATCGGCCACGAGCTGGTGACACACCCGCTGATGGGTAGCTTGAAGCCAAACGAAACGCCATATCGCTCTGTCGTCGTGAGCGATGAGCCCGTTCAAGGCTGTCATACAGAAGCGATTCTGATCATCGAAGAGTCGATCGCTGTTTTCGACCGCTTTGCGCGGACCGCGCGTCCCGACCGCGGAGCGCACGCTTCGGAGATCGCTAAAAGAGATTTTCGGGAAATTGATTTGTCGTTGCTCAAAAGTGCATTGGATGCGTGAGCGAACCGTAGTTTTAAGAGGAGGAATGACGTATGAAGTTGGAAGTAGGATATATACCCATTCGGGATATCCAGTTCGGTCCGACCTCGAAGGTTGACGGTAACGTATTATATGTCAACCAGGATGAGTTGAGTCGTCTGCTGCTGCAGGACGAAGCGATCGAATCGGTTGCGCTTGACATCGCCAGGCCGGGCGAATCGGTGAGAATCACGCCGGTCAAGGACGTGATTGAGCCGCGCGTTAAAGTGCACGGAGGCGGGGGTATATTCCCCGGATGGTGTGCAAAAGTCGACACGGTCGGATCCGGAAGAACCAATGTGCTCAAGGGTGCTGCCGTCGTAACGGCGGGAAAGATCGTCGGTTTTCAGGAAGGCATCATCGATATGAGCGGTGAAGGAGCGCGTTATACACCGTTTTCGACGTTGAATAACCTCGTGCTGGTCGTTGAGCCAAAGCAGGGTCTCGCACAGCACGCGTACGAAAAAACACTGCGCCTCGCCGGTTTAAAGGCGGCGGAGTATCTTGGAAAGCTCGCCGCAGATATCGAAGCAGAAGAAGTTCACACCTACGAGACGCTGTCCCTTCTCGAGGGTGTCCGGGCCTATCCGGACCTGCCGAGAGTGGGCTACGTGCTGATGCTGCAGAGCCAGGGCCTCCTGCACGACACGTATGTGTACGGTGTCGATGCCAAGCAGATTATCCCGACGCTTATTTCCCCCACAGAGCTCATGGACGGCGCAATTATAAGCGGGAACTGCGTGTCGGCCTGCGACAAGAATACAACGTATCACCATCTGAACAACCCGGTGGTGCAGGATCTGTTTGCCGAGCACGGTAAGACGCTGAACTTCGTAGGGGTCATCATCACAAACGAAAATGTCTTCCTGGCCGACAAAATGCGCTCATCGGATCGAACGGCGGAGCTGTGCGGTTATCTGAGTCTGGACGGGGCGATCATTTCTCAGGAAGGGTTTGGAAATCCGGATACGGATTTGATCATGAACTGCCGGAAAATCGAAGCAAAAGGCATTAAAACCGTCATCATCACCGACGAATACGCCGGACAGGACGGGGCGTCGCAGTCGCTTGCGGATGCCGACGAAGCGGCGGATGCCGTCGTAACAGGAGGCAATGCCAACGAAGTGATCCACCTGCCTGCCATGGAACGGATCATAGGCTCGATCGATGCGGTCGACCACATCGCCGGCGGCTGGTCCGGTTCGCTGAACGAAGACGGAACCATCACCGCGGAGCTCCAGGTGATAACGGGCGCAACGAACGAGCTGGGGTTCAACACCCTGAGCGCCAGATAGGAGTGGAGATATGAAACAGATTAAAGTGGTCCATTACCTCAATCAGTTCTTTGCCCAGATCGGCGGAGAAGAAAAGGCCGACATACCGCCCGAAAGTAAAAGCGGACCGGTCGGACCGGGTATGGCCTTTAAGGGAGCCTTCGGCGATGCGGCGGAAATCGTCGCCACCGTCGCCTGCGGAGATTCCTATTTTAACGAGAATCCGGATGTCGCACTAGCGGCCATCCTCGACATGATCGCATCGTTTGAGCCGGATATCGTCGTATGCGGGCCCGCGTTCAATGCGGGGCGCTACGGAGTCGCCTGCGGCGCGGTTGCAACCGGCGTTCGGGAAAAGTTGAATATTCCGGCGATTACGGGAATGTATGTGGAAAATCCCGGTGTCGACCTGTACAAGCAGTCCGTCCATATCGTTTCGACGAAGGACAATGCAGCCGGCATGAGAGATGCTGTCGCACTGATGGTTCCCCTTGCGCTGAAACTGGCGCGCGGAGAAGAAATCGGTACCTCTGCGGAAGAAGGCTACATCCCCATGGGGATCCGCAAGAATTTCTTCGACAAAAAAAGAGGATCCCGTCGGGCCGTCGATATGCTTCTCAAAAAAATGGCCGGAGAACCGTACGAAACCGAATTTCCGATGCCGGACTTCGACCGGGTGGTTCCCAATCCGGCCGTCAAGGATGTCTCGAAGGCGAAAATCGCCCTCGTTACGTCGGGCGGTATCGTGCCGAAAGGCAACCCGGATCGGATTGAATCCTCGTCGGCTTCAAAATACGGAAAGTACGACTTGGAGGGCATCCGGGATCTGGATGCGCAGACCTACGAAACGGCGCACGGCGGATACGATCCCGTCTACGCAAACGAAGACGCAGACCGCGTGCTGCCGGTCGACATACTCAGAGAGTTCGAAAAAGAAGGGAAAATAGGCAGTCTCAGCCGTTACTTCTACTCGACGGTGGGCAACGGAACCGCCGTGGCATCCGCGAAAAAATATGCCCGCGCCATCGGAGAGGAGCTGGTCGCAGACGGCGTGGATGCTGTCATCCTGACCTCGACGTGAGGAACGTGCACGCGTTGCGGTGCAACGATGGTGAAAGAAATCGAACGGGCCGGTATCCCGGTTGTTCACATGTGCACGGTCGTCCCCATCTCCATAACGGTAGGGGCGAACCGAAT
>Ga0172382_10001561_pt1 | contig 40744 bp, 28 predicted proteins | sample Leawel138RmetaG_FD_122245 | JGI IMG/M metagenome (GOLD analysis project Ga0172382, IMG submission 122245) | Leachate microbial communities from a municipal landfill in Southern Ontario, Canada - Leachate well 138R metaG | ecosystem: Engineered > Solid waste > Landfill > Unclassified | place... | reverse complement strand
TCATGCCCGAGAACCAGCGCTGCACTCCGGGTTCATGGAAGCGGCGCGCCAGATAATGGCACACGGGTTTGTGGGCGCCGAACCAGAGGCTGCCGACCCAGGGCTTGAAGGCGGTTCCGAAGGGATGCTCGCCGAGCAGCCCCCCGCGCGCCGCCCAGGTCATATTACGGGCGATGTGTGCCCGCAGCGTCGGACGCCCGCTGACGGTCCGGGCATGTTCGATCGGGACTTCAAGCCCGCCGCGGATCGTGCGCCGGGCGCTGGCCGGCACATACCAGCAATGCATCCGCCAGAGAAGGCGGAAGCGCCAGGAGTCCGCGGGAGCGTAGAGCCGGTAGGCGTAGGTCATCCAGGCCAGCTCGTCGTCCGAAAGATCGATCCGGTCGACATGGGCATCATGTGGATCGCTGGCGACATGGCTCACGAAGTCCGCAATGGGGCGCAGCGGCAGGCAGTTGGGCGTGAGCAGCTGGAAGTAGTCGAAGTCGACATGCTCGAGGCAATGCTCGATGAGCCGGATCACGCCGCGGCTCATCGACCAGTCGTCCCGGGTGACCACCTCGGGACGGGGCACGAAATCGACATTGGCCGCATCGACCCGGAAATCGGGCTGCAGGTGCGGTGAATGGTGGATCACCACCCGGTGCGGCGCGAGCAGCCGGGCAAGCTCGGAGACGGTTGCCGGCGGGGTGGCCGCCGAGAGCATCGCGAAGACGATGCGCGGCGCCCGCCCGGCCGGATCGGCCGTGCCGGGCACGGCGGCCTGGCCGAGCCGCTGGCGAATCGGCGGCGCGTTCATTCGACCTGCTCCCGCAGCCGCGGGTTGCCGCTGGGTTCGTCGGAGGCCGGTGTCTGCGCCGACATCTCGCGCACCAGGGCGCACCAGCGGCCGGCGACCGCGGTTTCCGAGAACCGCCTGGCGCTGGCATGGGCAAGCCGCCCCATGCGGTCGCGGCGCAGCGGTGTCGTGCGGAGCAGGGCGATGATCGCCCGGCGTTCGCTGTCGGCATCGCCGGCCTCGAACACCCAGCCCTCGCGACCATCGCGCACCATTTCCTCGACCGCCTGGACCTGGCGCGAACCCAGCACGGGCAGGCCGACGGCCATCGCCTCGTTCACCACCATGCCCCAGGTCTCGAAGGCGCTCGGCAGGACCAGCGCGTCATGGGTGGCGAGAAGCGCCGGCAGGGCATCATGGGCCACAGGCCCGAGAATGTTCACCGCCAGGCCCGGCTTGCCCCCGTGGCGCTGCGCCATCCGCTCGAACGGCTCCTGCAGTGGACCCTGCCCGACGAGGTTGAGCTCGACATCGGGCGCACCCGGCGTTTCGGCTCGTACCCGGGCGAGTATCCCGATGAACTCGACCATGCGCTTGCCGTGCACGAACTGGCCGATGAAGACAAGGCGCAGAGGTGAAGGCCTGGTCGCTCCGCCTTCTTCCGGCGGCATCGGCATCGGCATCGGCATCGGCATCGGCATCGGCTCGGGCGATCGGCCGGGCGCCTCCCGATGCTGCAGGAATGCCGCCTCGGTCGCATAGGGAATCCGCAGCAGGCGGGCGCCCGAGCCGATGTTTCGCATGTGGCGCTCGCCACTCGCGCCATTGACCACGACCGCATCGGCGCCGGCCGCGAGCAGGCGCTGGCGCAGGCGTACCGGCCAGCCGCGTCCGACTTCGGCGGCCTCGCACAGGTCGGCATGGATCACCAGGCGATCGACCAGGCGGATCCGGCGCATCAGCCAGCCGATGGCGGTGCGCGAACCGAACTCGCTTGCCACCAGGATCGTCGGGCGTTCGCGCCAGACCAGGCCCGCCAGGCCCCATGCCCAGTCGCCGGTCCGCTCGCCGCCGCCCGGCAGCTGTCCGCCGATCCTGCTGGCGGCATAGGTGCTTACCATGACCTTGCCAGCGGCAACGGCGGCGCCCCGCCGCGGCGGCCTGGCGACGAAGACCGCGACCCGGCCGACCTGTTCGGCAAGCGCCGCCAGCGTGCCCCAGCGATAGCCCGAGACGGTGTTGACCGCGAAGGCGACCAGGGGGCCGGGCCGGGCGCCTTCGCGCAGTCGCCAGGCGATGAAACCCTCGAAGCGGCCGAGCGCGGTCGCCAGGCCATGAATCAGGCCGGTAAAGCGCTGGGGATTGTTCGCTGCCAGCATCAGCGGTGGCGTGGCGACGGTGCGCAGCCAGCGCCAGACCGGCACCCGATGCTTGGCGAAGAGCGCGCCGCCGCCGCGGCCGCGCAGGCGCGCGGTACGCAGGCTGGCGCGATCGACCGGCGGAAGCGCATCGGAGGCGAGATGGTGGACGATGATTGCCGGGGCGTATTCGAGGCGGGCGCCGCCGGCCAGTGCGCGCATCACGACATCGGTTTCCTCTCCGGCACCGTACCACTGGCCCACACCGAGCCGTTCATCGAAGCCGCCCAGCTCGATCAGCAGCGGCCGGCGCAGGAACAGGCAGATCGAGGGCGCCGATTCTCCGCGCAGGCTCATGTGAGCCCACTTCTGGCTGTCGAGCCGGCGCCGGGCAGGGCGCATCGGGTCGTCCATCTCGAGCCAGCTGCCGACGTAACCGTGCGCCCGCGAGCGACTCGCGCGCACCAGTGCCGACAGGGTCTCGGGTTCGTACCAGCAGTCGTCGTCGGGAAAGCCGATCCATTCGCCGCGGGCCACCTCGATGGCGGTGTTGCGGGCCAGCGCGAGGTTCGGCACCGCCTGTCGCAGGTGCAGCACGTGGATGCCGGCGGCGCGCGCCCGGGCGATGACCGCCCCGAGGCGTTCATCCGGGTTCTGGTCGACCACGATCAGCTCGAAGCTTTGCTCGATCTGGCCGGCAAGCGACTCGACCAGGCGCATCGGTTCCTCGACCCGCTCGACGGTGGCGAGCACCAGCGAGACGCGGATGTCGCTCATTCTGCGATCCGCCCCGTTATCGCGATTGCCGCGCTGCCCGATCGCTTCAGGCATGGAGCGCCTCGCAGTCGCGAAGCTTGCCGGCGCGGCGCATCCGGCGTTCGGTGCGCCAGAGCGAGGCCCGCGCGATGGCCCGCTCGAGCGGGCCATGGGCGTAGCGCAGCCGCAGTTCGCGATCCTCGCGCAGGCAGACCGATGCGTAGCGGCTCGAGATCGCGGCGTCGTGGTAGCGGAAGGTCGCGATGAAATCGCCGATCACGCGCGGCCGGCTGATCCGCGAGAGCCGCAGCCAGAGGTCGTAGTCCATGCAGCAGCGCAGGCCCGGGTCGAAGCCGCCGGCCTCGAGAAAGAGCTCCCGGCGGATCGCGACGGCGGGATGCGGCACGATGTTGCCCCGGGTACGCAGGCGGCGGGCATTCCAGGGCGGCGAGCGGCGCGCCTCGATGCGGCCGTCGCCGAAGTCGCTCTGGCACTGGCCATAGAGCCAGCCGCCACCGAAACGATCGAAGGCGGTGGCCACGCAGGCGAGCGCATCCTTGCCGGCGAGCATGTCGTCGCCATGCACATGCATGATGATCTCGCCGGTGGCGGCGGCAACGCCGGCATTCATCGCCGCCGAAAGGCCGATGATGTTCTCGACCAGCACGGTGCGGTGCGGTGCGCGCGCGATCAATTCCAGGGTGCCGTCGGTGGAACCGCCGTCGACGAAGACCTGCTCGAAGTCGACATGGTTCTGGGTAGCCACCGAGACGATATTGTCGGAGAGCCAGCGCGCCGCGTTGAGCGTGCAGGTGATGACCGAGATCCTCATGTGGCCATCTCCCCGTCGGCGTGACGGTGGCCCCGGCGCGACGATGAAGCGGGCGACCCGGACGATGACGAGCGCCAGGCTGAACTGCGGCGTCGCCGCCCGGAGCCGCTGCCCGAGGAACGGCGCCTGGGCGCCGCCGGCGCGAGCCGCCTGCGCTCGGCGCGCAGCAGATAGCCGAGCACCGCTACGAAAGTGGTGAGCTGGAAGAGGAAGTCGCCCAGCAGTACGGTGGACAGTTCCAGTGGCACTTCGGTGACCATCCGCACCAGCATCACGGCAACCAGCGCAGGCGCAAGTCCGCGCGAGGTTCGCGCGGCCCGCAGGGCGCCGACCACCAGCGCGCCGACGTAGGCGAGCAGCCCCAGCACTCCGACGATGCCGGCGGCCCCGAGCGACTGCATGAACTGGTTGTGGGCGTGGAATGCGAAGGGCACCCGCCAGGTGGCCCGGAAGGTGTCCGACCAGAGCGTCGGACCATAGCCGAAGAGCGGGCTCTGCTTCCACACATCGAGGGCGATCAACCAGATCTGGGTGCGGCCCGACAGCTCCGAGATGTCCTGGCTCTTGCGCGAGGCTTCCAGTGCGCTTGCGAAGTCGTTGCGCACGCCCGAGCCGACCCTCAATTCGACGATGAGCAGGGCGGCCGCGAACGCCACCGCGAGCAACATGCCGGCCAGTACGACGAGCCGCATCGGCGTCCAGCCCTGCTCGGCGGCCGGTGCGCCGTGTCGGTGGCGCAGGCAGTAGACGGTAAACGGAGCCAGCACCAGGGCCGCCGCCCCCCAGGTCGTCTGCGACTGCGCCAGCAGTAGCACCAGGGCGCCGAGGGCCAGCGCGAGGAAGGTGAGCAGCTTGTAGCGGAACGGCCGATGGATGCTCAGCAGCATCAGCAGCAGGGCGAGCGGCGCGATGCTGTTGGGGTTGGAGCCCAGGCCCCAGTAGCGATACGTCATGCCCGGCAGGCGGGTCTCCCGGGAGCCGTACTGGGTGGTCAGGCCCGAATCGATGGCACTGGCGAGCAGGCTCACCACCAGGAATGCGAGCAGCGACCATTTCACCGCATCGAGCCAGTCGGAGGGCTCGTAGTGGCGGCTCATGTAGATGGCGCCGACCACCGCCAGCGGATAGAGCATCTGGACGGCGAAGGAGGGCACGGTGCCGAAGGCGGCCGGCAGCAGGACATTGCCGACGTAGTAGGCACCAAAGCCGAGGAACAGCGGCAGCCCCGTATGGGCGGCTTCGACGGTGGCGGCGGTCGCGCTGCGGGCTTGTCCGGTCTGGCTGCGAAACAGCCGCCCGATGATGCGCACCAGCGCGATGCCGACGATGCTCGCGGTCGACAGGCGCAGCAACCAGGCCGACAGGCCGCCGGCATCCATGCCGACCATGAAGTCGATGTCGGCCAGGTTGCGTCCGGAGAGCAGCACGCCGGCGGGCGGGGCGAGCGTGATCAGCGCCGCGAGCGCGGGCAGGACCCAGCGCCGGTAGCGGCCTTCGAGCGTCAGCCCAAGGCCGAAGCCGGCGATGAGCAGCACCGCGCCGCCCAGCGCGAACGCCATGCCGCCGGCAAAGCTGCCCAGCCCCTGCAGGTACGCCCCCATTGCTCCCGTTACCCCCTTTCCCCGTTTCCCTCAGGAAACTTCGTCACTCGCCTGCCCGCCTACCAGGCGTGCTGGCTGCCTTCCGCCATCGTGATCTCCACCTGGCCATCCTTGCGCAGCATGCCGGCGGTGATCGTGCTGCCCGCCAGCAGTTCGTGCATCTCGTCGATCGCCCGGGCGACGGCAGGTCGGGTCGCCGGCTCGCCCAGGTGGTGCGACTCGTGCGAATACAGGCCGAGCGTCTTCAGGCCGCCGGCCGCGCCCAGCGCCATCCAGCGCCGGATCGTCAGGATCTTGTCGGCTTCCGGCACATCGCCCTTCTCCCAGTACCGGTTGTCGCCGATCTCGGTCAGGTGCAAATCGAGCTGGTGCTTGCCCATGGCGGCGCGGGTCATGCGCATGCCCTCGATCACGTCGAGCATCTCCACCGGGTTGGTGTCCCAGTAGTGGTAGTAGTGGAAGGCGATGGCATCGGCCCACTGGCCGCCCACGCCGCCATGGCGGTCATCGGCCTCGGCCCAGCGGATGATCTTCGGGTAGACCTTGGGGCCTTCGAAGAGGTCGTTGAAGGGCGGGCTCAGCACGATGATGTCGGGGTCGACCTGCTTTGCGGCCATGTAGGCTTCGCGGCAAAGCTCGGCGAGATCCTCGGCTGAATCGCGCCAGTAGCGCCCGCCGTGGAAATCCGGTTCGTTCCAGATCTCCAGGTAGGCGATGCGCCGGGGGCTGCCCGGCTGGTTGTAGCGCGACACCAGGGCCGCCGTGAATTCGCCCACCAGGGTCATGTCGATGGGCCGGCTGTCGCCCCCCAGGTAGTAGTACGGATCGAGCACGCTCGGCCGGGTGGAAGCCCAGGTCGGCGTGCCGTACAGGGTGAACATCATGGTGTGGCCGCGGGCCGCATGGGTGTCGACCCATTCATCGAGTCGCTTCCAGTCGTAGGCGCCGGGGGCGAGCTGCAGGTCGCGCCAGGCCACGCCGTCGTAGTTGAGCGAACGCACCATGCCGTAGCGGTAGGTGGGTGCCGGGGAGTCGACATCCCCCATGCGCCAGCGACTGGGCCAGCGATGGAAGTGGATGCCCACATAGTCGAGCGGCACCTGTACCGGCCCGCCCTCGAGGATGTTGCGGTCGCGGGCCGGCAGCATCCGGCGCCAGTTGAAGTTGAAGCCGGTGAGCAGGCTGGCCGAGGCGAGCGCCGAACCTCCGACCAGGATACTGCGGCGTTTCATGCTTGCTCCAGGAAGTCGATGAGTTCGCGGGCCACCCGGCCCGGTGCGTGTCGGGCGGCATGGCGGGCGCGCGCCGCCCGGCCCATCGCGGCCACGCGCGCCGGGTCGGCGAGCAGTTCGATGATACGTTCGGCTGCCAGGGCCGGATCGTCGGCCGGCAGGGCCAGGCCCTCGATGCTGTCGTCGAAAAGCTCGCTGGTGCCGCCGGTGGGCACCGCCAATACCGGCCGGCCAGCGGCGAGCGCCTCGATCGGGACGATCGGCAGGTTCTCGATATGGGCGGTATGCAGCAGGGCGCGGTGGCGCGCCAGCAGGCGGGCGGCATCGGCCACGTAGCCGGCAAAGCGCACCGCATCGGCGATGCCGAGCGCGTTGGCGCGGGTCTCCAGCATGGCGCGGTCCGGGCCGTCGCCGACGATGGTGAGGGTGAGCGGGCTGCCGACCCTGTGGGCGGCGGCGATGATCTCGAGCTGCGCCGCCTGATTCTTGCGCGGCTCCAGCGTGCCGATCGAGACCAGGTCGGCATCGAAGGCCTCGTCCGGACCAGCACCCACCGCGCCGATGGCGCCCACCAGCGTCGGCTCGCCGGGGTCGGCAACAAAGTTGGGCACGATCGCATGCGGCACGCTGGCGAGCATCGGCAGGCGCTCGAGCAGCACGCCGCGCATGAACCGCGAGACGAACACCAGGGCGTCGACCTGCGGCAGCCAGCGCGCTTCGAAGGCGCGGATCGCGTAGAAGTCCTGGCCGTGGTCGGGAATGCGGCCGCTCTGCGCCCATTCATCGGCCTGCGACACATTGAAGTGCACCGCCATCACGACCTTCTGCAGTGGACTGGCGCGCGCGGTGAGTGCGGCCGCGGCCGAGACCGGGCACTGGGCGTAAAGAGTGCAGGGGGCGCCATCGGCAAGGCGCTTCGCGAGCACCGAGCGCAGCAGCCAGCCATGGCCGGTGCGGTACCAGCGCACCGCCAGGCTCGGAAAGAAGGGCTCGATCAGGGCCCTGGCGCCCAGCAGCACGCCGATGCGCCAGGGCGCGGCGAAGGGCGATACCACCGACACCGACGGCCAGGCATCGGCGTCGTCGCGTCGGCCAACGGCCACCGCCGAGAGCACCGCCCGCATGTGGGCGCGCACCCCGGTTTCGCCGGTGGGGCGCATGATGCTGGCGATCAGGACGGGCCGCGGCGGGTGGGCCGAGGCCGGCGGGCGAACAGCGTCGGCTGTCGGCACGGCAGTGTCATCGGCGGGGTCGATGGTGCGAGGCCCGGCGCTCACGCTGGTCACAGCCATGTTCATGGCCGCTGCGGTCGACGGAGCCGAGCCGACAAAGGCCGGTGAGGCGGCCAATGCGGTGCTTCAGCTCGCGCAGAGGCGAGGATGATCGCCACCGGCCCGATCAGGACGAGAAACACTACCGCCGCGAACAGCGCGAGCGGCAGGGACGCAAGCAGTGCATCGGTTGCTTCCACTTCCAGAGACCCTCGGTATCGCTTCTCTACTGTTTGACTCCGGGGCTGCGTCCCCTGAATCGAATTGTGGCCGATGCTCCGGGCCGGGCGCGATCGGATCGCGGTCAAATGCGTCAGTTGGAGTCGATTCCCCGGCCGACGAACGGATGCTTCGATGGACTCGACGGCGCAATATCACCAAAATGAGGCATAGATGCCCGCGCCGCATGACTTCCGGGGAAAGTCTGCCATGTGGAAAACATCGCGCAACGCGACTTCGTCACGTATGCGCCCATTCGGGTCGATAGAATCGGTAACAGTGGATCTGCAGCGCTCGCCCACCAGTGGTCGCTCGCTACAAGTGACGACCCCGGCGCCATCGACCGGGGCCGCCAGGGATGGATGCTCGAAGCACGCCAATGAACAAGCCGTTCGAACCGCCGGTTTCCTCCGGCCCGCAGGTGTTCCCCGCCTACGATCCCTACGCCATGCAGATGCTCCTGCAGCCGGAGCGTTCGCTGGCCGACGTGGCGCGGGATGCAACGCCGGATCTGATCGAGATCTGGCGCGGGCTGATGCTGCGCAAGTGGATGATCCTCGGCGTCACGTTGCTGGTGACCGCGATCACCGTCTTCGCGCTGATGCGCATGACGCCGATCTACCAGGGCACCGCCACCGTGCTGATCGAGCAGAACAAGGGCAATGTGGTCAGCATCGACCAGGTCTATGGCGCAATGTCGAGCAGCCGCGAGTACTACACCACCCAGGCGGAATTCCTCAAAAGCCACGACGTCGCCTTGCGGGTGGTACGCAAGCTGGCGCTGGCCAGCCACCCGGAGTTCGATCCACGGCAGCAGTCCGCGCCCTTCTGGCGTGAATGGCTGCCCGCCGGCGATCCGCAGCCGGAGCCGAGCGAAAGCGTGATCGAGCGCCGGGTGCTCGGCGCCTTCGGCAGTCGGTTGAGCGTGGAGCCGGTACGCAATTCGCAGCTGGTGCAGGTGTCGTTCGAGTCCGCCGACCCGGAACTGGCGGCCAGCATCGCGAACGAAACCGCCAGCGCCTACATCAATGCCGACATGGATGCGCGCTTTTCCATGACGCAGCAGGCGAACGTGTGGCTCACCGGGCGGCTGACCGAGCTCAAGCAGAACCTGGATGCCAGCGAGCGGGCGCTGCAGGCCTATCGCGAGAGCGAGGGACTCGCCGATACCAAGGGCCTTGCCCAGGGCGGGCAGAGCAAGCACATCGAGGAGCTGACCCAGCGGCTGGTCGAGGTCCGCATCGTGCGGACCCAGGCCGAAGAGGCGCTGCGCGGTGTGCAGGGCCAGGGGGCGGGGCGCTACAACGCGCCGGCGGTGATCAACAACGCCGCAGTGTCCACCGCGCGGCAGTCCGAAGCCGCGGCGGAACAGAAGTTCGCCGAAATCCGCCAGAAGTACGGCCCCGCGTTTCCGACCTACAAGCAGGCGGAGCAGGAGCTCGAGGCGGCGCGGGGCAACGCCAGGCGGGCGGCCGATGCGGTGATCGCATCGATGGAGAAGGAGTTTCGGGCGGCACGGGCCGCCGAATCCGCGCTGGAGGATTCGCTTGCGCGCGCGCGAGGCGGTGTGCAGCAGACCAACCGCAAGGAGATCGCGCTGTCGAACTACGAGCGCGAGGTCGAGACCAACCGGCAGCTGTACGAAACCTTCCTCGCCCGGGTCAAGGAAACCGATGCCGCCGGCGATATCCAGACGGCCGTGGCCCGCGTCGTCGATCCGGCGTTGCCGGCACTGCAGCCGGTGAAGCCCAAGAAGGCCCGGATCACGCTGCTGGCGTTGCTGGGATCGCTGCTCGGCGCCTCGATGATCGCGATCCTGCTCAACCGGCTCGACAACACCATCAAGACGACCGAGGGCATCGAGGAAAAGCTCGGGCTGCCGCTGCTGGGGGCCTTGCCGCGGCTCACGAAGGAGCAGGAGAGGAACGCGTCGCGACTGATGCTGGTCGAGCCGCAGTCGGCGTTTTCGGAAGGAGTTCGCACGATCAGCACCGGGGTGCTGTTGAGCACCCTGGATGAGCCGCACAAGGTGATCGCGGTGACCTCCAGCCTGCCGCAGGAAGGCAAATCGACCCTGGCGATTAACCTTGCGCTGGCACAGAGTCAGACCAGGCGGGTGCTGCTGATCGATGGCGACCTGCGCCGGCCGGTCCTCGCGAAGCGGCTCGGGCTGCCCGAGGCCGAAGCGGGCCTGACGGAACTGCTGACGCATGCGGTCGGGGGCGATGCGATCAAGCCGCTGGATGGCGCCGGCCTGAGGGTGCTGACCGCCGGCAAGTTGCCGCCCAATCCGCTCGAGCTGCTGACTACCGACCGCTTCCGGGAGACGCTGGCGACCCTGCGCGCGCAATACGACCTCATCGTGATCGACTGCCCGCCCCTGCAACTGGTGTCGGATGCGCTCGTCATCGGGAGCAATGCCACCGGCCTGATCTACGTCGTCGAGGCCGGCAAGACGCCCGTGACGCTGGTGCGAAAGAATGTCCGGCGGGTCAGGGATGCCGATGTGCGCCTGTTCGGCATTGCCCTGAACGGGCACGACCATCAGAAAGCCGAGCGCTACTACGGGGACTACACGGGCTACGCCCAGTACGGCGCGAGCTACTACAAGTAGGTGTACGCAAGCTCAGGCAGGAACCAGCCTATCCTCCGGCTGCCCCGCCCAGAATCGCAGCGCCGCATGGTGGTACGCACCGAACAGCACAACCCAGCCCCAGAACATCACCCAGTCGGGCACGCCGAGCCGCCAGCCGAGGATACCGACGCCACCCAGCAGCAGGGCGACGGCCAGGATGATCACCACCGAACGGCGGATCGACAGGCCGGTGCTGGGCAACAGGTGGTGCAGATGGCGGTGGTCGGGCGCCGTCAGGCTGGCGCCATGCGCGGCCCGGCGCAGCATGCAGGAGATCGTGTCGGCCAGGGGAATGGCCAGCACCCACAGGGCGAGCACCGGGGGCGGGCCGGATTCGCCATAGGTCTGCGTGAGGTGCACGGCAAGCCAGGCAAGGACGAAGCCGAGCGTCATGCTGCCGCTGTCGCCCATGAAGATCGAGGCCTTCGCCCGCCAGGGCGCGCGCAGGTTCAGCAGCAGGAAGCCGGCCAGCGCGCCGGCCAGGGCGAAGGCCAGCGGCAGCAGCGTGGTGGCTTCCGGTTCGGTGCCGGCGACCAGCGTCAGCGCCAGCGCGAACCAGCCGATGGCGATCAGGGCGAGCCCGCCGGCCAGGCCGTCGGCGCCATCGATCATGTTGAGCGCGTTGATCACCCCGCACACACTGAAGACGGTGAAGGGCACCGCGAACCACAGGGGCAGCGGGATCTCGGCGGACCAGAGCAGATCGCCGAGGCTGGTGATGTAGGTGCCACCACCAATGGCCAGCATCACCGCCACTCCCTGCGCGATGAAGCGCCAGCGTGGACGGATCGGCTTGCGGTCATCGAGCAGCGCCACGATGAAGACGAGCGAGGCGCCCGCGGCAAGGTCGAGCTTCCAGTGTTCGCCCGTGCCGCCGAACGCCTCGGGGACAATGCCGAGGCTATCCGGTGCGAATACGATCCAGATGCCCACCATGAGGACCGCGAGCACCACCCCGACGCCGCCTACGATCGGCACGGCAACGGCATGTGCGTTGCGATGGCTGGGCCGCTCCAGGCGGTCGAGCCAGCCGAAACGGCTCATCAGTGCCGTTACCGGCCTGATGAGGATCAGGAAAACCGCGGCTGCGAACACCGCGACCGGCAGGAACGCCATGAGTGTGTCGACCAGGTGCTGCACCGACGGCATCAGTCCTTGCTTCCCCAATATTTTCTCTTGCGCGAACCTGCCTGAGGTTCAGGTTCGAATTGTGGACGAAGCTTCACTTGTTGTGGCGGTATCACGCCAATATTTGTGGCTCGACCAGCGACTGTCGCGCTTGATGCCCGCCTCAACGGCGGCGCGGTCGACTTTTCCTCACTCAATTGGGTTGCTTGCGACGAGCTTGGCGGGCTGGTGCATGCGACGTTGGTGCAACAGGCTTTCGCGCAAGCGGCATCCGGTAGGTGCTCCTCCACAACAGTCGAAGCAACCGTACGTCGTTATATCGGGGTCAGCACGCCTTATCTGCACTAACATCGCCCCAACGTACGGCTTCGAAGAATCGGCCGGCCAATCTGTTTTGGACCTTGATGCGAGTGAGATTCATGATTCCAGGCGCCTCCAACCCGTCGGCACCGCGTCGACTCGATTCCCTTGTTCGTCCGCTGACGCTTGTCGCGCTGGCTTCCGCACTGGTGGCCTGTGGTGGCGGCGGTGGCGGGGGCGGCACGCCGCCGCCGGCGGTGGCACCACAATCGATCGCCGGTTCGGTGATCGACGGCTATGTTGCGGGCGCCACGGTGAACTGCATCGCTGGCGGCAACGTGATCGCCACGACGATATCCGATAGTTCCGGCGCCTATGCCTTCAATCTGGGCGAGGGCCAGACCTGCGACACGATCACATCGCAGGGCGGCATCGATGTGGGCGCCACGCCGACCGAGGCGTGGGACGACCGGGTCGCGCCTCCGGGCGTCTTCCGCTCGCCGGTGCCCACCGGCAGCACGTCGGTGGCGGGCCTGGTGGTGTCGCCGATCACGACCCTGGTGCAGGCGCTGGTCGCCGGCGGCGCGACGCTCGATGCGGCGCAGACGCAGGTGCGCAATGCGCTCGGCCTGCCGGGCTCGCTCGATCTGCTGGGCACCGACCCGGTCAGCGATCCGGCCCTCTACAAGGCGACCGCCGTGGTCGGACAGCTCATCGAACAGATCGGCGATGCGCTGGCCGGTGCGGGCGGCATCGCCGATGCAGAGGGCCGAGCGGCGCTGGCCGATGCCGCGGTCGATGCGATCACCGCGCAACTGGCCACGCTCGACATGGCCGCGCTTGCGCCCGAGCCCGATGCGCTCACGCCCGGTTCGCCGCTCTTCGGGCTGGTTTCGGCGGCTGCCACGAATGCCAGGTCAAGCGACGTCCCCAGCGTGCGCGCTGCCCTGCAAGGCGTGGATGCCACCACCTTCGCGGCGATCACCACACCGCTGGTGGCCGCGGCCGCAAGCAATGTGAACGCGGGCGGAGATGTATCCGATATCGTGGCGCGCGTGAACCATGCCAGCGACGAGGCGCGCACCGCCACCGTGGTGGCATCGCTTCGCGATGTGCTCGGCCAGCCCGCGGGCGACCCGCAGACGGTGATCAACGAGGTGGCCATGGCGCTGGCCGCAGCCGACGCCGGCAATGCGGATGTCCCGTTCACGGTGACCGTTGGCGGTACCAGTGCAGGCGCCACCATCCCCAGCGGACTGTCGAACTACGCGCGGCTGCGCGATGACCGGGTGACGTTCAACGCCCCGGCAGGCGCCAGCACCGCCACGATCGCCGAGATGGAAGATCCTGGCGTCAGCGTGTCGCAGGAACTCACGGGCATCAGCTTCGCGCTGGATACCTCGGCGGGCAACACCCAGCTGTCAAGCACGCCGATCGTGGTGCCGATGGCGGTGCAGGTGATCGATACCGAGCGCACCTTCCAGGCGATCATCGACCGGGTGAACGTTTCCGTCGACGGCAGCGGTCAGGTGCTCGCGAGCGTGCCCAGTGGGGCGCAGCTCTCGGTGTACGGCAAGACGGCCACGAGCGAAACCACCACGCCGCTGAACATCGCGCTGTCGGCGGCGGGCCGAAACATCGTCTCCACCAGCGGCGGCACGATCACGTACAGCTTCGACCGGCTGTTCGAGGCCATCGGCCCGGCGGCATCCGGCGCGCTTGCCCTGCTGGCGCAGAACCGGGTGAACAGCGGCACCTACGCGGTGACCATGAGGATCGGCACCCTGCGCCTTGCGCGTGCCACTTCGGCCAGCGACCCGAGCCCGGCGCTGGCCGACCTGGGCACGGTGAGCCTCGACGCCGGCGACCAGTCGGTGGTCGGCTACGGGTTCACGGGCACCGTCAGCGTCACCCCGTGAGGGGGGCTGCAACGCGCGCGGCGCTGGCGCTCACCGGTGCCGCGCTGGCGGCGCCCATCGCCGCCGCGCCCTTCGACTTCGCGCTTTCCGCTCGTCCCGAACAGGGCGGGGCGCGCCAGCTGGAAGTGGCCGTCGACGCGATGAACGGCACGCTGGACGTGTTCAATGTGCGCGGCCGCGATTCCGTCTACGGCGGCACCCGGGTGGGCGACTACACCGGCGCCCACCTGCGCGGCGGCTGGGCGGTGAGCGAGCGCTGGTGGATCGACGCAGCGCTGTGGCGGCGCAAGATCAAGTATCGCGAGGACAGCGGCAGCATGGTGAGCTGGATGCTGGGCGCGCAGTACCGCTTTGCCGGGGAAGCGGCCACCGCCCCGGGCAGCGGTGCCGGCACCACCGCCTGGGCAGTGCGCGGCAGCGTCTGGGGCAACCGATCGGGCACGCTGAACAAGGGCTCGGCCACGACGCTGGGCAACTACACGATGGACACCGTGTCCATCGACAGCCCGCGCGACCTGCAGTGGCAGCTCGACCTGATCGGCACCCGCGGCGGACCCGATGCATCGATCAGCTGGTTCGGCGGCATCCAGCGCAGCAAAGTGGATTACTCGGGCCTGGGCGGCACCGCAAGCGCCGGCGGCTGTCCGTATGCGGTGTCGGTAGGGGCGAACAACACCACGCTGACACAGACCGCCGACTGCGCAAGCGGGGGCGGCACCGTGGCCGCGGGCGCCCAGGTGACAGTGGACAATACGGCACTGGGCCTGCATCCACGCGAAGCCCTGGCCTACACCGCCACCGTGTTGCGGGCCGGCGTCAACGCCCACCGGCGCTGGGGCGCCTGGCATGTGCGCGGCGGCCTGGCGTGGGAACATTACGATCGAGGCGGCGCGCTCGAGGACGCGGCGAACAGCCTGTCAGGGGCATACCAGTCCGACAGCCTGAGTGCGGCGCTGGAAGTGGGCTATCGCTTCACGCCGACGATGACCGGATTCGTGCGGGGAGCCGCCTGGCAGCATCAGCTGATGGGCGAGGTGCCGTTCCTGTACAACGCGGTGACGGCGAGGCGGTCGGATCGGCGGTATGGGATTGTTACGGTAGGTGTGAAGGCGAGGTTCTAGCATGCTTTCACCGGTTGTGTATGCGCGGCAAAGAAGCGGGAGAATGGCGCTTGCCGAACCGGCTTTGCTTACTGCGTACTCCATGCGACATCACGAATTATGGCTGAATAGAAACTCGCCCCGATAAGTAATACGATAGCATTCGAGGATTGGCTTCAATAATCAAGAAAGGCGCTAGCGTGCCGGTTGCGCGACCTCGCCAGGCGATGTTTTTCAGTGTCATGCCGAGCTAAGCGAGTTTACGCTTGGAATTTTGCTTCTAATACGAACCAATTAGTCGGCTCGATGTGTTTGTGGCCCTGCTCGTGCTTAGTGGGGTTTAAGCATTCCCGAATTTGCCTCTCGTTGGTATTTTGCCCGTCTATGCCTCAGGTTATCGAACAAGGTATTTCGGTATGAAAATAGTGCGCCTATTATTTTTGGTTGCCCTCGCGTTCATGCCGAGTCGCTTAAAAATAGCCGCGCTCCGATTTCGCGGTGCTAAAGTCGGCAAGGGATGTAAAATAGGCTTTTCGATTTTAGATGCAAAGAATGCAGAGCTGGGGGATTATGTATATATTGGTAATTTTAACATTGTTCATAATATCGATAGTCTTGTTTTGTCCTCTGGTTCAAAGATCGAGAATTTTAACTGGATCGCAGGCGGGCGGGTTGGTCGTTTCTTTTTAGGGAGAAATGGCTCTATTCGTAGATTTCATTTTATAGAGGCATCAGGAGGGGTTTCGATTGGAAACAATTCCATACTTGCCGGTCGAAGTTCAATATTGTTTTCGCATGGACGCAATTCTGATGGTCCTATAAGAGAGGCGATCGAAATTGGTGATTGGTGTCAAGTGGGCGCAGCAAGTCGCTTCGTTCCAGGTGCCAAGGTCGAATATGGCACGTTCGTGGGAATGGGTTCTGTCGTTTCCAAGAAGTTTGACGATACGTACGTACTGATTGCGGGAAATCCTGCGACCGTAAAAAAATCGATTGATCGTAACGCTCCATATTTTCGCCGATCGTTCTTGCGACACACTCATCATCCCGCTTCCTACATTGGAAAATGAATAGTGATCGCAAGGTCTTTCTTGAAAAGTTCCTTTTTTGTATTGCTCGCGATTGTCTTTGGCCGAGGATCTGTTGTTGTTGCGGGAATGTTGATCTCCAGTGCGCTCGGTGCCGCCGCTTTTGCAGCCTTTTCTTTTGCGCATGTGACGGCGACGGCTGCTTCGAATATTGCCGCTGTGGGAATGCAAAATGCCCTTCCACGCTACTTCGCACGACTTCAGATGGCAGGTGCTCGAGCAGAATCAGGCTCTAATACTCTTATGGCGATACTCTTCGCTGGTGCCGGCCTTGCTGTCGCGGTTCTTATAATATTAGTAATTCCGGATGAGTTGATTGGTGTGCCGGAACCTGTTCTCTATCTGTTCTTGCCAGCGCTCTTGTTTGTTGTTGGAGTGAAGAATCTTTTCGTCGGCGCAGCAAATGGTCTCGAGTGTTTTAGTCGCGTTTCTGGGGCGGCCTTGATGCAAGGGGCGGCACTGATCGTCGCTACTGTTGTCTCTATTGGTGTTCGCTCAATAGAAGTCGCATTGTGGGGCTATGTTTTGGCGACAGCAATCGGCACTGCGGTCATTGTTCCTAGAATATCATCTGTATTGCTTCGTCTCACTCGGGCACGGCCATATTTGAGTCTATCGACAGCGCGCAATGTCGCACAATTTGCTGGCCCCCTATTTCTGGTGACGATATTGTCTAACTCTGGCATATGGCTTTCCGGTCGTACATTATTGGGTGGCGACGAGGATGTCTTTGCGTTTGCTCAGTTTGCTGTTGGGCTCCAATGGTTTGGTCTGACTGCTCTGGCATCGGTAGTCGTTTCCAAGGCGGCTATGCCCGCACTAACTCGAAGCGCCGTAGTAAAGAATCATGCGATACGACGCCAGACAATGATCCAAGCTGTCTTGCTTTCCGGCGGTTCTGCGCTACTGGTACTGCTTGCCGTGCTCGTGTTTCCTCATAAAATACTGGCTCTATACGGCCCCGAGCTATCCGGTGCGCGCTCCGCCCTCCAGTTGTTCGTCGCCGCAGCCCTACTTGCTTCGCCAATTAATATCATCTCTAGCGCCCTAATTGCAGAGCGTCGACAAACTTCGGTTTTGGTGACAGCATTGCTCTGGTGGTCTTCTCTTATGGTGCTACTCATTCTGTTAACTGATCGGGGTGCAGCAGGGGTGGCCTTTGCGGTCGTTATATCGTACGCGCTCTATCTGGGAGGGGCTATCATCGCAGGCATTCGTCATGGCATTTTTCTTGTTCGCTGATAATTCAGACAAGTGAATCAGGTAGGGCGCGATAATAGGTTGCTTGTTCAGAATAAGTTATAGTGAAGAGATGATGTGTTTTGTCAGCTGCAATAGTGATTTATGCTAATATCAGGCCGAATGTCGTTGGGAAGCCCTGCGATTCGCCTTGGGATTTGTCTGGTTGTTGCGTTAGTTTTTTCCATCTTCCCTGGTGCAATTGTAGTTTACATAATGCTCTTGTTGGCACTGGCTTCAGTGCGGTTTCGGGCTAACACGGGCGAGGTTAATGCTGCCCTCGTCTTGATTGTACTTATGCAATCAATCTATACATTGCTTGCATTCACTGTTTACTTGTTTCGCCTCAATCCTATTCAATGGACGCCGACGCGAGGCGGGGTCGTAGATGATGAGGCTGCGCTTATGGTCGTTTTTGGTGCTGCGCAGTTCTTATTCATACTTTCTGCAATTCTAAGGTCTCGATCAAGAGTTGATGGTTTTAATAATCGCGATCGAAGGGTGTTTCGAATTGCCGCGTTGCTGATTGTGATTGTGGCGTCGATCTTGATCAATCCTGGTAGGGATTTTTTCTCTGGTGAATATCAGGGCCAGGTCGCGAGTTATCCCGGATTTATGCCTGCCATTTTCGTGATCTCGTTGAGCGCGTGGATTCTTCTTCAAAGAAAGTATGGCATAGGGTATTTCATAATATTAAATACCATTGTCGGATGGTGGTTGATTAATGGAAATCGATCTGAGGTCTTGATCGGGTTTGTGTTCGGGAATTATCTTTTTCTGAAAAACCTAGTGCCCAATGATCGCCGGTTTCGCGCATTGATATACACTTGCGGCGGTGTCATGACATTCGCCGTCTTTTCGTTCGTCGGTTATTTTCGTGTATATGGGCTTCTTGCTTTTGATGAATTCGGGTTTCTTCGTCTGTTTGCCTATATGATAGATGGGGATCGGTTGCAGGTGCAGACATTCGGTGCCGCAATATATAGCGCTATGGTTGCGGTTCATCACGCTGCGGATTCAGGTTTGTTATACGGCGAAACAATACTTGGGCAGATTATAAATACTTTACCATCTATGATTCCTGTCCCGTGGACCAGGTATGTGGATGTTACGGAGGGTCTGCGGGATTATCAGTTGATAGGTGGATTGGGTTTTGTGGGTGAAGGGTTTCTAAACTTTGGTGTGATCGGCCCCGCATTGATGGCGTACGGATTGGCGACGATTTTCCTTCAGCTTAAATATCGTGTCTGCACTTCGTTCCTTGCATCATGGTTTCTTCTTAGCTTGGTGCTGTACGGTCAAAGGTTCATCCTGTACGGGTTCGTGTATTTCTATAATACCTTGAGCTTCTTTTTGGTGTTATATGTTTGTCGAGAGATCCTGAAAGCGAAAAGATTTAACCGAGCGAAAGATTCAATTAATCTACGCCAGAGGTCGCCCGAGGAAAGCGGAGGTGTTTTTTAGGGTGTGGCTCTTGATGTGCACAGTTGAAATGAGTCGCCTGTTTGTAATGATCGGAGCGGTCGTGTGTGTATAGTCGGGATTGATGGGACTAATCTTCGAGGCGGTGGAGGCATTACACATTTGCGGGAGCTTATCGCCTCTGGTCATCCGCCTGATCAGGGTATCGAACATGTGGTGCTATGGGGGGGGGCCCAGACGCTGGACCAATTGCCTGATCGATCCTGGTTGACGAAAGTGAGCGTTAAGGCGCTAAATAGGGGTTTTTTTTCGCGTGTGCTCTGGCAGCGGTTTTCCCTTGGTGAGGTAGCGCGGACTGCGAGGTGTGATATTGTCTTCGCACCTGGTGGCAGTTATGATGCAGATTTTACCCCATATGTAAGCATGTGCCGTAATATGCTTCCTTTTGACAATGTGGAGCGTGCGCGCTTTCCTTTGTTGTCATTCCGGCGCTTACAGTATGAGTTGTTACGTTGGGTTCAAGGACGCACTTTTCGGAATGCTGATGCGACAATATTTCTCACGAACTATGCGCGAACACAAGTGGCTGCGCGAGTTGGTTGTGTAGATGAACGTGTTCGAATTATTCCGCATGGTGTTAGTAAGCGATTCTCGATAGCCCCTCGGCCTCAGATGGCGATTGATCGATATAGTGCTGGTTTTCCTATGCGGATTGTTTACGTGTCGATTATAAATCATTATAAGCATCAATGGTGTGTAGTGGAGGCTATTACGATGCTTCGTCGCGCGGGTCTTCCGGTGGTTTTGACGCTTGCGGGGCCGTCTGTTCCGGAGGCTCGGGTGAGATTGGATGCAATGATTGCAAGATGCGATCCAGATGGAGAGTTTGTAACACTGTTGGGGGCTGTGCCATATCAGGAGCTTCATCGGTTGTATGAGGAAAATGATATTGGGGTTTTTGCCTCTAGTTGCGAAAATATGCCTAATATACTTCTTGAGATGATGGCGGCAGGGTTGCCGATTGTTTGCTCCAATAGAGGACCGATGCCCGAGATTCTCAATGATGCTGGGATGTACTGCAATCCCGAAGATTCTGAGGATATTGCGAGGTCGCTGCGCGCGATAATAGCGAATGTTCAATCTAGAAACGAGATGGCGGAGAAGGCGTATCGCACGGCTGCTTTGTATTCATGGGAAAATTGTGCAACTGAGACATTCGCTTTGCTCGCGGAGACGGCGAGGGTGTATAGGGATAAAGATCGTACAAGAGGAAAGATACGGTTTCGTTTTCGCAGATAAGATTTGTCTGGATGTTTGTTCCAGTGGTTGTTGAGTTTTGGTTCATACCTAGGGTCATTGTAGAGATGGCATGGGAGTCGGTGCGTCACTTGCTTATTGAAGCGTATTGCGTTACTGGTATGGTGCGCGTTTGAAAGCGGTCGAGCTGTTTTCGTGGCTGTTGGCGAAGATCAGTGGTAATCTTTTGTAGGTATTGCAAGTGCGCTAGAGGGAATTCAAGGGAGATGCTCTGCTACGTGGCGCTCTGCCAAATTGGTCTGATTTTTCTGGATCGCTTTTAGCGGAGCTTCGATGAAGCAGATTCTTCAATCCCTTCAAACGGGTGCCACTGCGCTGATCGACGTCCCGACTCCCGTTGCTTTGGCGAACTCTCTTGCGTGTCGGACGTGCACTAGTCTGGTCTCCGCCGGCACCGAGCGCATGCTCGTAGAGTTCGGCCGTGGCGGGCTGTTATCCAAGGTCCGCCAGCAGCCCGACAAGGTACGTGAAGTCCTCTCCAAGGTTCGTACCGATGGTCTGATGGCTACGGTGGATGCGGTACGCAGCAAGCTCGACCAACCACTGCCACTTGGCTACTGCAACGTCGGCCGGGTGATGGCGCTAGGGGCGGGCGTCGATGGCTTCGAAGTCGGCGATCGGGTCGTCAGCAACGGCAAGCACGCCGAAGTCGTAGTCGTGCCGCGCAACCTGTGCGCGCGCATCCCGGATGCGGTCGACGATGAGTCGGCTGCCTTCACCGTGCTGGCCGCTATCGGTCTGCAGGGTGTGCGCCTGGCCGCTCCCACGTTGGGCGAGTCGGTGGTGGTCACTGGCCTCGGCCTCATCGGCCTGATCACGGTGCAACTGCTGCGTGCCAACGGTTGCCGGGTGCTCGGTATCGACATGAACCCCGCGCGGCTCGAGTTTGCCCGCCAGTTCGGCGCCGAAGTGGTTGATCTGTCGCGCGGCGAAGATCCGCATTCTGCGGCCGAGGCTTTCTCGCGCGGCCGTGGTGTCGATGCGGTGATACTCACTGCCTCTACCGCCAGCAGCGAGCCGGTATCACAGGCCGCGAAGATGTGCCGCAAGCGCGGGCGCATCGTGCTCGTCGGCGTGACGGGGCTGGAGCTGTCGCGCGCCGACTTCTACGAGAAGGAGCTCAGCTTCCAGGTGTCCTGCTCCTACGGCCCCGGTCGCTACGACCCCGACTACGAGGAAAAGGGGCAGGATTACCCGGTGGGCTTCGTCCGCTGGACGGAGCAGCGCAATTTCGAGGCGGCGCTGGATCTCATGGCCAGTGGGGCGCTCGACATGCGTCCCCTGGTCTCGCACCGCTTCGATATCGACGACGCACCGAAGGCCTACGATCTGTTGGCTTCGAAGGAGCCTTCCCTCGGTATCCTGATCCGATATCCAGCCGCCGACGATGCTGCGGCGCAGGAGCGTCTCGCCGCGCGGTCAGTGCGCCTTGCCGATGAATCATCGACGCCTCTAACGAAGGCGTCTGCCGGGGGGGCTTCCCTGGCTGTGATCGGGGCGGGCAACTACGCCGGTCGCGTGCTGATCCCGGCGCTTAAAGCGGCAGGTGGCCAGATCCATACTGTCGTGAGTGGTAGCGGAGTAACCGCCGTCCATCATGGCAAACGTGCTGGGGCGGAGTTCGCCGCGACCGACGCCCAGACCGCGATCGATGATCCGGCGGTGAACTCTGTCGTGGTCGCCACACGGCACGACAGTCACGCCCGCTACGTGCTTGCCGCCTTGCGCGCCGGCAAGCATGTCTTCGTCGAGAAGCCCTTGTGTCTGACGCTCAACGAGCTTGCCGAGATCGAATCGCAGTTGGCGGCGTCGGCAAACCTCCTGCTCATGGTGGGTTTCAATCGCCGCTTCGCCCCGCAGGTGGTGAGGATGAAATCCCTGCTCGAATCGGTTGGCGAGCCGAAGAGCTTCATCATGACGGTCAACGCCGGAGCGATCCCGCCCGAGCACTGGACACAGGACGTGCAGGTCGGTGGCGGGCGTATCGTGGGAGAAGGCTGTCACTTCATCGATCTGCTGCGGCATCTGGCGGGCTCGCCCATCGTCCGGCACGAAGCGGTGTCGCTCGGGCGGCACCCCGCGCTTGCGGTTGCGTCCGACAAGACGACCATCATCCTGCAGTTTGCCGATGGCTCGGTCGGCACGATCCACTACCTCGCCAATGGCCACAAGGGCTTTCCGAAGGAGCGGCTCGAGGTGTTCTGTGCCGGGCGCGTATTGCAGCTGGACAATTTCCGGAGGATGCGAGGCTGGGGCTGGCCGGGGTTTTCGAGGATGAACCTGTGGCGGCAGGACAAGGGGCAGGCGGCTTGCGCGAGGGCGTTCGTGGAGGCGATACGAAGCGCAGGGGCGGCGCCGATTCCGGTGGGTGAGTTGCTCGAGGTGGCGCGGGTGAGTATCGAGTTGCAGGGGGCGGCTGACGGGTACCCGCCTACTGCCGCCGAGGAACAGCGACACCGCCCTTTCGCTTGATGCCGGCTTCGACCCTGAAGATGTCCGGCACGTTGATCTTGCCGTTCGTACGTTCCTCCACGACCGCTATGCCTTTCATGGCCGCAAGCAGCTGTTGCAGTGCATCGGGTCCGTCGATCAGGCCCACCGGCGCCTGGGAGATTCCCCTGCTTTCATTCTCGAGGATTTTCGTAACAACACGCTGTTCCGCCCAGATGTCGAAGAGTTCCTCTTTCGTGATTGGCACGAACTGGCCTCGAAGCGCGCCGAGCGCTTCGTCAATCCACCGGTAGTCTTCCCGGAGTTCGTTCAGGCGCGCCGTGGATGCGCGACGGACCCCTTCGATGAGCCCCAGGTGATTGACCATGCGGTCGTTCGGCGCGGGATCGTGTAGGGCAGCTTCCTGCCATGCGGTCAGGAACGTTCGAGGCGAGCAGCTGTTTCGGGCGTCCGACAGATGCAGCGGAATCCACGTGTAGACCCGACCGCGTCTGGCGTCGGAGCCCATGAACGGTCCCGCCAGCGCATTGACGATCTCGATCTGTTGTTGCTGTGCGCGCCGGCTGCGCAGGCCTTCGGGGCTCAGCGCGGCTTCCGCTTCCAGACTCGCGGCAAGGTTGAACATTGCAGTGTGGGCGCCTGGGTCGTGCAGCATCTCGAAGAAGAGCAGGCCATATAGTTCGTGCGGCTGCCAGGAGAGGTCGACATGATCGTTCTTCAGCTTGGAGCCGTCCGGAAAGCGAAAGATCTCAGGATCGGAGAACTGATCTGGGCGGATGAAGATCTTCGCCCGGAACGAGACGAAAGACCGGAGTCCGAGAGCCCGTTTCATGAGGCTCGAGGTCAGCGCCCGGATGCTACGCCAATCGTCCGCCAGTCGATCCAGGGCATCGAACAGGATCAGTACCTTGCGATCCTCGGCGCGCAGTCTGTCGTCCGCGTCGAGGAGGGTGTTTTCGAAGAGTTCGGGTGCTCTTCGCAGTCGCTGGAGCGATGATTCGAACAGGGTGTCTTCACTGCTTCCGGAAATAACCCGGATCGCCCGGAATACGACTGCCCGCCAGATTTCATCCTCGCTGAAACCGTTTCCGATTGCGCGGCCGATGGCTTCACGCGTGGGTGCTACGGGCGACGGTCTGTCGGATCCATTGAAACCGATCACGACCTCGGTGTGAGCCAGTGCGGGTTGTCTGTAGATATCCGAAACGCGCTGCCGCACTTCAGGGTTGCTCAGGGCGTGAGCCCAGAGACTCTTCCCCATGCCGCGATTACCCACGATCAGTTGTCTGCCGAGGTCGAGAACAGCCCGGTGACTCTCGGGCGTGAAGACGCGTTCCAGAGAAATGGTCTCGTTGGGCTGAACGCTGGGTGCCGGCTGGAACGCGGCCACTACCTCCCGCAGGATGTCGAAGTCGTGAAAGGGCGGAAGCGTCATTGCGATGGTTGTTCCGGGATCTTCAGATACTCCGAGATCAGCCGATCGAGTTGATCGAGGAAGGGTCGAAAGGTTTGTTCGTAAAACGGCTTTGCGAGATGGTCGCGATGCACGAGCGGATCGAAATCGATGAAATGCGAGCTGAACGGGATCATAAGCGGCGAGTGGGGAGCATCCCGGTCATCCGGCGGGAAGTTGATCGAATTCGCCGGAACATCCGGGCCTTCGATCGAGTCGTACAGCTCCTCGGCGAATACGTCGTAGAGGTCTTCCCGGTGTCTGCCGCTCGTCTGAGGATCGAGGCTCGCTTTCGCATAGACGGGCTTGATCAGCAGGCGCCAGTCTGCGGATCGTCCAGCCGCAAGATCGCGTGTCGCGAGAAGACCGAGCGCGGCGAACAGTGTCCGGTAGCCTGCGATGGTCTGGCGCTGGGCGGTGCCGAAGAGCAACACCAGGGCGCCGAGGCCCAGCACCGCGGGAGCGGCGAGTTCGGCCAGCCCCGCGCGGCTGTCGATCAGGACGATGTCATATTGGGACAAGCCCGATATGCGATCGATCATCGTCGAAATCTGGTCGCTGACGGAAATGCGATCGCCCGCTGGAGAAATGTCCTCGATCATGGCCCGGGAGATCTTCGCCATGACGTTTCCGGGGTTGGCCCGGGATACCGAGCCGAGTGCGGGCAGCACGTCGACCCGCCCGCCCTCGCCATGGGTAAGGGCACTGGTGCCGACGAAGGACTCGAGGAGCTTGTCCGGAATCCCCCCTATTGCGTTCTCCACCAGGTAGTCGACGACGCCGAAACGAGGCATGCGCTCTTCCGTCAGCAGGAATTCGCCGACTCCCGGCGCTTCCAGATCGAGATCGACAGCGAGCACGTTGCGCCCTCGGTCCGCCAGGTCGGATGCGGTGATCGCGAGTGCGGTCGAGCGACCGACGCCGCCCTTGATGCTGGCGAAAACGACTCTGGGAGCGCCGGTGGCACGGTCGCGAGGCCTGCCGAGCCAGGCCGAGCCGACAATGCGTCGATCGATCACTCTGCACTGATGCTGACCGACCGTGACGAACAGGATGTCGGGGTCGTTCAATAGCCGAGCGGCGCCGGGATCGTCGGCGAATGCAACGGGTCGATCCATTCGGGCATATGCGCCGAGAGCGTCGGCGACACTCGCGGCAATTTCCGTGCGAACGCGCTCCGAGGGAGCGGGGTCCGGGCTGACGAACGTGAGAAAGCCCGATGCATCGCGCAGAACGACACCTCTTCTCAGGGTGTCGTTACCAAGCTGCTCGACAATGATGCTCGCCAGTGCGGCGAGCGAATCGTCGAAGAAGATGGTCGACATCGCGAAATCCTACCTGTCCATCCGGGAAACGAGATCCTCGGCTTGCTCCTTCCATCTATTCGTATGGACGGCATCGATGGTCGCGGTCGCTGCGTATCGTATTTCGATGGTCCAATGCTGGAAAAGTTCGGACCGGGATGCGATCGACCGTAGCTCGCCGTCTCGTCTCCCGGAGACCTGATCGAGAAGCAGCGTCTTGAGATGCGGGAAATGGGCGTAGAACGGATCGTTCCGGCGCTCATTCTCGGGAAGCGGATGCATGCCGCTGCGGCGCATCATCTGCTTCAACGCGAGCTCCCCGGCCAGTCCGTAAAGATAACCCGCGACAGCCTTGTTCCCGCGAGATCTGCCTGGTTTCCTGTCGTCATGCAGGTATGTTGCCGCATCCAGGTGACGACGTGCGGAGCCTGCCAGGTCTTGTCTCGAGGCCATGTTCCCTATTCGCCAGGACTGCCGGTATGTTCGCTGCCTCGGAAGCCAGTACACCCCCTTGCGCAAGTCTAGCAGGAGGCGTCCGGGAGGCGAACACGTCGAATGGCTACACAGAAAGGACACATCACCCAGTGCCTGAGGATCCGCTACAGCTTGGTGTATAGTTGGTCACTTCGTGTCTTGTCAGTGGTCCAATCGCGGTTAAGACATGTTCGTTCCGCCCGTGCCATAGGTTGGACCACAGTGAGGTTGCGATGCCGGGTCCGGGGCTCTTCGATTCAGTGCCGAACGATTACCTCCAGTTCGGTCGAGGCTTCTCGTTCGACCCCAAACGGGTTCCGACGGTGCTCGGCCTCAACAAGGAGGACGTCTCTCGCCTCGCATCGGTTTCCGTGAAGTCGGTTCGATATGACGATGCCATTCCCGGGCAAGTTCGCGACCGGCTCGAGGAAATTGCGAACACCATCAACATGGTGGCGGAGGTTTTCGACGGCGACATCGAGAAAACCGTTGCCTGGTTTCGTGCTCGCAACCCGATCCTGGGCGACGTGTCGCCGCGGGACATGATCCGACTCGGGCGATACGAACGACTGCGCAAGTACATCATCAATGCGATGACCGATCGGGCTGGAAACCTTGCCAATGAAGAGACAACGATGACACAGGACGGTAAGCGGTGACCACCGACAAGAATGCTCATTCGCCGACGCTGATCGACATCATCGCCGGCGCGCGCCCCAACTTCATGAAGATCGCGCCGATCATTCGTGCGATGCGGGCTCGTACCGCTGAAGGCGGCTCGCTGCGCTATCGTCTGGTGCATACCGGCCAGCACTACGATGCCCGCATGTCGGGGGATTTCTTCGAGCAGCTCGGCATTCCGGCGCCCGATGTCAACCTCGAGGTCGGCTCCGGCACCCAGGCCGAGCAGACCGCGGCGATCATGGTTCGCTACGAGAAGCTGCTGCTGGAAAAACCGAGCGCCCTGTGCCTGGTGGTGGGCGATGTGACCTCCACCATGGCCTGCGCGATCGCCGCGCAGAAGCTGCGGATTCCGGTGGCTCATGTGGAAGGCGGCATCCGCTCGGGGGACTGGTCGATGCCGGAGGAGATCAACCGGATGGCGACCGACGCCATCACCAACTGGTTCTTCACCACCAGCGAAGTCGCCAACGAGAACCTGCGCCGGGCCGGCGTGTCGGACGAGCGCATCTTCTTCGTCGGCAACACCATGATCGATACCTTGCTCGCCAACATGGACCGGCTGCGACCGCCGTCGTTCCGGGACGAGCTCGGCCTGGAGCCGGGGCGCTATTTCGTCACCACCCTGCACCGGCCCGCCAATGTGGATTCGCAGGACGGCTTCGTGCGCATGCTTGCAGCGATCGCCGAGGCGACGCGCGGCATGCCGGTGGTGTTCCCGGTCCATCCGCGAACGGCCAAGACCCTGCGCGAGCTCGATGGCGGTTCGGCGGTGCCGCCCAGCCTGCACCTGGTGGACCCGCAGCCCTACCTGGAGTTCAACTGGCTCGTGAAGCACGCTTTCGGTGTGATCACCGATTCCGGCGGTATCACCGAGGAAACCACGGTGATGGGGGTACCCTGCGTCACCCTGCGCGATTCGACCGAGCGGCCCGAGACGATCACGCTCGGCACCAACGAACTGGTCGGGACCGACCCGGCCAGGATTGCGCCCGTACTGGATCGCCTGTTCGATGGGCAGTGGAAGAAGGGGGCGGTTCCGCCCCTGTGGGATGGGCGGACGGGGGAGCGGATCGTGGCGGCGCTGGAGGGGCTGTTGGTCGGGAGTCGGTCGAACGGATGAGCCCCAAAATCCCATCTAAGGAACATACTCAAGCAAGCGGGTCTGAAGAAGTGAGGTCCAGGATGCAGTATCTTGTCGTCATCGAACGCGGACCGAACAGCTACGGGGCGTATGTGCCTGACTTGCCCGGATGCGTGGCCGTTGGTGAATCCCACGAAGAAGTGGGAACGCTGATCCAGGAAGCGATCGAGTTCCACATCGAAGGCTTGCGCGCACACGGACAGCACGCTCCCGAACCCAGGTCGACGAGTCAGATCGTTAGCGTCGACGCCTGACCGGTGCGTTCGGCCTTTGGGCTTCGGCGAGCAGCACCCGAGGTTGATTGCCGGGAAACCACACAGTGAACCAGCCTGACGCGATGAAGGGCGGCGTCGGGCGTGCCGCGCGGCTCTGGCACACTCTGCGCTGGCTGAAGCCGGTGCAGTTCTGGGGCCGCGCATGGTTCCGCCTGCACCGGCCGCGGCCCGACATGCGTCACGCTGGCAGGTCCGCATCAAGCGTCTGCGCCGTTTCGGACAGCCATTTCCTGATGGCATTGCCAATAATAGTGATTTCTCGACGCTCTTCCTCAGCAATCTCTGCTCGACGACGAAGTTGATGCGCAGAAGCGAGCAGCGTATTTATATGTACGATCACATCCTTCAAATGACGCTTGGCTTGTTCCTCTCCGCAGTTCGGGCTTGTATAGAAGGCTGGATATCTGTGAACACCGGATGGTGGCACGGAATCGATTTTGAATAGCGATTGCTCATAGAGCCATGGAGGCCCTCCACTGGGACGCAAGTAGGCGTAATAATATGCGCTTCGATTGAAATCCAGTCCTTCACCGAGCATTATGGGAGAGCCGAATGCGCGGGCTTGGATCTCCACTGTGTCCGCCTCCTGTGTGTCGCGTGTAGCCCTCGATTCGAGTGATTTAGCCGAATCATCGAAGTAGTCAACAAAATGACCCGCGACACTTTTTATTGTGTCTTGATTAGGTCTGCCTACGAGAAAGCAACGTAGGATTATACATGCCGCATGAGCGATGCCGATGTAACCTGCAGGGCCATGCGACATTAGCTGATAGGCGATGAGCTTAACAGCATTCGCTATGGTCAAGAAATCCTTCCGTTTTCCACGGGATACTTTCCGGTGATCTCTTATGCCAGCTTCGAGGTCTGCCAGATCCTTCCTTCTCGCTTGAATGCAGTTAGTTAGTTCCTCTCGAAAGCTCTTGTTGAGCATCTGCTCCAGAATTTCCGGCAATTCACGAAGTCTGTCCAGTATTTCGTCCAGTTTTCGTTCGATCGCCATAAGCTTGTCGTTCTGAATTTTAGCGCTATGTTCGTAGTTCTGGCGAAAATTGCTGTCGCTTATGGTTCCGATCACACTTGCTACGATTTGGGCGACTGTGGTGGGGTCGACGCCGGTCGGATGCATATCAAGATCAACGTGGTCCACGTGAAACGCGCTTTCTTGATCTGTAAGCGAGTACTCGGCGGGGGAGTGCAGGATGGTTAATTCATTGCTTCGCATCATTTGCTTGGGAGAGAACCAGAAGTTTCGTTTCGACTCGTTGTTTCCGTCCAGAGATCTCCCCACTGCTACCCACACCGCGTACCAGCACAGTTTTGAGCAATAGAAACCCCGGTCGTCCAGTAGGTCGAAATTGAAGAAGTGAAACGGTTTGCCCAACTGTGCAGTCGCTGCGCGAGCGAGGGCAAGGCAGTCTTTCTCCTCGGCGTTCCTGAGGCGAGCATGCCAGACAACCGCTGTCGGTCGTTCCGTTAGCCATTGCTCATAAGGGCGTATTGTGACGCCTTGTTCGTAAAGCGCTTCTATAACGTGTGGGCTGCCGTCTTCAACCAGAACTAGCGCTACATGGCCTACATATAGTTCAGTGGTTGGATTTGCCACATTCAGGCGATCGCCCTTCGGCGAAACATCCGGATCGCCCACGTAACGTGCATGGAAGTCCGCAAAACTGAGAGTTCGAAGTTCGTCGTCGCTAGTCTCTTGCGACAAGTAGCGGACCCGTCCTTCTTCCCATCGCAGTGCATCAATGATTGGATCGGCAGCTGCTCCGCCCCGATAGGGGACGTACTGATGGGGAGATTTCGGCCATAGGAAATCACCCGTGCGCAGCGACGAAGCTGATGGTGCGTCTCGCTGCGTTATGCGCTTGTACTGAAACTGATCGTCAGTCATTGGAGCCCCCTTCGGGTGGCTTATCGCACTAATCGGGATCGGGCGCGTTGCATTCCTCGCGTCTCCCATTTGATCTGCATTGAGGCACATCGTCCAGTTGGAGGATTCCGTTGTGTTCCAGTTCGGTTCATTCTTGCCGATGTGTCTATGCCAACGAGTCGGACTCGTTCCCATTGGCCTACGCGCGACGACAAGTGGCGGGCCGAAGCTTCTTCAGCCCGCTATGACGTCTGGCTGTCGCCAGGAAGGGGTAGAAGGGCTTGCGGCCATGAGAAGATTTCAGGAAAGTTGCGTACTGGCAATCAAGGGCTAACAATCGGGCACGTATTTTCATGGGAACAGGCAAACGTCAGGGGAACAATCCCAAACGCCGCATTGCTCCGCCAGGACGCCTGAGCGCTCAGGCGCTGGACCGGTTGACGCACGGCGTACGCTATGTCGGCAGTGCCCATCACAAGCGCAATCCGGTGGCTTACGGGTTTCCGCGCCCTGAGCCTCGTCCGAACAAGTCGGTGTGCGACATGGGTCGGACTATTCCGCCGTCCGAGGCGACGGCGCTCGTAACCCATGGCATTCAATGTGGCTTGTTCAGCGAGCCTCAGCCCGATGGGTTTCCGAAGTTCATCTGGAGCGTGTCAGGAACCGGCGAGGTGTTCGAAGCCAAGACCGATCGCCATGGAGCGGGCTCGTACCACGGGTACCCGCTCGAAGACGAGGATGCCATGCGCGAGTACGTGCTGTCTGTCTGGAAGGAAAGATGTCCGAACGTTGGTCCATAAATGCCGACTGGGCTGCACTGGAAGAAGGCTCGCCCCAGGAGTGCGCCGGCTTTGCCACGCTCGGTGTGCGCGCCTATGGCACGTGGCTGACGGCTGGACATGATCGCATTCTGCAAAGTGTCCGCGAAGCGCCCTACCTGTCCGCTTACCACCTCGCCGAATGGCTGGCATGGAACTGGTGGCGACTGCGCTGGGAGCCGCGGAGGGCTTCACTCGAATGGGAACTGTCGCATTCGATGGCCAGCATTGGCGGCGGCTATATTTGGCCGAACATCCATGTGGTTTCGGATGGGGAAAGCATCACGCTGATTTCCCGGGCCACTCCGGAACGGGCGCGAACGCCATATCGGTACATCAATGATGGCGTGAGCGTCATTCCTGCCGCCGAGTTCGAAAGCGAGGTCGACCTGTTCGTCGCTGCGGTCCTGCAACGGTTGCAGGACCGCCAAGTCAGGGAAAGTAACCTGCGCGACATCTGGCGGTCCGTGACCGAGGAGCGACAAGACCCGTACCTGCGGCGGCAGCGCAAGCTGGAAGCCCTGCTTGGCGAGGATCCCGACGAGATGGACATCGCCTTGCTGAAGCGATTTCTGGACGAGATCGAAACTGCCGGAGAGGCGGCGCTCGAGGAGATCGCGGCGAATCGCCTTCCAGGGCAGCCTGTGCCTGACATAGCCTGGCTTCTGAACATCGGTCGCGAGCAGGGGGTCGTCACCTGTGCGCAGGATCAGGTTCTCTTTCAAGGCGAGGTGCCTCGGAATCTGGGCGCGGCATGGAGGATCGGTGCCTGGGCGGCCCGCTCCCTGCGCGCACAGGAAGACATCGCACCAGATCGTCCCATAACGGATGGGCAGCTTGCGCAGATGTACGGTGCACCCGGCAACATACTGGAAACGCCCCGGAACCCGGCAGGCAGGCTGGATCTTTCCTTTGCGTTGTCGGAAACGGCTCAGCACAGTCGAGTCATGCTGCGTTCCCCGTGGAAGAACAGCCGCCGCTTTGAACTGGCCCGACTCCTGGGCGACGCCCTTGTCTATCCCACGCAGGATCCCATGCGGCCAGCGACGCGTTCCGATACCTACAGACAGAAGGTTCAGCGTGCGTTCGCCGCTGAATTCCTGAGTCCCTTCGAGGCTGTCAAGGAGATGCTGGACGGGGACTATTCAATGGAACGCCAGCAGGATGTGGCTCATCATTTCGAAGTCTTCGGCATGACTATCGGCACCCACCTGGTCAACAACGATCTCATTGATCGCAGTGAACTCGACGAGCCCGTTTGAACGGGCCGAGGCGTTGCTGCTCGTCGGTACGGATCGCGTGTTCCTCGATGTGCCCAGCCAGTCTCCAGGTCGCCGATCGCGAACCGGCTCACGGGGTGATCTTTCACCAGGGCAAGACCACTATCAATGCGGTGCTAAGAGCATTTCGTGACGAATCCGCATGACTGAAGCCACCGAGCGCGGATTCGCGCGTGCCGCGCGGCTCTGGCACACCCTGCGCTGGCTGAAGCCGGTGCAGTTCTGGGGCCGCGCATGGTTCCGCCTGCACCGGCCGCGGCCCGACACACGACCGGCGCCGCCGACGCGACGCATGCGAGGGGCATGGGCGTCATGTCGGCGTGCGCCTTCGATGAGCGGCCCGGCGACCTTTCGATTCCTGTCGGTCGAGCGCGAGCTGACGGCCTCGGTCGACTGGGACCGCGCCGACTGGCCCCGGCTGTGGCGCTACAACCTGCACTATTTCGACGACCTGGCGGCCGACGGCGCGGCCGAGCGGGCGTCGTGGCACAGCGCACTGATCGAGCGCTGGATCGCCGACAATCCGCCGGGGCGTGGCACGGGCTGGGAGCCGTACCCCGCATCGCTGCGAATCGTGAACTGGATCAAATGGGGCCTGGCCGACAGGGGTGCTGCCGCAGGGGTTCCGCCAGGCCTGTCTCCCGCGGCGGTGCACAGCCTGGCCGTGCAGGCCCGCTGGCTGCGCCAGCGCCTCGAGGTTCACCTGCTCGGCAACCATCTGTGGGCCAACGCCAAGGCGCTGGTGTTCGCGGGCGCTTTCTTCGATGGTCCGCAGGCGCGCGCCTGGTTCGACAAAGGGCTCGAGCTGTTGCAGCGCGAGCTGCGCGAGCAGATCCTGCCCGATGGCGGGCACTTCGAGCGCAGTCCGATGTACCACGCGATCCTGCTCGAGGACGTGCTCGACCTGATCCAGCTGGCTGATCGCTACCCCGACCTGGTTCCGGCCGATGTGATCGACCACTGGCGCGATACCGCGCTGCGGATGCTGGCCTGGTTGCGGGTGATGACACATCCGGACGGCGGGATTGCCTTCTTCAACGATGCGGCGCTCGGTATCGCTCCGGATCATGCCGCGCTGCTGGCGTATGCGGGCGTCGTGATCGGGCCGTCGGCAGCCGCCGCGCCGGACGATGATGGCGACCCACGGCTCGATGTGTTGCCCGAATCCGGCTATGTGCGGATGCAGTCCGGCCCGGCTGTGCTGATCGCGGATGTCGGCCCGATCGGCCCCGACTACCTGCCCGGGCATGCGCATGCCGATACCCTGAGCTTCGAGCTGTCTCTGCACGGCCGCCGGGTCATCGTCAACAGCGGCATCTCGACCTATGAGGCGGATGGCGAGCGTCTGCGCCAGCGCGGTACCGCCGCGCACAACACCGTCGTCGTCGACGGCGCGGACTCCTCGGAGGTCTGGAGCAGCTTCCGGGTGGCACGCCGGGCGCGGCCGTTCGATGTCCACTGGGGACGCGATTCCGACGGCATTCTCTGGCTGCGGGCGGCGCACGACGGCTACCGGAGGTTGCCGGGGCGGGTGATTCACTTTCGCGAATGGCGTCTGACGCCGGCCGGCCTTTCTATCGTGGACCGCTTACAGGGCAGGCCCCGCCGTGCCGAGGCGCGCTTTCATCTGCATCCGTCGGCATCACTGGGTGATATCGGCGTCGATGTCTCGACGTTCCTCGTGAACCCGTCGACCTGGCACCCTCGGTTCGGAAGTACTTCGTCCAACCGCGTGCTGGTCGCCGATTTCGCGGGTCGTGATCGTCTGGAGAGCCGGTTCTCCTGGCAGCTCTCGGGTTGAATATCTTCGCTCGATCTCGGATTGGGGTGCGCTTTTTCTTCTTCCGGCATCGGCGCCCGGCTGGTGTCGACCCGTGCTTCCCGAGCGAGGATTGCTTCCATCCTGTGCGCCTGCCGACTGCGGGAATACTCCGGTGCGGCTGCCAGCCCGGCCGCCCGCATCCTGGCCATCCGCGGGGCGTCGTCGGCCAGCGCCAGCACGGTATTCGCCATCGCCCGTGCGTCCTCGGGCGGCACGCAGACACCGCAGTCGGTGCGCTCGACGATCCGGGTCGCTTCCCCTTTGGGCAGGGACATCAGTACCGGCACGCCCATGCCCATGGTCTCGAAGAGCTTCGACGGAATGACGGTCGAGAACACCGGGGTGTCGCGCAATGGAATCAGCGCCAGGTCGCACAGGCTCCACAGCGCCGGCATCGCCTCCTTGGGCTGACGCGGAATCATCCTTACGTTGTCCAGGCCTCGTTCGATCGCCTGGCGCTCGACTTCCGCACGGGCGGCTCCAGCGCCTGCAAAGAAGAAAGCGATGTCCTGGCGATGACGCAGCAGTTCCGCCGCATCGAGCACGCGCTCCAATGCATGCGCCATGCCATGCGTGCCCACGTAGCCGATCACGAACTTGCCTTCGAGGCCGAATTCGCGGGCAAGGGCTGCGTCGCGCGGGCGAGGCGCATAGCGATCGAGGTCGACGCCGTTGATGACGACATGAATCTTCTTGCGGTCGATGCCGCGCGCGACCAGGTCTTCGCGGAAGGATTCGGTGACCGGAATGATCGCGCTGGCACGTCGATACATGAAGAGTTCGAGGCGCTCCAGCAGACGGACGAGCGGGCTGTTTCCCATGGCGCCGACCGCAACGATCGATGCCGGCCAGAGGTCACGAAGTTCGAAGACCCAGGGTAGCCGACGAAGCCCCGACACGACCCAGCCCGCGACCGCGCAGAAGAACTGCGGCGACGTGGACACGACGATATCGGGACGCTTCTCGAACAGGCCGGCCACGGCGCCTGTGACCATGAAACTCATGTAGTCGAGCGTGCGCCTGATGAAGCCTTCGTTCGCGGTGATGTAGGTCTTGACCCGGACGACGCGGATTCCGTCGACCATCTCCACCTGCCGCCACCGATTCGCATAGCCCTTGAAAAGCCGGCCTTCGGGGAAGTTCGGCGCGCAGGTGATGACGGTGACCTCATGCCCGGCGCGTACCCAGCGAACCGCATGTTCATGCAAGCGGGTGGCGGGCGCATTGGTTTCAGGAGGGAAGTTGTCGGAAAGAAACAGAATCCGCATCGAAGTCCTCACTTGAACCATGTGGCCCGATGTGCCGTGGCTACGCCCGTGGCTGCGCCCCGTACCCGTACTTGCCTCCGTAGTACCCGTAGCGCGATCCGTATCCGTAGCGCACCCGCGAGGGCTTGAAGCAGTTGAACACCAGGCCTGCCAGTGGCGCCCCGGTGAGCTGGTACTGCTGCACGGCATCCAGCACATCGGTCTGCGCCACCCGCTTGTGGCGCACCACGAATGCGGCCACATCCGCGAAGCCGCCCAGCACGATGGCGTCCGACACCGGCAGGATCGGCGGCGCATCGACGATGACGACGTCGTAGTTCGCCCGGGCCCAGTCGAAGAGCGGCGCGAGCCGCTCCGCGGTCAACAGCTCGCCGGGATTGGCGGGCGCTGGGCCCGCCGGCAGCACGCTCAGGCTCACTGTCGGATCGGCCCTCACGAAGCGGGTGGGGTCGATGCCATCGCGCAGGATGTCGGCAAGGCCGCTGCTGCCGTCCAGCGCGAAGTAGCGCCCCACCGAGGATCGGCGCAGGTCGGCATCGATCAGCAGCACGCGCGGACCCGCAGTGGCGATCAGGTAGGCGAGGTTCGCCGAGACGAAGGTCTTGCCCTGGCCCGGAATGGCCGAGGTAAGCAGTATCGTGCGCCCGCCCTTGGTTTCGGCCAGTGCCAGCTGCAGGTTCAGCCGCAGGGTGCGCAGTGCCTCCACCGCGCCGGCCGTCGGCCGCGCATGCGCCAGCAGGAAGGGCGCTGTGGCCCGCTTGCGTGCATCGGCAACGGTCTGCTCGGGCGATATGGGCAGCGTGGCCGCCACATGGATGCCGAGCACGGCTTCGAGATCGCGCGGATCGCGCACCCGGCCGCGCCTTGCCGCCAGCAGTTGCGCGAGCAGGAAGCCACCGGCCAGCCCGCCGAGCAGGCCCACCGCAACGATCTGCGCGCGGCGCGGCTTGCTGGCCTTCTGGGGAACGATCGCCTGGTCGATGATCGAGACGTTTGCCACGGTGCCGGCGCGCGCGATGCGCAGCTGCTGCGCATTGTTCAGCAGGCTCACATAGAGCTGGTTGTTGACTTCCACATCGCGCGACAGACGCAGGAATTCCTGCTGCACCAGGGGCAGCGAGCGGATCTGCGCCGCCATGCCCTGCTGTTCGGCATTGACCCGCGCCACCTGCTCGCGCAACGCCTGCGCCACCGGGTGCGCCGGCTCGTAACGGGCATCGACTTCCTTGCGACGCAGGTCGAGCTCGAGCTGGGTGCGCTCGAGCTCGATCGACTGGGTCAGCAGGCCGCTGATCTCGCCCGGGATGTCGATGGTGCGATGCTCGTTGCGAAACGCGTTCAGCACGGACTCCGCCGCATCCACTTGCTGGCGCAGCTCAGGCAGCTGCTGCTCCAGGAACTGCAGGCTCTTGTCGGCTTCGGCCGAGCGGCGCTGCACATTCTGGTTCACATAGGCATGCGAGATCGCGTTCACCAGGCGCGCCGCCGCATGGGGATCCGCGCCGGAGTACTCGATGCGCATGATCCCCGACTGGCGCTTCGCCTCGCTCACGTTCAGGCCACTGCGGACCTGCTCGACCCGTGCCTTCAGCGAATGGCGCTTGAGCTCGAACTCGGTGCCGGGATTCGCGGTCAGCTCGGCCATGCGCAGCGAATAACCGGTCGATTCGTTCGCCGCCCGCGAGCTGGCATCACCCTGCAGCACCCGCGCGCCTTCCTCGTCATGCAGGGTCCAGCGGCCCTGCTCGCCGATCCTCAGGCTGTAGGGCCGGCCCTGCATCTCGGGCGGCACTTCGAACTCGGCCAGCAGCAGGCTTTCGCCGCCCCAGGCCCAGCGGCTCGCATCGATCAGGGGCAGTGCCGGCGCGATGGCCAGCCCCGCATCGTCGCGCTCGAGCCGCCGCGCGAGCCAGTTGCCGATGACCGGCAGGCGGTTGGCCACCTGCGCCTCGCTCTGCAGGCGCAGCGCTTCGACCGCCTGGGCCACGTTGGTGCGCGAACGCAGGATCTCGATCTCGCCGGCCACCGGCGTGCTCGATACATCCAGCGCCTCGGCCACCGACGACAGCGCGCCCAGCGCCGAGCCCTTCTTGTCCTCTACCTGCACCAGCGCATCGACGGTGTAGACCGGGGTCGCCAGCAGCGCGTAGGCCAGCGCCGCCAGGGTGCACAGCGCGGCGACCAGGGCGAACAGCCACTTGTGGTCGACCAGGTTCTCAAGTAGGTCGACGATCGAGATGGTGTCGTCGTCCTCGACCACCATCGACGATGAGGACGATACGCGCGCGCTGGAGCGCGAGCTTGACCGGGGCCGGGAGCCAGGCGCGTCCAGGAAGGCCGTCGTGCCGTGCCCCGGGGGCAGGCTTCTCCTGCGGGGAGGCTCGTCGGTACGTGGCGGGGGGGCTTCGGTGTCCGTCTCGCCTGCCGCTGCGGTGCGTCCTTTCTGATCCTCGATCGAGTTCATCGGCCAATATCCGTCGTCGTCCGGGCGCCGACGGCCCAGGGCAGCAGTTGCGCAACTACCCGACCCGCGCGCGCGAGCTGGGTCGGGTCGACATAGACCACATCGCGGGCGCGCAGCTCGAAGCGATCGGCAAGCAGCAGCGCCTCGGGCGAACGGGCGTCGAGGTGATAGACCAGTGGCTCGTCGTTGGCGCCCAGGCGCAGCACGAAGAGCTGCCCGGCATTGGCCGACAGCGGATTGGGGCCGCCCGCATCGGCCACCGCATCGGCCAGCGTCGTGCGCCCGCGCGGCAGGGGATAGGAGCGTGGCGAGAGCACCTCGCCCAGCACGAAGATCTTGCGCTCGTGCCGATCGGGAATCGTGATGATGTCGCCATGCTGCAGGAGCAGGTTCTGCGACATCTCGCCGTCGTAGTACAGGCGATCGAGATCGAGCCGCAGGCGCTCGTCGCCGCGGGTCACGCTGACGGTCGACAGATCGGCCTCGGGCGTGGTGCCGCCGGCCTGGCCAATGGCGTCGGCGATGCGCAGCGGCACATCGGTGATCGCCAGGTTGCCGGGGGTGTTGACTTCACCCACGACGAACACGCGCTGGCTGCGAAACGCCGCGACCTCGAGCTCGACCTGCGGGGACTTCACATAGCGCGACAGCAGGCGGGCGATCTCGTTGCGCAGTTCGGGCACCGTGCGCCCGGCCGCCTGGATCTCGCCGGCCATCGGGAAATACAGCGAGCCGTCGTGGTTGACGACGCGCAGCGGCACGACGTTGGTGGTCTGCCCGCTGGCGCCGTCGGCCGTGGTGCGGGTGGTCACCGACAGGTTGGGGGCGTAGTTCAGGTCGGGATGGTTCCAGACGGTGATGCGCAGGGCGTCATTGGGGCCGATCCGGTAGGCGGTGGGTTCAGCCTGCGGAACCACGGGGGCGTCGGCGCGCGCAACCGCATCGAACTCGCGGATCAGCGGCCAGTCGATGGCCGTCGGCGTGATCTCCTCGGCCTCGGCCACGGGTTCCGCCCGGGGACTGCTCTTGCCCATCCACATGCCGGGGGCGTAGGCGCAGCCGCCAAGCAGCAGCGCCGCCCCCAAGAGCGCCATCGCGCGCAGCCGGTTCATTGCAGCAGGCCTTGCCGCTGCAGGCGATCGACCCACTCCTCTATGCATTCGTCCATTCGTTCCAGGCATTCGATGAAACCTTCGGCGGGCCCGCTCACGGGGTCGTCGATCTCGATGTCGCTCCAGTGGCCCAGCAGGCGCGTGCGACCGGCCGCCTGTGGAACACGCGCGACGATCGCGTCGCGATGCGTATTGCGCATGCACAGGACGAAATCCGCCTCCTGCGCCATGCGCGGCGAGAGCTGTCGGCTGCGATGGCCGGAAATGTCGCCATAGCCGGCGCGGGCCACCGTGGTGATCGAAATCGGATGCGCCGGATGGCCGGGCAGGGCATCGACACCGGCCGAAGCGACGTTCGCGCGCAGCCCGCGCGCGGCGATGGCATGCCGCAGCGCGGCTTCAGCCATGGGGCTGCGGCAGATGTTGGCAGTGCAGATGACCAGCAGATTCAGGGAGTTGAGATCCATATTCGTCGTACCTGGCCCGTACGCGAACCGCCGGCGCGAGCCGATACAAGCCTCGTGCACTGCATCAGTCGGGATTCCCTAGTGAGTTCCTCGTTCGCCGCGTCAGCCGATAATTTACTTGAACTGTCGGTCGCGAAGCGATGATTCGCTGAAGGTTACAGGGTACGGCGCGGCTTGGGGAGTCCGGAGCCGCGATGCAGTGGTTTCGACGCCACCCACGGACTGACGGACGGTAGCGAGAATCACCTAAACGGGTGAACGATCTGCGGAGATTCCCGGGCTCAGGCTTTGGCCGCTTCCGCCATGGTCAGGGACTCGAAGCCATGGCGTTGCCGTAGCGATGAGAAGTGATCGAGCAGGCTGTCGAGCTGCGCGAGATTCTCGGCCGGCGCCGCCCCGAAGTTGTGCGGATGCCACCAGAGATGGAAGAGTTTTCCGCTCAGGGCAGCCGCTTTCATCGATGCAGCGATGCGGGCCAGGCGAAGGCGACCCAGTGCACGTGAGCCGGCCCCTGGCTTGACCGGGCGCAGGAAGCGGCTTGCGGGAACGTTGTGGAGCCCGTGCGCGTCCGGTGCCGGTGGCCGAGACGACAGATGATGACCGCTCAGGTTCACATGCGAATCCAGCAGCCGGGCCGCCCGCATGGCCTGGGAGGTTTCGTCGCCGGCGCGCGCATCGTACATCCAGGCTCGCTCATTGCCGCGGTATGCCCGCAAGCCGGCATCACGGCAGGCGGGCAGGTAGGCGATCTCGTACTGATTGCGCGGAAACACGAGGCTCTCGAGCTCGATGTCGAGCCTTGCGGCGGCGCCCCTGGCCGCATCCAGGTCGGCGCGGAACTGGGCCTCGGTCTGGCCCGCTTCCAGGCAGTAGTAATGCGAAAAGGTGTGGGTCGCGATCTCCTGGTGCGGGGTGGCCGCGATCTGGCGTACCAGCGAAAGCCCGTAGTGGAACGGATCGCTTGACTCGTCAGTACCGATCGAGCCGAGCATGTCATAGGGCGACAGTGCACGATTCGCGTAGCTGGGCCGTGAATGCTCTGGCGGCAAGGACGCCAGCAGGGACTCGCGTTCATCGAACATCAACATGCCGACCGTGGCCCAGGTCGCATGAATGCCATGCTGTCGGAAACGATCGAGCATCGCGGGAATCGCCTCGCGTACGCCGAGGAGGTTGTCCCGATACCCTGCGATCGGGATCTTGTCCCGCATCCCCCAGTAGAGCTCGAAATCGAGCGAGATCACCAATGCGCCAGGCTGCATAGTGCCGGTCCGTGGTCAGCGCGCCGGTTGGCGCACGATGATATTAGCCAATACCGGGGGAGATTGTCGTGATGAATTGGGCCAGGCGGAGCGAATGGGTCACATGCGAGGATGCGCAGCTCCGCTGGTGTCCAGCCGTCGTCGTGATTACCTACGTACTTTGTGGTACCGGCAGCGTGTTCGATCTCTCCCACGCCAGCCAGTGGGGCAAGATACTGGACATGCGTGTTCCCAATTTCGACATCAAGACGACTGACACTGACGCTTCGCGGCCGGACATTCGTTCAGCCGCCGAGCATCTCGCGAATATCCGGCAGGTGTTCAATCCCGCGATCGCCGACCTGGCGACGGTGTTCGGTGTTTCGCGGCAAGCGATCTACAAGTGGATCGGTGGTGAGTCC
>Ga0172382_10001560_pt1 | contig 40752 bp, 38 predicted proteins | sample Leawel138RmetaG_FD_122245 | JGI IMG/M metagenome (GOLD analysis project Ga0172382, IMG submission 122245) | Leachate microbial communities from a municipal landfill in Southern Ontario, Canada - Leachate well 138R metaG | ecosystem: Engineered > Solid waste > Landfill > Unclassified | place... | reverse complement strand
TCAGCTCGGGTCCGCCCAGATACATGAAGCCCTGGCCGCGCACGATGACCACTTCGTCGCAGAGGGCCGGAATATAGGCACCGCCAGCCGTGCAGGGGCCCATGACCACGGCGATCTGCGGCACGCCGTCGCCCGACATCCCCACCTGGTTGTGAAAGATCGAGCCGAACTGGCCTTCGTCGGGAAAGATGTTTTCCTGATCGGGCAGAAAGGCACCGCCCGAATCGACCAGCGTGATGACCGGCAGGCGATTGGCCCAGGCGATGCGCTGGGCGCGCACGTGCTTTCGGCAAGTCATGCCAAAATAGGTGCCGCCCTTCACGGTCGCATCGTTGGCGATGATCATGCAGTGACGGCCCTCGATCACTCCGATGCCGGTGATGATGCCGGCACCCGGGGGTACGCCGTCATATTTGTTGAAGCCAGCAAGCTCTCCGAGTTCAAGGAACGGCGTGCCGGGGTCGATTAGCCGCTCAACGCGCTCGCGCGGCAGAATCTTGCCTTTTTTCTCGTGGCGCTCACGCGCTTTTTGCGGGCCGCCCACTCGCTGCTGCCTGCGCAACGCGTGCAGTTCGTCCACTTTTCGGCGGTAATGGGTCTCGTTGGCCCGGAATTCTTCCGATGCCGTGTCCAGCAGAGATTTCAGCTTGGTCATGAGAGGTCGGGATACTTTCTGAGTGTGAAGGTAACCTTGGCCGCGCCGGGCTTCTCGAAGGTGTCGGGATCGACGATCCGCACATCAGCTTTGAAGACGAGAGCGTCGCGCAGGCGCTGTTCGATCTTTTTCTTCAGGGCGGGATCATCCTCGGGCTTGCGGCCGGATCCGCGTTCGACGATTACCTTCAGCGCCTCCTGCGTCGTGTGGCCTTCGAAATCGGCGACGATGCGCATGACGCCGTTGGTTTCCGGGACCATCTCGTTGACGATGCTGTTGATGGCTGAGGGAAAGACATTGGCCCCGCGCACGATCAGCATATCGTCGGTGCGCCCCGTACAGCGGATCTTGGGGCCAGTGCGCCCGCAGGAGCAGGTCGTGCCCAGCACCTCGATGAAATCACCCGATCGGAATCGCACCAGCGGGCTGGCCCGCCGGCCAATGGCGGTATAGATCATCTCGCCCTTGGCGCCGTCTTCCCAGGGAATGACCTCGCCGGTATCGGGGTTGAGCAGCTCGGTGATGATGTAATCCATGTTGACCATGTGCATGCCCGACTGCTCCTCGCATTCGGCCCAGTAGGTCACGCCGAGGTCGGTGCCGCCGAGCATTTCGGTGCACTTGGCACCCCAGAGTTTCTCGATCTTGGCGCGGATCGCCGGAATGCCGCCGCCCGGCTCGCCGCCGACGATGATGCGCTCCACCCCCAACTCGGTCGCCGGAATGCCCAACACGTCTTTGGCCTTTTCGGCCAGGTGGACGACAAAATTGGGTGCGCCGACGATGCAGCGCGGCCGCACATCGGCGCAGGCGCGCAAGAGCCGGTCGACGCCCCCATCGGCGCCGATCGGCACGTCGATGGCGCCCATGTATTGTAACCCCTGCATCACAGGGATGCCGCCGACAAAACCCTTGGCGAGCGAGAAAGCGTGCAGCACCATGTCGCCCGGTCGCACGCCGTTGGCGAAGAAGCATCGAGCGCTCATCTCGTGCCACATCTCGGCATCGGATTCGGTCAGGGCCACGTATGACGGGCTGCCGGTCGTGCCCGACGAAGCCTGCATCTGGATAATATCGTCCATCGGCGCGGCGCGATGGCGGCCGAACGGCGGCTCGGCCGACAGGCTTTCTCGAATCTCGGTCTTGTGCGTGAAGGGCACCATCTGTAGATCGTCGATGGTGCGAATCGCATCGAAATCGACGCCAGCCGCAGCGAATTTGTCCTGGTAGAAGGGCGAGTTGGCCTTCAGATAGGTCATCTGCTCAACCAGCTTCCGTTCCTGTATCTTGCGTACTTCGGCAAGCGGCGCTGCCTCGACCTCGTGCCAGAAACGGCCGTTCACTTTCATTCCGGCGTCGGCGCGCCGGAACCGCATTTCGAACTCCATAATGTCCTCCTTCTCCAAGGGCGCGCGATCAGTAGGACCGCGGCAGACCCATGACCTTCTCGCCGATGAAGCTGAGGCACAGTTCGCGGTTTACTGGCGCGGTGCGCAGCAGGCGGACCAACGGATACAGCTCGTAGAGCCCGGTATCCTCTGTGAAACCAGACCCGCCATGCGCCTGAAGCGCGGCATCCACGGCCTCGATTCCTGCCTCGGCGGCGGCGTACTTCGCCATGTTCGACGAGGCGCCGGCGGGAAGCTTGTTGTCGTATTCCCAGGCCGCGCGGCGCGTCATCAGGCTGGCCATCTCCACCGCCGTGTGGGCCCTAGCCATCGGGTGCTGCACGCCCTGATGCGCGCCGATTGGCTGGCCGAAGACATTGCGCTCACAGGCATAAGTCACTCCTTTCCCTAAAGCGAACCGGCCGATGCCACAGCAAAGTGCCGCCAGGATGATGCGTTCGGGATTGAGGGAATCGAACAGAATCGAAAAGCCATCGTCAACGTCACCTACGACGTCCTCGGGACCGAGATCCACCTCGTCGAAAAACAGTGTCCACTGTTCTTCCGGGAGCGGGATTGAGATCTTCACCCGCTGCAATTGGACGCCTTTTTTCTTGAGGTCCACGACAAACAGCGTGAACCCGTCGGTCTTGCGCTTGACTTCGGTATGCGGCTGGGTGCGCGCGACGACGAGGCAATAATCCGAGACATCCGCGCCGGTGATAAAGGTCTTTTCCCCCGACAGCGCAAAGCGGTTGCCCTTGCGCCTGGCGAGCGTGGTGGCCTTGATCGTGTTCGACCCGGCACTCGGCTCGGTGATCGCAAAGCAAAACTGAATCTCGCCCCGGCAGGCGGCCGGCAGCAACTCCTTCTTGTGGAACTCGGTCCCGTGATGCGCGATATGGGCGAGCGACATGGTTGGACCCACCACCATCATCAGAAGCGGAATGCCGTGGTTGGCTGTGCCCTCCATGAACAACGCCATTTCTGTCATGCCGAGCCCGGCGCCGCCGTATTGCTCGGGCACCATGATCCCCAGGAAGCCGTCCTCGGCGATCTGCTGGAACATCTCCCTGGGAAAGGCGTGCCGGCGCGCATGATCGAGCCAGTAGGCATTGTCGAATTTCTGAGCGAGCTGCGCGCCGTAGTCGTAGATCTGGCGCTGCTCGTCGTTCAGTGTGAAGTCCATTCCCGCACTTCCCGTCAAGCTTTGAAGGCCGGCGAGCGCCGACTTTCAAACGCGTCCAGGCCTTCCGCCACGTCCTCGCTGGGCAGCGCCCGTACGGCAGCGTCGCGCTCCAGCCGCATCTGCTGGTCGAGCGCCATGTCGGCGCCCTCGCGTGCCAAACGCTTCATCTCGGCAATGCCGGGGCGCGAACGGGTGGCGATCGTCAGGCAATACTCGAGCGCCGCCTCGCGCAGCTCGTTGTCCGGCACGATGTAATTCACCAGTCCGGCCTCCTTCGCCTCTTCCGCCTTCAGCCAGCGCGCCGAGAACATCAGGTCGAGCGACCGGCGCAGGCCCATCAGCCGGGTCAGGCGCTGGCTGCCGCCCCAGCCGGGGATCAGCCCGAACTGCGCGTGCTGGTCGCCGAACTGGGCACTTTCAGCGGCGAAACAGACGTCGCCGGACAACATCAGCTCGATTCCGCCAGCCAGACAAAGGCCCTGCACCGCGACGACTACCGGCAGTCGGCTCTTCTCGAGTGCGCGCAGGTTTTCCGTGCCGAAGGCGATGAAGTGATCCAACTTCGCCGGGTCCTTCATAATGCCCTTGACCTCGGTGAGGTCGGCGCCGGTGCAGAAGTGCTTTCCCTGCGCGCAGATCAGAATCGAGCGAAAGTTTCGGTCGGCCTCGAAGCGCTCGCGGGCCCTGGCGATGCACTCATGCACCTCCAGCGAAAGGCAATTGAACTTGTCGGGGCGCGCCAGCTCGATAATGCCGACGCTGCCCTCGACGCTGACATTGACGGGATCGCTCATTTCGAGCCTCCCTTCGCCTTCTTGTCGTATTGCAGCGCGATGCGGCCGACCTTTTCGCGGGCGATGACGAGCTTCTGGATCTGGGCGGTGCCGTCGCCGATCTGCAGGCCCAGCACGTCGCTGTAGCGCTGATGGTGGGGCAGGTCGGTGGTATAGCCGTAATGGCCATGCAGGATCAGGCACTGGTGGATGATGTCGCAGGCGGTCTTCGGCAGGTACCACTTGCACATCGCCGCTTCCTTGGTGTGCGGCAGACCCCTGTCGCGCAGGTCGAGCGTGTAGTAGCAAAGCTGGCGCATCATGGTGAGCTGCGTTTCGGCCTCGGCCAGGGGGAAGCTCACGCCCTGATACTGCGCCAGAGGCGCGCCGAAGGCTTCGCGTTCCTGGACATAGGCCCAGGTCTCGTCCACCGAGGCCTGCGCCGCGCCCAGGCATTGCAGCCCGATCAGCGCTCGGGAATAGTCGAAACCCGCCATGATCGTGCCGAAGGCGCGATCCTGCTCGGCCATCATGCATTCGCCCGGCACATAGACATCATCGAAAAATACTGAACCGCGCCCTACCGGCTTGGTACCGATATCGTCGAAATGAGTGCGGTTGATTCCTTTTTCCCTCAGGTCCACAAAGAAGGCGCTGACGCCGCGCGCGCCGCCCTCCGGATCGCCGGTGCGGGCAAAGACCACGGCCGCATCGGCCTGGGCGGCGAAGCTCATCGAGGTCTTCTCGCCGTTGAGCCGCCAGCCGTTTCCAGATTTCTCGGCCCTGAGTTGCAGGTTGGCCGCGTCTGATCCGCCGCGCGGCTCGGTCAGTCCTAGCCCGATCACCGCCTCGCCCGCTGTCACGCGCGGCACCCATTCCCTGGCGATGTCGGGCGAGGCGTGTTTGGCAACCATGCCGCCCATCAGCGAGCCCAGGAGTTGCACGTAGCTCACATTGAAGTCGGCATAAGCGATCTCTTCCACAATCAGCCCGGACGTCACCGAGCTCTCATCCAGCCCGCCGAGATGTGCCGGAAGATCGGGGCCGATCAGCCCGAGCTTCCCCATCTTTTCCAGCAGGTTGCGGTCCATCACGTGGCCGGTTGCGCGGGTCAGATAGCTTTCCGTCAGTTGCTCTCTTGCAAAGCGGCGGGCGGTCTCGCGGAACGCTTGCTGGTCGTCTGTCGGCTGAAACTGCACGTGCTGGCCCTCCCAAGCCTGTGAATCGCCCTTTTCAAAAAACCTAACAAACGTTAGAATATCTGGCAAGATGAAAAGGAAAGAATCATGTTCGCTACGAATTCCGGCAACCCCGCCTGCCTAAATCTGCTATCTTCCATAACCGCCGGACGACACAGGCTGCGCAATCGGGTCATCATGGGGTCGATGCATACGAGGCTGGAAACCGAACCGGACGGCATTGCCCGGCAGGCCGCCTTTTACGCCGAACGAGCCCGCGGGGAGGCGGCGGTGATTGTCACCGGCGGCTTCTCTCCCAATCGTGAGGGGATGCTGGATTACGAAGGGCCGCGACTGGACGATCGGGACGAGGCGCTGAAACTCCGGCCGATCTGCGATGCGGTCCATGCCGAGGGCAGCCTGATCTGCGCGCAGATCCTTCACGCTGGTCGCTATGCCAAAATTGCCGAATGCGTGGCGCCCTCTGCGATACGGGCGCCGATCAACCGCTATACACCCCGTGAGATGACGGCTGAGGACATCCGGCGCACCATCGACGATTTCGCCCGTGCCGCCGCCAACGCGCAGGCGGCCGGTTTCGACGGTGTCGAGATCATGGGATCCGAAGGTTATCTGATCAACGAATTCACCGTTGCCCATACCAACAAGCGCGAAGACGGCTGGGGCGGAAGCGCGGAAAACCGCCACCGGTTTGCGGTCGACATCGTACGCACGATACGCGAACGCTGCGGGCCAGGTTTCCTGATCATCTACCGCATTTCGGCGGCCGATCTGGTCGAGGGCGGCGCGCCGGCCGAAGAAATCGCCGCGCTTGCCTGCAAGATTGAGGCCGCCGGTGCCGACATCCTCAACACTGGCATCGGCTGGCATGAGGCTCGCGTTCCGACGATCGCCTATCAGGTCCCGCGCGGCGCCTGGCGCAAGGCGGCGGCCAATGTGAAGGCGGTGGTGTCGATCCCGGTGGCGGCTTCGAACCGGATCAATACTCCGGAAATCGCCGAGGACATCCTGGCCTCCGGCGATGCCGATCTGGTGTCCATGGCCCGGCCGTTCCTTGCTGATCCGCATTTCGTGCGCAAAGTGCGCGAGGGTCGGGCCCATGAGATCAACACTTGCATCGCCTGCAACCAGGCCTGCCTGGATTTCATCTTCTCTGACCGTCCCGCCACCTGCCTTGTCAACCCGCGCGCCGGTCGCGAGATGGAATTCCGTGATACGCCGAGCGACACTCCGAAAAAGGTGGCGGTGGTCGGTGGCGGCGCAGCGGGCATGGCGGCGGCTGCAGAGGCCGCGCGGCTTGGCCACACGGTCACGCTCTTCGAGGCCGAGGATCGCTTGGGTGGGCAACTCAACCTGGCCCGCATGGCCCCGGGCAAGCATGAGTTCGACGAAACTATGCGCTATTATGCCGGTCAGATGGAAAGGCACGGCGTCACCCTGCGGCTCGGCCGTCGCGCCACCCCCGACGACCTGACTGGGTTCGACCATGTGGTGATCGCCACCGGTGTGATCCCGCGCATTCCCAACCTGCCGGGTATAGAGCATCCCAAGGTTGCAACCTATGCCGAGATCCTTTCTGGCGCCCGTGAGGCGGGACAGACCGTGGCCGTCATGGGCGCGGGTGGGATCGGCCATGACGTAGCCGAATTTCTCGTGGCCCCTGCGGCCGAGGCCAACGAGGTGGCGGCTTTCTTTCAAACATGGGGCGTGGACGGACAGTTCAGGAGCGTCGGCGCGCTGTCAGGCGATCCACTCGCCGAGGTGCCGAAAAGGCGCAAGGTTGTCATGCTCCAGCGCAAGGCGAGCAGGCCAGGTCAGCGCCTTGGTGTGTCGACTGGCTGGATCCTGCGCAACTCGTTGCGCAAGCACGGGATCGAGACCCTTGCGGGTGTGACTTACGAGCGTATCGATGATCACGGGCTCCACATCACCTTCAACGGCGAGACAAGAACAATTGCCGCCGATACGATCGTTCTGTGTACCGGACAGGAATCCGAGCGGGCGCTGGACGAGGTTCTTGCAACTCGTGGCGTTCCCGCCTCGATCATCGGCGGTGCAGCCGAGGCGGGAGAGCTCGATGCCTTGCGAGCAATCGATGAAGGTGTCAGGCTCGCGCAGTCCTTGTGAGCAACCAGCATCGATTATCAGGGAGGAGCATCATGCTGCCGGAGGTGGCCCGCGCCGGGCAGGCGGACGTCTATTCGATGTTCCGTACAAGAGCCCGCGAGCGGCAGGAGGCGCTTGCGCTCGAGGATGGAGAGATAAGACGCACCTACGGCGCCCTTTTGGGCCGCGTGGACAGTCTGGCCGCGGCGCTCCTGGCGCGGGGGATCGAACCGGGCGACCGCATCGCGATTCTGTTGCACAATCGGTCGGATTATGTCGAACTGCAGCTTGCTGCCGCCGCGATCGGCGCCATCGTAGCCTGCCTGAATTGGCGGCTTGCTCCGCCCGAATTGCGACACTGCATCGAGTTGGTATCGCCAAGGCTCGGTGTGGTGGAACCGGGGCTTCGGGCCTGCTTCGAGGCCGTCTCCGGCATTCCCGTTCTGGAGATCGGCACGGACTGGGAAAAGGTGATCGCCGCAGCCGAGCCGGACCCGCGCACCGGCACAATGGTGCAGGAGCCTGAAGCCGGTCTGAACATCCTCTATACCTCCGGCACCACCGGGCTGCCAAAGGGCGCACTGATTTCTCACCGTGCCCATATCGCGCGCGCCATGGTCTTTGCCGCGCAGCTGGCGCTCGAGCCGGCGGACGCTTTCATCGCCTGGGCGCCCATGTTTCACATGGCCTCGACCGATCACGTGCTGGCCACGCTGTTGCGCGGCGGTACCGTCGTGATGATCGACGGATTGCAGCCACGCGAAATCAATGCCGCATTGTCACGCCATCAGGTCGGATGGTTGGTCATGATGCCCGGCGCCATCGAGGCATTCATCGCAGAGCGCCGCGCAAATCCGATGCCGATTAAAGGAGTCCGAGTCGTCGGCGCCATGGCTGATTTGGTCCCGCCGCATCAAATTGCGCAACTGACGAGTCTTGTGAATGCACCTTATCTGAATTCCTTCGGCTCGACGGAAACCGGCCTGCCGCCGGCGACAGCTTCTCTTATTTCGCCAGGCCTCATGCCTGAACGGCTGTCCAAGCGGCTAAGCGCGTTCTGCGAGGCGCGCCTCGTTGATTCCGATGGCAGGGAAGTGCCGGACGGCACGCCGGGCGAAATGACGGTGCGCGGCCCGACGCTGTTTTCCGGCTACTGGAACGACGGCAAGACAAACGCCAGGGATTTCCGCGGCGGGTTCTTTCACATGGGCGACGTATTCCGCCGCAACGCGGATGGAACTATCGACTTCGTGGACCGTGCGAAATATCTCATCAAGTCCGGCGGCGAGAACGTCTACCCGGCCGAGATCGAGCGGCTGCTCCTGGCCCATCCGCAGGTGATGGACGCCGCCGTGGTAAGGGCGCGGGACGCGCGCTGGGGCGAAAGTCCGGTGGCCTTCGTCGCCCGTGCCACGGAAGGTCTCGACGCCGGGGACTTGATGCGGCTCTGCAGCGAACAGCTTGCGGGATACAAGCGCCCCCGCGAAATCCGCTTCATCGCATTCGAGGATTTCCCGCGCTCGACGAGCGGTAAGGTCCAGCGCCACGTTCTGGAAGCCTGGATCGAGGGCGAGGCCGACTGAGACCAGCCGCGCGTGCGCCTATCCGCTCACGCCCGTCCGCCCGAACAGCGCCATCAGCGTGCCGCTCATCGTGGCGACCAGCTTCTCAACCGCCTCTCCGCGCGAAGGCGCGCGCCTCGCAGAAGGTCAGCGTGCGGCCGGGCTTCACCACCTCGGCCTCGAAGCGGAAGTGCTCGCCGTCGGCGGGACTGAGCAGGTTGATCTTGAACCCCACTGTCAGCACCGCAGCCTCGGCTGGCATCAGCGAGAAGGCGGCATAGCCGCAGGCGCTGTCGAGCGCGGTGCTGACGATGCCGGCATGCAGGAATCCGTGCTGCTGCGTTAACGCGGCGTCATGGGCCATCTCCAGCACCACCCGCCCCGGCTCGAGCGCGGCGATGGCGATCCCCAACGTGTGCATGACCTTCTGACGGTTGAAGCTGTCGCGCGCGCGCATTTCGTATTCGGGGTTCTTCGGCTCGAAATCCGACATGGTACCTCTCCTCCTGGTCAGGCATCGATGACCAGTCTTAGGCGGTTGTCGAGCGCGTCATCTTGGAAGAAACGGCCAGCCGACTGCGCGCCGGCGAGGCGCCGGATCGCGCCGGGCGGGTTGCCGGCGAAGGCGCGGCAGGCGGCCGACATGTGCGGTTGGTCGTAGTAGCCCGCCTCGAGCGCCACATCGCTCAGCGGCTGCTCGCTGGCTGCAAGCCCGTCCAGTAAGTGCCGGAAGCGCCGTATCGCGGCGAGCCTCCGGCGCGAAATGCCGGTGGCCGCTCGGATGCTGCGCCGCTCGCTCCGCGCGCTGGCGGGCGCGGGTGGGCCCTGACCGAAAGTCCGCGCGCAAGCCACCCGGTCGAGTGCCACAACGAGGGCCGACAGGGGCCCGCCTTCCCGCGCCACGGCAAGCGGGGCCGGGGTCAGTTCCTCTAGCGCCTCATCGGATGGGGCCCGGTCGGGCGCGGCGCCGAGGCGCAGACCTACGATCGCTCCTGAGAACGGCGCGCGGCGCGGGCGGAAGGCAGGCCGGGGCGGTGCCAGGAGGAAGCGCGGACGGCCGAGCGCTCCGGCGCCGGTGCGCAGCGTCACGGACAGAGTGAAGAGATCGGTGGCGAAGCGTCCCGTGCCACGGCCTGAAAGCTTTCCGCAATCGCGGAAAGCGAAGAGATGATCGACCGGGGCAGGGGCGCCGGATTGGGGGGCGAGTTCAAGATAAATCGGCGCTAACGCTGGCTCATCCTGAGAAGGCATGCCTGTTCTCGGCCACAAAGTCGCGGACGCGGCGGGCCGGGCGGCCGAGCATCTCGCTCAAGGTGTTCTCAATGCCGGCGAGGTAGCCCTCGGGCGCGATCGAGGCCAGTTCCACCATGGCGCCCGCGACTTTTGGGTCCATGCCGTTCGCGATCATACCCGCCTCGGCCTGATCAGGGGGCAGGGGGGTCGAAGTCACGGTGTGGCCGGTCGCCTCGGTCAGCAGTGCCGCGATCTCGTCGCCCGTCAGTGTCTCCGGGCCGGTCAGCCCGTAAGTCTTGCCCTCATGCCCTTCGCCGGTCAGCGCCTCGGCCGCGACATCGGCGACGTCGCGCGCGTCGATCCAGGCGACCGGGCCGCCCAGCTCGTCGTAACAGACGCCGTCGTGGACGATGTTGCCGGCCTGCCAGAGCAGGTTCTGCATGAAATAGGTACGCTGGACAAAGGTCCAGACGAGCCCGCTTGCCTTCAGCAACTCTTGGGTTTCGGAATGCCACATGCCGAAGGTCAGCCGCGCCTTGGCGAGGCACCGAGGCCGGTCGCCAGCACCACGTGTTGCACGCCCGCGCCCTTCGCCTCGATCGCATTGGCCTTCCACCGGCGCATCTCCGGATGCGCCGGAGTGACGAGATAGATGCACTCGGCCCCCGCACAGGCGCGGTCCAGCGCCGCGCTGTCACCGAAATCGGCCACGGTCGCCTCGCAGCCCTTTGCGCGCAATCCCTCGACCCTGGCCGGGGCGCTGGTGACAGCGCGCACCTTCGCACCCTTGGCGAGAATCGCCTCCACCAGCGGCGCGCCGGTGGTGCCCGTGGCTCTGAAAACCGTGATCATGCCTTGTCCTTTCGGAGGGCCGCGATGGCCTCCATCGCTTCGGGGTTGCTGATCGAGGAGAGATCGCCGGTATCCTCGCCTAGCCCGGCCGCGCGCACGATCCGTCGCGTGGTCTTTATGCTGCGGGTCTTGGGCAGGGCCTCGCAACGATTTAGAAATGCCGCAAGTGTGCTCGTTCGCTTGATGTCTTGGTCGGGCTCGAAGATCATGAGCCTCTTGGCTAAGTCTAAAAAGATGGCCGCACTGAAGTGCGGCCAGTTGGGGAGGAAACCTTGATATTGTGCGGACCGATAGCACCGCCAACGGTGTCAACCGTGCATTGACAGCCCGCCCGATACGGAAATCACCTGTCCGGTTATGAACCCTGCATCGTCTGAGGCGAGGAAACAAATGATGCCGGGATAATCCGTCGGCTGGGCAAGGCGTTTCATCGGGATCGCCCGCCTCAGGCCTTCTGCTATTTTCTCGCCTGCCTCGCCCTTGGCGACTTCCGCGAAAAGCGGCGTGTCCGTGGGGCCGGGCGCGACCGCATTGAGCTGGATGCCCTTGCGCGCCAATTCTCGCGCGACGGTTTTGGTAAAGGAAATGATGCCGCCCTTGCAGGCCGCATAGACAGCCTCGCCTGACGAGCCGACGCGGCCCGCATCCGAACTAATGTTCACGACTCGGCCTGATCCATTCCTGACCATGCCCGGCAGAACCGCATGATGCATGTGAAGGGGACCGTAAAGATTGATGTCTATAACCTTCTTCCACAGATCGACATCGGTCTCCAGGAACGGCTTGATTTCATCCCAGCCTGCGTTATTGACCAGTATGTCAATCGGCCCGCCGGTCTCGAATTCGGCCACTGCGGCGTCCACGGCCTTGCGGTCGGTGATGTCGACGGTGTAGGCATGTGCCTTGCCGCCTGCATCTTCGATCATTCTCACGGTTTGCCGGGCACCGTCACCATTGAGGTCGAACACCGCAACTTCAGATCCCTCCTCGGCAAAGCGACTACAGACCGCCCGCCCGATTCCGCTTCCGCCTCCTGTGACGATTACCCTCTTGCCCTTCAGTCCACGCACCCCTGATTCCTCCTGCTTGCCGGGGCCGCAGCCGCCGACCTGAACGAATAGGTTTCTAACACTTGTTCGAATTATGCCAACTGCTAAACTGATGTCCAGTATCAAAAGGAAAATCGATGGGAAAAATGTTTGCCCAGCGAAGCTCGACCGACGAGCCATACCGCAAATCGGGGCAGACACGCCGGGCGATCCTCTCGGCGGCGGCGAAGCTGTTCAGGAATGAAGGGTTCAACGCGACGACGATGCGGCGGATCGCCGAAGCTGCGAACATGGAAGCCGGCAGCATCTACTATCATTTCAGGTCAAAGGACCAGATCCTCGACGAGGTTCTCGATGTAGGCGTCCGGCAGCTTCTCGATGAAGCAAAGAAAATCACCAAACGAGCCAAGGCAGAAGGCGAACCATTTCGGGAGACACTTACCCGTCTGATCGATACACATTTGACCTTCCTACTGATCGAGAGCGATTTCACTTCGGCCAATATCAGAAATTATCCTATTCTGCCGGAAAAGCGCCGCGCGTCACATCGACCGTTGCGAGAGGCGTATGCGAAGCTCTGGCGATCATTTCTGCAACATGCCCAGGATGCAGGCGATCTGCGTGGCGACGTTTCGGTCATCCTGGTCAACCAGTTCATCCTCGGCGCCATGAACTGGACGGCGGAATGGTACGATATCCAGCGTTATCCGGTCGGCCAACTCTCGGAACGTATGTCGCAACTGCTCCTCGACGGCATGTGCGCGGAGCACGGCGAAGTGGCGGAAGTGTCGGTCGAATCATTTGGCGGCCAGAGGGATGGAGCGGATTTTGACGGCAAGGCCAAACTGACCCGGCATCAGATCCTGCGAGCCGCAGCCCGGATCTTGCGAGAGAGCGGGTATAAGGCAGCAACCTTGCGCCGGATTGCATCGGAAGCGGATTTGGAGGCAGGCAGCGTCTATTACCATTTTGGCTCCAAGGAGGAAATCCTCGAGGAGGTTCTGGACCTTGGCCTGCGTGATCTCCTCAGCGGCGTAAGGGGTGCGATCAACACCATTCGGAACAAGGAAGATCATCGAAACCGGATCGCGACCGCGATCGCAGTACATTTGGCCTACCTGTTCCGTGCCAGCGAGTTCACATCCGCCAACATCCGCATCTATGGAATGCTGCCCGAAGAAATCCGCTCGCGCCATCGGCCCATTCGGCACGAATACGCAAGGCTCTGGGACCAGATCTTGCGCGATGCGCAGCAAGCCGGGGTCTTGCGCTCGGACATCAAGGTGGTTCCGCTGCGGCAAGTCATGCTCGGAGCGTTGAATTGGACGGTAGAATGGTTCGATCCTGGCAAGGCCGAACAGCCCGGACATTATACACTTTCATCCTTCGCGGGCCTGCTCACAAAAATGCTGTTGGACGGACTCTCGACAAGCGGTCCAGCCCCAAGAGCAGCACGTAGATCGCGGGTCGGAGGCGAACCTGGGCTTCAAACCATCAAAAAATGATATAATCCCTCGGCCACCGGCCGGGAGTCGTCATCCTGCCAGGAGAGCGTTCGCACGCTTGCCATGCGCTTGCCCTTCCTTGTGACGGTGGCCTTCGCCATAAGGGGACCCTTGACCGCCGGGCGCAGGTAATCGACCGTCAGATTGATGGGTTTGGCCGGCTGCAGGTCGCAACCGTGCCTGACGCTGATCGCGGCAACCGCCTCCATGAAACTCGCGATAATCCCGCCATGGTAGTATTCCATGAGCGGGTTTCCGATCAGCCGCTCGGCGAACGGCATGGTCGCAACTGCGTGCGTGTCATCAAGCTCGGTGAGCGTGAAATCGAGAAACCGGAAGAACGGCACCTTTTCGAGTTGCTGGTTTACAGTATCCGGCGTCATTTGGATGTTCCGCTCTTGGTCATCGCGTCGAAAATGCTGATCTTGCCTCGCGTGAGGGCGAAACTCGCGGTGCCACGCGCCACTTCGGCCTGGTCAGGTTCATCGAACCATATGCTGCCCGAATTGAAAGCAATATGCCGCGTCTGCCGGTAGCATTCGGCGCGTACCATGACGTCGGCCCGCGATTTGGCGGGGCGCAGGTAATCGACGCGAAGGTCAAGTGTCGCCATGCTGCTGATCCCATCGATCGCCACGAAATTCGCCAGCCCGAACACGCTGTCGAGAAGAGCGGTCAGCACCCCGCCGTGCAGGAGGGTTTTATCCTCATCGGCACAGAAAGAAGGATTGAAAGGCATCCTGACCAGCACGCCATCGATCGCGACTTTTTCAATCTTCAGATTCATCTCGGTAATCAAACCGCGCCCGCGATGGTTCCACATCTTGGCGATCTGAGCGAGGTTTCTCTGGTCTGAAAAGGCCATCTGCGATTCGATTGGTCAGCGGCCGAAGAACGAAGGGTTTCGTTTTTCGAGGAACGCGGCAAGAGCCTCGTGGTGGTCCTTGGTCTGGTGCATCAGCGCCTGGTAGCCGGCGGCAGCATTCAGGAAATCCGGCAGGTCCATGCGTTCGGCATTGCGCATCAGCCGCTTGGCGACGCGCACCGCGCGGGGCGGCTTGGCGGCGATCACCGCCGCGCGCTCCCGCGCCCGTGCTATCAGGTCGCCATGGGGTACGACCTCCAGCACCATTCCAAGCTCCAGCGCCTCTTCGGCCCCGACCATACGGCCGCTGAAGGTCAATTCGGCCGCTTTCTGGTGGCCGAGCCGCCGCAGCAGAAACCAGCTGCCCGCGTCGCCTGGAATGATTCCGAGATTGAGGAACACCTCGCCGAATTTCGCTCGCTCCGAGGCAATGCGCATGTCGCACATCATCGTCAGGTCGCAGCCCGCGCCCACGGCCGGGCCGTTGACGGCTGCAATCGTAGGAATGTCGAGATTGTACAGCGCGAGCGGTATCCGCTGAATGCCGTTAACGTAGCTGTCCGCCGCAGCCAGTGGATCTTTTCGGAACACGCTTTCGGGGTCCGCCATCTCCTTGATGTCGCCGCCCGCGCAGAAGGCCGGATCGGCGCCGGTCAGGATCATGACGCTGACCTCGGGATTGCGCTGCACCCGGTCGAATGCGTCAAGCAGCCCCGCGATCATCTCGTTGCCGGTGACGGGATTGCGCCTGTCGGGGTCGTTGAGCGTCACCGTCGCAATACGGTCGGCGACCTCCACGAGAACGATGCGTTCACTCATTCCTTCCGTCTCCCCGCTCTCGCTTCTGGAACATGTCAGGATGGATCATGTCGCGGGCGTCGTGGCCCAGATGCAGGGTTTCCCCCCCATCCACGTAAATGTCTTCGCCGGTGATGAAGCTGCCGAGTTTGGAGGCAAGGAAGGTGATCGTGCCCGCGACGTCTTCAGCCGTGCCCATGCGGTTCAGCACCGACCGGTTCAGTTCATGCCACCTCTCCGGCGGTATCGGGTAGCGGCCGAGCGCTTCGGTCTTGATCGTGCCGGGCGCCACGCAGTTCAGCCTAATTCCGTATTCGCCCCATTCGGCGGCAAGCGTCTTCATCATGCCGGTGACGCCTGCGCGCGCGGCAACTGTATGGGCGAAGCCCGTGAGCGCCGTGCGGGTCGAGATTGCGGTTACGAACACGATCGAGCCGCCGTGCTCGAACATGAAGTGATCGGCCGCGGCCCGTGTCATCTGCCACGAGCCGATCAGATTGTTGCGGATGACCGCCTCGAACCCCTTGTTGGCGATGTCGCGGGCCGCCGCGATATACTGGCCGCCGGCATTGTTCACGAGCACATCGAGCCGCCCGAAATGAACCTTGATCCGCAGCATCGCTGCTTCGATGCTCTTGTCATCCCGGGTGTCACCTTGCACGACCAGAGCTTCGCCGCCTGAGGCGCGGATCATCTCGGCAGTTTCCTCAAGCGGCTCCTCGCGACGGGCGAAAAGGGCCAGTCTGGCCCCGCACGATGCCATTTCAAGCGCCGTGGCGCGGCCCATGCCGGAGCCGCTGCCGGTGACCAGCGCCACCTGACCCGCCATCAGATCGGCGGCGTATCGTCGATTGGTGTTTTCTGTCACCTGCCGGCCTCAGTTCTTCAGGAGTTCGCCGGAAATGATGAGTTTGCGCACTTCCTGTGTGCCGGCGCCCACCTCAAGCACCCGGCCCGTGCGGTAAAGCCGGTTCACCTCGGTATCACGCATATAGCCCGAGCCGCCATGAATTTGCACCGCCTTGTCGAGCACGAAGGAGGTCGCCGCCGCAGACTTGAAGATCGCCGCGGCCGTCAGTTTGTGGATCTCGCCACGCCCGCCTTCGCCCTGTTCCAGCCCCTCGCACATGGCTGCGGTGCGCAGCGACAGGCTGCGCGCGGCCTCGATCTCGGTGTACATCTCGGCCAGCATTGCCTGCACCATCTGGAAACTTGCAATCGGCTTGCCGAACTGCTGCCGCGTCTTGGCGTAGTCGATCGAGATCTCCAGCGCCCGCCGCGCGATGCCCATCGCGTTAAAGCACACGATGGCGCGCTCCAGGTCGAGCCCCGACATGGTAACGGCTACGCCGCCGTCCAGCTTGCCCACGAGGTTCTTCGCCGGAACGCGACATTCATCGAACACCAACTCGCCCGTGGGCGAGCCGCGAAAGCCCATCTTGTTGAGCTTCTGCGCCACCCTGAAGCCGGGATTGCCGGTTTCCACGATGAAGGCCGAAATGCCCTTGGCGCCCTTCTCGGGTGAGGTCTTGGCATAGACCAGCACGATGTCGGCGATCGGTCCGTTGGTGATGTAGATCTTGGAGCCGTTCAGCACGTAGTGGTCGCCGTCCTTCCGGGCGGTCGTCCGCATCGAACCGAGCGCGTCCGATCCCGCGCCCGGCTCTGTCAGGCCCAGGGCGCCGATCAGCTTGCCGGAACAAAGCCCCGGCAGGTATTTGCGTCGCAGATCGTCATTGGCGTTGCGGTAGATATTGTTGACGCAAAGGTTGTCATGCGCAACCTGGCTGAGCCCGATCGCGGCGGAGACGCGCGACAATTCCTCGCTGATGATGCAGGCCGAGGTGAAATCAAGCCCCGCGCCGCCGAATTCCGGTGCCACGTTGAGGCCGAGATAACCCATCTCCCCCAGCTTGGGAAAAACCCAGGCCGGCAGGTCGTCGGTATCGTCCATTTCCGCATTGAGGTGATGGAACTCGGAAAAGAAGAAGCGATATGCCTGATCGGCCAGCGCCTGCTGCTCGTCGGTCATGAAGTGAGTGGGAAGGTTGGGCTCGTTACGCAATTGGTGGGTCATGGTTCTCTCGCTCAGGCGCGCAGCAGTTCTTCGGCGATGATGATCTTTCGCACCTCGCTGGTGCCGGCGCCGATTTCCAGCAACTTGTTGGCCCGGAACAGACGGTTGATCTCGGTATCCTGCATGTAGCCGGAGCCGCCATGGATGTGGCAGGCCTCTGTCACGGCCTTGTTGAAGGCCTCGCCCGCATAGAGGCAGGCTGCCGCCGTGAGCTTGTGGATCTCGCCGCGTCCGCCGCCGCCCTTCGGCAGGCCGACACAGGCCGCAAGTGCCCGGTAGCCGAAGGCACGCGCCGTCTCGACCTCGATATAAATCTCCGCGAGCTTCGACTGCACCATCTGGAAGCTGGCGATCGGCTTGCCGAACTGTTCGCGGATCTGGGCGTAGTCAAGCGCCAGTTCCAGTGCCCGCTCGGCCATGCCCACACAGACCGAAGCGACCATCGCGCGTTCCAGGTCGAGACCGCTCATCACCACCGAAACGCCGCCGTTCTCGGCCCCGATCATCGCCGAGGCGGGCACGCGGCAATCCTCGAACACCAGTTCGCCCGTGGGCGAGCCGCGGAAGCCCATCTTGTCCAGCTTTTGAGCGACCTTGAAACCAGAATTGTCGGTCTCGACGATAAAGGCGGATATTCCCTGGGCGCCCTTCGACTTGTCGGTTTTTGCATAAACCAGGATGACATCCGCAATCGGGCCGTTGGTGATATAGATCTTCGAGCCGTTGATCACATAGTCGTTGCCGTCGCGCACGGCGGTCGTGGACATCGAGCCCAGCGCGTCCGAGCCTGCGCCGGGCTCGGTCAGCCCGAGCGCGCCGACCAGTTCGCCAGAACACAAGCCGGGGATGTATTTCGCCACTTGCTCTGCCGAGCCGTTTCGCAAAAGGTTGTTCAAACACAGGTTGTCATGCGCGCCGTGCGAAAGCCCGACTGCCGGATTCCATTTCGAGATAATCTGCGACACCAGCGCCTGGGTGAATTCATTCTGGCCGCTGCCACCCAGCGCTTCGGGCGCGGTAATGCCAAGAAGCCCGAGTTCGCCCATCTGCCTGAACAAGTCGACGGGCCACCATTCTTCCGCATCCATTTTTTCCTGCAGCGGATGAAGCACTTCGCGCGCAACGCGATCCACGTGATCAACGATCTGCCGCTGTTCGGCCGTCAAAGAATAGTTGGCCTTGACGGCTTCGAACGCGGCCATGTCTGGTTTGGCTTGGACGCCCACGATTGTTCCTCCCAATGCAGCACGGTTTGTGCTCTTGCACAAAATCAAACATATGTTATAAAAGGTTTCAAGTGGTGCCGAAGGAAACGTCATCCGTTTCGAGGCAGGCGCTTGACGCCGAGGGAGGGACGCCAGAATGGACAATCAGGCCGTTGTCAAGTGGAACGCGTCCGACACCCGAGGTGACGGTATTTTCTTGGCGGAGGCATTTTTGTGCGTTTGCGGTGACGGGAGGATGATTTGGCGTCGGATAGCGAGACTGAGGTTGTCAGGAGCGAACAGAAGGGGCACGTGGTCTGGATCACCATCGACCGCCCGGAGCGACGAAACGCGCTCAACGATCAGGTCATCTCGGCCCTGATCGCGGCTTTCGAGGCTGCTTCCGACGACGCTTCCTGCCGGGTCATCGTGCTGACCGGGGCAGGTGACCGCGCCTTCTGCGCCGGCGGCGACCTGAAGGCCGGCGACAAGGGTGGCCCGTTCTCCGGGGACCTGTCGCAGCCTCGTCACCCGATCGGGCGGCTCTTCAGGCTGATGGGCGAGAGCATGAAGCCGATCATCGCGCGGGTGAACGGCGACGCCTTCGGCGGCGGCTCCGGGCTGGTCTGCGCCTGCGATATCGCGGTCATGGCCGATACGGCGCGGATAGCGACTCCGGAGGCCAAGGTCGGCATCTTCCCGATGATGATCGTGCCGCCGATGCTCAGGATGATCCCGCGGCGCCGGCTGCTGGAGATGTACATCACCGGCGAGCCGTGGACGGCGGCGCAGGCGCTGGAATTCGGCATCGTGAACTACGTCGTGCCGGCCGCCGGGCTGGATGCGAAGGTGAGCGAGCTGGCGGAGAAGATCGTCGCGCGCTCGCCCTCGGCGGTCCGGCTTGGCAAGTATTCCTTCGCGGCGATGCAGGACATGACCTTCGACCAGCAACTCCGCTTTGCCGAGACGATGCTGCCGCGGATCTCGATGACCGAAGACGCTCGCGAAGGCTTCGCAGCCTTCCAAGAGAAGCGGTCGCCCACCTGGACGGGGCGATAGGAGGGGGACATGACGCGCAAAACAGTCCGCATCGGCTGCGCTTCGGGTTTCTGGGGCGACACGCCGGAGGCGATCGGGCAGTTGGTGACGAAAGGGGACGTCGACTATCTGGTCTTCGACTACCTTGCCGAGATCACGATGTCGCTTCTGGCGCGGGCGCGGGCGAAGTCGCCCGAGGCCGGCTATGCCCCCGACTTCGTGTAGGCGCTTGCGCCCTTTCTGCCCGAGATCAGGCGCAAGGGCAGCAAGGTCGTCGCCAATGCCGGCGGGGTCAATCCGCGCGGCTGCCGCGAGGCGCTGGCCAGGGCGGCGGAGGCGGCCGGCGTGAAGATCAGCATCGGCGCGGTGCTCGGCGACGACCTCACGGGCCAGGCCGAGAGGATGCGGGCAGCCGGCATCACCGAGATGTTCTCGGGCGCGCCCTTTCCCGACAAGCTGATGAGCATGAACGCCTATCTCGGCGCGCGCCCCATTGCGGCCGCCCTCGCCGCAGGGGCGGACATCGTGGTGACCGGCCGCTGCGCCGACAGTGCGGTGGCGCTCGGGCCGCTGATGCATGAATTTGGCTGGGGCGATGAGGACTGGGACCGGCTCTCCCAGGGTTCGCTTGCGGGCCACCTGATTGAATGTGGGCCGCAGGGGACGGGCGGCAATTTCACCGACTGGCAGGAGGTGCCAGGCTGGGACGACATGGGCATGCCGATCGTCGAGGTGGCGCAAGACGGCAGCTTCATCATGACCAAGACGGCCGATACCGGGGGACTGGTGGTGCCGGCCTCGGTGGGCGAGCAGATGCTCTACGAGATCGGCGATCCGCAACGCTATGTCCTGCCCGACGTGATCTGCGACTGGTCGCAGGTGACGCTGGATCAGGCGGGTCCGGACCGCGTGCTGGTGAAGGGCGCGCGCGGTCTGGGACGCACCGACAGCTACAAGGTGTCGGCCACCCATGCCGACGGCTGGCGCGCGATCACCACGCTGACCTTGGCCGCGATCGAGGCCCCGGCCAAGGCGCGACGTGTCGGCGAGGCGATCCTGGCGCGCTGCCGCCGCATCTTCCGCGACCGCAACCTCGGCGATTTCCGGCAGGTCAGCGTCGAGGTGCTGGGCGCCGAGGCGGCCTACGGCGCCAACGCGAGGGCGACGACGCGCGAAGTGGTGCTGAAGATCGGTGTCACCCATGACGACCGCGAGGCGCTCAACATCTTCGCCGGTGAAGTCGCGCCGATGGCGGTCTCTTCCGCGCAGGGGCTGACCGGCTTCTTCGCAGGCCGGCCCAAGGTGCAGCCGGTCGTGCGGCTGTTCTCCTTCCTGCATCCAAAGTCCGACACGCCCGTCACGGTGGAGGTGGACGGCGAGGCGGTGCCGGTAGAAGTGCCGGCGCGTGCTGTGTCCCTGCCGGCGTCCGGGCCGCACCGCGGCCAGACGGGCGATCCGGGCGCCGATGCGGTGACGGTGCCGCTGGTGGCGCTGGCCTGGGCGCGCTCGGGCGACAAGGGCAACATCGCCAATATCGGCGTGATCGCGCGCAGGCCCGAATACCTGCCCTATCTCCGCGCCGCGCTGACCGAGGAGCGGGTGAAGGACTATTTCGCGCATGTCTGCGAGGGCGCCGTCGAGCGCTACGAACTGCCAGGCATCCACGCGCTCAATTTCATGCTGCACGATGCGCTCGGCGGCGGCGGCATCGCATCCGTGCGCATCGACCCCCAGGCCAAGGGATACGCCCAGATCCTGCTCGATATCAGTGTACCCGTGCCCAAGCACATCGCAGGAGAAGTCGCAAAGGCAGCCGCGTGATGCTGGCGGTCAGCAACGTCCAGATCAACTACGACAACGTCATTGAGGCGGTGCGCGAGGCCTCGCTCCGGGTCGGGCCGGGCGAGATCGTCACCCTGCTCGGCTCGAACGGGGCAGGAAAGTCTACGATCCTGAAGGGGATCTCTGGTGTGCTCTACCCCGAGGAGGGCGAGATCATCGGCGGCACGATCACCTTCGACGGGGAGAGCCTCGTCGGCCGTCGCCCCGACGAGATCGTGCGTGCCGGCATCATCATGGTGCCCGAGGGACGCCAGCTCTTTGAGCCGCTGACGGTGGAGGAGAACCTGCTGATGGGCGGGATCACCCGCGACCGTGCCGAGGTGGCGGAATCGCTCGAGCGGGTGTTCACGATTTTCCCGCGGGTCCGCCAGAAGCGCGCGGCGATCGCGGGCTATCTCTCGGGGGTCGAGCAGCAGATGGTGGCTATCGGCAGGGCGCTGATGTCGCGGCCGCGGCTCCTGATGCTCGACGAGCCGAGCCTCGGCCTGGCTCCCCAGATTGTGGCCGAGATCTTCGCCGTGATCGTAGACCTGGCTGCGCGGGACAACCTCGGCGTGCTGCTGGTCGAGCAGAACGCCGAGCTGGCGCTGTCGATCGCGCGATACGGTTACATCATTGAGAACGGCCGTGTGGTACTGGACGACACACCCTCGAAGCTGATGCAGAACGAGGACGTGCGCGAATTCTATCTCGGCTTCGGGAAGACCGGGCACCGCCGCAACATGCGGGATGTCAAGCACTACAAGCGTCGCAAGCGGTGGCTGTCATGACCGCGCTGCTTCGGGCCGAGAACCTGGTGCGCAGGTTTGGCGGCGTGACCGCTGTGGACGATGTCAGCTTCGAGGTGCTAAAGGGCGAGATTTTCAGTCTTATCGGCCCCAACGGGGCCGGCAAGACAACGATGTTCAACCTCGTCAGCCGGGTGCTGCCGGTGACCTCGGGGCGCATTCTCTTCGACGGGCAGGACATCACCCATGTCGCCCCACACCGCATCGCCGCGATCGGGATGGGGCGGACCTTCCAGAACCTCGCGGTGTTCAAGCATGCCAGCGTGGTGGACAATTTGCTGGTTGGGCGGCATAGCCACATGACGACGAGCCTGCTGGGCGGCCTTTTCTTCGGCCCCGCCACGCGGGCGGCCGAATGCGCGCACCGCCGCCGGGTCGAGGAGATCATAGACTTCCTCGAGATCGAGCATATCCGCGACATGCCGGTGGGAGCGCTGCCTTACGGGCTGCAGAAGCGCGTGGAACTGGGCCGGGCGCTGGCGACCGAACCGAAGCTTCTGCTGCTCGACGAGATGGTATCGGGCATGAACGCTGAGGAGACTGAGGACATCGCCCGCTTTATCCTCGATCTCAAAGAGGACCTCGAGATCACCGTGATGATGATCGAGCACGACATGGGGATCGTCACCGACATTTCCGACCACATTGGTGTGATGAACTTCGGCCGCCGCATCGCCTATGGCACGCCCGACGAGATCCGCGCCAATCCCGAGGTGATCGAGGCCTATCTCGGCCACAAGGCCCCGGCCGCCGGAGAGGCGCGATGACCGACCTTGCCCGCGCCCTGCAGCAGGGCACGATCACCATGCCGCAGCTGCTGATGCACTGGGCCGACACCATGCCTGGCGAACTCGCCATGCGTGAAAAGGACCTCGGAATCTGGAACCGCATCACGTGGCGCGACTACTTCGAAAAGGTCCGCGGCTTCGCGCTGGGTCTGCACGCGCTGGGCTTCGGGCGGGGCGATCGGCTGGCGGTGGCCAGCGACAACACGCCCGAATGGCTTTATGCCGACGTCGCGGCGCAGGCCTTGGGCGGGATGACGGTGGGGATCTATCCCACCAACCCGTGGAGGGAACTGGGCTATATCCTGCGCCATTCCCGCAGCCGGATCGTGGTCTGCGGCGACCAGGAGCAGGTGGACAAGGTCCTCGAGGCCGAGGCCCGTGAGGGTGACTTCCCCGACCTGGCGCTCATCGTCTGCGTGGACATGAAGGGGATGCGGAATTACGACCGCAGCCGGCTGCAGTCCTTCGACGAGGTGGTGCAGGCGGGGCTGGCGCATGCGGGCGCGCGGCCCGGCGGGATCGACATCATCCGCGACTGCATCCGCGCCGGCGTGCCCGATGATCCAGCGATCGTCGTCTATACCTCGGGCACGACCGGCCCGCCCAAGGGCGCGCTACTGTCGCACCGCAACCTGCTGATCGCGACCAGTCCGCTGATCGAGGAATTCGGCCTGACGCGCCAGACTTATTCGGTGGTCTGTTACTTGCCGCTCTGCCATGTCGCCGAGCGGATCTTCTCGACGGTGCTCAGCCTGATGATCGGCGGCGTGGTAAACTTTGCCGAGTCGATCGACACTGTGCAGGTGAACCTGCGCGAGATCGCGCCGCAGGTGTTCCTCGGGGTGCCGCGCATATGGGAGAAGCTGCAATACAGCGCGACGATCCGCATGCAGGACGCGCGGCCGCTGGCGCGGCGGATCTACGACTGGGGCTTCGCCTTCGGCCAAGCCCATTTCCGCAAGATCGAGGCGGGCGGCCGGCCGACCCCGAGCGAGCGGATCCGGCATTTCGCGGCGCAGGTGCTGGTGTTCAATCCTCTGCGGCGGTTCATGGGGCTGGACAGGCTGCGCTGCAGCTTCGTCGGCGGGGCGTCGGTCTCGCCCGAGGTGGTGCGCTTCTTCCGGGTGCTTGGCGTTCCGCTTTACCAGATCTACGGGATGACCGAGAGCGCGGGACTAGCCTTCTTCCAGAACCCGCGCAAGAAGGTGATCGGGGGGGCTGGGGTGGCCACATCCATCATCGAATACCGGATCGCCGCGGATGGCGAGTTGCTCATCCGCGCTCCGAGCGTGTTCCTCGGCTATCTCGACAATGCCGGAGCGACGGCCGAGACAGTGGTGGACGGCTGGCTGCATACCGGCGACGTGGTCGAACAGCTCCATAACGGCGAGATCACCATCGTCGATCGCAAGAAGTCGATCATCATCACTTCGGGAGGCAAGAACATCACCCCTTCCGAGATCGAGAACGCGCTGAAGGACTCGATCTATATCGCCGAGGCGATCGTGGTAGGGGAGGGCAAGAACTTCCTCGGGGCGCTCCTGCAGATCGACTACGACACGGTGGGAAAATGGGCGCAGGGACAGGGGCTGGCCTATACGACCTTCAGCCACTTGGCCGGCCTGCCCGAGGTGCGCGCGCTGATCGGCAAGGAGGTGGCGCGTGTTAACGAAGCCTTCGCGCGCGTCGAGAATATCCGCAAGTTCGTGCTACTGCGCAAGCAGCTCGACCATGACGACGGCGAGCTGACGGCGACGCAGAAGGTGCGGCGCAACGTGATCGAAACGAGGTTCAAGGCTGAGCTGGCCGAGATCTACGGCTGATCGGGGGAGGCGATGGACTACTTCATTCTGCTAGCTGTCTCGGGCCTCGCGATCGGGGTGATCTACGGGCTGATTGGCATGGGCTACGCGCTGATCTTCAAGGCGACAAGTGTGGTCAACTTCGCTCATGGCGAGGTGATGATGCTGATCTCCTACATGGCCTTCTCGATCGCCTCCTCCTGGGCGCTGCCGTTCTGGGGACTGCTCGGTGCCTCGGTGGTTCTCTCGGCGGTGGTGGGGCTGGTGATCGAGCGCCTTTTCATCCGCCCGATGCTGGGGCAGGAGGTGTTTTCGACGGTGATGGTCACGATGGGCCTCGCGGTAATGATTCGCGCGGTCGTGGTGATGATTTGGGGGGCCGACCCACTGGTCATGCCAACCGATATCGCCGACAGCGGGGTCGAGATCGGGATGGTTTTTCTCTACACCTCGCAACTCTATGCCTTGGGCCTGCTGGCGGTGGCGGTGCTGGGGATGTGGACTTTCCTGCGCTATTCGCGCTTGGGGATCGCGATGCGGGCCACCGCGGCGCGCGAGACCACGGCCCTGCTGATGGGGATCGCCGTCACCCGCGTCTATGCATTGGCCTGGGCCATCGCTGCGGTGATCGCCGGCCTGTCCGGGGTGCTGCTCGGCACGATCTACGGGCTTTCGCCCGACATGTGGGCGCAGGGGCTGCGCGCCTTCCCGGCTGTGATCCTCGGGGGGCTCGACTCGGTCTTCGGGGCGGCCCTATCGGGCATCCTGATCGGCCTGCTCGAGAACCTGTCCGAGGGCTACATCGGCCGCGGGCTGAAAGAGATCTCGGGCTTCATTGTCATCCTGATAGTGCTGATGATCCGCCCCTACGGGCTGTTCGGCACGCCCCGGATCGAAAGGGTCTGATCCGTGCGCACCGGAGTCTTCCAAGAGAGTTACGGCGAGCTGATCGCGCTCGTGCGCCATCCGACGCAGGCGCGCTGGACGGTGGCGCTGGTCGTCGCGGCGCTGGTCGCGCCGCTGCTGCTGAGCAACCACCTCACTGCGCTGGTCAACGGCATCCTGATCGTCGCAGTGGGGGCGGTCGGGCTGAACCTGCTGATCGGCACGACGGGTCTCATCTCGTTCGGGCAGGCGGGGTTCCTGGCGGTCGGGGCGTATACGACGGCGATCCTCGCGGCCGACTACGGCATGCCGCTGTGGCTGTGCCTGCCGGCGGCGGGACTGGCGGCGGCGACCTTCGGCCTTCTCGTCGGAATCCCGTCGTTGCGGCTCAAGGGCCTCTATCTGGCGATCACCACGCTGGCCTTCTCCATCATCATCACCCATCTTATCCTCACGGCCGAGGATTTCACGCACGGCTCCTCGGGCATCTCGACGCCCAAGCCAGCGCTCTTCGGTTTGGAACTGGGCAGCGACAGGGCCTTCTACTATCTGGTGCTCGCGGTGCTGACGCTGGCGGTGCTGGGCTCGGCCAATCTCAAACGCAGCCGGATCGGGCGGGCGCTGCTCGCCATCCGCGAGCAGGACATCGCCGCCCGCGCCATGGGCGTGCCGGTAGCGCGCTACAAGCTATACGCCTTCGTGGTCAGTTCGTTCTACGCCGGTGTCGCCGGGGCGCTGATGGCCTACAACATCCGCTTCGTGAACGTCGACAGCTTCAGCATGATCATTTCGATCGAGGCGGTCTCTATTATCATCGTGGGCGGGCTCGGCTCGACTGCGGGGGCGGTGATCGGATCTTTCCTGATCATCGGCCTGGCGGAATTACTGAACCTCGCCTTCGGCGCCATGGGCGGCACGGTGGCCACAGGCTCGGTCCTCGAGCTCAAGAGCCTCATCTACGGCCTGACCATCGTCCTCTTCCTGCGCTTCGAGCCCGACGGGCTGATGGGCATCTACCGCGAACTCAAGAACCGCTGGATCAACTGGCCCTTCCGGTACTGAACGACCGTTCCCCAGGGAAGGACCGCAAAAAGGAGGAGAGAGCATGCGACATCACTTCAAGGCGGCGTTGGCCGCCGCCGCACTGGCCACGGCGGGTTCGCCGGCCTTGGCCGAGCCCGGCGTCACCGACGACAAGATCGTGCTGGGCGCGGTCGATCCGCTGACCGGGCCGCCCAGCCTGCTAGGCAAGGCGCACCAGCTTGCGCTCATCGTGTGGCAGCGCGACGTGAACGACCGCGGCGGCATCAACGGCCGGCAGGTCGAGATCGTTTTCGAGGATGACGGCTATGTTCCCGCGCGTTCGCTGCAGGCGCTGAAGAAGATGGTGGACGTGAACGACATCTTCGGCCTCATCGGAACCTCGGGCAGCGCGCAGCTCGCCGCAATGATGCCCCTGATCGCGGAGGAGGGAATCCCGGCGATCAACGACATGGCGGTGAACACGCACCACTTCAACCCGCCGCAGAAGTCGCTCTTCGTCGTCGGGCCAACCTACTGCCAGGAGATCGCCGCGGGCATGAAATATCTCGTCGAGACGGTCGGCCTCAAGGACAAGAAATACGGCATTGTCTTCCAAGACGACGAGTTCGGCGACGATATTCGCTGCGGCTATCTCAAGGGGATCGAGCAACACGGGCTCGACAATGCCATCGAGCTGAAATTCAAGCGCGGGCAGAAGGATTTCTCGGCCGAGATAATCAAGGCCCGGGCGGCCGGCGTCGAGGTGCTGGTCTCGGGCGGGGTGGTAGCCGAGCACTCGACCCTGCTCAAGGAAGCCGCGCGTAACCGGATGCAGATCACCTTCCTCGGCGCCCATTCGGCGCATCTGCTGCCAGTGCAGGCCCTGGCCGAGGGGGCGGGCGACGGCTACTACGCCGCCGACTACGTTCCCGCCCTGACCTCGACCGAGGTGCCCGGCGTCGTGCGGTTCATGGAACTGGCGAAGAAATATCTGACCGAGCCCGAGATGAAGTCGCTCAACCGCTATTCGCTGGCGGGCTTTGCCGGGACGCTGGTGTTCGAACATGCGTTGCGCGAATGCGGTGTCGATCTGACCCGCGCCTGCGTGATTGAGAAGATCGAGTCGCTCGAGAACTTCGAGACCGATGGCCTGTTCAGCCCGCTTACCTTCGGGTCGGGCGTGCGACACGCGGCGTCGGACGTGCTGATTCTTCGCTCGAACGCGGCCGACCGCAGCTTCTCCATCGTCTCCGACCGCATCCCGGTGGAGTGAGCGAACCGGCCGGGCCTGCGCGGGCACGCGGACGCCATGCATGCCGTTTCATCCCCGCCGCGCCCCGCGCTCGGCGGGGAAGCAAGAGAGAGGACCCAGCCGACATGACAGTTTCGAAGCTATTAGTCGCGAACCGGGGCGAAATCGCTGCGCGCATCCTACGTACCGCGCGTGCGCAGGGATTGGGCACCGCCGTGCTACGGCACGGGGCGGAACAGACCGGTCCCGCACATTTGATCGCGGACGAGATCGTCGAGATCGACGGCCCTACGCCTGTTGCCGCCTATCTGGAAACGGCCCAGATCGTCGCGGCGGCGCAGCGGATCGGGGCGAATGCGGTCCATCCGGGCTATGGCTTCTTGGCCGAGAACGCGGCGCTGGTGCGGGCGCTGGACGCCGCCGGGATCACCTTCGTCGGCCCCACGGCCGAAGTGATCGACCTCATGGGCGACAAAGTGCGCGCCCGCGCCTTCGTCGAGGATCGCGGCTTTCCGGTAGCACCTTCAGCTATCGAGGACGACGACCCCGCGACCTTTGTCGAGCGCGCCCGGACGGTCGGCTATCCGCTACTGATCAAGCCTTCGGCCGGGGGCGGCGGCAAAGGGATGCGGATCGTACGCGACGATGCGGCGCTGGTGCCCGAGATCGAGACCGCGCGCCGCGAGGGCCAGCGCTATTTCGGCGACGGCCGGCTCTTTGTCGAGCGCTACATTGAGCGGCCCCGCCACATCGAGGTGCAGGTGATGGGCGACGGGCGCGGCCATGTCGTGCATTTCTGGGAGCGCGAGTGCTCGATCCAGCGCCGCTTCCAAAAGATCATCGAGGAGACGCCCTCGCCTGCCCTGAACCCTGAGCAGCGGCTCGAGATCTGCGAGACCGCTGCCGACATCGCGCGCGCGGTGAACTATCGCGGGGCGGGCACTGTGGAGTTCATCTACGCGCCCGATGGCGCGTTCTATTTTCTCGAGATGAATACCCGGCTGCAGGTCGAACATCCCGTAACCGAGATGGTGACGGGCCGCGACTTGGTGGCCGACCAGCTGCGTATCGCGGCGGGCGAACCCTTCGACGTGGCGCAGGGCGATGTCCGCCAGGACGGCCATTCGATCGAGTTGCGCATCTGCGCCGAGGATCCGGCCGACGACTTCCGGCCCGCGATCGGGCCGATTTTGCTGCTCGACGAGCCGCGGGGCGAGGGTGTGCGGGTGGACAGCGGCTTGCTGGAGGGCAGTGCGGTCACGACCGACTTCGATCCGATGCTGGCCAAGGTAATCGTCCACGGCCGTGACCGGGCGGAGGCGATCGCCCGGGCGCGGGGGGCAGTGCGCGACTATGTGCTGCTGGGAGTCAAGACCAACGCGGACTATCTCGACGCGATCCTGGCCCATCCCGGCTTCACCGCGGGCGAGGTCTCGACGGGCTTCCTTGCCGAGGAGGCAGAGGCGCTGCGCGAGCGCCCCGATGCGGCGCGCAACAACGTGCTGATCGCCGCCACCGCGCTATCGGACAGCCGCCTTGTGGCCGAGGTCGAATCCGTCCCCGCGATCTACCGCAAGATGGGTGCCTGGAGGAACTGATGCGCCGCACGCTGGAAGTCGACGGCGAAAAGATCGCCATCTGGCTGGCCTCGACCGGAGGGGCCCATGTCGTCCATTGCGACGACGGCCGTGAGCTGCCCTGCCGGTTGCTGCCGGGCCCGGGCCGGGGGGGCCATGTGCTCGAGCTTGGCGGTCAGTCCTATCCGCTGCGTCTGGCAGTGGGCGAGGATGCGACCTTCGTCCATCTCGACGGTCGGACTTGGCGGGTGGGCCGCACCGATCTCGCCCAGACGCTGGGCGGGGCGGCAGACGGGGCCGCGCTCGATGTGCTGGCCGCGCCGATGCCCGGCGTGGTGATCTCGGTCGCAGTGGCGCCGGGGCAGGAGGTGGCCGAGGGCCAGCCGCTGATGGTGATCGAGAGCATGAAGCTCGAGACGACGCTGACAGCGCGGCGCGCAGGCGTGGTGGCCGAGGTGCCCTTCGTCAGGGGCGACGCCTTCGACAGCAGGGTGGTGCTGGTCAGGATGGAACCGCGCAAGGAGGGCATGTGATGCGCCGGATGGAAACACGGGTCCGCCCTAACTCGCCCGAGTTCCGGGCCGCGGCCGCGGAGATGGAGGCGACAGTGAAGCGCTTCCACGAGATCCAGGACAGAACCCGCCACGCGCGCCCGCAGCGCGACATCGACCGGCTGCGGCGACAGAACAAGCTGCTGGTGCGCGAGCGGCTGACCTTGCTGCTCGACCCAGGCACGCCCTTCCTCGAATTCTCCTCGCTGGCGGCCAACGACCTCTACGACGGCGAGGCGCCGGGCGCCAACGTGATCACCGGGGTCGGCGTGATCTCGGGGCGCGAGGTGGTGGTCCACGCCGACGACAGCTCGAACAAGGGCGGCGCCTGGTACCCGATGACTGTGCCCAAGATCGTGCGCGCATTGCAGTTCGCGCTGCAGAACAACGTGCCGGTCGTACATCTGTGCGACAGCGCGGGCGGCTATCTGGAGGACATGGCGCAGGTCTTCGCTCCGGGGGGACGGGTATTCCGCAACCAGTGCATGCTCTCCAAGCGGGGGATCCCGCAGCTTGCGCTGGTCCTCGGGCATTGCACGGCGGGCGGGGCCTATGTGCCGGCGCTCTGCGAGCACACGATCATCGTGCGCGACAGCGGCGCGATCTTCCTCGGCGGGCCGCCGCTGGTAAAGGCCGCGACCGGCGAAGAAGTTTCGGTCAACGACCTGGGCGGGGCGGACATGCACACCTCGATCTCGGGCACGGGCGACTATCCCGTATCCTCCGAGCAGGAGGGCATCGCGCTGGCCCGCGAAATCGTGGCGACCTTCCCGCGCAAGCCCCGCGCCTTCGACTGGGCCGAACCGGAGGCGCCCTATTACGACGCACGCGAACTCTACGGCATCGTGCCGACCGACTACCGCATCCGCTTCGACATGCGCGAGGTGATCGCGCGGATCGTGGACGGCTCGCGCTTCCACGAATACCAGCCGAACTACGGCACCACGCTGGTGACGGGCTATGCCCGGATCTGGGGCTGCAAGGTGGGGATCCTCGGCAACAACGGCGTGCTGTTCAACGACAGCTCGCTCAAAGCGGCGCATTTTATCCAGCTCTGCAACCAGACCGGGACGCCGCTGATCTTCCTCCAGAATACCACCGGTTACATGATCGGCCGCGAATACGAGGAGCGCGGGATCACCAAGGACGGCGCCAAGATGCTCATGGCGCAGGCGGGCTCGGAGGTGCCGAAGATCACGGTGCTGACTTCGGGCGCCTTCGGAGCGGGTTACTACGGCATGTGCGGGCGGGCCTGGGATCCGCGGCTCATCATGTCTTGGCCTGCCTCGCAGATGGGGGTGATGGGGCCCGAGCAGGCAGCGCGGACACTGGGCGATGTCAAGCTCGCGCAGATGCGGCGCGAGAACCCCGACCTGCCCGACGTTGCAGTGCAGGAGCTGCGGGACCGCGTGCGCGCCAAGGCGGCGAACGAGACCTCGGCCTACTGGTACACGTCGCGACTTTACGACGACGGGATCATCGACCCCGTGGACACGCGCAACATGCTGGGCATCGTGCTGTCCTGCGCGGCGGGCGTGACCCCCGCCGCGCCCGGCTACGGGGTGTTCCGGATGTAGGTGCCGTTGCGGCCGGCCCCATGGCTCGGAGTACAAAAGGGAAAGCGATGGTCACAACTGAAATCGCTGCTCGCTCTGGGCAGCCACGTGATGGAAGGAGATTACCATGAATGGCAAAGCTTACGTTGTGGGCGTCGGAATGGTGCCCTTTCAGAAGCCAGGCAAGTCCGAGAGCTACGACGTGATGGCCGCGAAGGCCACGCGCGCGGCGCTGGCGGACGCCGGGCTCGACTACGGAAAGGTTCAGCAGGCCTATGCAGGCTATGTCTATGGCGACAGCACGTGCGGCCAGCGCTCCCTCTATCAGGTCGGGATGACCGGTATCCCGGTCATCAATGTCAACAACAACTGCTCGACCGGCTCCACGGCGCTGTTCCTGGCGCGCCAGGCGGTGGAAAGCGGCGCGGTCGATTGCGCCCTTGCCGTGGGCTTCGAACAGATGCGGCCCGGTGCGATCGGTGCGATGTTCCACGATCGCGTCAGTCCGTTTCAGGATTTCGATGACGAAACCGACGCTCTTGTGGGCAACGGCGAAATTCCCTTGGCGCTGCGCTATTTTGGCGGCGCCGGCCTGGCGCATATGGAAGAGTTCGGGACCACGCTCGAGATCTTCGCCAAGATCCGCGCCAAGGCCAGCCGCCACGCGGCCAAGAACCCGGTTGCGCTGTTCCGTCAGGAAGTAACCCTCGAAGATGTGTTGCAGGCCCAGGTCGTCTGGCCAGGCGTCATGACGAAGCTGATGGCCTGCCCGCCCACCTGCGGCGCGGCGGCTGCGATCATCTGTTCGAAGGAATTTGCGGAAAAGAACCGCCTCGATACGTCGGTGCGCATCACGGCGCAGGCAATGACGACCGACGGTCCCGAAACCTTCGGCGCGCATGACATGCGCGAGGTCGTCGGGACGTCCATGGCGCAACGCGCGGCCAAGCAGGTCTATGAGGCGGCCGGGATCGGCCCCGAGGATGTGGATGTGATCGAGCTGCACGACTGCTTCGCCCACAACGAGCTCATCACCTATGAGGCACTTGGCCTTTGCGGACGCGGGGAGGCGGCGAAGTTCGTCGAAGATGGCGACAACACCTATGGCGGCAAATATGTGACCAATCCCTCGGGCGGGCTTCTTTCGAAGGGGCATCCGCTTGGCGCGACGGGCCTGGCGCAGTGCACCGAACTGGTCCAGCACCTCCGCGGCACCGCCGAAGCGCGTCAGGTGGAGGGCGCGCGTCTGGCGCTTCAGCACAATCTGGGTCTGGGCGGCGCTTGTGTGGTGACGCTCTACGAAAAAGCCTGAGCAGCCGCTGGGCCAGGATCGGAGGATCGATGAAATGACCGGCAAACTCGATGGACGTATTGCTTTGGTGTCAGGCTCGGGCCGCGGGATTGGGCGCGAGATTGCGCGCAAGCTGGCTTCGGACGGTGCGCGTGTGGTCGTCAACGATCTTGACTCCGATATGGCCCACGAAACCGCGGCAACGATCCGCGGGGCGGGCGGCGAGGCTCTGGTTTGTGCGGGCAGCGTGACCGAGGACGGCTTCGCTGAGACTTTTGTAGGCGCGGCGGTGAACGAGTTCGGCGGGGTGGATATCATCGTCAACAATGCGGGCTATACCTGGGACAGTGTCGTCCAGAAGATGACCGACGAGCAGTGGCGCGCGATCATCGACGTACATCTGACGGCGCCCTTCCGGATCCTGCGCGCCGCGCAGCCGGTGATTGCGGCTGCGGCCAAGGAAGAGGCGGCCAAGGGACGCGAGGTATTCCGCAAGGTCGTCAACATCTCCTCTATCGCCGGCACGGGCGGTAATGCAGGGCAGATCAACTATTCCGCCGCCAAGGCCGGGATCATCGGGCTCACGCGGACCATGGCCAAGGAATGGGGGCGTTACAAAGTCAACGTAAACGCCGTGGCCTTCGGCCCGATCCGCACCCGCCTGACCGAGGGCAGCGCCAAGGGCGACAGCACGATAAAAATCGACGACAAGGAAATCCGGGTCGGTGTGAATCCCGAATTGCTGCATCAGATGGAACAGATGATCCCCCTCGGCAGAGTCGGCACACCGGAAGAAGCCGCCGGGGCGGTCTATCTGTTCTGCCTGCCCGAATCGAATTTCATCTCGGGCCAGTATGTGATTTGCGGCGGCGGATTTACGATCTGAAGCAGTCAGTTCCAAAGCCTGAGACCGCAAAAGATTTGTAACGCTGCTTCGCTGGCTTCCATCTCCGGTTCAGCTTTTGGGACTGTTGACAACCTAACTAATGTTAGTTATCCAGCCGAGGATAGGAATCATTCCTTGAATGAAGCCGTGACTGAAGCGACTGAACAACCTTCTCGAAATCCCATTGGTCGCGATGGCATCCTCAACGTCGCTGCGCGGCTTTTTCGCGAGCAGGGCTATGGCCCGGTCTCGCTCAGGAAGATCGCCGAGGCCGCGGGCATTAAGGCGGGCAGCATCTATTATCACTTTGGATCTAAAGACGAAATCGTCCTGGCCATTCTCGACGAAGGCATCTGGACTGTTCACGAAAAGATGCGCCAGGCGGTCTCGGACCAATCCGGAAGCGGGGATGCCGAGGCAATTCTTCGCGCCGCGATCGGGGCACATCTGCGCGCCTTGCTGGATGTCAGCGACTATTCCTCCGCAAATGTCCGCATTTTCGGGCAGGTGCCGCCATCCGTTCGAGACGCCAACCTTCCCGCACGCCGGGCTTACGAGGCCCAGTGGGACGGTCTGTTGAACCGGCTCCAAAAGGAAGGAGTTCTGCGAAGCGATGTCGATATCCGGCGTCTCCGCCTCATGCTGATCGGCGCGCTGAACGCCATTTTGGAGTGGTTCGACCCGCAACGCGGCAGCGCCGAGGCACTCGCCTCCGCCTATGCCGACGTCTTTCTAACCGGAATACTTGAACAACAGAAAGTCTGACATATGGCTCGTCTCGAAACAGCCGCGCTTACGGCGTCAGAGATTTACGGGCGCAACCGCGCGGCGCAACAGGCACGGGTCGATGTCCTTCGCGAGCGGATCGCGGCCGCCACAGGCGGCGGACGAGCGGATATGATCACGCGTCATCGCAAGCGAGGCAAGCTTCTGGTACGCGAGCGGATCGACCTGCTGGTCGATCCCGGCACCGCGTTTCTGGAACTCTCCAGCCTCGCCGCCTGGGCCCAATACGGCGGTGAGGTGCCCGGCGCAGGCATCATTACCGGCATTGGCATAGTGCACGGTCTGCCCTGCATGATCATCGCCAATGACGCCACGGTGAAAGGCGGATCATTTTATCACGAAACCGTCAAGAAACACATCCGCGCGCAGGAGATCGCGGCGGAAAACCGCCTGCCCTGCCTTTACCTCGTCGATTGCGGCGGCGCCTATCTTCCCGAGCAGGACCGCGTCTTTCCCGACGCCCGGCATTTCGGCAATGCCTTCTACCGCCAAACCAACATGTCGGCCTCCGGGCTGCCGCAAATCTCAGCGGTGTTCGGCGGCTGCACGGCGGGGGGCGCCTACGTTCCGGCGCTCTCGGACGAGGTCATCATGGTGCGCGGCAATGCGCGCATCCATCTTGGCGGGCCTTCCATCGTCAAGGTGGCGATCAACGAAGAGGTGGACGGTGAGACGCTGGGCGGGGCCGAGATGCATACGCGTGTGTCGGGCGTCAGCGACCACCTGGCCGAAGACGAGTATCACGCGCTGGCCCTGATGCGCCACATCGTGGGCCATCTCGGCCTTGAACGGCCGATGCCGCCGGACATGCGCGCCGCCGCGCCCTTGCATGACCCCGAAGAATTGTTGGGGGTGATCAGCGCCGACCGCAAGCAGCCCTATGACGTCCGAGAGCTCCTGCTGCGCATGATCGACGCGGGCGAGTTCCGGGAGTTCAAGCCGAGCTGGGGCGAAACGCTGGTCTGCGGCACCGCACGCATTCACGGCTATCGGGTCGGAATCCTCGGCAACAACGGCGCGCTTCTCTCCGACAGCTCGCTCAAGGGCGCCCATTTCGTGTCGATGTGCGACCAGCGCAACATTCCGTTGCTGTTCCTGCACAACATCACCGGCTTTATGGTCGGAACCGAGGCCGAGCGCGGCGGCATCGCCAAGAACAGTGCCAAGCTGGTCTACGCCATGTCGGTTGCCAAGGTGCCACGGCTGTCGGTGATTGTGGGGGGCTCCTATGGCGCCGGCAACTACGGCATGTGCGGCCGGGGCTTTGCGCCGCGCTTTCTCTTTGCCTGGCCCACGGCTGAACTGGCAACCATGTCGGCTGATATCGCCGCCAACGTGATGATGGAACTGCGCCGGCAGAGAGGCGGCGATGCGCAAGCCATGGAGGCCGACTTGCAGCGGATCGAGGCGCAGGTGCGCGCCCAATATGCCGAACAGTCGGACCCCTATTACGCCACCTCGCGGCTGTGGGACGACGGGTTGATCGAGCCGGCCCAGACCCGGGACGTGCTCGGCCTGTGCCTTGCCATCGTGACTTCGGTGCCGGAAGCCGGCCGCCATACCCCCGTTTTCAGGATGTAAGGATGCGAGCGATGCGTTACGACGGCTTCAAAACCTTGAGCGCAGAGGTGGACGCGCGCGGCGTTGCGACCGTCACCCTGAACCGCCCCGACAAGCACAACGCGCTGAATGCCGATGTGATTGCCGAGCTGTCCCGCATCGCACAGGCGCTGGCCTCGAACCAAGGCGTGCGTGTCGTCGTGCTGACCGGGGCGGGTACGAGCTTCTGCGCGGGGGGCGACTTCAACTGGTTCGCCTCGAACGTGCAAAGGAGCCGCGCCGAGCGGGTAGAACAGAGTAGCTCGCTCGCTCGGCTCTTGCGCCAACTGGACACGCTGCCCCAACCGCTGATCGGCCGCATCAATGGCCCGGCCTATGGTGGAGGCGTCGGCTTGATATCGGTCTGCGACTACTCGATCGGAGCCGAGGGCGCGAAGTTCGGCCTGACCGAGGTGCGGCTCGGACTCTTGCCCGCCAATATCTCGCCCTACGTGGTGGCGCGCATTGGCGAGGCGGCATCGCGCGAAACGATGCTGTCGGGAGCGCTCTTCGAGGCGGCGCGCGCCGAACGGATTGGTCTTTTAACCGAGGTGGTTGCGCCGGATCTGCTGGACGAGGCAGTGGAGCGTGTCGTTCGCGCCCATCTGCAGGCCGCGCCAGGGGCGGCGGCCGATACCAAGCGGCTGATCGCCTATGTTGCCAGCCACGGGCTCGAAGAGAACATGATCTACGCCGCCGATCGGCTGGCCAATGCCTGGGAGACAGAGGAGGGCATCGAAGGGATCAACAGCTTTCTCCAAAAGAGCACACCGTCATGGCGGGCGAAATGAATTTTTCCCGCGTCCTGATCGCCAATCGCGGCGAGATCGCGCGCCGGGTGCAGCGGGCCTGCAGGAAGCTGGGCCTGGAAAGCGTTGCGGTCTATTCCGAGGCTGACGGCCACGCACCCTTCGTGGCCGAGGCGGACCACGCCATCTGCATCGGCCCTGCCGCCCCGTCCGCAAGCTACCTCAACATGGACGCGATTCTCGCCGCAGCTTGCAAGACAGGGGCAGGCGCGATCCATCCGGGTTACGGTTTTCTGTCCGAGAACGCCGGTTTCGCAGCGCGTGTGATCGAGGCTGGTCTGGCCTTCATCGGTCCGCTGCCGGCGGCCATCGCGCGCATGGGCTCCAAAATCGAGGCGAAGGCGGCCGCCGTGGCGGCAGGCGTTCCCGTGCTGCCGGGTTACAGCGACGACGACCAGTCCGATGAGCGTCTCCTGGCCGAGGCCCGTGCACTCGGAACGCCGTTTCTTGTCAAGGCCAGCGCCGGCGGCGGTGGACGAGGGATGCGGCTGGTATGCGATTTGGCGGAAGCGGGAGAGGCGATCGCCTCGGCGCGCGCCGAAGCGGGATCGGCCTTCGGCGATGCTTCCGTGTTCCTCGAACGTTTCGCCCCGCGCGTTCGCCATGTCGAGGTGCAGGTTCTCGGCGACACCCACGGCAGTGTCGTTCATCTGTGGGACCGTGACTGTTCGCTGCAACGCAACCACCAGAAACTGGTCGAGGAGGCGCCGGCGCCGGCGGTACCCGGACGCGTGCGGACCGCAATGCTCGAGGCGGCGGTGAACCTCGCCCGCGCGATCGGCTATCGCTCGGCCGGAACTGTCGAATTTCTTTTCGATCCCGCGCGAGAGGAAATCTATTTTCTCGAAATGAACACGCGCCTTCAGGTCGAGCATCCGGTGACCGAGGCCGTCACCGGCATCGACCTGGTGGAATGGCAGCTTCGCGTCGCGCGCGGCGAGGCGCTGGCCTTTGAGCAGGACGACATCGGCTGCGCAGGCCATGCGATCGAACTGCGCATCGCGGCCGAAAACCCGGCCGAGAACTTTCGCCCCGAAACCGGGCGGATTACCTTGTGGCAGCCGCCGGAGGGCTCCGGCATCCGGCTTGAAAGCGGGGTGGAATTGGGAAGCGAGATCAGCCACCACTATGACTCGATGCTTGCCAAGTTGATCGTGCACGGCTCAGACCGTGACGAGGCGATCCGAAAGGCGGTGACCGCACTCGACAGTTTTGCGGTCGGCGGGTTGGGTATGAATCTCGCCTTTCAGCGAGCGCTGATCACGCATCCCGCCTTCGCTACCATGGCGCACCACACCGCCGGCCTGGCCGAGATGTATCCCGGCGGCTGGTCTAGGCCCTCGCCGGACGGGCAGACACTCGCCCTCGCCGCGCTTGCGCTGCACCTGCATTTGGCTGAACCGGGCGACAACGGCCCGTGGCGGAGCCTTGGTGGTTGGCGCCTCCCCGAGGCGGCCGGACGGCCGGGAGCGGCGCGCTACTGGCCGGTGGGCGGCGGCTATGAGAATGCGGTCATCGTCGCCGGACGCGCCGCGCGGCTGGAGCTTGGTGTCGAGGGATTGCCGCCATTCGCCGTCGACCACGCGCGCCTTGCCCACGGCCGCCTGTCGGGTCATCTCGGCGGCCGTACCTTTTCCTGTGCAGCCCATGTCGAGCGCGCCGGCGATGACTGGCGCGTGCATTTGTGCGGCCGCGATGGCTTGATGCAAGTGCCGCTCAAGACGCTGGAAGACCGGCACCTGCGGCCTGAGACCACAACAACCATCGGCGACGAGCACACCCTCATCGCACCGATGCCAGGCGTTGTCGCCGAGATTCGCGCAGAGCTCGGCGACGAGGTGGCGCACGGTCAGACGCTGCTTATTCTGGAAGCGATGAAGCTTTTGCAAAGCCTCCCCGCGCCGATCGCCGGGATCGTGGACGAAGTCTATTGCACACCCGGCGATAGCGTCGCGATGGGCGCTCCCTTGATCAGAATAGCGCGAAAGGAAGAAAAATGACCAGGCACGAAACTCTGAGCGCAGCGGCCATCAGCCCTTTCAAGGAGGAGCTGGAAATGATTCGCGAGCAGCTTCGCCGCTTTATCGACGCTGAGGTTGTGCCCGCGGGTGAGGTTTGGGAAGAAGCGGGCATGGTGCCCCGGGAGATACTGCGCAAGATGGGCGACCTGTGCGTACTCGGCATGCGCTATGACCCGCAATATGGCGGCGCAGGTCTCAACACAATGTCGAGCGTGATGCTGGCCGAAGAACTGGGCCGATCCACTTTCGGCGGCTTCTCGGCCACGGTGCTGGTGCATACCGACATGGCCTCGCCGCATCTGGAAAATGCCGGTTCGTCGGAGCAGAAGGCGCGTTGGATGCCCGGAATCACGAGTGGTCGTACGATCACTGCGGTCGCCGTGACCGAACCAGGCGCGGGCTCCGATGTCGCGGGCATGCGCACGCGCGCTGTGCAGGACGGATCCGACTGGGTGCTCAACGGCACCAAGATGTTCATTACCAACGGGGTTCATGCCGAGTTATATTTCGTCGGAGCCAAAACCGATCCGGACGCCAAGGGCTCGCGCGGAATCACCATTTTCGCGGTCGAAAAGGGCACGCCTGGCTTCTCCGTCGGGCGCGCCTTGAAAAAAACGGGCTGGCTCTCTTCCGACACGGCCGAACTTATCTTTACGGATGTGCGCGTACCAGCCGAAAACGTTCTTGGCGAGGTGAACCGCGGGTTCTATGCGGTTATGAAGAACTTCCAGAACGAGCGCATCGTGCTTGGCGCCTTGGCCGCCGCCGAGGCGCAGAAGGCGCTCGACTTGACTGTCGACTATGTAAAGCAGCGCAAGGCTTTCGGCGGCGTGCTGTGGGACAAGCAGGTAATTCGCCAGCGATTGGCCGATTGCCAGACCCGGATCGAGGCAGGCCGGCAACTCGTCTACCACGCAGCGCGGCTCGATGCAGCGGGTATGGACTGCGTGCGCGAGGTTTCAATGGTAAAGGCTTATTGCGGCGAACTCGTGAACAGCGTGCTCTATGACTGCGTGCAGTTCCACGGCGGCATGGGCTACATGCGCGAAACCGCGGTCGAGCGAATGTCGCGCGATGCGCGCGTGCAGGCGATCGGCGGGGGGGCGAGCGAAGTGATGCTGGAAGAAGTTGCCAAACGGATGTGAGTGCTCGTCGGCTGCGCGCCTTCGGCAAGAAACCATTCGAGCGACCTCAACTTTAGATCAGAAGGAGACGGCGAAATGAAGGTTAGTGGAAGCGGCTACGCGGAGAAGCGTGTTGCCGGTACATTGTTTGGCGAAGCCATTATTGTAATCTTGGGAACCATTCTGCTGACGTTGTCGGCAAAGGTGCAGGTTCCTTTCTATCCCGTTCCGATGACATTGCAGACGATGGTGGTTGTTGGCCTGGGCCTGTTCCTCGGGCCTGTCCGCGGTTCCGGCATTGTCCTGGCCTACATCCTGCAAGGATTGGCAGGCTTTCCGGTCTTCGCAGGCACGCCGCCGGCCCCCTCGGGTCTGGCCTATGTCGCCGGGCCGACGGGCGGATATCTCGTCGGGTTCGTGGTGGCGGCTTTCGCGTCGGGATGGCTGGTACGAAGAGGGTTTGCCAGGGGCATTGCGGGTGCCGTTACCGTTTGCATTTTCGCGAGCGCGCTGGTCTACCTTCCAGGACTTGCATGGTTGGGTGCCTTCACCGGATATGGCGAGCGGCTGCTGACGGCCGGCCTCTATCCGTTTGTGTTGGGTGATTTGGTGAAGTCGGCCGTCGCGGCTCTGCTCTTTGTTGTCGGTGGCGCGATCATTCCTGGACTTGGCAGCAAG
>Ga0172382_10001559_pt1 | contig 40755 bp, 46 predicted proteins | sample Leawel138RmetaG_FD_122245 | JGI IMG/M metagenome (GOLD analysis project Ga0172382, IMG submission 122245) | Leachate microbial communities from a municipal landfill in Southern Ontario, Canada - Leachate well 138R metaG | ecosystem: Engineered > Solid waste > Landfill > Unclassified | place... | reverse complement strand
GTTTTAGAACACTATTGAATAGATTTGACACAACAGTAACAAGTTGGAAAGGGTTTAATTTCCTTGCTTTTATTGTAATTGGGATAAAGAAATTTTATAAACTTAAAAAGTCAAGATGACTTCAGTATATCAATATTACCAAATAAAATTGTTCAATATAATTATACTTTAGATTATACATTATCAGAGGTTGATACATACGAATTAAAAAATATGATTTACCCAAATACTCTTAATTATGTAACAAATAGTCCTGATATGAAGATTTATAGGGATAATGATGTCACTTTTATTTATTTCTATAAAGATATTAATGGTTCATTTCTAACTGAATGGACAATAACACCTGAACTTTACAAATAAAAAAATATGACAAAACATATAGAAAGAACCCGAGCTCAAGAATCATCGGGAGCAATAGAAAGAATGTATATCACGATGAGGCATTTATTCAATCGTGGATTTTATAAACCGATGGGAGTTTCGGGAGATACACTTCGTGAGGCACTTTTGCTGTTACGTCCTGAAATTTACGGCTCGATAAACAGCGAAAAAGTCGAGCTAAACGGACTTTTATACGTAATTGAACGTCTTCCAATCGGGATTGAGGAATGTCGATACATCAATCTGATTTCAGACGAAGGCTATTCCAAATCGCATTTTCAGGCAATCGTTCCTCCAAAAAGAAGAAGAAACTGTTATCGGATTGACGATGAACAAATGAACATCGAAATCACAAGAGGTCGTTCGGACATCTATGATATCTTGACACACCTGACTTTTATTTTCATCGAATCACACAAAATCAAAAACCACGTTCTGATTGACGAATTCAAAGGAACCGTTACCCGAGACTGGCAAACCCTACAAGGATTAGTAGATAAAAAAGAACCGCTTTCTCAGGAAGAAAAAGAAAAAGCCATTGCTCACGTTTCCAATATGTTAGGAAGGACTTTTGTCGAAGTTCTGAACATTTACGATGCGTTTGCAACAGCCGAAAATCCCGACAGATTCCTCCACGTGATTTATTGGTTGGGAAAATTGGCTATCGAAGAAGTTGTGGATAACAACAAAAGAGCCATTACGTTCAGTCCGATTTTAAGAGAACGATTGGGACATCACATTCACGGAGAAATCTGGGCAGACAACATAAAAGAAATCCTTAAAAACAACGGTTTGCTAGAAAGACCGATTCATATTATAAGTGCCAATATGCACTCGGTGATGAATTCGATTTTTGCGATTCCGGTTCTGAAAACGAAGTTTAAGGATTCGGAAGATATTGATGTTTACGAAGAATTGAGCAAATCCGAAAATGGAGACCTTCGCAAAAAAGTAGAAGACGTTGCCCTGAAAAACGGAATGTATCAACTTTGGGACACTTCGGGAACCAATATTGACGTTCAGATTTTTGATACGGCTAAAATAGACTTCAAAAAATCGAATTTCCCCAAAGCTGATGCTACCGAAAAACCGGTTATTATCGTAATGGATTATGCTTTCGGAGAACAGGCTTATGAAACGATAGACGAACTCTTAAAACCTTTTAAAGAAAAAGATAAACGAACCTATCTCAACGTAAAATCGGTTTCGATTATGGGAAAAGCCGGAATTTTGGAAGGCGGAAAAGGCGATATTATGATTCCGTCTGCTCATATCAACGAAGGAACGGGAGACAATTATCCGTTTGAAAACGAACTTACAAAAGAGATGTTTGAAGGCTACGGAATTCCGGTTTTTGCAGGAAATATGGTAACGGTTCTGGGAACTTCGCTTCAAAACAAAGACCTGTTATATTTTTTCCACAAATCAACCTGGGAAGTTATCGGACTTGAAATGGAAGGAGCTCATTATCAAAAAGCCATTCAGTCGGCCTCAAAAATCAGAAAAAGCATACCAAAAGACGTAAAAGTTCGTTATGCTTATTATGCTTCCGATAATCCGCTGGAAACCGGAAGTACACTGGCTTCGGGAGGATTGGGCACTACGGGAGTGAAACCAACTTATCTCATAACTATCAAAATATTGGAACAAATTCTTAATATTGCAAAAAAATAAATTATTATGAATCAAAATCAGGAGCAGGAAATCTCGTTACAAAGTGTCGGAAATCTGTTTAATTCGGTCATAAAACTGTTTTTCAGATGTGTTCACAAAGCCTTTTGGCTTATCAAAAAATACATCGTTATTTTTATACTGCTCCTTATTGCAGGAGTAGTTTGGGGCTACATGAAAGATAAAAAATCTTCCTACGAAAACTATGTTATCGTAAAGTCAAACTTCGGGAGCATTGATTATTTCTACGACAAAATAGAATTTCTCAACTCCAGAATCAAACAAGGCGATGTAGATTTTCTCACAAAAACAGTAGGTCTGAAAGACACTTATGCCCTGCTTTCAATAAAAACCGAACCCATAAATGAGGTTTTTGAACTGACAAAAATTGATTTCGTAAACACCTATAGCAGAAACTATGATGTGCTGCGACTTTTGTCTGACAATTCTGATATTACCAAAGTAATGGAAGAAGAACCCGTAAAGCGAATGTTTGAAAATCAACGCATTATAATCGAAACCCGTGAACCTGTTTCCTACGAAGCCTACATTGCTCCTCTTCTCGCTTTTTTGAACAGCAGCGATTATTTTGCCGAAATGCAAAAAGTGTACACTCAGGGGCAGCAGCTGAAAATCCAGCAAACTCAGGCACTCATTGAGCAAATTGACAGTATTCTAAATTCGTTTGGAGCGACTTCTGATAATGCAAAAAACAATCCGCTTGTTATGTATGGCGGGGACAGTCAGCTCAATGATTTGGCAATAACCAAAGGCTATCAATTGGCAGAATTAAACAAGCTCAAAGCCGATTTGCTCAATTTCGACAGCATTATCAAAGAAAAAAACCATTCGCTGAACATCGTAAAAGCAGATTTCCTCAAAGGAAAACAAAAGTTTATTTACCCGATTGTTTTCTTCGTACTGTTTCTGGGACTCCTGTTTTTTGTGGAAGCCTACAAAAAATACACTTCAGATTTAAGAAACTGATATAATGACAGTTACACCCACTCTTTTAAAGGATTGTTTGATAATAGAACCTCAGGTTTTTTATGATGAAAGAGGCTTTTTTATGGAAAGTTTCAACGAGAAAACCTTTCGTGAAAAAACAGGTATAGCCGTTCATTTTGTTCAGGACAATCAATCGCTTTCTGCCAAAGGTGTGCTTAGAGGACTTCACTATCAAATCGGGGAATTTGCTCAGGCGAAATTAGTTCAGGTGGTGCAGGGTGAAGTGCTCGATGTGGTGGTGGATATTCGTCCGGAATCTGAAACCTACGGAAAATATGAAGCGGTTTTGCTCACAGCCGAAAACAAAAAACAACTCTTTATTCCCAGAGGTTTTGCCCACGGATTTCTGGTGTTGAGCGACACAGCCCTTTTTTCGTATAAATGCGATAATTTCTACCACAAACAAGCCGAAACCGGAATTGCTTTTGACGACCCCGCTATCGGAATTGATTTGAATTTTCCCAGAGAAAAAATGATTATTTCCGAAAAAGACCAAAGCAACCCGACCTTAGAAAATGCTAAAAAAATATGGTAGTTTTAGTAACAGGAGCAAACGGACAGTTGGGGCAGGCATTGCAAAAAATTGCCAAAACCCACTCCGACATTCGGTTTGTGCTTACAGATTCCAAAACTCTGGATATTACCGATAAGGAAAACTGCGAACGTATTTTTAAGGAATTAAAACCCGATTTTTGTATCAACACAGCTGCCTATACGGCTGTTGACAAAGCAGAATCTGAGGCTGATTCAGCACATAAAATCAACGTGAGCGGAGTCGAAAATCTGGCTGAAAGTTGCAAAAAATACCACACTACCCTGATTCATATTTCGACTGATTTTGTTTTTGACGGAGAAAAAAACATTCCTTATACAGAAAATGACAAGCCTAACCCGAAAAGCATTTACGGAAAGACCAAATTTGAAGGAGAACAAGTAATTCAAAGTCTTTTGGAAAACTACTACATCATCAGAACCTCGTGGCTCTATTCCGAATTCGGAAATAATTTCTATAAAACCATGCTTCGATTGGGTTCTGAAAAAGAATTCCTGAATGTTGTCAATGACCAAATCGGGACACCAACCAATGCTAATTGTCTGGCTAAGGTCATTATTGAAGTTGTCAGATGTCAGATGTCAGATGTTGGAAGTTTGAAAGCAGAAGAAAAAATCCCGACACCCAACACCCAACACCTGACACCTGACACCCGACACCCCTACGGAATCTACAATTTCTCGAACGAAGGAAATTGCTCCTGGTATGATTTTGCCAAAAAGATTTTTGAACTTCATAACATTCAAATCACTCTGAATCCGATTCCGACAAGCTCCTACCCTACTGCTGCCATTCGTCCGAAATACAGTGTTTTAGATAAAACCAAAATTAAAACGGTTTTCGGAATTAAAATTAAACCGTGGGAAGAAGGGTTGGGAGATTTGAGATTTGAGATTTGAGATTGATGATTGCAGAAGGATTAAGGATTTAGGACTGTAAGACTTAGGACGTAAGACTATGAAAAAACTTTGCGAAACTCTGCGGTATAGCCTTGGGATTAAAGATTATGAGATTTGGGGCTTCGACAAGCTCAGCCTGACGGTACCGACCACTATTAACCATTAACTGACAACCATTAACCAAAAACTAAACTTCCAACATCTGAGATTTGTTGACAGCAGATTTTGAATATTTATAAAATCATCAATCATAAATCCTTATATTTGCACCTTAAAATTTTAAAAGATGATTTTACCGATTGTAGGCTACGGAGATGCGGTTTTACGTAAAAAGGGAGAAGATATTTCAAAGGACTATCCTGAGCTAAACATACTTATCGACAATATGTTTGAAACGATGTATAATGCTCACGGAGTCGGGTTGGCTGCACCACAAATCGGGTTGGCTGTTCGTTTGTTTGTCATAGACACTACGCCTTTTTCGGAAAATGACGAACTTTCCGTACAAGAACAAGAAGAGCTCAACGGCTTTAAAAAAGTATTTATCAATGCCCGAATTCTCAACGAAGAAGGCGGACTTTGGGCTTTTAACGAAGGATGTTTGAGCATTCCCGGAATACACGAAGACGTCATCAGGCACGATAAAATCACTATCGAATACTATGACGAAAATTTCAAAAAACATACTGAAGATTATGACGGACTCCGTGCCCGGGTGATTCAACACGAATATGACCACATCGAAGGTATATTGTTTACCGATAAAATTTCTTCCCTGAGAAAACGCCTAAACGAAAAGAGACTCAAAAACATTATGGAAGGAAAAACCAGTGTAGATTACCGAATGAAATTCGCTTCCAAAAAAAGATAATTACCACACAACAAACTGATTTTTAGCCCAATTACAATTAACTATTAACTTAAATAAACAATGAGTTTAGAGAAAATCTTAGCCATTTCCGGAAAACCCGGACTTTATGAATTAAAAGTACAAACCCGTTCAGGATTTTTAGCCGAATCACTTTTAGACGGAAAAAAACTAAACGTAGGATTACAAAGTAACGTGAGTTTGCTATCAGAAATTTCTGTTTATACTTATGAAGGCGAAAAACCGCTTGCCGAAATCCTGAAAGCCATTGCCGAAAAAGAAGACAACAAAGAGGCTATTTCACACAAAGAAGACAAAGCCAGATTAGAAGCTTATTTTGCCGAAGTGGTTCCGAATTATGATGCAGAAAGAGTCTATGCTTCTGATATTAAAAAAATCATCAACTGGTATAATATGCTCATCGCAAAAGGAGTTGTTTCCAAAGAAATGGAAATCAAACAAAAAGGTGAAGTACAAGAAGAAACACAAGAATAATCATTAGAACCGAAAGCTCCAACTTTCGGTTTTTTTATTGTAATTTAGCTCAAAAACATTCTATGAATACCAAAGAACAAAAACTTCAGGCATTTTCCCGACTACTTGATATTATGGATGACTTACGGGAAAAATGCCCTTGGGATAAAAAACAGACCTTGCAATCGCTTCGTTATCTGACCATCGAAGAAACTTATGAACTCGGTGATGCCATTCTTGAAAACGATATGCAGGAAATCAAAAAAGAACTGGGAGACATATTGTTACATATTGTTTTCTATTCCAAAATCGGTTCTGAAACGGGTGATTTTGATATTGCTGATGTAGCCAACGGAATTTGTGAAAAACTCATTCACCGTCACCCACATATTTACGGAGACGTAAAAGTCGAAAACGAAGAAGACGTCAAGCGAAATTGGGAAAAACTCAAACTCAAAGAAGGGCGAAAATCCGTTTTGGAAGGTGTGCCCAACAGTTTGCCTGCTATGGTCAAAGCCAACCGGATTCAGGAAAAAGTAAAAGCCGTTGGTTTTGATTGGGAAGAACCTCAGCAGGTTTGGGAAAAAGTTCAGGAAGAATTGGGCGAATTACAAACCGAAGTAAATAGCGGAAACCAGGAAAAAATCAATCAGGAGTTTGGTGATGTGTTGTTTTCGATGATAAATTATGCTCGTTTTCTAAACGTAAATCCGGAAGATGCCTTAGAGCAAACCAACAAAAAATTCATCAAACGATTCAAATATTTAGAAGAAAAATCTAACGAAATCGGAAAGCCGCTTTCTGAAATGACTTTAGCCGAAATGGATGTGTATTGGAATCAGGCGAAGAAGTTATGAGTTTTTAGTGTTGTGTTGAATGACGTAGGACTTTAAGACGTAGGACGTAAGACTGTGAAAAAACTCTGCAGAACTCTGCGTAGGCTTTGCGGAACTTTGCGGTATAACCTTGGGATTGATAATTTAGGATTTGAAAGTTGCTAAGTTAACTCAAAACTAAACACTTACAATTCAAAACTACTTAAAACAAACCGGAATTATCTCTCCTTTTGCCAATCGGTATGTATCGACTAATTCGGGAGCTATTTTTTTGGTGTAATCTTCTTCGATAACCGTAAAACCGACAGAACGTAGCTTATCGAAATAGCCTCTTCCGTAAATTCTCACATGGTCATATTGCCCGAAGATTCTGGCTCTTTCTTTACGGTCTGTAATGGAATTGTCTTCAAAGGTTTTTTCTCTTGACAAATCCTGCGGAATCTGTAGAATTGCCATTCCGCCTTTTTTGAGGATGCGGTATAATTCCTGCATCGCCTTGGTATCATCAGGAATATGTTCCAACACGTGATTGCACAAAATCACATCAAATTCTTCATCTTTAAAAGGAAGATTACAAATATCTGCTTTCACGTCTGCCAAAGGCGAATTCAAATCGGTTGTGGTGTAATCGAGGTTTTTTTGCTTACGAAAACGCTTATAAAAAGCTTGTTCGGGAGCAAAATGCAATACTTTTTTCGGAGTAGTAAAAAAATCGGTTTCGTTTTGCAGGTATAACCAAAGCAGGCGATGTCTTTCCAAAGAAAGTGTACTTGGGGAAAGTACGTTTTCCCGTTGATTTTCATAGCCATAAGGCAAAAACTTTCGGAAATTCCTGCCATCAATCGGGTCGGTATATCGGTTGCCTTTAAGCCACAAAACCAAAACAGGACGAATGATATAACTCATTCGGATAAGTAACGGTCTGGGGATAAGATTCAGAAAAAATTTAAACACGATTAAAACAGATTTGTTTAAAACACAGATTTGTTTTTAGGACACATATTTTCACAAATTTGCACAGATTGATTTGTACAATTTGCGAAAATTATGTGTTTAATATACTTCGCTTTCTTTGAGCTTTTCTGTATTGGCAACAAGTTGCAGTTCATCAATAATTTTCTGGATATTTCCGTTCATAACTCCGTCAAGGTCATAAATGGTAAGTCCGATTCTGTGGTCGGTAACTCTTCCTTGCGGATAGTTGTACGTACGGATTTTAGCCGAACGGTCTCCGCTGCTCACCTGAGAATTCCTCTTTTTGGCATCTTCTTCCTGTTTTTTTGCCAATTCCATTTCGTATAAACGGGAACGAAGGACAGACAATGCTTTGTCTTTGTTTTTGTGTTGTGATTTTTCGTCCTGACATTGAGCTACCAATCCGGTCGGGATGTGGGTCATCCTTACAGCCGATTTGGTCGTGTTGACAGACTGCCCGCCCGGTCCTGACGAACAGAACAAATCAATGCGAATGTCATTCATGTCAATATGTACATCAAATTCTTCTGCTTCGGGAAGCACCATAACCGTTGCTGCAGAGGTGTGTACACGACCTTGGGTTTCGGTTTGAGGTACACGTTGCACACGGTGAACGCCTGCTTCATACTTCAAAATTCCGTACACATCTTCTCCGGTTACTTCAAAAATAATCTCTTTAAATCCTCCCGAAGTTCCTTCGTTCAAATCCACAACCGAAGTTCGCCAACCTTTGTTTTCGCAATATTTGGTGTACATACGATATAAATCGCCTGCAAAAATACTGGCTTCGTCTCCTCCTGTTCCGGCTCTGATTTCCACCATAACGTTTTTGGCATCTTCAGGGTCTTTCGGAATCAACATAAATTTGATTTCTTCTTCTAACTGAGGCAAACGTTCTTTGGCTTCATCAAGCTGCATTTCGGCCATTTCGACCATTTCTTTATCGCTTCCGTCCTGAATAATTTCGTTGGCTTCTTTGATGTTGTCTTGCAGCCGTACGTATTCTTCACGCTTTTCCACCAAAGCCTTGAGGTCTTTATATTCCTTGTTCAGCTGAACGTATCGTTTTTGATCGGCAATCACATCGGGCTGGATAATCAGGTCAGAAACCTCATCAAAACGCTGCTTTACATATTGTAATCTGTCTAACATTTCAAAATTTATTTTGGGAGTGCAAAGTTACGAAATTTTCAACCACTTCAATATAATCGTATAGCTTTGTTTTCCATTTATTTCGGAATAAAACTATAGATTTAAACTAAGTGCTAAACATCGGGAAGATACCATCAACAAAGGTGACATAGGTTTTTTTGTTGGTGTCTTGACGGTTATTTTTTCTGCATAGTGTTGAATGCTGATAATAATACATACAACAAAATCACAAGCGGAAGTCCTAACATCTGAAAAACCAAAAGCAGAATCACAGCCAAAATCAAAAAAGTAATCTGTAATTTATATTTCGCCAAACTGAAATTCTTGATTTTTAATGAAAATAACGGAAGTTCTGCGTTGAGAATAAAAGCACTTAAAACCGAAATTCCCATCAAAACCCATACATTCGACAACAAATCAGCTATAAAATCTTGACTGATTAGCGGAAGACTCAAAATAAAAAGTGCATTGGCAGGAGTCGGAAGTCCTATAAAAGAATCGGTTTGACGGGTATCAATATTGAATTTTGCCAAACGATAACACGATCCCAAGGTGATGATAAACCCGAAATATGGCAAAAAAGCATCCGAAGACAGTTCCGAAAGCATTTTGAACATCACAAAACCCGGAACTACTCCGCTGGTCACCATATCTGCCAGTGAATCGAGCTGCACTCCAAGCGGACTCTGTACTTTGAGAATCCGGGCGAAAAATCCGTCAAAAAAATCGAAGAAAATTCCCAGACAAACAAAATAAAAAGCAAACCAAAAATTATCTTGAGAAACAAAAACAAGGGCAATACAACCGCTCAAAAGGTTCAATAGGGTAATCAGATTAGGAATGTGTTTTTTCATAGGTGTACGTATTGGTGCAAAGGTACTTTTTTTTAGTAATTATTTGTTGACTCCGCTCTAACAGCCTCATTTATTTTTTGTGTTTTAATCAAAAAAGAATACTTTTACGACCTGAATCAAACCCAAAAATTATGGAATTTTTATCCAACCCCGATACCTGGGCAGCCTTTGCCACACTTACTTTTCTTGAAGTCGTTTTAGGAATCGACAACATCATTTTCATCTCTATCGTAACGGGAAAACTCCCTGAAGAAAAACGAAAAAAAGCCACCCGAATGGGATTGTTTTTGGCTATGTTTATGCGAATCGCCATGTTGTTTGGGATTACGTTACTCATCGCTATGAAAAAACCTTGGTTCAGCATCAACTGGAGTTGGTTTAGTGCCGATTTCAACGGTCAGGCGTTGATTTTATTGGTAGGAGGTATTTTCCTGATTTGGAAGAGTACCAAAGAAATTCACGAAAAAGTGACTCATATTGAGCACAATACGCAACCAACTTTAGGAGGTCAGGCGGTTAAATCATTTGCTTCGATATTGGTGCAAATCCTGATGATTGACCTGATTTTCTCGTTAGACAGTATCTTAACGGCTGTCGGGATGACCAACGGATTAGACGGAGCCTTGTATATTATGATTGCAGCGGTAATAATTTCGGTTGGTGTAATGATGCTTTTTGCTATTCCTATCGGAAATTTCGTAAACAAAAATCCTTCGATTCAGATTCTGGCACTTTCGTTCTTAATCCTTATCGGGTTTATGCTAACGACTGAGAGTATGCACCTTTCTAATGCGGTTTTGTTTGAACAAGAAATCGGAGCCGTACCGAAAGGTTACCTCTATTTCGCTATCCTCTTCTCTCTGGGAGTGGAGTTTTTGAATATGAAAATGAGGAAAAGTAATACAAAATAAAAAGAAGTGAAGATTATTTCTTCACTTCTTCCGAAGCTTTTAAAACAATATCCCTCAATGTTTCTTTATAAAAAACGATTCGATCTTGGATAGTTTTATCATGACTTCCTAAGATTTGAGCAGCCAAAATTCCTGCATTTTTAGCTCCGTTTAGGGCTACCGTAGCTACAGGAACTCCTCCGGGCATTTGCAGAATTGACAGCACAGAATCCCATCCGTCAATCGAATTGCTTGATTTTACAGGAACTCCAATCACAGGCAACGGACTCATCGAAGCCACCATTCCGGGTAAATGAGCTGCTCCTCCCGCTCCTGCTATGATAACACTAATGCCTCTTTTGTGAGCATTGGTCGAAAAATCAAACAATTTTTCAGGGGTTCTGTGAGCCGAAACAATATCGACCTCAACCTCAATCTGAAAATCTTTTAAGATATCAATAGCGTCCTGCATAATTGGCAAATCGCTTTTACTTCCCATTATTATTGCTACTTTCATTTGGTTAATAGTTATTGGTTAATAGTTATTGATTAAGTGGTAATTACAGATTTTTTTCGGATTTGAGACCTCACAGGTTTAACAACCTGTGAGGTCTGTAAACCAGTTATTTATAATATAGATTTTCCACTTTTAATTCGCTTTAATAGTTTGTTTACTGAACACTAATCACCCGAATACTATTCTTCACTTCTTCTGCAATTTCTCTTGCTTTTTGGATATCTGGGTTGGTGATAGTCACGTGTCCCATTTTTCGAAATGGTCGGGTTTGTTTTTTTCCGTAAATGTGTGGAATCACTCCGTCTAACTGCAAAATCTTTTCGATATTTTCGTAAACCACATTTCCCGAATAGCCTTCTGCTCCAACCAAATTTACCATTACTCCTGCAACTTTACTGTCGGTATTTCCCAAAGGAAGATTCAGAATGGCTCTCAAATGCTGTTCAAACTGCGAAGTATAACTTGCCTCAATACTATAATGTCCCGAATTGTGAGGTCTTGGAGCTACTTCGTTAATCAGAATTTCATCGTTTTGAGTTTGGAACATCTCCACAGCCAAAAGCCCAACATGTTCAAACTGTTCGGAAACTTTTAAAGCAATTTCTCTTGCTTTTTGAGCAACTTTATTATCAATTCGGGCAGGACAAATTACATATTCCACTTGGTTGGCTTCGGGGTGGAATTCCATTTCCACAACAGGATATGTTTTTATCTCTCCACTCGGATTTCGGGCTACAATGACAGCCAATTCATTCTTGAAATTAACCATTTCTTCTGCAATACATTCGCCTTCGGGCAGTCCGTCCAAATCTTCAATTTTTCGGATAACTTTTACTCCGTTTCCGTCATAACCGAACTCGGTTGATTTCCAAACAAAAGGAAGATTGATTTCGGGCTTCGACAAGCTCAGCCTGACATCACTCTGAGCCTGTCGAAGAGTAGATTTGAGATTGTCTAAACTCTCAAAAAGTTGAAAATCAGAAGTCGGCAAGTTGTTATCCTTATAAAACTGCTTTTGCTTTCCTTTGTTCTGGATAATTCTTAACGTCTCGGAAGACGGAAAAACTTTAATTCCCTCCTGCTCTAACTTTTCCAAAGCATCAACATTGACAAGCTCTATTTCAAAAGTCAAAACATCAACCTGTTTTCCGAAGTTGTAAACCGTATCAAAGTCCATCAAACTTCCTTGCACGAATTTATCACAAGCGATTTTGCAAGGAGCATCATTGCTCGGGTCTAACACATAGGTTTGTATATCGAATTTTCGGGTGTCGTACAACATCATTTTTCCGAGTTGTCCGCCTCCTAATATTCCTAATTTAAAATGGGATGAAAAATAGTTCATTATTGTTTAATCGTTGAGTTGTTTATTTGTTTAATCGTAATTCACAATTGAATTCAACTTATGATATTCCACCAGTCCGTCCATGGGTCGTCTTAAAACATTTCCGAGTCGGATTCCTTGTTTGTCCAATGCTTTTTGAAGTTCTTCCTTCAGATAAAAAGCAATCGAACCGATAAAATGAACCGGAACTTCTTTGTAATCTTCAAACTGCTTGATGTAATATGCTGTGAACAATTCCAGTTCGTCAAAAATGATTTTCTGGCAAAATTCTTCATTTTTGTTCGTAATCAAAAACTTGGCAAACGAAGCCAGATAAGCATTCGGGTTTGGTTTTTTATAAAAATTTTCCTTAATCACATCTGCATCTAAATCGTATTCCGACTCAAATTGTTCAGCCAAATGTTTTGGCATTTTATTGAAATAATACTGCCTGATAAGCTCCTTTCCGAAATGGTTTCCGCTGGCATCGTCCATTGCGATATAACCCAGAGATTGCACTTTTTGGATAAGCTCTTTTCCGTCAAAATAACTGCAATTCGAGCCTGTTCCCAAAATACAAATAATCGCTTTTTCGTTGGTCGGGTTGGTAGCATAAGCTGCTGCATAGGTATCTTCTTTAACGGATATTTCTGCATTCGGAAAATACTCCTGAAAAATCGCTTGAAAGTGGTTTTTCATTCGGTCTGTTCCGCAACCGGCTCCGTAAAAAAACAGTTTTTCGACTTTGTTTTTGTTGTGCAAAATATCAAATCTTTGGTCAAGTCTGGCTAATACTTCTTCTTTGGTCAAAACTTCAGGATTTAGCCCTAAGGTTTCGGTCGTAAAAAGATGTTTTCCGTTATTGTCCAAAGCTACAAAATCGGCTTTTGTCGAACCACTATCTGCAATTAGAATCATTTTTTGGTTTAGGTTTCAGGTTTAAAATTACACTACTGCTGCCGCTATTGCTCCTCTGGTTTTCAATGATGAGCCATATAAATGACCGAATAACGACAATAAAATTTCAAAATTACTTACATTTTTATCTTCAACTTCAATCACATAATTTCCTTTATCCACAAACAGGTTTTTGTGCTTTATTTTCAGCAGTGTATTGTTATCTTCATCAACTAATTGAGTGCCCCATCTTAAACTAAACACACCTTTTATTTTTTTATTTAACTCAAAAACGGTAATGTTTCCCGTAAAAGAATTAGTCTTCAGGTTATAAACAACTTTATCGTTTTCAAAAATTTTAAAAGTCCAACCTTCCCGAATAATTTTATAAACTTTTTCTGCTACAATAAGTTCGCTTTCATTATAATTGGATTTTGTATTGATTTTTATTTTTCCAATTAGCCTGTTTTTTTCATCATAAAGATGATAGAACCCGTTTTCAAATTTAGCTGTCATAATTTCTTGTTTATAAATTCATTGAAAGCCCCAAATTTAAGTTATTTTTTCGGTTTAGGGAATAGTTTTTGCGAACTAAGCCCAAATAATTTATCTTTGAAAGTTTAAACCCAAAAAACCATTCGCAATGCTAAAATTACTCACTTCTTTCTCAAGACTTTTTACAGGAATTTTATTCATTATTTCCGGGCTTATCAAGCTCAATGACCCTGTGGGTTTTTCGTTCAAATTAGAAGAATATTTTTCTGAACCCGTATTAAATCTTCCGTTTTTAGAACCTTTAGCTCTTTCTATTGCTGTTTTTGTTGTCATTTTTGAAGTTGTTTTGGGAGTGATGCTGCTTCTCGGATACAAAAAGAAATTCACGCTTTGGGCTTTGCTGCTGATGATTGTTTTCTTCACTTTCCTGACGTTTTATTCTGCCTATTTCAACAAAGTAACCGATTGTGGTTGTTTCGGAGATGCCATAAAACTCACGCCTTGGCAGAGTTTTGGGAAAGATGTAATCCTGCTGGTTTTAATCGTGATTTTATTTAAAGGTAAAAAATATATCACTCCGGTTTTCCGTCCGGCTGTCCGAAACGGAACCGTAGCAATCAGTTTGATTTTGTGCGGATTTTTAGGCTATTGGGTGCTGAATCATCTTCCGGTAATTGATTTTAGAGCCTATAAAACCGGAACCAATATTCAGCAGGCAATGAGCATTCCCGAAGATGCTCCGAAGGGTGAATACGAAATCACATTCATTTATAACGTAAACGGACAAGAGCAGGAATTTGACATGTCTGAGCTGGGCAATTTGCCCGAAGGAGCCGAGTATGTTGACCGTAAGGAAAAACTTATCAAAGAGGGATTTGTTCCAAAAATTCAAGGTTTTTCGATTTCGGATAATGACGGAAATGAAGTTACCAACGAAATTCTCGAAGAAGAAAAAATGATCTGGATAGTGTCGTATGATTTGGAAATCGCCTGTTCCAACGGATTGGAAAAACTCCCTGATTTACAACAGCAGGCAAATCAAAAAGGCTATACAATAGTGGGGCTGACGGCTACATCATCTGAAAAAAGTGAAGAAATTGCAGAAAAATACGGTTTGAATTTTCCGTTTTTCACTTCCGATAAAGTCGCTCTGAAAACCGTGGAAAGAGCCAATCCGAGTATAGTGGTTTTACGTAAAGGAACCATCGTTCAGAAAGTGCATTGGAAAGATATGGACAAGCTGAAACTTTAGCCGTTTTTTGCAACTCCTTGTTTTTTGATGTATTTTTGCACAATTTTACAACAACACAAATGAAATATCAAACCAGAAAAAAAGCCGTTTTGCTCCTTGCAGACGGAACCGTTTTTTACGGAAAATCTGTCGGAATTGAAGGCACAACCGTTGGGGAAATCTGCTTCAATACCGGAATGACAGGCTATCAGGAAATCTTTACAGACCCGTCTTATTTCGGGCAGATTATGGTAGCTACCACTCCGCATATCGGAAATTACGGAATCCACAAAGAAGAAATTGAATCTGAATCGGTGAAAATTGCCGGATTGGTCTGCAAGAATTTTAGCTTCGATTTTTCCAGACCCGATGCAGAAGAAAGCCTGTTGGATTACTTCAAAAAACACAACATTGTCAGCATTTCTGATGTCGATACCCGGGCTTTGGTGAGCTACATCAGAGACAACGGAGCTATGAATGCTATTATTTCGACAGAAATCGACAGCATTGACGATTTAAAGAAAAAACTTGCAGCAGCTCCCGATATGAAAGGCCTGGAGCTGGCTTCAAAAGTTTCTACCAAAGAACCTTATTATTTCGGAGACGAAAATGCAACCTACAAAATTTCGGCTTTGGATTTGGGTATCAAAAAAAACATCCTGAGAAATCTTGCCAAAAGAGATTGCTATATTAAGGTGTTTCCGTTTGATGCCACGTTTGAAGATATGCAAAGCTTTAACCCTCACGGATATTTCCTTTCAAACGGTCCCGGAGACCCCGAACCTCTAAAAAATGCTCAGGAAATTACCCTGAAAATTATCGAAACAGGAAAACCGCTTTTCGGAATCTGTCTGGGACATCAAACCATCGCTTTGGCGCATGGAATCCCGACCTATAAAATGTTCAACGGACATAGAGGAATCAACCATCCGGTGAAAAACGTGATTACCGGAAAAGGTGAAATCACCTCACAAAACCACGGATTTGCCGTAGAAAAAGAAGGTCTGGAAAACCACCCCGATTTTGAAATTACTCACCTTCATATCAATGACGGAACCGTGGCAGGAATGCGAATGAAAGACAAGCCCGTATTTTCGGTGCAATATCACCCGGAAGCCAGTCCCGGTCCACACGATTCGTCCTATTTGTTTGATGAATTTATTGAAAATATAAAAAATTCCTAACAACCCAATATTATGAAAAAACGCAATGTATTTCTTGCAGGTGCTTTACTGCTTACCTTATTGGCCTGCAAAAAAGAAGAAGAAAAAACAATGACAGAAATGAACGAGAATCCGCTTTTGGCAGAAACATTTGACACTCCCTACGGAGTTCCCCCTTTTGATTTAATCAAAAACGAACATTTTGAACCTGCTATTTTAGAGGGAATCAAGCAACATCAGGCAGAAATTGATGCCATTGCAAACAGCACAGAAGAACCGACTTTTGAAAATACTATCGAAGCGATGGAATATTCAGGAAGCCTTTTGCGTCGCAACCGAACTATTTTCGGAAACCTTTCGGGTGCTCACACTAATGACCAAATCAAAGAAATAGCCAAAGAACTTTCTCCTATATTATCAGAACATTCTGATAACATTTCTCTGAACGATAAACTTTTTCAACGAGTAAAAGCCGTTTGGGAAAAAAGAGAAACGCTAAACTTAGATCTTGAAGCATCAAAACTTTTGGAAGAAACCTACAAAAGCTTTGTTAGAAGCGGAGCAAATCTAAATCAGGAAGACAAAGAAAAACTCCGTAAAATAAACACAGAACTCGGACTTTTATCGCTAAAATTCGGAGATAATGTATTGGCTGAAACCAATTCTTTTGAACTTATAGTTGACTCAAAAGACAAATTAAGTGGTCTTCCTGAATCGTTAATTGCAGCTGCAGCCGAAACAGCCAAAGAAAAAGGCAAAGAAGGAAAATGGGTATTTACCCTTCAAAACGCCTCTGTAATGCCTTTCCTGCAATATGCCGACAACAGAGAGCTTCGTAAGGAAATTTTTGAAGCCTATCAAAAAAGAGGAAACAACTCAAACGAAGCAGACAACAACGAAATTGTCAAGCAAATGGCGAATCTTCGTCTGGAAAAAGCAAACCTTTTAGGCTATAAAACCTTTGCCGATTATTCGTTGGAAGAAACCATGGCAAAAAGCCCTGAAGGCGTTTATGATTTGTTGAACAAACTCTGGGTTCCGGCTCTTGCCAAAGCAAAAGAGGAAGAAGCCGAAATCAAAAAAATGATGGCAGCAGACGGAATTTCGGGAGGAGTGCAACCTTATGACTGGAGGTATTATACCGAAAAAATCCGTGTGGCAAAATACAACCTTGACGAACAGGAAATCAAACCTTATTTTAGCCTTCAAAACGTTCAGGAAGGCGTTTTTATGGTTACCGAAAAGCTTTACGGACTTCAATTTGAGCAGGTTCAGGATGCTCCGGTTTATCATCCTGAGGCCACACTTTGGAAAGTTACCGAGAAAAACGGTGATTTCGTAGGAGTGCTTTATATGGATTTCCACCCCAGAGAATCCAAAAGAGGAGGAGCCTGGATGACTTCATACAGCAAACAAAAAACTGTTGACGGAAAACGTGTAGCTCCTGTGATTTCAATCGTATGTAACTTTACTAAGCCTGTGGGAGATACTCCTGCCCTACTCACCTTTGATGAAGCTACCACCTATTTCCATGAATTCGGTCATGCCCTCCACGGATTGCTATCAAACGTAAAATATGAAAGCCTTTCGGGAACAAGTGTTTCCAGAGATTTCGTAGAACTTCCTTCACAGGTGATGGAAAACTGGGCTGCAGAACCTGAGGTGATTAAAATGTATGCCAAACACTATCAAACCGGAGAAGTTATTCCGGATGCTTTAATCAAAAAACTACAGGATGTAGGCACTTTTGACCAAGGTTTTGCCACTACAGAATATCTGGCAGCTTCACTTCTGGATATGGATTTTCATACCCAAACCGAACCGATTACCGTTAATATCGACACTTTTGAAGATGCAAGTATGAAAAAAATCGGACTTACCAATGCAATTATCCCAAGATATAGAAGCACCTATTTTCAACATATTTTCGCAGGAGGATATTCAGCCGGATATTACAGCTATATCTGGTCAGGCGTTTTAGATACGGATGCTTTTGAAGCCTTCAAAACTACCGAACTTTTCAATCAGGAAAAAGCAAATGCTTTCCGTAAAAACGTCCTCGAAAAAGGAAATACAGAAGATGCCATGGAACTCTATAAACGATTTAGAGGAGCTGAACCAAGCATCGAACCACTACTTAGAAAAAGAGGTCTTACGGAAACTAAAAAACCGATAACCGAGAAATTATAATTTTTATCAAGACCTGACAAAGCTGTCATCCTGAGCTTGTCGAAGGATAGCTGTCAGGTCTTTTTTAACCTTATGAAATTACTTGCTTACATCCTTGTTTATCCGCTTTTGTGGCTGATTTCCAGACTTCCTTTTCGGATGCTTTATGCCTTTTCGGATGTGGTTTTTCTACTTGTTTTTTACGTTATCCGATACCGTCGGAAAACCGTACAGAACAACCTGAAAATTGCCCTGCCTCACCTTCCGGAAAACGAACACAAACGCATCGAAAGAGCTTTTTATCACTATATGTGTGATATGTTTTTGGAGATGATAAAAACACTTTCTATCTCAGCCGAAGAAATGGATAAACGCTTTCGTTTTACCAATATCGAAGTAATTCGTGAGTACGAAAAAAAGCAGAAAAGTATCGTTTTGATGTTTGCTCATTATGCCAGTTGGGAGTGGTCTATTATCATGGGGAAACATACAAAATTCAAAGCTTTCGGAATTTATAAAAAGATACAGAACCCCTATTTCGACAAGATGATGAGAGACATTCGCTCAAAATTTGATGCGGCACTTATCTCCACCAAATCAACCATCAAAGAAATTACTCAAAATCAGGAAAAAGGGATTTTAGGGCTGTATGGCTTTATCAGTGACCAGACTCCCCGACCTCAAAAAACCCATTATTGGGAAGAATTTATGGGAAGACTGGCTCCGATTCATACCGGAGGGGAAATGCTTGCCAAAAAGCTCGATATGAGTACGGTTTTCATGAAAGTCGAAAAAGTAAAACGAGGTTATTATCAGGCAACTTTTATTCCGTTGGCAGAAGATTCGAGAGAAGTTCCTGATTATCAAATCACGTATCGCTTCATAAAAGAAGTCGAAAAACAGATTTATGAAAAACCCGAATACTATTTCTGGACACACAAAAGGTGGAAACACAGTAAGAAATAGTGGTCAGTTATCAGTGGTCAGTTGTCAGTTATCAGTTATCAGTTGTCAGTTAACAATGTTTAGTATTTAATGTGCTACTTGAAAATTCCAAATTCTACCCCTAAAAGTCTTAATTCTTAATACTCAAATCTTAGTACTCTAATGATTTATTTCTCCGAACAAGGATATACATTTCTAAACAATTTACTTTCCGAAAAAAAGTATTCCATGATTTTTGTGCTTACAGATAGCCATACCAACGAGTTTTGTTCGGGTATTTTTTTGGCTGAAATAGCCACGGAAATCGAAATCGAAGTTATCGAAATCGAAGCGGGCGAAGAGCAAAAAAACATCGCTACCTGCACGGAGATTTGGACTATTCTACTTGATCTCGGAGCAGACCGAAAAAGCCTAATCATTGGTCTGGGTGGTGGAGTGATTACCGATATTACCGGTTTTGTCGCTTCGGTTTTCAAAAGGGGGATTGATTTTATAAACGTCCCGACTTCCCTATTGGGAATGGTTGATGCAGCTATCGGAGGAAAAAACGGAGTGGATTTAGGAAACCTGAAAAACCAAATCGGAACTATCACATTGCCCGAAATGGTTTTGATAGATTCCCGGTTTTTGGATACGTTACCGAGTGAACAAATCCGTTCGGGTTATGCAGAAATGCTCAAACACGGGCTTATTTTTGATAAAGAATATTGGAAAAAACTATCTGATATTCAAAACATTGACTTCTCAGATTTAGAGGAACTCATTATGCAATCTGTAGCTATAAAATCTCATATTACTACAGAAGATTTAACCGAAAACGGCATCCGGAAAACCCTCAATTTCGGACATACGTTAGGGCATGCCATCGAGAGTTATTTTCTGGAAAACCCTGAAAAAACTACGTTGCTTCACGGAGAAGCTATCGCTATCGGGATGATTCTGGAGAGTTTTATTTCCCACAAAAAAGGATTTTTGTCTCAGGGCGATTACCTGCAAATCAAATCGGTTTTGCAAAACATTTACCCTATCCCTGAATTTTCTCAAACTGAGGTAGAAAAAATCATCGAATTGCTCATTTTCGACAAAAAGAACAGCCACGGAAAAATAAACTTCGTGCTGTTGGAAAACATCGGTCAGGCTCTCATTGATCAAACCGTTGAAAAAGAAATCCTGCTCGAGGCTTTCAGCGATTTACAATAATTTATTCTCTATTGTTTTACTTCCACAAAACACCTCAACCAAAAAGGCTGCAAATCTTTTTGACAGGAATTTTACCGGCTCCAACGACAAGCATTAAACCATTGTAACTCAGAAGCGTATATTTTTAAGGATTTTTTGACATTTTTACCCGGATATTTGATTGAAAAATTTTGCAAATCAAAAAGAATATTTTTTACATTTGCCCCAAGTGAAAAAGGCAGACGGCAATATCGTAATAACTGTGATAAACAGGGATTTCAATTCTTATAAAAAGATGTTGAAATGCCTGCTTTTTGCTATAAATACGACCGTGCCCTGCCCTGCTTTTTTCGATACAGAATTCGAAATCATCTATGCCAATATCAGGGTTTGATAAAAATTTAATTTTTATCTCGAAACTATTTTTTAAATTTTAAACCCTAAGAAATAATGAACACAAGATATTTCGACCTTATAAATCAAACTTTTTATTTCCCTCAGGAAGAATTTACCCTAAACAAAGACAATCTTCTCTTTCACAATATTGATTTGATGAAATTAGTAGAGCAGTATGGAACTCCGCTAAAATTCACTTATTTACCTGCTATTTCCAACAACATTAACCGTGCAAAAGGCTGGTTCAGAAAATCGATGGAAAAGCTCGATTATGAAGGAGATTATTTCTATTGTTATTGCACGAAAAGTTCGCATTTCAAATTCGTTATGGATGAAGCTTTCAAAAACAACATCCACATCGAAACTTCATCAGCTTATGACATCAATATAGTCGAAAAACTGATGGAGGAAGGAAAAATCAAGAAAAACACCTTTGTCATCTGCAACGGTTTCAAACGTGACCAATATATCGAAAACGTATCCCGACTCATCAATAACGGACACAAAAACACGGTTCCGATTATCGACAACTACGAAGAATTGGATTTGTTACTCGAAAAAACCGACAAAAAATTCAAAATCGGAATCCGGATTGCTGCTGAGGAAGAACCAAAATTTGAGTTTTATACCTCTCGTTTGGGCATCGGATATAAAAATATCGTTCCGTTTTACCGCAAACAAATTCAGGAAAACAAACAGCTGGAGCTGAAAATGTTACACTTTTTTATCAATACGGGAATTCGTGATACCGCCTATTACTGGAACGAACTCACCAAGTGTATGAGGGTGTATATCAACCTGAAAAAAGAATGCCCGACACTTGACAGTCTGAACATCGGAGGTGGTTTTCCGATTAAAAATTCGTTAGGTTTCAATTATGACTACGAATATATGGTGGAAGAAATCCTGAATCAGATAAAAATTGCCTGTGACGATGCTGAAATTCCAGTTCCTCATATTTTCACCGAATTCGGTTCGTTTACCGTTGGCGAAAGCGGAGGAGCTATTTATGAAGTTCTTTATCAAAAACAACAAAACGACCGGGAAAAATGGAATATGATTGATTCGTCTTTCATCACCACCCTGCCCGATTCCTGGGCTATCAGCAAACGTTTTGTGATGATGGCTGTCAATCGTTGGAATGATACTTATGAGCGGGTTCTCTTAGGCGGACTTACCTGTGACAGCGATGATTATTACAACTCTGAGCAGCACATGAATGCGGTTTATCTGCCAAAATACAACAAAGAAAAACCTTTGTATATCGGCTTTTTCAACACGGGAGCCTATCAGGAAACCATCGGAGGATTCGGAGGCATTCACCACTGTTTGATTCCGCAACCCAAACACATCTTGATTGATAGAGATAAAAATGGTATTTTAGCCACCGAAGTTTTTTCGGAAGAACAAACTTCAAATGACGTATTAGAAATATTAGGATATAACAACAAATAATTTTAGAGTAAAGAAATGAGCAAAGGAGCAATCAGGCAATTTATAGAGCACAATTACAGGCATTTTAATGCGGCTGCACTTGTTGATGCTGCAAAAGGATATGAAACACATTTGGCAGAAGGAGGAAAAATGCTGATTTCCTTAGGAGGAGCTATGTCAACGGCTGAACTCGGAATCTCTTTAGCGGAGATGATTCGTCAGGATAAAGTACATATCATTTCCTGTACGGGAGCCAATCTTGAGGAAGATGTGATGAATCTTGTGGCTCATTCACATTACAAAAGAATTCCGAACTGGAGAGATTTGACTCCGCAAGACGAAAGAGAACTCTTAGACAACCACTTCAACCGTGTTACGGATACTTGTATTCCGGAAGAAGAAGCTTTCAGACGTTTGCAAAAGCATTTGGAAGAGGTTTGGCAAGAGGCTGAAGCCAAAGGCGAACGCTATCTGCCTCACGAATTTTTATATAAAGTGGTAAATTCGGGAGTGTTGGAGCAATATTACGAAATCGACCCTAAGGATTCGTGGATTGTGGCTGCAGCCGAAAAAAATCTGCCTATTGTTTGTCCGGGTTGGGAAGATTCGACAACCGGAAATATCTTTGCTTCCAACGTTATCAAAGGAAAACTAAAAGCATCGACCGTAAAGTCAGGTATCGAATATATGGTGTATTTAACCGAGTGGTATCGTGCTAATTCGGGTGGAAAAGGAGTAGGATTTTTCCAGATTGCAGGCGGTATTTCGGGAGATTTCCCGATTTGTGTAGTTCCGATGATGTATCAGGATTTGGAGTGGGAGGACGTTCCGTTTTGGGCTTATTTCTGTCAGATTTCTGATTCTACCACGAGTTATGGTTCTTATTCGGGAGCAGTTCCGAACGAGAAAATCACTTGGGGAAAATTAGATGCTGATACGCCTAAATTTATGATTGAATCTGATGCTACCATCGTAGCACCACTTATTTTTGCTTATTTATTAAACCAATAATATAGTTTTCGGGCACTTTATGAAACGAGTTATAGTTGATTACGCTAAATTGACGAACGAAATTTTGACCCTTTTGGTTGAAAAATTTCCTGACGGATATGACGATTCAGACATCATCCGGTTTAAGAATGCAAAAAACGAAACGGTTGAGGCTGTTGAAGTTCGTACGGAAGACACCATTTATCTGGTCAAAGTAAGTACGAAACTGGCAGACCGCATTGAGAATTTTGAAGATGACGACTTAGATATGGATTTGGTGGCTGTTACGCCTCCTATTAAAGATATCGAAGACGAAGATACCGAAGAGGAAGAAGATGACGAAACCTCCGACAGAGATGACATAGACGATGATGATGAAGACGATGACGATATAGCAGACGAAGAAGACTATGACGATGAAGATTAAAAAAAGAGGCTCAAAAAAAAAATTTGAGCCTTTTTCTTTTAACAAAAATTTACTATTTTTGAAAACAAAGAAAAAGTTATGGAGATAAATCGGTTGCAATCTGAAAAAAAGAAAACAAAGAATCCGATTATTTTTGTTTTGATTCCGATATTTAATAGTATGGTAGTCAATCCTCTTATCAAATCTCTTGACAAGGGAAATCATTCCGATTGGGCTGCAGTACTTACTTGGATGCTTGCGGTCATATCCTTAGGATCTCTCTTTATTTATACATGGAAAATGATTCAAGCAGGCAAAGTCAATAAGAAATATGCCATAACTCTTTGGGTTGTAAGTCTGCTGTTGATGGTAACCGTTGCTGTGGTTATGTATCAGATTTCCAAACCCTTCTAATCATTTACTTGAAAAAAGTTTTAAAAATAGTTGTCATTATAATCCTGCCTTTTTTGACAGCAGGGTTTATTGTCTTCAAAAAAATCTCTGACAAAGCCCTGCCCAAAACCATTACCGGAACTTATGTGAGTGTGATGCCCGGTTTTGTAGAGCGGAAAATCATTTTTAGAAATTCAGATTTAAAAGGAGCCTATTTTACACCTCCCGGAAACAATAAACTGAGGTTGAACGAAGATTTTACCCAGCAATACATTTCTTATAAAACAGAAGTTGACAGCTTTGTCCGTCACGGAATCTGGCATATCAAAAACGACAGTTTACTACTGTTTTTCCCCGAAGATAGTTTAGAAAATACGTTTTCCGGTTTAAGGTTTTTTAATGAGTTATACAGGCACTCTGAGATGACTTCTTGTCGGGATAGCACTGTGAAAGCTCCGCTGATTACAGCTTTCAAAAAGATAGAATAAATCCTACGACAAAAAAAAGCGTTTGAAATCTATTCAAACGCTTTTTAAATAGTTTTTAGTCAAATTATTTTGCCAGATAACCTCCGTCAATCGGGTAATAACCTCCTGTAGCAAAAGAGGATTTATCTGAAGCCAGCCACAAAATCATTTCGGCTACTTCATTGGCTTTTCCTAAGCGTTGGAAAGCGTGTTGTGATTCCAGATACTGCAAGGCTTCTTTAGAAAGCGAACTATCCACCAACGGAGTAGAAATAAATCCGGGACCTACAGCATTGATACGTACACCTCGGGTTCCGTATTCCCAGGCAGCCGATTTGGTAAGCCCTACTACTCCGTGTTTGGCAGCAGCATAAGCAGACGAATTGGCAAAACCTACACTTCCTAAGATGGAAGCGATATTGATAATTGAACCTCCTGCTTTTTCGATTTCAGGAAGCTGATAACGCATTCCGTAGAATACTCCGTTCAGGTTGATATTGATAACTTTGTTCCATTCCTCAATCGGATATTCTCCGGTTAAGGCAGAAGCACCTCCGATTCCCGCATTGTTTACGGCAATATGCAATGCTCCAAATTTTTTAACAGCTTCTTCCACTACTCGTTTGTTGTCTTGCTCCGAAGCGGAATTTGCCTTTACGAACAAGGCATTTTCTCCCATTTCTTTGGCTACTTTGTTTCCTAATTCTTCGTTTAAATCTGTGATTACGACTTTGGCTCCTTCTTTTAAAAACAATTCGGCTGTAGCCTTCCCGATTCCCGATGCAGCTCCTGTGATTACTGCTACTTTATTTTCTAATAGTTTCATAATGTATATATTTAATCAATTATTTGTATATACAAATGTACTAAAAATAAATGACTTATAACAACAGATGCGAAAACTTAACATTAGTTTATGACTGGATTAAAAACAAAAAGTGGAAAGTTAATGGCGATTTTACCCTTCAAATTCTTCTACCTTTACCGCTTCTTCTACCGAAAATTCTCCGATTTTAGTTCTCCGTAAAGCAGAAAGATAAGCCCCCGATTCTAAAGCCAAACCAAAATCATAAGCCAGCGAACGAATATAGGTTCCTTTACTGCAAACCACTCTAAAATCAACTTCGGGCAAGGCAATTCGGGTGATTTCAAATTCATGAATGGTTACTTTTCGGGAAGCGATTTCTACCTCCTCCCCTTTTCGGGCATGTTCATAAAGTCGTTTCCCATCTTTTTTAATAGCTGAAAAAACAGGTGGTTTTTGGTCAATTTCTCCGATAAATTGCTGAGTAGTTTCTTTGATTAGCTCTTCTGTAAGGTGTTCTGCCGGGAAAGTCTGGTCAATTTCGGTTTCTAAATCATAGGAAGGCGTTGTAGCTCCTAAATGAAAAGTTCCCGTATATTCTTTAACCATTCCTTGCAATTCAGGAATTCTTTTGGTGAATTTTCCGGTACAGATAATCAAAAGTCCCGTAGCAAGCGGGTCTAAAGTGCCTGCATGACCAATTTTGAAGGATTTCGGGAGGTTGTATTTTCGCTTTAGCGTATATTTTATCTTATTAACCGCCTGAAACGAACTCCACCTAAGGGGTTTATCAATCAGCAATATTTTTCCGAGTTGATACGGGTTTTGTTCTTCCATTTGGTTGAATTAGGATTTAGGATTTGGGAATTAGGATTTATTGTGTTACACAAACGTATAAACAATCACAAAAGCCCCTACGATAGTACAGTAAAACGAAAAATATTTTAGCTTGGCTTTTTTGACAAAATCAATCATCCATTTACAGGCAATCAGTCCTGAGATAAATGCTGCTAAAAATCCTACAAAAAGAGGCATAAATTCAAAATCAGCAAGAGCAGATGTCGAGCCTTCTTCACGGGCATCCAAATACATTTTTAATGTAGCTCCCAAAATTAGCGGAAGCACCATCAAAAACGAAAAACGGGCTGCTTTTGATTTGTCGTCTCCCAGCAATATGGAAGTCGAAATCGTAGAGCCCGAACGGGAAATTCCCGGAAGCAGAGCTGCAAAAGCCTGAGCCACTCCAATAATAAAAGAATCTTTAAAACTAATATCTTTTCCTGTGTTTCGGGCTTTGTCTGCAATAAAAAGCAGGGTGGCAGTAATTAGCAACATAAAACCTACTAATCTCAGGTTAGAAAAAAGTTCTTCCAGAGTATCTTTGAGTAGAATTCCCACAAGGGCAGCAGGAATCATCGAAAGAACAATTTTCAGGGCAAATTTAAACTCTTCATTCCATTTGAACTGAAAAAGCCCTTGAAAAATCTGAAGTATATCTTTTCTAAACACAACTATGGTGCTGAGAGCTGTAGCAAAATGGAGCACAATGGCAAAAAGCAGATTTTCTTCTTCACCGTGCTGCAATCCTAAGATTTCCTGAGCAATAACAATATGTCCACTTGAGGAAACCGGCAAAAATTCGGTTAATCCCTGAACAATCCCGATAATCAGAGCTTTGATGATTTCAGTCATTGTTTGGGGTTTTTGGAGCTTTAAAAATAGAGTACAGCGTTATTCCGATACCTGCCAGAACCAGAGCCGGGGCCAATCGGATTCGTCTGAAACTAAAAATTTCTTCGCTGAATTCACTTGGGTTATCAGTACCTCCTCCAATCATCAAGATAAAACCTAAGGCTATGACTCCAATTCCGATAAGGAGAATTTTATAGTTGGTTTTGTGAAATAAAAATTCGTGTTTCATATATTTTCTACCTAAAAATAAAGGCGTTTTAGTTACTATTTTTTAATATAAATCATCTGTTCTAAGATTTAGGAATCGCTGAGTGGCAAAAAACGTACTGATCCAAGTAATGAAAATTCCGGTCAAAAGTACCCCTCCAAAAACAATCCCTAAAGCCTCATAGTCTTTGAGAAACTCAAACTTAGGGAATTTTTGATCCACGTAATATAAAGCTGCATACAGAGCAATAATAGCCAAAACGGCTCCTATGATTCCGAGTCTGATGTTTCTCCAGATAAAAGGTTTTCTGATAAAAGATTTTGTTGCTCCAACCATCTGCATTGTCTTGATAATAAACCTATTAGCATAAACAGAAAGTCTGAGCGAACTATTGATTAACAGCACCGCAATCAAACAGAAAAAACCCGAAACAATAAGCATCCAAAGGCTGATTTTTTTGATATTTTCGTTAACCATATCTACCAAAACGTTGTCATAATTCACGCTTTTGATATCTTCTTGTGCTTTGATTTCATTGACAATTTTGCTTAAACTGTCTGAAACCACATAATCAGCTTTCAGGCGAATGTCATAGGAATCCGATAGCGGATTGGCTCCCAGATGTTCCACAAAATTCTCTCCCAAATCTTTCTGATGCTGCTCTGCTGCCTCTTCTTTGGTCACAAAAACCGAAGTGTTCGTATAGGGTTTGTTGCCTATAAACTGCCCGAATTGCTCCACAGATGCTGTCTTGGCATCTTTTTCAAAAAAGACGGTCATCGGGATTTCTTCCTTAAAATTATCAGATAATTTTTTAGAATTTATCACAAAAAGTCCCAAAGCTCCGAGCAGAAAAAGGACTAAAAATATACTCAAAACAACCGAAAAATAAGAAGAAATCAGTCTTCGCTTCTGGTATTTTTCAAAGGATGAATTCATAGAAATGATTTTAAGCCGTAAAAGTAACAAATATATCGGAATACTTTATAACGTACAAACTTTTTACTTTAGTGTAATAAGTGTAAATTTGCAGGGTTTTATCTTTTTAGGAGCATAAACCTAAAGGTTTAAATCTAAGTTGGTTTCCCGCTTTCGCCTTTATCTCTCCGCTTCGCTACGAGGATATCGGCTCTATCGGGGCTAAGGAAAAAGGTAGTTTTATCAAATAATCGTATGCTTAAAACATTGCTTATAGTTGGTCTTGGAGGAGGAATCGGGAGCTGTTTTCGTTACCTTACTTCGGTTGTAACTCATAAGTATATTCAGAGTGCTTTTCCTTGGGCTACATTCATTGTCAACATTTTAGGCTGTCTGCTCATCGGACTTTTGATTGGGTTTTTCACCAAACAACAAGTCGAAAACACAGAATTGAAACTACTTTTCGTAACCGGATTTTGTGGAGGATTTACCACTTTTTCGGCTTTTGCTCTCGAAAATATAAAATTGTTCCAATCCGGGAATTCACTTTTAGCACTTTTGTATATTGCATTAAGTGTACTTTTAGGAATCTTGGCTGTTTGGAGCGGAATGATGATCGTAAAATAAATGAAAAACATTCAGATTTTAAATAAGATTCCAAATTGAAAATCTTAAACAAGAAAACAAAGCACTATGACTAAAGAAAACGCTATAAAAATATTCGAGCAAAAGCAGGTTCGTACGCATTGGGACGATGAACAGGAAAAATGGTATTTTTCCATAGTGGACGTGATTGGTGTTTTAACTGACCAACCCAATCAACAAGGAGCAAGAAATTATTGGAAAGTATTGAAAAACAGGCTTTCAAAAGAGGGGAACCAGTTGGTTACAAATTGTAACCAACTGAAAATGCAGTCGGCTGACGGTAAATTTTATAAGACAGACGTAGCCGATACCGAACAACTTTTCCGTATTTTGCAGTCTGTTCCGTCCAAAAAAGCCGAGCCGTTTAAGCTGTGGTTAGCCAAAGTCGGAAGGGAAAGAATAGACGAAATCGAAGACCCTGAAATCGGGATTGACCGTCTTATGGAGACTTATCTGAAAAAGGGTTACAGCAAAGAATGGATTAACCAAAGGCTGAAAAGCATTGAAGTCCGTAAGGAGCTTACAGACGAGTGGGATAATCGGGGAGTGAAAAAGGGACAGGAATACGCTATTCTTACTGATGAAATTACAAAAGCGTGGAGCGGACTTTCGGTAAAGCAGTACAAAAACCACAAAGGGCTGAAAAAGGAAAATCTTCGGGATAATATGACCAATCTTGAATTGGTGCTTAATATGTTGGCAGAGGCTACCACGACCGAAATCAGCAAGGAAAAGAAACCGAAAAACTTTACCGAAAACAAAACCATAGCCAAGCAAGGCGGAACGATAGCAGGAAACACCCGAAAAGAAATAGAAGCCAAAACAGGCAAAAAAGTGGTAACTTCCCTCAATGCAAAAACTGTATTAAAAGGAAACGAAACCAAACAAATTGGAAAAAAGTAAAAATACAGTAATGCGAATAATTTTAATTCTATTTTTCTTTAGTCAGATTCTCTATTCTCAAATAGAGAACAATATTTATGAATTAAATTCATTGGACAATAATTTTTTGACGGAAGATGTCAAGAAAATCATTGACCAAAATATAGAAGGAAAGCAAACCGTTTTTCTTGGAGAAGCAACACATATTAGTGGCTCGGATTTTCTTGCCAAAACAGAATTTGTAAAGTATTTAGTAACAGAACACGGATATAAAAATATTGCGTTTGAGGCTGATTTTATTAGCTTATTGTTTAATCATAACAAAAGACACTTGCCTAAAATATGGAGAGAGTCTGAGCAATGTAAAGAACTGATGACCTTTTTGGAAGATAATAATGTTACCATTTGGGGATTTGATATTCAATTTGGAGGATATACACATATAATTTTTCCAAAAAAGATTAAAGAATTTTTTACTACTAATGAAATAGAGGTAGAAGAAAAGTTTTTAAGCCTTACAGATACATTTCTATTGAACAGATTAAAACCCCGAAAAGTGTTATCCAAATCAGATATTGATTTTCTTAATGATTATATTACAAAGTTATTACAAAGTGAGAAAGTTAAATCTGATAAGCAATGGACACGAATATTAGAAAGCTATAAATCAAATATTAAGCTCTGTTATACAGACAGATATCAATCTGTTCCTAAACGAAATCCGACAAGAGATACAGAAATGGCTAAAAATCTTGATTTTATTGTAAAACAAAACCCTGATAAAAAGTTTATTGTCTGGCTTGCCAATGCTCATATGTCAAAATGTAATTACGAATATATGAAAGGATTGACAATGGGATATCAGTTTAGAGAGCTAAACCCTAATACTTCATATCATATTGCTTTTGGTTCAATGAGAATGAGGGGCTTAGAGGGAGAAAGAAGAAATTTAACAGGGAAAGTAAAATACAACGCAGAGTCAATAGAAAAAACATTAATAAAAGCCTCAAAAAACAGTGATAATATTGTATATTATTTACCATCAATTCATAAAAACTATTTTCTTGACGCAAAGAGTGTATCATCAGAATTTAGAAACAAAGGTTATTATGATTTAGATATTTTTAATACTTATCGAGTTTATAGAAGAGATACAAAGTTGAATGAAAGAGATTTACTAAACCTTTTTGACGCTTTTGTTTTTATATCCGATTGGATAGAAGTGTCTTATGAAAAATAAAAAAAAAATACCATTTAAAATAAATAAAAAAGTGAAATATAATCCGAATGAAATTGAGCCGAAATGGCAGAAATATTGGGCAGAAAACCAGACTTTTAAAGCAGAGAATAATTCCGACAGAGAGAAATATTACGTTTTAGATATGTTTCCGTATCCATCGGGAGCAGGTCTTCACGTTGGGCATCCTTTGGGCTATATTGCTTCGGATATCGTAGCAAGATACAAACGTCATCAAGGCTTTAATGTGTTGCATCCACAGGGTTACGATTCTTTCGGATTGCCGGCTGAGCAGTATGCCATTCAGACCGGGCAACACCCTGCCATTACTACGGAAACCAATATCAAAAGATACAGGGAACAATTAGACAAAATCGGTTTTTCGTTTGATTGGAGCAGGGAAGTCCGCACTTCCGACCCGAATTATTACAAATGGACACAATGGATTTTCATTCAGTTGTTCAATTCGTATTACTGCAAAGATGCTGACCAAGCCCGGCCAATAGACGAGCTGATTGAAGTCTTTGAAATCGAGGGAAATCACAGAATAAATGCTGTTTCAGACGAAAATATTGCCGTTTTTTCGTCAAGCGAATGGAATTCTTTTTCGGATGAAGAAAAACAGCGAATACTTTTAAAATACAGACTTACCTACTTAGCTGAAACCGAAGTAAACTGGTGCCCAGCTTTAGGAACGGTTTTAGCCAATGACGAAATCGTAAACGGAGTGTCAGAACGTGGAGGACATCCGGTGATTCGCAAAAAAATGACCCAATGGAGTATGCGTATTTCGGCTTATGCTGAGCGATTACTCCAAGGACTTGATACAATTGATTGGAGCGAATCCATCAAAGAAAGTCAAAGAAATTGGATTGGGAAATCTGTAGGTGCTTCTGTTGAGTTCACAGTTCACAGTTCACAGTTCACAGAACCGTCAACTGTAAACAGTAAACCGTTAACTATCGGAGTATTCACCACCCGTCCCGACACCATTTTCGGAGTTTCGTTTATGACTTTGGCTCCCGAACACGATTTAGTGGCTCAAATTACAACTCCAGAACAAAAACAGGCTGTTGAGACTTATGTTGAAGCCACTGCAAAACGTTCGGAAAGAGAGCGTATGGCTGATGTAAAAACCATTTCGGGTGTGTTTACCGGAGCTTATGCAGAACATCCGTTTACGGGAGAACCTATTCCGATTTGGATTGGCGATTATGTTTTGGCAGGTTACGGAACAGGAGCTGTGATGGCTGTTCCGTGTGGAGACGAAAGGGATTATGCTTTTGCCAAACACTTTAATCTTCCGATAAAAAATATCTTTAATCAGGATATTTCGGAACAGGCTTATACTGAAAAAGGCGGTTTCACTTTCGAAAATTCCGATTTTCTGAACGGATTGGATTACAAAGCAGGAACGGCAAAAATCATTGAAGAATTAGAGAAAATCGGAGCTGGAAAAGCCAAAATAAACTATCGTTTGCGAGATGCGGTTTTTTCGAGACAGAGATATTGGGGAGAGCCTTTTCCTGTTTATTATGTGAATGGTTTACCACAAATGATTGATGAAAAATATCTTCCAATCAGACTTCCCGAAGTAGAAAAATATCTTCCAACTGAAGACGGGCAACCACCACTCGGAAATGCCTCTGTTTGGGCTTGGGATAGAGTTCAGAATGCAGTGGTCAGTAATCAGTTGATTGATAATGAAACCATTTTTCCGTTGGAATTGAACACGATGCCTGGTTGGGCAGGAAGTTCGTGGTATTGGTTGCGTTATATGGACGCTCAAAACGAAAACGAATTTGCAAGTGAAAAGGCTATTGATTATTGGCAGAATGTCGATTTATATATTGGTGGTAGCGAACACGCAACCGGACATTTGTTATATAGCCGTTTTTGGAATAAATTTTTAAAAGACAGAGGACTTGTTCCAACCGAAGAGCCATTCAAAAAACTGATAAATCAGGGAATGATTCTTGGGATGAGTGCCTTTGTTTATAGAATTTGGACAAAATCAGAAGAAGGAGTAAGAGATGAGTTTGGGAATGACACGATAGGTTTTACAAAAACTATTCTTGTTTCAAAAAATATATTAAATGAGTTTCGAGAATATTATAAGAAAAATGATTTTCACCCTGATTTTGCTCTTGTTTTTAGACGAGATGGAGCTTTTAATTTATTTAATCAAAAATTTGAACTTACAGAAATTTTAGAAAAATTTAGAGAACAAATATTTCAAAATATAACACAGAATACTATATCTGTTTCATTAAACCCTGATTTTTCATTTCAACCTATTCACGCAGATTTATCGGTTATCAACGATATAACGAATGAATTGGATATTGAAAAATTCAAAACACACTCTTTATATCAGGATTACAAAAATGCTGAATTTATTTTAGACGAAAACGGAAAATACATTGTAGGTCGTGAGGTCGAAAAAATGTCAAAATCCAAATACAATGTAGTAAATCCTGATGATATTTGTGAGGAATACGGAGCAGATACCTTGCGTTTGTACGAAATGTTTTTAGGTCCGCTAGAACAAGCAAAACCTTGGAACACAGCCGGAATTACAGGCGTTTTCGGATTCTTGAAAAAATTGTGGCGATTGTATTTTGACGACAACGGTCTAAACGTAACTGACGAAGAGCCAACCAAAGAAATGTACAAATCGCTGCACAAAACCATCAAAAAAGTAACCGATGACATCGAGAACTTCTCGTTTAATACGTCGGTTTCGCAGTTTATGATTTGTGTGAATGAGCTTTCACAACAAAAATGTCATCACAGAGCGATTTTAGAGCCTTTGGCTGTTTTGATTTCGCCTTATGCTCCGCATATTGCTGAAGAATTATGGAATAAGCTAGGGCACCAAGAAAGTATTGCTACGGCTACTTTCCCGATATTCGAAGCAAAACATTTGGTAGAATCTGAAAAAGAATATCCGGTTTCGTTCAACGGAAAAATGAGATTTACTATCAATCTTTCACTTGATTTATCAGTAGAAGAAATCGAAAAAATCGTGTTGGCAGACAGCAGAACCCAAGAACAATTACAAGGAAAAGAGCCTAAAAAAATAATTATCGTTCCGGGAAAAATTATTAATATTGTAGGATAATATATCAAAATGATTAAGATAGATGACATATATAAAAAATTTACCTTCATAGACCTTTTTGCAGGGATAGGAGGATTTCATTTGGCTATGTCATCTATAGGAGGTGAATGTGTTTTTGCTTCAGAATGGGATAAATATGCTTCAGATACATATTATAATAATTTTGGAATCCGTCCTTTTGGGGATATAACTCAAATTAACGAGCAAGAAATTCCATACCATGATATTTTATGTGCAGGATTTCCTTGTCAGGCATTTTCTGTTTCAGGAAAACAGAAAGGGTTTGAAGATACCAGAGGAACTTTATTTTTTGATATTGCAAGAAAATAATTTATGGATAATAGAGATAAATCTATTTTGGCAGGACTGTATTTATCTAAATATGATATTAAAGGGTTATCTGAATTAGGGTTTAATACATTTCAGGAGGCTTTTAATATTATAGGATATTCATTGCAAAGTAAACCTAGTTCTATTAAAAATTATAGAGATGAATTTGACCCTTTATTCCCAAATAATAGAAAGGGATGGCATAACCGTCCAATAAGAGAATATTGTAAAAAAATTTATACTGAATTTCAAGAAATAGATTTTCATTCTTTTTCCGAAATTATTAAGTCTCTTTTGATAGAAAATTATGATCTTCAAAAATTTCTCAAAACAATTAACAAAGATTATAACGAATCTATATCAAAAAGACAACTAACTGGAAAAGCAGCTGAGGAATATTTTAAAAAGGAGTATAAAAACATTGATTTTTTTAAATCGTTTGAATTACAAGATACTACTTTAATGGCTTGTGGATTTGACTATAAATTATCGTATGATACAAATTTTTATTGTATTGAAGTTAAAGGATTAAGTGAATCAAAAGGAAGCATTCAAATGACAGAAAATGAATTTAATGTTGCCGAAAAATTAAAGGAAAAATATTGCTTATTTGTAGTGAAAAATTTTAAAGAAAAACCAATTCACGATATAATTTTTAACCCGCTTAATTCTCAATTAAATTTTAAAGAAATAAAAAAGGAAATTATTCAAACAACTTATAATACAATGATATGATAATATATAAAAAATGTGATTGTGATGATGATTATTGGGAGGAAATTGTAGTGCAAAATGATGAAAATTATAGTGGTCAAAATGTAGTCTATTTTCATTGTTCAGGTTGTGGAAATGACTTTAGGGTTGAGAATTTTGAAACAGGAGAAGAAGTATTTTATAAAGAAATGTAAAAACAAAACTATGAAAAATCAAAAATCAATCTTAGGAATTTTTATACTCATTATCATTGCTGTGGTAGTGATGATGTTTGGCTTGCCAACTTATAACGTATGCCAACAGGAAATGGCAGGAAAAGCAGAAATGGCAAAAGCTGAACAAAACAGACGTATTTTGGTCGAAGAAGCCAAAGCCCGTCTGGAAGCTGAAAAACTCAATGCTCAAGCCGAAATCGAAAGAGCCAAAGGGATGGCAGAGGCTATGAGCATAGAAAACGGAACATTGAATTCGGTTTACAACCAATATTTATTCATCCGTACACTCGAGAAATTGGCTGACAAAGGCAATTTACCTCAAATTATTTATATGCCATCAGAAGGATTAGTGCCTGTGATGGATGTTTCTCAAAACAAGTAAAATTAAAAAATGGCAAAACCAAGCATACCAAAAGGAACCAGAGATTTTTCACCTCAGGAAGTCGCAAAAAGAGGTTATATTATCAGTGTTTTAAAAAAGAATTTCGAAAAGTTCGGTTTTCAACCTATTGAAACACCAACTTTCGAAAATCTCGAAACCCTAATGGGAAAATACGGAGAAGAAGGCGACCGATTGATTTTTAAAATTCTCAATAGTGGCGATTATTTAGCCAAAGCGAATGAAGAGCATTTGGCGAATAAAGACAGCCAAAAACTCACCTCTCAAATCTCCGAAAAAGCTCTTCGTTATGATTTGACGGTTCCGTTTGCCCGATACGTGGTGCAGCACCAGAACGAAATTGATTTTCCGTTTAAACGCTACCAGATTCAACCGGTTTGGAGAGCCGACCGTCCGCAAAAAGGACGTTTCAGAGAGTTTTATCAATGTGATGCAGATGTGGTGGGGTCGAATTCACTTTGGCAGGAAGTGGAATTTGTTCAACTTTACGACAAATCGTTGTCTGAATTAGGTTTAGAAGGAGCAACCATCAAAATCAACAACCGAAAAGTCCTTTCGGGAATTGCGGAAGTTATCGGAGCTAAAGACAAACTCATTGACTTTACGGTGGCTTTGGATAAGTTGGATAAAATCGGTGAAGATGGCGTGAAAAAAGAAATGCTGGAAAAAGGTATTTCGGAAGAAGCCATTCAAAAAGTACAACCGCTTTTTAATTTTACCGGAACAACTTCTGAAAAATTAAATCAACTGGGTGAACTTTTAAAAACTTCGGAAGAAGGAACAAAAGGAGTCGAAGAACTTCGTTTTATCTGTGAAGCTGTTGAGAGTTTGGGCTTGTATAAATCGAAACTGGACTTAGATGTAACCTTAGCAAGAGGTCTGAATTATTATACAGGAGCCATTTTTGAAGTTCAGGCACCAAAAGTAGCCATGGGTTCTATCGGAGGTGGTGGAAGATATGATGATTTGACAGGAATTTTCGGACTTAAAAACATCAGTGGAGTGGGAATTTCGTTCGGATTGGACAGAATTTATCTGGTTTTGGAAGAATTAGGATTGTTCCCTGAAGATGTCACCGAAACCTCTAAAGCGATTTTTGCCAACTTCGGAGATAGCGAAGCCCTGTATTCGCTCAAAGCGATAAAAACCTTACGTGAAAACGGCATCAAAACCGAACTGTATCCGGACAAAGCAAAATTAGATAAGCAATTTAAATATGCTGATAAACGAGGCATTCCGTTTATGATTATCGTTGGAGAAGAAGAATTAAAAAACAACGTATTTAAGATTAAAAATTTAGATTCGGGAGAGCAGATTTCGGTGAATTTGGAAGAATTGATTGAGAAGTTGAAATAATTGCATAAATGAAATTGATAAAAGAAAAACAAACGAAGATTTATACTAATGTTTTGTTGGTTTTCTTTGCTGTTTTTTCTTTGATGGCACTTATTCATATTGTTCTCAATCATTTCGATACGACATCTATCGGAATCTTAAAAGGATTTATAGTTTTAACAGGAGGTCTTGTCGGGTTATATGTTTTTGTAAAACAGAAAAATCTTTTAAAAATAGAAAAAGTCAATGTTTCAGATATTTTTATTATTGTTTTTTTGCTTGGACTTTTTGTTATAAATAATCTTATTTTTGACACTAATTCATTCGGATATAAAGGTATAAGTTTCCTGTTATTATTAGATTTTACAATTATTTCAATAGGAGAAGAGTTGTTTTACAGAGGATTTGTACAAACCTATATCAACGAAAATACAATAAATAAAAAAATGATAAGTAACGGAAATATTTTTGCAACTATTTTGATGACCCTGACACATATCGGATTTTTTAGTGTTTTATCACCCTTATTTGCAACGACTTCTTTACTTTTAGTCATTATATTCTCACTAACAGCAGGTTATTTCAGAGATAAAACAAAAGGAATTATTATACCTGTTATTGTTCATTTACTTGTCAATCTTTCTCATCTTTATATACCAAATTGATTAAATTTGGCCTGTAAATTTAGGGTATGGATATTCTAAATCAATCTAAAAAAGATTTTAAAAATAACCGTTGTAAAACGACTCAAGAACTTTTAACAAAATTTAAAATAACAATATAAAAAACAAAATCCCGTAACAGTTCCCCTCTCCTTTGGAGAGGGGTTAGGGGTGAGGCTTATGAGAAAAATATTGATTATCGGAGCAGGACGTTCAGCTTCGTCACTTATAAAATATCTTTTGGAAAAGTCCGAAAGTGAGAATTTAGAGCTTACTATTTGTGATTTATCGATAGAATTGGCTCAACAAAAAACCAACAACCACCCCAGAGCGAAAGCCATGGCTTTGGATATCAAAGATGCTACTGCCAGAGAAAATGCCATTCAAAATTCAGATTTGGTCATTTCGATGTTACCTGCTTTTATGCATATTGAGGTGGCAAAAGATTGTATCCGTTTCAAAAAACACATGGTAACGGCTTCCTACATCAGCCCCGAAATGCAGGCTTTAAACGAAGAGGCAAAAGCCAACCATTTGGTTTTTATGAACGAAATTGGGCTTGACCCGGGCATCGACCACATGAGTGCGATGAAAGTGATTGACGAAATCCGTGAGAAAGGCGGAAAAATGCTGTTATTCGAATCGTTTTGTGGAGGATTGGTAGCCCCGGAATCAGACAATAATTTATGGAATTACAAATTCACCTGGAATCCGAGGAATGTGGTTTTGGCAGGGCAAGGCGGAGCAGCAAAATTCATTCAGGAAGGTCGTTACAAATACATTCCCTACCATAAATTATTCCGTAGAACCGAATTTTTTGACATCGAAGGCTTCGGACGATTTGAAGGTTATGCCAACCGGGATTCGTTAAAATACCGAAACATTTACGGACTTGACGATATTTTGACATTATACCGAGGAACCATCCGTAGAGTGGGCTTTTCGAGAGCATGGAATATGTTCGTTCAATTGGGAATGACCGATGACAGCTATGTGATGGAAAACTCCGAAACAATGAGTTACCGGGATTTTATCAACTCGTTTCTTCCCTTTAGCCTTACCGATTCGGTGGAACTAAAAACCCGTTATCAGTTGGGCATCGAGCAAGATGACATTCAATGGGAAAAATTGGTTGAACTCAATATTTTCAATCCGAATAAAATTATCGGACTCAAAAATGCCACTCCGGCTCAAATCCTGGAGAAAATCCTTACAGACAGCTGGAAATTAGCTCCCGAAGACAAGGATATGATTGTGATGTATCACAAATTCGGCTACGAACTGGACGGAGAAAAAAAACAAATCGACTCCAAAATGGTCACCTTAGGCGAAGACCAAACCTATACGGCTATGGCAAAAACCGTGGGGCTTCCGGTAGCGATGGTAGCTTTACAAATCCTTAACGGAAAAATAAAAACGTATGGAGTTCAGCTTCCGTTAAATAAAGAAGTTTATGCTCCTATTTTACAGGAGTTGGAAACTTTTGGGGTGAAATTCAAAGAATATGAAGTGCCGTATGTGGGTTATTGATTAGAATCAGTGTCCAAAAGCTGAACGTTGTTTTTGAGTATTTCGATGAGCAAATTCATCATCCGTTTGTTGAGGTTTGACGAATTTTGGGTGTAATTTTCAAATTCCTCAAGGGTAAACCACCCCATAATCATTCCCTTGAGGGCATTTCGGTATTTGATGTCTTTTTGAATGGCATTTTCGATATACAGGAGTTTTTTCTCTACCGTTAACAGCAAAAACTCGTTTTTGTGTTTTTTGATGTAGTTTTTAAACGAAGCGACAAACAAATCGGTTTGTAGTTGTAAAATCGGTCGGATGGTCTGGTTTTGGAATCGTTCTTCTTCTGAACTGTTGCTAATATCTCCGAGACTGCCTCCTCTAAGTAGCAAAATTCCGTTATCTCTGTCTGACATTTTGTAGTTGTTTGGAACAAATTTAGAAAATTAAATTTTATTTTGCCCTCCCCTACCCAAAACTTTACCATTTGTAAATACCTTGCAAAAAGCCTATTTTTGTGGGGCTTAAAAAATAATCCTCTTGCAGAAAAACACTTTATTTATCGTTGTCGGGACTACCGCTATCGGGAAAACAGCCAAAGCCATTGAGTTGGCACAACATTTTGATTGCGAAATTATCTCGTGTGATTCAAGGCAGTTTTTTAAGGAAATGAGCATCGGAACAGCCGTTCCGGGCAAGGAAGAACTCGATGCCGTTCCACATCATTTTATTCAAAACAAAAGTATTTTTGAGTCGTATAACGTAGGTGATTTTGAGCGGGAAACCCTTGAAAAATTAGAGGAATTGTTCCCGAAAAATCCGGTTCAGGTTATGGTAGGCGGTTCGGGTTTGTATGTCGATGCCATCGTGAAAGGCTTTGATGATTTTCCGGATATTGAGCCTTGGGTTCGGGAAAACCTCCGAGCGGAATATGAGCAAAAAGGCATTGTTTTTTTACAGCAAAAACTCCGTGAAACCGACCCTTTTTATTACGAAAAACTAAAGCATGAAAATCCGCAGACCCTTGAAAATCCACAGCGGATGATGCGTTTTGTGGAAGTGTCTGTAGGTAGCGGAAAACCTTATTCTTCGTTTTTGAACCAAAAGAAAAACAACCGGAATTTCCAGACAATTCTTATCGGATTGGAAGCTGACAGGGAAGTTATTTATGAGCGAATCAACCAAAGAGTTGACATAATGATAGAAAGCGGACTTTTGGAAGAAGCTCAAAAACTCTATCCGAACAAACATCTCAATGCTTTGCAAACCGTAGGTTACAGAGAATTATTCGATTATTTTGACGGAAAAACCTCACTTGATTTTGCCATCGAAGAAATCAAAAAAAACACCCGAAGATTTGCCAAACGACAACTTACGTGGTTCAAACGAAATCCGGATATTTTGTGGTTTGATTATAAAACTTCGGTTGAAGAAATAGTGAATAGGGCTGAACACTGAACACTATTCTATAAGATTATAAATCTCCTGAGTTTCCTTCATCATTTTTTC